>Ga0156192_1162_pt1 | contig 13591 bp, 14 predicted proteins | sample RifCSPlowO2_12_FD_107845 | JGI IMG/M metagenome (GOLD analysis project Ga0156192, IMG submission 107845) | Deltaproteobacteria bacterium RIFCSPLOWO2_12_FULL_60_19
CGTCAAGCCTCAGACCTACATGAACCGGAGCGGCGAGGCGGTCAAGAGCCTGTTGCGCTACCTCCCCGTTCGAAGCCAGGACGTGACCGTCGTTTTTGACGATCTTGACCTGCCCTTCGGCCGGATCCGTATCCGCCAGCGGGGTGGGGCCGCCGGCCATCGCGGGATGGTTTCGATCATGCAAGGTCTGGAGGACGAAGCGTTTCTTCGCGTTCGAATCGGGATCGGCCGCCCGCCGGTAGGCGTGGAGCCGGCCGATTTTGTGCTGCAGCCGTTTTTTCCGGAAGAGCAGTCGGCGCTGGAGGCGATCCTGAACAAGGCTGCGGACGCGGTTGAATCGGTGTTGGAAGACGGACCGCAGCGGGCTATGGAGCGATTCAACCGGGCCGACTAGGCGGTTTTTCCGGCGAGCGGGCGAAATTTCGCTCAATTGTAAACCGATGGTTCTTGTGATAAGCGTCAAAAGCTAATTGTAAGGAGATTCAAGTGCCGGTAACGCTCTACGAAACGATTTTTATCGCTCATCCGGACAAGGGTGGCGCCGTTAAAGATTACACCGAACGTTTTAAGAAGATCGTCGAGGAACAGGGTGGAACGATCTCCCAGGCGGAGGAGTGGGGGTTGAGAGACCTCGCCTATCGCATTCAGAAGCAGGCGCGGGGGCACTACGTGCTGCTGCGCTACCGCTCGGAGCCGCGCGCGGTGGAGGAGCTGGAGCGCAACCTGAAGCTGAGCGACGGCATCCTGCGCTATCTTACCGTGCGCGTCGATGAAAAGGCGGAGGCGATGTACCAACTCAGGCAAAAACAGGCCTCGGCCAAGGTCACCAGGAGCGAGGAGGAAGCGACCAAGAGCGCCGAGCCCTCGTAACAACTGCGCGCTGTTACCACCAAGCCTCTGATGGCGGAGTACAATAAGGTTATCCTGTTAGGGAACCTGACTCGAGAACCCGACCTTCGCTACACTCCCACAGGACAGGCGGTCTGCGAGTTTTCTCTCGCCGTGCCCCATCGGATTCGCACCGGCGAGGAAACTAGAGAAGAGGTCTGTTACGTCGATGTGGTGGTTTTCGGCCGGGTGGCGGAGCGCAGCAAGGAGCGGCTCCACAAGGGATCGCGGGTCCTGGTGGACGGCCGCTTGACCCAACGGCGATGGGAAACGCCCGAGGGGCAGAAGCGAAGCAAGTATGAAGTGGTTGCCGCAACGGTCCAGTTTATCGACGGTGGAGGCGCCCCTGGCGCAGGCCATGAGGAAAACCTTCCAATCTAACGGAGCGAGGTGAGATTTAAAAATGGTTCAGACATCTCCCTATGGTCGGCCGAATCGCGAACGGTCGGATGAGGATAAGGGTCCCGGCCGGCGACGGCCGATGATGCGTCGCAAGGTCTGTCGGTTTTGCGCCGACAAACAGGCGAAGATCGACTACAAGGACATCAAGACCCTGACTCAGTTCGTCACTGAGAGAGGCAAGATCACTCCCAGCCGGATCACCGGCACCTGCGCGCGTCATCAACGACTGCTCACGATCGCCGTCAAGCGGGCGCGCACACTCGCCTTCCTTCCGTTCACGACGGTCAAAAACTGACTTGCGTCGCGGCCCGAGGTTCCCTCATGACTACTTGGCTGGATGTCGTAAAGGGTTTTGCGCTGGCGTTGGCGTCGACGCTTCTGTTTTTCCTGTTTGGCGCGGCGATTCCGGTTGCCGGCTTTTTGCTCCTTCCTCTGGTCCCGCAACCCGTGCTGGCGCTGGCGGTGAGACAAGGAAAAAGGGCGGGCCTGGCCCTCTCAGCGGTGGCGGTGGCGTTGGTGTTTATCTTGGGCGGACGGGAGTTGGGGCTGGGATACACGCAACTGGCATTGACGGCGGTCCTTGTCTTGGCCCTCTCCGGTCGCGGCTGGCCGATTGAATGGGTTGTGGCCGGCACGGCCGCGGTCATGCTCGCGATCCTCGCGGGGGCGCTCTACCTGGCTTTCGGCTCGATCTCCGTGGCTCACGAAGCGATGCGGACGACTCTAAATGAGAATCTCGCCGCCGCGCTTGAGCTGTACGAAAAGATCGGTCTCTCCTCTCAGGGCGTGGAAATTTTGCGGGAGCGGGCGCCGGCGATCGTCGATATGGTTCTCCGGGTGATGCCGGCGCTGACGTTCGGCGCGGTCGTGGCGCTGGTTTTGATCAACCTGTTTTTTTTATTGCGGCGTTTTCCCGAGCGCCGCTCGTATTGGACGGTCACGAGCGACTTGAGAGAGTGGAGGGCGCCCGAGCTGCTCGTCTGGTGTTTTATCGCGGCCGGGTTCGGTCTCTTTTTGCCGGGATGGGCGCCTGTGAAAGTTTTGGCCTTGAATCTGTTCCTGATCGTCGCGGTGTTTTATTTTTTTCAGGGGCTGTCGATTATTGCGTACTATTTTCACCACAAGCATGTGCCCTTTTTCCTGCGCAGCCTGGCTTATGCGTTGATCGTGTTCGAGCAGGTTTTCACGCTGCTGGTCGTGGGATTAGGGCTATTCGATCTGTGGAGCGATTTTCGCGGCTTAAAGAAGAAAGATTTGACGCCGAGCCAGGCGGCATAGCGGATTAAGGCGTTCAAGCGGGTCTAACGATGGAGGAAGAGCATGGAAGTCATTTTGAGAGAGGATGTCGCGAACCTGGGGAAGATGGGCGAGGTGGTGCGCGTGCGGGATGGATACGCGCGCAACTACCTGCTGCCGCGCAAACTGGTCCTCATCGCCAATAAGAAAAACTTAAAGAGCTTCGAGCATCAAAAGCGCGTCGTCGCCGACCAGCGGGGGCGCGTGGTGAAGCAGGCGGAAACCCTGGCGGAGAAACTCGCCGCGCTCTCGCTGGTTTTTCCCGTCAAGGCCGGCGAAGAAGGCAAGCTGTTCGGCTCGGTCACCAACATCGATATCGAAAAGGCGCTCAAGGCGAAGGGGTTCGAGGTCGAGCGCCGTAAGATCCACCTGGCGGAGCCGATCAAGGCGCTGGGAGACTATGAGGTCGCGGTCCGGCTGACGGCCGACGTGACCGCCAACGTGAAGCTTTCCGTGGTCGCTGAATTAGAGAAAAAGGTTTCCGTCTAACTTTGGATCATTCGGCCCCCGCCGTTATCGCTCCATCTCTCTCACGCTCATCGCCACGCGAAATCCATAATCCGCATATTTAAAAAACGGGTTCAGCGAGCTTCTGGCGGCGGAGCGGCTGAATTTAACGTGGTGGCGCCACGAGCCGCCGCGCGAGGCTCTTCGTTGACCGGAAGGCGGACCTTGGGGATTTCTCTCCGGCGATATTTGATAATAGTTCGGATCGAAAAAATCGCCGCACCACTCGTGCACGCCCTCGCTCATGTCGTACAGACCGAAGCCGTTTGGCTCGTTTAACCCGACCCGCTCCGGGCCGCCCGAATCGACGTCGTAACCGGGGTAGCGTCGCTCGTGGGGTGCCTGATCGCCCCACGGATAAAGCTTTCCTTCCAAGCCTCCGCGCGCGGCGCGCTCCCACTCCGCTTCCGTAGGAAGCCGAAATGTTTTTCCGGTTCGCTTGCTCAGCCAATCGCAATACGCGGTCGCATCGTGCCAGCTCACTCCAACGACGGGCTTGTCCGGATGGGCAAACATCACCTCGCGCCAAAACAGCGGCTCGGGCGCGCCGCTCGCCTCGACAAAGAGCGCGTAATCTCTGTTGGTCACCGGGACTCTGCCGAGCAGAAAGCGGTCCACCCAAACGCGGTGAACCGGTTTCTCGTTGTCCTGGCCGCGCTCGTCTCCCATCAGAAAGTAGCCTTCCGGGACGGCGGCTGTTTGCGGCAACAGTTCTTTTTCTTTTTCGCCGGGCATGTTAGCTGATTACTTTTAGGCTGGAGCCGGCGGAAGGTCAATGAGAGAAGAGGCTAAAGGGAGATGGATGATTCTGCTCGCCGGCGTGCTGTGGAGCCTGGCCGGTGTCTTCATCAAATCGCTGGAGCTGCATCCGCTGACGATCGTCTTCTACCGCAGCCTTTTCGCCTCGCTCTTCTTTGCCCTCTTCGCGCGCCCCGCGCGCTGGACGTTCAGCCCTTCACTCCTTGTCTCCGCGGCGAGCTACACGGCGGCCATCAGCTTTTTTGTCTCGGCCAACAAGCTTACCACCGCGGCCAATGCGATCATCCTGCAATACACCGCGCCGATCTTTGTCTATCTTTTCGTTCGGCTGCTGTTTAAAGAGCCGATCCTGAAGGCGAACCTGGCGACGCTGCTCGCCGGCATGGCGGGCGTCGTGGTGATTTTTATCGGCAGCGCCGGGGAGCCGGATGCCCCGGGAGTCGCGGCGGCGGTTGTGAGCGGGCTGCTTTTTGCGGTCTTCATGACCAACCTGCGCTTCTTAAGCGGCGTCCATCCCGGCTATCTCACCTGGGTTAACAATGTGGTTTGCTGGCTTGCGCTCCTGCCGCTCGCGCCCTCGTTCGCTCTCACTTCAGGACAAGCCGTGGCCCTCGCGGTTATGGGCGTCGTCCAACTAGGACTTCCGTACTTTTTCTTTTCAAAAGGGCTGGAGACGATCTCTCTCCAGGAGGCGTCTCTGATCGTGTTGATCGAACCGGTGCTCAATCCCATCTGAGTGGGTCTGGTGTCGGGCGAAGTGCCGTCGGCGGCGACGTTCGTCGGTGGAGGGATTATATTGTTCAGCCTGGCGGGCCGCTACGCTTGGCCGTCTTCGCAAAAAAATGTTGAATTTTGAGTTTTGAATTGTGAATTGAATTCAAAACTAAGAATTCAAAATTCAACATTGTTTATCGCACGCTGCCGCCGTGGCGGATGCGCTCGGTCTCTTCGGGCGCGAGCTGCTTGATGTCTTTGCGCAGCTCGTAGTTGATGTGCTGGATCGCTTCGCTGGGACCGGAGCGATTGCCCATCATCACCATCGGTCCGTCGCCGCTGTTTTCCAGTTGATAGAACGATCCGCCGGTAATCAGCGCCGCCATGCCGGGCTTCATCACCGCCTTGCCGCCGTCCGGAAAACGCATCGTGCACTCGCCCTCGATCACGTAAAAGGTCTGGTCGGCGTTGTGGCAGTGCATGTCGTCTTTATCGCCCGGGTCGGGATAGTAATGGACCCAGGCGTGAAATCGCGGCGTATTGATGACGACTTTTCTCTTCTTGAGATCGTGCGCCAGCTTCACGGTGTCGATGATTTCGATGGCCATAACAGCTCCCTCCCTGTGCGAACGTGAGGCTACCAGCGTCGCTTGGCTCTGTCAATTCCTTTTGTCTGTCAATTCCTTTTTGCCCCCCTGCGGATTCTGTGGTACGGTTTAGCGATCTTTTTAAATCTCGAAGGAGGAGCGCATCACTATGGACTGGGGAATGAAAAACCGGCTGGCGAGGATCATTAAACCTGAGGATGGGCGGACGGTGATGCTGGCGGTGGATCACGGCTATTTTCTGGGGCCGACGAGCGGGCTGGAGCAGCCGCGCAAGACCATCGAGCCGCTGATTCCGTACGCGGATTCGATCATGCTCACGCGCGGCGTGCTCAGGACGTCCGTCGATCCCGGCGCGAACGTGCCGGTGGTTCTCAGAGTTTCCGGAGGGACGAGCATCCTGAAAGAACTCTCCAACGAGGACATCACCGTGTCGATCGACGATGCGATCCGTCTCAACGTTTCAGCGATGGCCCTGTCGATTTTTGTCGGCTCGGAGTTTGAGAAGCAGACGCTGGTGAGCCTTGCCAAGCTGGTCGATGAGGGCGAGAAGCACGGCATTCCCGTCCTGGCTGTCACCGCCGTGGGAAAAGACATGGCGCGCGACGCCCGCTATCTCGGCCTCTCCTGCCGCATCGCGGCCGAGCTGGGCGCCCATATCGTCAAGACGTACTATTGCGACGGCTTCGAAGAGGTTATCGAGAGCTGTCCGATTCCCGTCATCATCGCCGGTGGAAAGAAGACGCCGGAGATCGAAGCCCTGGAACTGGCTTTTAATGCGGTCAGGACGGGCGCCGTCGGCGTGGACATGGGGCGCAACATCTTTCAATCCGACAGCCCGGTGGGCATGATCCGCGCGGTGCGCGCGATCGTGCACGAGAAGGCCTCCGTGGCTGATGCCTACAAGATTTACGAGAGCGCGAAGGGGGCGAAGGCCAGAAAGGCGGGCTAGAGCAGTTTCCTGTTCCGAGTTTGAAAGCCGCCACCCGCTCTCCGAGCCCGCGCAATGGGTAGCTGCTTAATCCCACCGGCAGTATCGGATGCGCGGGCTCTCCGAACGGGCGGCGGCTTTCACTGCGAGGAATCGCTTTCGAGGAAACACCATGCGCGTCGCCATGTACTACAACAACCGGGACGTGCGGTTGGAGGAGCTGCCGGTCCCGTCGATCGGCGCCGGCGAGCTGCTCGTGCGCATCCGGGCGAGCGGCATCTGCGGCACGGACGTGATGGAGTGGTATCGCGTCAAAAAAGCGCCGCTGGTCCTCGGGCATGAGATTGCCGGCGAAGTGGTTGAGGCCGGCGACGGCGTGAGCCGATTTCGCGCCGGCGATAGAGTGTTTGTCTCTCATCATGTGCCCTGCATGGAGTGTCGCTATTGCTTGAGCGGCCATCATTCGGTGTGCGACACGCTGCGCCAGACGCACTTCGATCCCGGAGGCTTCGCCGAGTACATCCGCGTTCCCAAGATCAACGTCGAGTTGGGAACGTCTCTTCTACCCGCCGAGATGTCGTTCGAAGAAGGCTCTTTCATCGAGCCGGTGGGCTGCGTCGTCAGGGCGCAGAGGTTCGCGCGTCTTCGTTCGGGACAGAGCGTGCTCGTGATCGGCAGCGGGATTTCCGGCCTGCTCCACATTCAACTCGCGCGGGCGCAAGGCGCGGCGCGAGTGATCGCGACGGACATCAATCCCTACCGCTTGAATGCAGCCGACGAGTTGGGCGCGGATGCGGTGATTCACGGCTCCGAGGACGTGCCCAATCGGTTGAAGACTTTGAACGACGGGCGCCTGGCCGATCTGGTGATCGTCTGCGCGGGGGCGCAACCGGCGATTCAGCAGGCGCTGCGATCCGTGGAGCGCGGCGGGACGCTGCTCTTTTTTGCGCCGACCGCCGCCGGCGTCGAGGTTCCCATTCCCCTATATGACTTCTGGCGCGACGAGATTACGATCGCCACTTCTTATGCCGCCAGCCCCCAGGACATCGTCGAGGCCATCGAATGGATCCGCTCGCGGCGTATCCACGTGCGCGAGATGATTACCCATCGCCTCACTTTGGCCGAAGCCGGCATGGGCTTTCAACTCGTGGCGAGCGCGCAAGACTCGATTAAGGTCATCCTTGATCCAGGCCGGTAGCCGGCCGCTGAAAAAAGCAAACCTGCCGTCCGCCCGTCCGGGACATCTCTCTCCGGGCCTACGCGATACGTCGGTATTACGCTGCTCCGCGGAGATGAGAGCAGCCAGGAGGTACGATTGCCACTTCGCGTCCCACGCGTAGGCCCTTCGAGAGACGCCCCACGCGGGCGGTGGCGATCCTCGTGTTCGGGAGGCACGGTCCTGAAAAATTCGGTCCGCAGGCCGGTCAAAACGGTCCCAGATACAAGGCGCGCGCCGATCTGACGAGCGCAGGCGTACTCTTTGCAGTACGTCAAGCGAGGCAGATCAAGCGCAACCATCGCAACGCCTGCCGGCGGCAGGCTATGGTAGATGGGCCGTTTTCACCGGCCTGCTATTTTCCGTAGAGGCGGCTGATCAGCCCGCTCTTCTGGATCTCCTCGATCAGGCTGTTGTCGATGAAGTCCTTGGCCTGCGCGGTCTTGGCTTTGGGCGTGCCGAGAGAGTCGAGCGCGTTTTGGATCCCCTTTGGGTCCACCAGCGGAACGTCCCGCAGGCTTTTAGCGATCCTCTCAAAGATGAACTTGGCGACCTGGGGGTCGGTGATGCCCTCTTCTCTCAGGACCTCCGAGACCAGCTCCGGGCGCGTCTTGAAGGCGTGGATTCCCTCGACATAGCCCTCCAGCAATTTGCGCACGGTCTCGCGTTGCGCTTTGAGGTATACCGTCGGGACAACGACGCCGAAGCGCGCGTAGTCCAGCGGAATTTCCGATAGGTCGGCGAAGACCCGGCAGCATCCCGAGGCGAGAATTTTGTGCAGGTAGTCCGGGCTCACCAGGGCGGCATCCACGTGGCCGGCAACGAGCGCGGCGATCCGCGTCGGCGTATTGCCCGATTGAATAATCGCGAGATCCTTGTCGGGATCGACTTTCCAAAAGCGAACGACCAGGCGCGTGGTGACATCGGAGGCTGAGCCAAAACGGCTGATCGCGACTCGCTTGCCCCTGAGGTCCTCCGGGGTTTTGATCGCCGCGCGCGTGACAAAGAAATGCTCAAGCCGGTTGATGGTGACGGCGACGGTGGTCACGTCCAATATGCCGGAGGCTTTCAAGTTAAGTTGCGCCGGCACGTCGGAGTCCGACACCGTGACGTTGCCGGCCAGCATCGCCTGGGTCAATGTGGCTCCGCTGTTGAAGTAAATGGGTTTCACATCCAGGCCGCGCTTGGACCACAGATTGGTTTTCTGGATGACCTTGCGCAGGTCCGTGCTGATGCCTGCGCCGCTGTAGCCCAGCGTCACTACGTTTTGCGCCGTAGCCTGTATCGAAAAAACACTCAGAAAGAGCACCATCGCCCCGGTAGCCGCTCCGACCCTCTTCATCGTGTTCCCACTCCTTCTCTCGTGGCAGTTTGTTGGGTCGCCCGATGCTAGCATCGGGGGCTTCTATCGGCAAGCGCTTGTTGCGTTCCGCTTTGATCCAGACTTCTCGAACTGCTGATGCTTGGAGTATCGATTTCCCGGAAGATATCTTATTTTCAGCCTGTCAATTCTGTGTCCGTAGTTGTCATTCAAGGGCTGACCAGCCAGGTTCTGTCAAAGTTTGTCACTCATTACGCCCTTTCTGACCATCAGTTTCCAACGAGCAAGTCCTTGCAAAACAGCGAGTTGGCAGGTTTTGGCAGCGTCTGGCATATCCCTTGCTGTGTCTTACCATCCTCGGGAGGTCAAACTCGATGAGTACAGCAGAAACTGAACTGAGATTTATGACCCTCGCGGAGGCCGCGGCGGTTCTGCAAATCTCCAAGCGCACGATTCTCAGAATGATCCAGAAGGGACAGGTGCCGGCCTTGAAGGTCGGCGGCCAATGGCGGATCCGCGAGAGCCAGCTGCGCCGCTGGGCCGAGGATAGAGAAAGCGTGCCCGCGCCGTTCGAGAGAAATTAATTGGGAAACATCGCCAAAACCCCCGCATGAGTTTTCTTCGATCAACAAACATCCGCAGCTGGATTCTAGCGACCCTGCTTCTCGCCGTCGTGAAGCATTTTTCGGAGCTGCTCGGCGGCAAAGTGGAAGTCGAGAGCGAACCCGGCAGAGGATCGACCTTTACGGTCACGATCCCGAGCGCGAACGCCCAAGGGCACTCGTCGATCATCCGCTCCGTCGCTTAGCTGAACGCACCCGCGGCCTAAACCGGAGGCCGCCCGGGGAAACAGTTCTCAGTTTTTAATGTTGAGTTCTTAGTTCCGAGCCAGGAAAAGTCCGAAGGCTGATTGACTGGAAACTGAACACTAAAAACTCAAAACTATTTAGACCGGCATCACGTCGTGTTTTTTTCTCGGCCGATCTTCTTTTTTCTCCCTGAGCATCTCTAAACGCCGGATCAGCCGTTGGCGCGTCTCCGCCGGCTGGGCGACGGCCTCCGTATCGGTCTTTACATCGTAAAAAAGTGTGCTGAGCTTCCGGGGGGGCACTGGGGAGCTGGAGAGCGAGCCCGGAAAAGACTCGACCTTTACAGTAACGATACCTGTAGCGACCCCTCAACAGGCTGGAAAAGAAGAGGCAAAAGGGCTAATACTCTCCGCGTAGAAGAGAATCCTTCCATGACACGATTTTCTTTTTCGAGCCTTCGCGTTCGCCTGTTGCTGTTCGTGCTCCTCGCCATCCTCCCGGCGCTGGGTCTGGTTCTCTATACGGCGGTGGAAATGCGAAGCGTGGCTTCTATGGAGGCTAAAGCAAACGCGTTACGGCTGGCCCAGTCCGCCGCCAACAATCAAGATGACTTTTTCGAGGGGGCACGCCAGCTCCTCATCGCGCTGGCACAACTTCCCGAAGTTCGCAAGCAAGACTCTAAAGCATGCAATGCGCTGTTTGCCAGTCTCCTAAAACAATTTCCACTCTATGTCAGCCTGGGCGCGGTTGACGCCAAGGGAAATTCGTTCTGCAGCGCCATCCCGATCAGTAAATCGGTCAGTGCAGCCGACCGCGCGTATTTCCAGCGCGCCGTTCAATATCGCGATTTTGCCGTCGGCGATTACACGATTGGGCGGGTCAGCGGCAAGGCCTCCCTCAATTTCGGCTATCCTGTCCTCGACGATAAGGGTACTGTGCGGGCCGTGGTCCTTGCCGCGCTGGATCTTTCATGGCTTAACAAACTCGTCACCAAGGCGCAGTTGCTGCGAGGTGCGACCCTCACCGTGATTGATCGTAAGGGCACAATTCTAGTTCGCTACCCCGATCCGGAAAAATGGGTTGGAAAATCCATGCCGCAGACGCCACTCGTCCGGACTATTCTGAGTCAAGGGGAGGGCACTACTGAGGCTGTCGGTATGGACGGCGTCCCGCGTCTTTACGGGTTTAGTCCGCTGGGAAATGCCCGAGACGCGTATGTGGGTGTCGGTGTCCCGAAAGACATTGCCTTTGCCCCGGCTAACCGCATTCTTACCCGCAACCTGGCAGCGCTCGGGATCGTTGGCATGCTAGCGTTTATGGCAGCTTGGTTCGGAGCCGATCTGTTCGTCCTGCGCCGCGTGAATGCCCTGGTTCGTGCGACTAGGCAGCTTACCGCCGGCGACCTCGGCGCGCGCACCGGGCTCCCCTATAGAGAGGGGGAGCTGGGCCAACTCGCACAGTCTTTTGATGAGATGGCCGAGGCTTTGCAAACGCGGCAGGCCGAGGCTAAGCAAGCGGAGGGGGAGATTCAACGTCACATGCGGCGCATCACTGCCTTACGCGATATTAACACTGCCATTACCTCGTCTTTGGATCTGCACAATATCTTAGGCGTCCTGCTGGAAAAAATTGAGCTCTTTCTGCCCTATGCGACTGCCACGACCGTCAGGTTATTTGACGAAGAGAGCAGATTGCTCGAGCCCTTAGCCTCCAGGAACATCGATGAGCAGGAATGGAGGGCAGGACCGTGGAGGGGGGGACGTGGCATCCAAAGGCTTGTATTTGAATCCAAGGCCCCGCAGACAATCCGCAACGTCGAGACCGATCCGAGGATACAAAACCTTGAATTTTACCGCAAGCATAGGTTGATCTCCTATCTGGGAGTCCCGCTGATCGTCAAGGACAAGGTCCTGGGGGTTCTTTCACTTTACACTAAAGAGGAGCGCGAATTTACCCACGAGGAGATCGAGTTTCTCTCCACGCTTGCGGGCCAGGCAACCATCGCGATTTACAACTCCCGGCTCTACGAGGAGACGGAGCGCCGGAGGCGCGAAACGGAGGCGCTGGGCCGAGTGGCGCAATCCCTTACAGAGACCCTGGATATGATTGCCGTCGGAGAGCGGATTGTGATGAGCGTGCGGGATCTCTTTGGCATCAAGGCCGCCACGCTCAGGCTCCTCCAGCCCGACGGATCGTTGCGCACCCTCGCATCGAGCGGCGAGAGTTTTTCCCAAACGTCTGAGGGGGACGCCTTACCCGCCGGTGTGGGGCTCGCGAGCGTGGCGGTCGCTGGGGGGAGGCCGGTCTGGTCCGCGGACGTGTTGAACGAGCCCCGGATTCGTCTCACTGACCAGATGCGTGATTATCAACTCCGGTCCGGAGACCGCTCCATGATCGCCGTGCCGCTCCGGGCGCACGAGAAGATCATCGGCGCACTCGGGCTCGCTGACCGGACAGGGCGGACCTACCGCGACAGCGAAGTGGCACTGGTGCAAACGTTCGCGGATCAAGCGGCCCTGGCCCTGGAGAACGCCCGGCTTTATGGGGAGTCCCGGAAACGGGAGGAGATCCAGAATCTTCTAAAGGAACTCAGCCAGGATATCACGAGACTAGACATTGATAGCCTGATTAAGAAACTCACAGAAAAGGTGCGCCAGGTCTTTACAGTTGATATCTCCGACGTGAGGCTATTTGAGGGAGGCCAGTGGACCCTTAGAGGCGTCTCTGGCGTCAATCCCAATCTCATTCCTACCTCTCGAACCGGGACGGCTAGGGGCCATTCGGGCTGGATTATCAAGCATCGCAAGCCATTAGTCATACGTGACATTGCTCAAGAGCAAAATATCGTCTCCGGCGACACCATTAAGAGTCTTGGCGTCCACGGTTACGTCGCCGTTCCTCTCTTTTCGAGGGGCGGAGAAGTCATAGGCGTGCTCAGGGCTTTAACCTATCAGCCGAGAGATTTTATCCAGGAAGAGGTGGATCTCTTACAACAGATGGCCAATGGCGCCGCTATTGCCTTGGAAAATGCCCGGCTTTTGGAACAGACAAAAAAGCAGGCGCTTGAGTTGGAGGAGGCGAATAAGGCGCAGGCAGACTTCGCCGCGATGATTGCTCATGACCTGCGCTCTCCTCTCCTGAACGTCGTAGGCGCTGCGGGAATGATACAAGACGGCCTATTTGGACCCGTCAACGAGGAGCAGAAAAAATGGCTTGGCAAGATTGAGGCTAGCAGCCGTAATCTGGTGGATCTCGTCAGTAACTTCCTTGATCTCTCTAAGCTCGAGGCGGGATACATCGATTTGGTTAAGGAAGAAATCGATCTTAAGGAGCTGATTCGGGCCGGCATCGAAAATTATCTGACCCTGGCGCGGGAGAAAAAGATTTCGCTTAAAGATCAGGTGGATCTGTCGTTCAGGCGCATCCAGGCCGATCCGCGCCGGTTGGAGCAAGTATTCGCTAATCTCTTGAGCAACGCCCTCAAGTTCACTGAGGAGGGCGGCACGGTCGAAGTGGGGGCTAGCCAAGAAAGTGGCGCCGAGGTCAAGGCATGGGTGAAAGACAGTGGGGTGGGGATTCCCGCAGACGAGATCGCTAAACTGTTCCAGAAGTACCGCCAGACGACAAGTGGCAAGACCGCCAAACAGAAAGGAACGGGCCTTGGGTTAGTGATCTGCAAGGTAATCGTGGAGGCCCATGGCGGAAAGATCTGGGTCGAGAGCGAGGAGGGGAAGGGGGCTACCTTTACGTTCACGCTCCCGTGTGCGGACCAGAGCGCAGTAAGCGGCAGGCAGCAAGCGGTCAACAGCTGACATCGTTTTTCTTATCCGCCGACTGCACGCTGCCGACTGCCTACTGATTTAGACCGGCATCACGTCGTGTTTTTTTCTCGGCCGCTCTTCCTTTTTACCTCTAAGAATTTCCAAAGCCTGAATCAACCGTTTCCGCGTCTCCGCCGGCCGGACGACGGCGTGGGCGAACTGTTTGGCAAGCGCTTCGAACGGCCCGCTGAATCTCTCAGTATACTCCGCCAGCTTTTCCTTGCGCGTTTTCTCCGGATCGTCGGATTGTTCGATATCGCGGCGATAGAGCACATTGACGGCGCCCCCGCCGCCCATCACCGCCAGCTCGACTCCCGGCCAG
>Ga0156192_1152_pt1 | contig 13388 bp, 16 predicted proteins | sample RifCSPlowO2_12_FD_107845 | JGI IMG/M metagenome (GOLD analysis project Ga0156192, IMG submission 107845) | Deltaproteobacteria bacterium RIFCSPLOWO2_12_FULL_60_19
TGATCTACTGGTACCGGCAAACCAAAGGCGAGCATCCGAACTGGGAAGAGTATCGCGCGAAGATGAAAGAAGAGGAGCAGCTCATCATCCGCATCGACATCGAAAAGGTCGGCCCGCAGAACAAAGTGTGAATCAGCACCACGATGATTTACACCCACGTATTGAATCGCGGAGGACGGGGGATGAATAGCCCCGCTGATCGCTTGTGAGGATTTGATCATAGGAAAGGCGGGCCAAGATAGGCTGCCGACCCTGGGGGAGATAGGCCGCCGCTCGCGGCGGCGTTTGGCGCCCGGCTGATCGTTGACAAGTCTTTGTACTTGGCCGATATTACGGCTGATTTTGATTTTAATAGTTGAGTCGTCCCAGGAGATAGGCTGACCGGCCTATCTCGTCAGCTAAAGCGGCTCACTTAATAGTTAGGCATCTAGAGATGATCTCGTCCCCTCCGCTTCAAACCTTACTCTTCGTGGTCCTTCTTTGGCAGATGGCGTGTGCTCGTCTAGAGCCCAGACCTCCTGAATCTGGACTGCTACCAGCTTTCGGTTCCGTGTGGGCTGGCACAGTGCTTTTAGATCGTGATCGTTCCGACCGCACTCCCTCCATATCGCTGCAAAACCCCGGGAACCTGCCGGGGCACTGGTTGTCATCCGGTGTAGTTGAGTCTGTTGAAGTTAGTCATGCCTCTCCCGAAGATTTCGTCGACCCAAGGTATTGCGAATATTTTCCGCATGACTGTTTTGCTATTAAAATTGCCGCAAAGAGATACTATCGATTCATAGCCGCGTACGAGTCGTTTTTACTCTACGGAATGGATGTCACTGGCGATGGGATAGATGAGCTGCTCCTGGAGTATGGGGAAGGGCGTGGAACATCGGTTCACACAAAGCACCTTACAGTTCTTCAGTTAACCAATGAGGGCGCTGAGAGGCTGCTCTCTGTCCAACTGACGGGATACGTTACCGGCGAATTTCGTGGAGACCCCCCATCGTGGGTCAGGCGCTACGGTCTTGTTAGGTCGCCTCGATCTGCGTCCACAGATGTGATCGTATGGCTGCTGCCGCCTCCGTACGTGCCGAGATTCGTCGGTAACGCCGAAGTGTTGGCAATATTACAGCACCCGAGACTTGTTTTTCGGTATCGCCCTGATTTTTCAACCTACGAGCTAGCTGAGGCGAATCTTGTTCCGCTTCGGTGATGGAGCCTTGTGGCCTTTCGACTTCAAATGCCTAACCCATCGCTTCAACGGGTCGGCTACGCCGACCGCTGAGCTTCATCGTTAGGGCCGAATCCCGGCCTTTGTGATTCCACTCCAACGGATTCCGCTACCGAGTCTTGAATTTGACCAGGGTTCCCTCTCCGCTTCGATTTCCGGTCGTGTCGAGCCTTTTACCAGAGACTGCGCTCCGACTCCGCTTGTAAATACAGGCGTACCAGCCTATTTTTGTTCTAAATCACGCCGCAAGGAGGAAGGTCCATTATCGGGGTCTGACTTCTATATCTTGACTTTCTTGGTTCAGCGGATCAGGTCAAGCCCCACACGGTGTTCGATATCTCTGGGAACAAGTACCGGTTGATCGCTGTCGTGGATTACGCCCTTCAACCCGTGTCAATCGAGTGCGTGCTTACGCACGCCGAGTACGATGAGGGACGTTGGAGAAAGTGAAATGACCATTGCAACACTGGAAAAGAAGCTCAAGCCGCTGGAGTCGCCGGTAGACAACGATCTGCTGCGGTGGCTCTATCTCCATTTGCCGCCGCAACCTATCAAGAGTAGAAAGATGCATCACGGTTACAGCGAGGCGATCCGCATCCTGATGCGGGAATCCTCAAGCTTAGACGCCGACCACCGCACGGCTGTCGACCGGTACCTGAGCGCTGTCATTCCCTTCGTCGAGCAGTATGAGAAAAGGGAGTTCCCCATCGGCCCGGCAACCGCTGAGGAAGTGCTTGCGTTCCTCATCGAGCAGCACGATCTAAGCCAGTACGATCTCGCCAAGGAGCTTGGGGGCCAGCCCGTCGTTTCGCAAATCCTCAGAGGGAAGCGAAGGCTTACACGAGAGCACATCGAGCGGTTGAGCAAGCGATTCGGGGTGACGCCGGCAACTTTCTACCCCGGAGGAACCGCGCGCCGCCTATCAGCGGGATAGATCCGACCGGCCCCATGCGCGCAAGCGCGCTTCGGGTCCGACGGCTCATCCCGCGCCGCGTTAGGGGCGCATCCCGGGCTTTGTGATTCGACTCCAACGGATTCCGCTACCGAGTCTTGAATTTCGCTCTCCGCTTCCATCTCCGCTCGTGTCGAGCCTTTTACCAGAGACCGCGCTCCGACCCTGCTTGTAAATCCGCCCGCACCAGCCTATTCTGACGGTAGATCGCGCCGCACGGAGGAAGGTCCATGAGCATTGAGATCGTCAATATGGTCGAATTCGCGCACCAGGAAAAACGGCGGAAAAACATCTTCAACACGCCGCGTTTTCACGCCTGGATGCACTACTACAAGCCGGGACAGGCGGACGAGATGCACTGCCACAACGCGGACCAGACGTTCTACGTCATCGAGGGCGAGTGCACGATGAGCTTTCCGGACGGCGGCACGGCGGTGCTTAAGCCGGGGATGGCCGCGCTGATCACCGGCGGCTCTTTCTACCGGCTGGAGAACAGCGGCGCCGGGCCGATGATTATGATGGGCAACCGCTCCGGCCCCGCGGAGAAAATTCAAATCATCGACTATGTGACGCGCAAGGACATCCGGCAACAGGCGCAGGCCTAGGTCCGTGGTCGGTCTCATGATTCAAGATCGCGTAACTCGGCAGACCGCGCCTTGCGCTAAGATCGATCGTAACGGGAGAAACTACTGATGGCGACTTCGGCTATGCCGGTGATCAAACACTCGCTCAAGACCCACCGGTTCGTGATCCCTTACCGGGTGTATGGCCAGGGGCTTCACAGTCTCGTGTTCATCAACGGTGTCCAGCAGTCGATGGCGATGTGGCACAGCTTCGTCCGCCGCTTCAGCCGGGATTACCGGATCGTGATCTTCGATTCTCCGAACCAGGGGAAGGGACGGGTCGTGCACGGCTCGCTCCACATCTCGCTCGAAGAACAGGTCGGCGTGGTGGAAGCGGTGATCGACGCCGCGGGGATCGACGGTCAACTGACCATCTGTTCCGCCTCATGGGGCGGGGTGATCGCCGCGAGTTATGCCGTGAAACATCCCAAGAGAGTGCAACGCTTGATCATGGCGAGCATGGGGACCCGGCCGAGCGAAAAAATGGTCGAGATGATTACCAAAGGCGCGCAAATGGCTCCCGACGACCGCGACGAGGTGGCCGAGACTATGATCCGGAACTTCGGCCAGGACCTGCCGCCGGCGATGAAAAACAAGATCGTCACCCAGTTCCGCCAGATGAGCCGCGAGGCGCTGCAGGCCTTTTGCCAACACGGGCTGTGGGTCCTCTCCGTCCGTGAATTGAGCAACGCCGTCGACGTGAGCAAGATCCAGTGCAAGACGATCCTCTTGCACGGGGAAAAGGACACGATCATCGACGTGCACGACGTGACCTTCCTGGCGTCCCAGATTCCCCACTCGGAGATGAAGGTCATAAAGAACGTGGGCCATTTTCTTCATTTGGAGCGAGAGGACCTGCTGGATGTCTACGAAGAGATCCTCGCGGCGCCATGTTGATGCTCCCCCCGCCTCGCCCGACGCCAAAACCCGGAGGTAAGACCATGCGATCGAAAAACCGATTGTTTCCGGTCTCGGCACTGGCTGTAGTTGTAGGATGGCTTGCGCCCGGCGCCGCCGTTTCGCAAACCCCCTACTACCAGGGTAAAACGATCACGATCGTGCGCGGCGGCGAGCCGGGAGGCACGGGCGACATGCAGGCCAGGGCTCTCCTACCCTTTCTCAAGAAATACATTCCAGGGCAGCCGACCATCGTCATCGAGAACATGCCGGGTGCGGCGGGCATGAAAGCCGTCAACCACATCTATTCCACGGCCAAGCCCGACGGCCTGTCGATCACCGCCGTCGGCTCCGGCCTCGCGGCCGGCGCTGTCCTCGGACTGCCGGGGGCGCGGTACGAGATCGACAAACTCATTTACCTCGGCTCCACCGAGAGCGGCGATCCCTACGTATTTCTCAGCCGCAAAGAGGCCGGCCTCGACAGCCTCGAAAAACTGCGCGCGGCTTCCGGCCTCAGAGTCGGCGCGCAGGCAGTCGGCCACGCGATCTATATCAGCGGGCGGCTGTTCGCTTACATACTCGGCCTGAAAGATCCGAAGATGGTCCTCGGCTACGGCGGCCCGGAGCTCGACATCGCGCTGGCCCGCGGCGAGGTGGACGTGAGGGCCAACAGCGCCGATACCGTCGTGCGGCGGAACCAGGAGGCGCTGGAGCAAGGCCAGATCCAGATCCATGCGACCATCACGATCCCCAAGGGAAAATTCCATTCGCGTTTTAAGGTCCCCGATCTCGATAGCTTTGCGCGCAGTGAGAAAGAGCGCCAGCTCGTAAACCTCTATCGGATCTTCCTCTATCCGCGCTGGCCTTATGTCCTGCCGCCGGGAACGCCCGCCGACATCGTGAAGATCCTTCGCACGGCGATGGCGAAAGCCTTCGACGATCCGGAATTCCACAAGGAGTTTAAGAAACTCATGGCAGGCGATCCTACTCCCCTGACGGGAGAAGAGGTCGAGAGCGCGATGCGCGCGCTGCCGCGCGACCCCGAGATCGTGGGACTGTACAAGAAGATCGCCGAGCATGGCCCGCTCCCTCCCCGCTAGCCGGTGCATCCGTCCCGCCCGCCTGGCGGTCTCTCGTAGGGCGGATAGATCCTCGCATGGCTCGGAATCTCAGATTTCAGATCCCATATCTGGGATGTGAGATTTGCGATTTGAGATCCCGAAGGGCTAGCATCGGCCCGGAGAGAGATTCCCAGGCGGGCTAAAAGCGACCACCTTGCCAAAAGCGCAACATGGACTTCGGCGTATTCGACCACCTGGATCGCAGCGCGTCGCCGCTGGAGGAATTCTATGAGGCGCGCCTCAAGCTGATCGAGGCCTATGACCGCGCCGGCTTCTACGCCTACCATGTCGCCGAGCACCACTCGACCCCGCTCGGCATGGCCCCTTCGCCGAGCGTTTTTCTTTCCGCCGTCGCCCAGCGCACGCGCCGGCTCCGCTTCGGCCCGCTGGTCTACGCCCTGCCGGTCCATCATCCGCTGCGCTTGATCGAAGAGATCTGCATGCTCGATCACTTAAGCGGCGGCCGGCTGGAGATCGGCTTCGGCCGCGGCTCTTCAGCCATCGAAGTCGGCTTCTACGGGCAAGATCCCGCCGACGCCCAACGCATTTACGCGGAGGCCCTCGAGCTCACCTTGCAGGGGCTGTCGCAGAAGACGCTCGATTTTCACGGTGAGTTCTTTGCTTTTGATAATGTTCCGATCGAGCTGGAGCCGCTGCAGCGGCCGCACCCGCCGGTCTGGTACGGCGTCCATTCCATCGAAAGCGCGGAGCGGGCCGCGCGTCGCGGTTTCCACGTGGTAAGCCTGGACAGCGCCCATGAAACACGCAGATTCACCGATCGCTATCGCAAAGTCTGGCGCGAGCTTTGGGGAGAGAGTCGGGCACTGCCGAAGATGGGGATCGGCCGCTTCATCGTCATCGCCGACAGCGATGCAGAGGCGCTACTTATCGCCCGCCGCGCCTATCCGATATGGCACCGCATGATAAGTTAGCAGTTTCGAAGTGAGGAATAGGCTCAGTCCATGAAACCCTTCTTTTCATCGTTTCGCCTCCTTGCCGCCCTTTTAACCGGCGCAAGTCCGCTCTGGGCCGCCGCGGACTCGTTGACCGAAGCGCTTCAGCGGCAAAACCAGAGCCGGCAGCAACTCAACCAGCTTCAGCTCGAACAGCAGCTGAATCAGCTCAGACGCACCCAGGAGTTGAACCGGCTTCAGCAGCAACTGAACCAACTCCAGTCCCAACCGGGCGACCCGGCCCGGCAGCAGCAGGACGTCAACCAGCTCCAGCGGCAATTGAATCAATTGCAGAATGAGCAGCAGCTGAACCAGGCCCGCGACCAGCTGCGCCTGCTCCAGTTGAAAAACGAATTGCAGCTAAAGCAGCTCCAGCAGGGACAGCTCAAAGAGACGCAGCGCGATCAGCAGTTGAAGCAGCTGCAGCAAAGGCAGGAAACCGACCGGGCCGAAGAGCAGCTCAAGCAACTCCAGAACCGGCGGCAGTGAAAGCCCGGCCCTTTTTTGCCGCTAGACTGTGTGAAAACGTGCCGTTCGCCCTTCGACCAGGCTCAGGACGAACGGCTAAGCAGTTGATATTTGATGTGCCTCACCCGTTCGTGGTGAGCTTTGTCGAACCATTGATCTTCGCGAACTCCTCCTTGAAGGATGCCACCGAGAACTTGGCCACTATCGATGGCTTGTCGCCTTTATAGACGATGTTCATCTCGCCGAGATATTCTTGCAGCGGCAGCGGCTTGATCGCGACCACCATGGCCGGCTCGTCGCTCGTGACGTGATGCTGGTGCCAGACCCCCTGCCCGACGTAGAGGGTGTCGCCCGGCCCCCATTCGATCCGCTCGCCGTCCAATACGCTGTATCCCTCGCCGCGCAAGACGATGATGATCGCCTCGTTGTGCTTGTGCGTGCATGAATGGGAGTGGGCCGGATAGATGTGGCAGTCCACTTCGATGACGCGGTTGTCGAAGCCCAGATCCTGAGAGACCAGTCCGCCGATCCAGACCCCGTTCTCCTCTTCCCACTGGAGCTTCACGTCGCCGGCCTTGATGAATTTCCGGCCCGCTTGCCGCCGCTTGCGGTCGGCGTCGCGCCGCTCCTTCCTCCGCTGAAACAACGCGGAACTCCCCTGCTCCCATCGCTCTTCACCTTGATCGTTCGCCATCTCTACAATCTCCTTTCGAAATGTTCATAACGGACAACGTTTCCCATGCCCATCGCATCATATGCTGTTTCCTCCGATCAGGTCAAAGACGAATCCGACATCATTGGGCTGGACAAAAAACCCGCGATGGCATAGAAATAATCGTATTTAACAGGGAATCCGGGACAGACCCGGCATGCACCCCAGGAGGGTAAAATGGCGACGGCGGCGACGGTGGAGACGGGGCGAAAGGCGGAATCCTCCATCAGCAAAGAGATCATCATCTCCGCCGACTCCCATATCATGGAGCCGACGGATTTGTGGAAAAAGCGCTTACCCGGCCCGCTCAGGGACCGAGCGCCCAAGTTTCCGCCGCGGAATGCCGCCGGAGAAAAGCCGGGCGGTCATGACCCGAAGGCGCGGCTGGAGGAGATGGCCGTCGACGGCGTCACCGCCGAGGTGCTCTATCCCACCCTGGGATTGAGCCTCTTCGCCATGGAGGACGCCGAGGCCCAGGAGGCGGCCTTTCGCGTCGCCAACGACTGGCTGATCGAATATTGCCGCGTCGCTCCCGGACGCCTGGTCGGCATTCCCATGATCTCGATGTACAACGTTAGCAACGCCGTCAAAGAGCTGGAGCGCTGCAAGAAGGAAGGACTCGTCGGCGCGCTCATCTGGCAGGTCCCGCCTGAGAACCTCTCCTTCACCACCGATTACTACGATCCGTTTTGGGAGGCGGCGCAGGAGCTCAACATGCCGGTCAACCTCCACATCCTGACCGGCTTCAACTACAGCCGCTTCAAGCGCGAAGGTCTTGAGGTCTACCGCTGCAGCGTCAACCGCAAGCTGACGGACGCCGCCAACGCATTGTTCGACATCGTATTCTCCGGAGTGTTGGAGCGCTACCCGCGCCTCAAGATCGTGCTGGTGGAGAACGAGGTGGCCTGGATTCCGTTTTATGTTCATGAATGGGACAAGTATTACCGGCGCCACAGCCCGCGCCATCCCATCTCGATCTCCAAGCTGCCGAGCGAATACGTCAACAAGCAGGTTTACGCGACCTTCTTCAGCGATCCCACGGGCGGGCGCCTGTTGGACTGGTGGGGCGCCGATACCTGCATGTGGTCCAACGACTATCCCCACGCGGCCTCCACCTGGCCGCACTCGCGCGAGGTCATCGCTCGGGAGTTGGGCCATCTGCCGCCGGACGTGTTTCGCAAAGTCGTTCGGGAAAACGTCATCGGCCTCTACGACCTGAAAGTCCCGGGAGTGAGCGCCTGACGGCAGGCGGTTGGACGAGCACGAACGACGACCGAGCGATTTGAAACGCTGAAAGGAGCCGGCAATGGAAGCAGCGACAAAACAGACGCAAAGCAGGCCTAAGACTTCAGTCTTCGCCCTGAAAATGCCCTACCTCTCCAAAGGACGCATCACCTCGCTGGTCGCCGAGACCGACAATCTCTGGCTCCATGGAAAGATCAATGCCGAGGGCGGAGAGAACGCGCTTCACACTCACCTCGACGAGGACCACGCCTTCGTCGTGCTCGAGGGCGAGGTGGCTTTCTTTGATGAAGCCGGGAACCGGAGCGTCTTGAAACCTTATCAAGGGATCATGATTCCCAGGGGGGCCTACTACCGGTATCTCAATACAGGCCCGGGAAATCTCATGGTCCTGCGCGTGGGGGCGGGGAGCAAAAACGAGCAAAACGAAGGGAATCGCATCGGCCCTAACGGCCAGCCGCTTCACGGCGACTCCGCTGGGAACAAACACGTCGAACCCGTGGCCATCCCCGGCAAGTTCTTCGGCGCATAAGCGGGCGGACCGGCGCATAGCACGGCCAGACAGCGGCCGTCCCGGTTAAAATGGATATCGCTGAAGCACAGCGTTTTTTGTCGCAGCACCACCACGGCGCGCTGGTTACGCGCAGGCGCGACGGCAGCCTGCAGATGTCGCTGGTCTCTCCCGCCGTGGATAACACAGGCCTCGCAATCATCTCCACGCGCGAGACCGCCTACAAGACAAAAAACATCCGCCGCGACCCCCGCGTATCGCTGTGCGTTTTTACCGAAGCGTTTCACGGCTCGAAGTGGGTCCAGCTCAACGGTCGGGCGGAAATCGTTTCCCTCCCGCAAGCGATGGAGCCGCTCATCGACTGGCATCGCCGCGTCAAGGGCGAGCATCCAAATTGGGCCGCCTATCGTCAGACGATGGAGAAAGAGCGCCGCGTGCTGTTGCGGATCGCGATTGAAAGCGTCGGGCCTCAACGCCGGGGCTGAGCACAAACCCTTCGCTGAACGCTGACGGCTGAAAGCTACTTGAGCGCGTCCGCCGCCAGCGAGAAGTCGAAGATTCGCTCCAGCGGCACTGCCTCCTTGATCCGGAGCGCCTCCCGGCCGATATCGAGGATTTCCCGCGCCGCGTCGTTGTCCAGGATTCCGGTAAGCGAGATCGATCCCACGTCGTCCTCGTACATCCGTCGCGCAAGCTTGGCATCTTTCACGCTGAGTTTTTTCTGAATGTAGGGGATCATGATCTCGGGATTGTCCTGGTAGAATTTGAGCGCCCGGTCCCAGGCGCGCAGGAACCGAACGATATTGCCGCGCTTCTGTTTGATATTTGCGTCCGTCGTGACGACTCCCGTCTGCAGATAACGCATGTGGTCTCGACCCCGCGCAAGCACGCGGTAGCCCTGCTCCTCGGCCAGATAGGTTGACGGAGGGGTCATCATTCCGCCGGCGACCTTGCCGGTGAGCAGGGACTGAAGCCGGACGCTCGTGTCCATGCTCAGCAGCGTTACATCTTTTTGCGGATCGAGTCCCTTCGCCTGGAGGATGCGCCGGGTTATCACCGCGGCGGTGCCCTCTAAAGAGCCGACCGCGATCGGTTTGCCTTTTAGATCCGCAGCAACGTTGATCGAGGGGGCGACGATCAGTTCGTGGACCGGCCGATCGTGGGTCACGGAAATAATCTTGACGGGCAGCCCGCGCAGCGCCGCGGCAAAACCGCTGCCCGCGTGGCAGGTGACGTCGATCTCGCCGGCCATGAGGCTGCTGATGCCGATGATCCCGCGCACGACCAGCACCTGCAGATCCAATCCCTCCTGCGCGAAGAAGCCCTTTTCCTGACCATAGTAGAGGTGGGTGTAACTCAACGTCGGGCCAGGGATGCTTATATAGAAGCGCTCGGCGGCGAGCGAGGTCCCGGTGAGAGCAAGGAAGGACGCGAAGACAATGGAGCAGAAAAAACTACGGAGAGGCGATCCTAACTGAGCGCGAAAACCCGTCGAACGGACTCCATGCGGATGCACGCGAATCGTCCTCCTTGGCCGGGAATCTTGAGGCGGCTGGACGATACCACGAATGCGACGCCACGCAAAGCGCTTAAGATAGCAGGAAGATCGGGCAGAATCCGCCGGAGTGCTGGAAAACTCTGTCAGGCCGGTCAAAAAGGTCCAAGTTGAGATAGGCGCAAGGCGCGCGATATCGTGTTCGTGTAACTTCGAAGCTGCCCTTCCAGGTTTCGTGTCCGTGTTCGTGTTTTTCCGGCCCGAGCACGACTCACGATCACGAGCACGGAATTTAACAAGGGACCTTTTCCAACGGCCTGCTTATCTCCTCGGTGAGCGCCGCATAAACTGCGGCCTAAACGCGGCCTCTTGCTGTCCCGCCGCTTTCAACATGCCGGCTACTTTTGTCCCCATCACGTCTTTCACCAGCCGGTTGTCCCACATGTGGTCTCGCAGTCGCTTGATCCGCTGGCGGAGCCTGTTCCGGCAAGCGAGGTCGTTCTTCGCCGCCTGGAGGTCGTTCAGGGCGACGATCAAAGTCCCTTCCCATCCTTTAGTGCTCAGGTGAAGAGTGAAGATCGACTCGGCCGCGTCGACGCCGTCGAGCAAACTGTAGCTCAGCTTCTTATCGACGCTGCGGACGATCCCTTTCAACGTCTCTTCATCTCCCTTGGGAACGGCGTGTCCGTACATGGCTGCCTCCTTCACTCCGTAAAAAAAGCCCCTAAGACCATAGAAAGTCTTACGGGCCTCCGAAAACGAACTTTCCAAAAGTCTCGACTGGAGCAAGTCTATGCGATCGGAACGGAAAGATCAATCGCGCGACGAAATTACGAACGCGGTGCGCGGGCAATCATGACCGCCGAAGCTTGCCGGCGGTCCCGCCGAAGGACGCTTAGTAAGCGAGTCCGCCGGCAGCCCTTCTTTGGGCGGGGATTCTCTCCCTGGCCGGGACCAACGTTCCGAACAGCAGGTCGGCCAGAGGCAGGACTACGTTGAGATTGCTGAAGTGGCGCTTGTGGTGCTGGTGGTGATGGGCGTCGAGCCAGGAGAATACCGCCGTCTGTTCAAACCAGCGGCCCTTCGGCACGTGCATGCAGAAGTGAAAATACTCGTAAAGAAAGTAATAGAACCCCAGGGCCGCCATCCCGCCGAAAAAGATATCCGCCCGGAGCAGATATTGGATCCCAAGCAGCGCGGGAGCATGCAGGCCGAGAATGAAGGGCGCGTTCCACCAGGCGAAGCGGATTTTTTTGCGGTCCTCATCCTCCGACAAAAAATAGCTGGGGCCGGAGCGGAAGGTTCCGTGGTGGATCAAGGCATGCGCGCGAAACGGATACCACCACAGGGGCTGGTGCATTATGAAACGGTGCAGCACCCACTCGAAAAAACTCGCATAGAGAAACAAAGCGATGAAACCTACAGTCTCGGCCAAGAAGAACGTCATCGTTACCTAAACTCCCTCTCCTAAAAACCGCTATTGCTAAGACCCGCGCCGAACTCAAATCAAAAAAAAGGGGGCAAACCGACCCGTTGCCCCCCTTTTTCTACTTACCGAAGAACTATCGGACTACCAGCGGTTGCGTCCGCCCCCGCCGTTCCTGTCTCCTCGACCACCACCGCCGCCACCACCGCCATCGCGCTTCACCATCGGCTTGGCCTCGTTGACCACCAAGGTGCGCCCGTCGAGCTGGGTGCCGTTCAGGGTTTCAATGGCCTTCTGGGCCTCGCCCCCGGAACCCATCTCCACGAAGCCGAAGCCCCGTGACTGGCCGGTGAATTTGTCCGAGATCACTCTGGCCGATTCAACGGTCCCGTGCGCCTCGAAGATTTCCTGCAGCCGCCCGTCCGTTACGGAATAAGGCAAGCCGCCTACGTATAGTTTACTACTCATGTTCTCCTCCTATCAGAGATTGTTGGTGTCTTGGACCCTGGAACCGGATCAGCGTCTGGAGCAGAACATGGGGAACGTAAAGGCTGGGACCACGCTCTGGTCGGTTTCCGTCTAGCTATCGTTTCGCAAGGAGAGACTGTCTGGGCCTTCAACTTTCAGTGCTTCCTATTTCAGGAGGCCCTATACCGAACTAGAATTTGTAATGTAGTCTATTTTCCGTCCTTGCGCAAGAGCGCGCCGAACATTTTTTTCGGCTCGGTCGGCCGCCCGACGGCTGCCAATCGTGCGGATATCGCTTCCCGCAAGTTGGAGAAGATAGAATCTCGGCTCTAAATACGTTACAGTATTAATTTCTGCGTCACCGGATCGTCCCTTGACGAGCCGTTCGTCGTAGCTAATCCTACAACCGGCAGAGAACTCATGAAACCGACTGTGCCCGATCGTCGCGGCGATATCCGCAACATCGCCATCATCGCTCACGTGGACCACGGCAAGACCACTCTGGTCGACGCCATGCTGCGCCAGAGCGGCATTTTCCGCGCCAACGAGCAGCTGGTGGACCGCGTGATGGATTCCCTGGACCTGGAGCGCGAGCGCGGCATCACCATCATGGCGAAGAACACCTCCATCCATTACGGGAGCGTCAAGATCAATATCGTCGATACACCCGGCCACGCCGACTTCGGCGGCGAGGTGGAGCGGACGCTTTCGATGGTGGACGGCGTGATGCTGCTGGTCGACGCCTCCGAGGGTCCCCTGCCGCAGACGCGCTTCGTCCTCAAAAAGGCGCTGGAGGCGGGACTCCCGCCCATTGTCTGCATCAACAAGATCGACCGCCCCGACGCCCGTCCGGCGGAAGTCCTGGACGAGATCTACGACCTGTTCATCGACCTCGATGCCACCGACGAGCAGCTCGACTTTCCGATTGTCTACGCCAACGCGCGCGCCGGAACCGCGACCCGTGACTTGGGCGCGCCCATGGAAAATCTCAAGCAGTTGTTCGACTTGATCCTCGAAGCGATCCCGGGGCCGCCGGTCGACCCGTCGGCGACGACGCAGCTCCAGGCCAATAACCTCGACTACGACGACTACGTCGGGCGGCTGGCGATCGGACGGTTAAAGAGCGGCACACTCGCTCCGGGGCAGTACACTCTCTGCCGCGCCGACGGCTCGCTCAAGCCGGTAAAAATCACGCAGATCTACGGCTGGCAGGGGCTCAAGCGGATCGATCTCGAATCGGTGAGCGCGGGCGATATCGTGGCGGTGGCGGGCATCGAGGAGATTCAGATCGGCGACACCGTCGC
>Ga0156192_1012_pt1 | contig 13294 bp, 9 predicted proteins | sample RifCSPlowO2_12_FD_107845 | JGI IMG/M metagenome (GOLD analysis project Ga0156192, IMG submission 107845) | Deltaproteobacteria bacterium RIFCSPLOWO2_12_FULL_60_19
GAAGATAGTCTTCACGACGTGACTCCGGCGAAGGTCCTTCTCGGGAGACAGAAGCAAGTTGACCATCAGTTTGATAACCTCGCGCGGCGTGAAGTGCTCTCCGGCCTCTTCGTTGGATTGCTCCGCGCCGATCCGGATGAGTTCCTCGAAAACATAGCCCATCTGCACGTTGTCCACGCGTTCAGGGGAAAGATCGACCCTCGCGAAAGCCTTGATGACTTCGTAGAGCAAGTTCTTCTCGGCCATCCGAGCGACCTGCTGGTCAAAGGCAAACCGATCCATGATGTCGCGAACGTTCTTGGAGAAGCGGCTGATGTAGCTGTTGAGGTTAGGCGCGAGCTGACTAGGATCGTCGAGCACCTTAGCGAGATCGAGCTTGGAGAGATTGTAGAACGGCCGCCCCGTGATCTTCTGCAGCAGGCTACGGATGACGTTCTCCGGTTTGGTCTTAATGGCACCGTGTTCTTTAAGAACTTTTTCCTTCGTCGGCGCAAGCAGACAATCGAAGCGCCGGAGCACCGTCAGCGGCAGAATGACCTTGCGGTACTCGTTCCGCTTGTACGGTCCGCGCAGCAGGTTGCAGATGCTCCAGATAAAGTTGGCAAGTTGCGAATGTGTTTCAGGGCTCATTGTGGTATCGAAGCCTGCGCAGAATTGCCGCCGATTCTACGCGATTTGAGGGCTGGGTAGCAAACGGAAGCTTATAAAAGGGATGAGGGCGGAGGGTTGAGGGATGAAATAAGAAAGGCGCTAAGCGACGGTTAGCCGGAACGCCGGAGGCGCAACTATGGCGGGACGGACGGCTCGGAGATCCTCCTCGCCGATCTTGACAAACCCAGGCCAACCATTTACATGACAAGGACTCATGGTTGAAGTACGCGGTCTGACAAAATACTACGGCGATTTTCGCGCCATCGAGAACGTCACCTTCACCGCTCAGCGCGGAGAGATCCTCGGTTTTCTCGGGCCCAACGGCGCCGGGAAAACGACCACGATGCGGATCATCACCGGCTTCATGCCTCCGACGGAGGGGATGGTGACGGTGGAGGGTTACAACACGCTCGATGAGTCGCTGGAGGCGCGCCGCTGCATCGGCTACCTGCCGGAGAATCCGCCGCTTTACCCCGACATGACGGTCAGCTCGTACCTGAAGTTCGTCGGCCGCATCAAGGGCGTCGGCAAAGGCGATCTGGCGGCGGCATTGGACCGGGTGTTAGAGAAGTGCATTCTTACCGACGTCGCGTCGCGGATCGTAGGCCGCCTGTCGAAAGGCTACCGCCAGCGGGTCGGCCTCGCCCAGGCGCTGATTCATAATCCGCCCGTGCTCATCCTGGACGAGCCGACGATCGGGCTCGATCCCAAGCAGATCATCGAGATCCGCCGCCTGATCAAAGAGCTGGCCAGCGAGCGCACGGTGATCCTGTCGACGCACATCCTGCCCGAGGTGTCGCAGCTTTGCAGCAAAGTGGTCATCATCAACGATGGAACGGTGGTCGTGGAAAAGCAGCTAAAAGAATTGGCCCAGGGCGAAAGCCTGGAAGCGGTCTTCCTGCGCTATATCTCAAAGGAAGCCGAGGAAAAGAGCGCCGAGCAGGAGCAAGTTTGAACAACTTGAACATTTTGAACGGGCGAAATAGCTCAAAGCGTGTCGGCCGTCCAATCGGCAACCCGCTTAACGCGTCGCTATCAGCATGAAGAACATTCTGACTCTGGCTGGAAAAGAGCTGCGTTCCCTGTTCGTATCGCCCATCGCCTATGTGGTGCTGACGGGATTTCTGCTCCTCGGAGGCTGGTTTTTCTTCAATCTGTTGTTTCGCTTCACCTATCTGGCGAGCTTATACACCGGCATGCGAAATCTCGAAGAAGGCTTGCAGTCGATCAACTTGAACGAGCACGTCATGGCGCCACTGCTGCATAATCTCGCGATCATACTCGTGATCCTCGTGCCGATCATCACCATGCGCGCCTTTGCCGAAGAGAAGCGCAGCGGCACCTACGAGCTGCTGCTCACCTCTCCCCTGACCGTGACGGAGATCGTCCTGGGAAAATTCTTAGGCTGCATCTCGTTCGTCGGGATCATGATCCTGCTGACGGCGGTCTATCCGGCCATCCTGCTCTACTACGGCAACCCGGAGCCGGGAATTCTCTTCTCCGGCTATCTCGGGCTTTTTCTTTTGGCCGTGGTTTTCGTCTCGGTCGGCCTGCTGACCTCGTCGCTGACGGAAAATCAGATCGTCGCGGCGGTGAGCTGCTTCGTCGCCCTGCTGCTGCTCTACGTTATCTCCTGGCCCGCGGAGACGACCGGCTCGGCGCTCGGCGGCACGCTCAAATATCTCTCCGTCGTCGAGCACTTCGGCGACATGGTAAAAGGCGTGATCGACACCAAGGCCCTCGTCTACCTCGTCAGCCTGATTGTCATGAGCCTTTTCCTCACCCATCGCTCGGTCGAGGCTTCGAGGTTGGGGCGATGAGCAAACTGCTCGAGTTTTCCGGGTTGGCCGGGGCCGTTCTGACTCTGTTCGGCCTGATCGCATTCTTTTTCACCGAGAGCGCAGCCGATCCTTACGTGCTGACGCATTTGATTCTCGGGGTCCTGTTTCTCGGCGCCTACTTCTGGACTCAGGGCCGCAATCTGCTCGGCTCGCTCAGCCGCCGCTCGACGCGCTACGGACTCCACTCCGGCCTCTACTCTCTGCTGCTGGTGGGCATCCTCGTCCTCGTCAACTTTCTCAACGGCCGCTACCACTACCGCTGGGACCTGACTGAAATGAAAGTCTTCAGCCTCTCGCCCCAGACGGTCAAGGTGCTGGGACAGTTGAAACAGGACCTTGAGATTTACGGCTTCTTTGAAAGAGGAGAAAATACCAGGGCGTCCGATCTCGTCAAGAGCTACGCCTACCACTCGAAGCAGGTCAAGTTTACCGCCGTCGATCCCGACCGCCACCCGGAGATGGTGAAGCAATTCAAGGTCCAGCAGCTGAATACGCTGCACCTCCGCTACGGGCAGGAATCGATGAACGTCACGGAGACGACCGAGGAGGGCATCACCAAGGCCCTCATCAAGCTGACCAAGGCAACCAAGAAGAACATCCTCTTCCTGACCGGCCACGGAGAGCCGAAGATCGAAGACCGCGAAGCGCCCCAGGGATTCGCCGCCGCCAAGGAGGCGTTGGAGAACGAAAATTACCAGGTGAGGGAGCTGCTGCTCTCGACGCAGGAGAAAGTGCCGGCGGACAGCTCGGCGTTGATCATCGCCGCCCCGGAAAGATCGCTCGTCGGGCATGAGGTCGCGGCGATCGAAAGCTACGTGAAAAACGGCGGCAGGCTGCTGGTGATGCTGCCTTCGCCCGGCGGCGACACGATGAAGAATTTTCTCGCGACCTGGGGCGTCGAGGTGGGGGAGGATATCGTCGTCGATCAAGTGATCCGGCTTTTCGCCGGCCCGAGCCTCGGAGTAGAGCCGATCGCGGAAACTTACAGCCCCGCCCACCCCATCACGCGCGGGTTTAAAGAACGCACGCTCTTTCCACTGGTGCGCTCGGTCGAGGAGGCCAAGTCGGTGAAAGACGGCGTCGAAGTGACTTCGTTGGTCAAGACCGGCGCGACGAGCTGGGCGGAGAAGGACGTGAACGGGGTCTTCAAGCAGGGCAAAGCCGCGCTGGGGCCGGAGGATAAACAGGGACCGATCTCGATCGGCGTCGCGGTGTCGGCGAATCTCAAGAAGCTCGGCATCGAGAAAGAGGGCGACGCCAAGATCGTGGTCCTGGGCACCGCGGCCTTCGCCAACAACCGCTCCATCGGCAACTTCTTCAACCGCGACTTGTTTCTCAATGCCGTCAACTGGCTGGTCGGGCAGGAGGAGATGATCTCGATCCGGGCGCGCTCGGTGCGCGCGTCGCGCGTTCAACTGACCGGGAGCGAAGGCGCGATGGTTTTCTATCTCTCCTTCCTGATCCTGCCGGAGATCCTGCTGATCAGCGGCCTCGCCGTCTGGTGGCGCAGGCGATAGCCCGGGATATTTTTGTCACGACGATGACGGCCGCCACCCGCTCTCCGAGCCCGCGCAATGGGTCGTTACTTATTCCAACCGGCAGTATCGGATGCGCGGGCTCTTCGACCGGGCGGCAGCCGTCACTTCGAAGCCGAGGGGCGGCATCGTTCGAGGGGGCGAGCCACTTTTTTTTCCTATTGTCGTCGGCCGGAAGGGCTTGCCCCCGAGGACGCTGAACAATCCGGGACAGCCAGTGCGACAGCGCAACACACTCATCCTCGCGGCTCTTCTGATCCTCCTCGGGGCCTACGTCTATTTTTTTGAAATCCTGCCCGGAGACAAACCGAAGGGCGACCGGCTCATCAACTTCAAGCCGGATGAAGTAGCGAGCATTCTGCTCACCTACCCCAAGCAGGAAATCCAGCTGCAAAAAGATGCCGTCGGGAAGTGGAGGCTGACCCAGCCGCTGCAGGCGGTCGCCGACGGCTCGACGGTCGGGGGCCTCCTCGCGGCGCTGAGCGCCGGCGCGATCCGGCGGACCCTCGAGAAAAAACCCGGCGCCGAGGATCTTAAAAACTTCGGCCTGGACCGGCCGGCGGCAAAAATTTCGCTCACCCTGACGAGCGGCATCACCCTGCCCGGCCTCATCGTCGGCGCGGCCACTCCCCTCGGCAATGCCGCTTACGTCCAGCGCAGCGGCGACGCCACGGTCTATCTCGTGGACGCTTCTCTGGCGCTGGGGTTGCAGAAAAAGTCCGACGATTTCAGGGACCGGCAAATTCTCTCTTTTCCACTCGAATCGGCGGCGAAGCTGACGATCCAAACCGGCAAGGAATCCGTGGTTTTGATCAAGGGCGAAAAAGAGCAGTGGCAATCCGCTCCGCCGGCGAAGGGAGACGTGAGCGGCGCCGCGGTGGTGGAATATCTCGTAGCGATCGGCGGGATCGGCGCGAAGGCATTTGTCGATGACCATCCCAAAGACTTGAAGCGCTACGGACTCGATCCCGCGCCGGTCAAAGTCGCCGTCGCCGGCAAGGACGGAAACAATCTCGCCGCGCTGCTCGTCGGCGGCAAGAGCGGAGACTCCTACTATGCCAAGCGCGAGGGAGAGCCGCAGGTTTACGCCATCGACGAGCCTTCCTACCGGTCGCTGCTGCGGCGGCTCCCCGACTTTCTCGCCGAGGACAAGAAAGAGCCGAAACAGTAAAGTCCTCTTGAGAAAGCGGATTCGTTCTGTTAACGATTTTCTTGTACTTTCGGGTGGCGCAATGGAATTTCCCCTCCACCTCACAAGCCGCTGGGGCGGCAAGCGGCACAACTCTTTCAATCAGCTGCTCAAAAATAGGTTTCATGCCCGCGCGTATAAGATCGGCCTGCGAATGGTTAGCAAGCTCTCAGATGCGAGGCGCGCTCTTCGTGATTCGTGTTGGTGGCACTCCGAAGCGGTCCTCCGGGCTTTCGTGTCCGTCCCTCCCCGGCACGAACACGGATTTTTCCAAGCATGAGCACGATTCAGGGGGGCCTTTTTCAGCGGTCTGGGAGGAAGTTGAACTTTGAACGCTAATCTCAGCCTGATCCATTCCATTCTGCCGGCCACGGTCGATCTCCGAGTGACCGTGCCGGAGAACCATCCCTCCGCCCGCAACCTCGGCGCCGAGCGGGCGGGGTCGGGGACCCTCGTCGACCCGGACGGCTACATCCTGACGGTGCACTATATTACTCTGGGAGCGCAGTCGATCACCGTGACGCTCTCCGACGGCGAGCAACTCCCCGGAGAGCTTGCGGCCCAAGACTTTGAGACCGGCCTGGCGCTCGTCAAAGTCCCTGGAAACGGGCTCCCCTTCCTGCGGTTCGCGCCGCCGGAGGAGTTGACGCTCGGGCAAGCCGGGCTGCTCGTGGCCAGCAGCGGCGAAGCGGCGCGCCGGGTCAGCGGCGGTTACGTGACTTCGACCGAAAGTTACGACGGCCACTGGGAGTACATGCTCGACAAGACGATCCGCTTGAGCGCCTTCAATCCCGGCTTTGGCGGCGGCACGCTGGTGGACTTCAAGGGGCGAATGTTGGGTGTCGTCTCGTTGAATTTGAACGACATCGGTAAGTTTTCGCTGGCGATTCCCGGGGACTATTATCTCAAGGCCGAACGCGAGCTAAAACAATACGGCCGCGTGCGCACCCGGCGGCCGCGCCCCTGGCTCGGCTTCTATCCCCAGAGCTTCGGCGGGCACGTCGTCATCGCCGGCCTGGTGCCGGGCGGGCCGGCGGAAAAGAGCGGCCTGCGCGAAGGGGATATTATCGTCAAGGCAGAGCAACAAGAGGTGAGATCCCGCCCGGAGCTCTATCGCACGATCTGGCAAAAAGCGCCGGGCGAGCGGATCTCGCTACGCATTCTAAGAGATGATGAAGCGATCGACCTCGCGGTTATCGGGGGCGATCGCTGGGACTTCTACCGAACCTAGTCGTCGCCGCCGGCCTTCTTAAGTTCGCCTTTGCCGATCACCTTGACCGATACTGCCGGCGTGTAGGCGTCGGGAGCGTACTTGATCATGACCTTATCGGTCTGCTTGAGATCGGCAAGCTTGATCTTCGCTCCGTCTTTATCTATCTCCGTCTTCTCGTCGATGCCCACGACCTCTTCGCGGACCTTCCCTTTGCGCTCCACCTGGAAGGTTACCGTGCGCTGGCCGACCGCGCTGATCACGGCCTCCACGTCGCGCATTTTGGTCGATTTCTTCTCTTCCTGGGCAAAACCGTTAACGGCAAAAACCGATAGCGCAAACAAAAACACCGCGAGCCATCTAAAACTTCTCATCACGCCCTCCTTCACGATCGTTCGTCGCTGTCTGAACAATTCTCTGAGCCAAACCTAGCCAATGTTCTAAATTGTGTCAAGTCTGCCCGCCGTGTTCCGGCGCGTCTACTCGGCACTATAGCACCTCGGAACCTGGATATGAAACGTGGTTCCTTTGCCCGCCATGCTCTCCACCTCTATCGTGGCCCTGAGCAAATTGCCCATCCTCTTGGCGATCGCAAGACCGAGCCCCACCCCCCCGCGGCTTCGGGTGAGCGCCCCCTGCGCCTGGCGGAAAGGCTCGAAGAGAAGAGGCAAAAATTCTTCGGGGATGCCCGACCCCGTATCTTGGACGTCGATCCGGATGCGGTCTTCAGGCTCCGACAACGAAGCCGACACCCGAATGCTGCCCCGGTCGGTGTACTTGACCGAATTAAAAACGATGTTGCTGAGGATCGTCTTGAGCTTGATTCGGTCGGTCTTCAACGGAGGGAGCGAGGCCTGGGGCTCCCAGATCAGTTCGACCGCCTTGCCGCTCAGACCGATGCGAAACAATAGCTCAAGCTCCGACCACACCTCCTCAAGGCGAAACTCTTCGACGCGAACCGCAACCTGCCCGGCTTCAAATCGCGAGAGGTCGAGGATGCCGCTGGCGAGATTGAGCGCCTCCCCCGAATTGCGCATAGAGGTCTCCATGCACTTGCGCTGCTTGTCGCTCACCTCGCCGACAAATCCTCCCAGCAGGAGATCCAGGTTACCGATCACGATGTTGATCGGAGTGCGCAGCTCGTGGGTCATCGTCGCCAGGTATTCTCCCTTGACGCGGCTCGCTTCCGCGAGCTTGTCGTGCAATCCCCTGACTTCCGAGATGAGCCTGGCGTTCTCGATCATGATGGCGACCGGCGCCGCGACCGCGGTCAGCGTGTCCAGCTCCTTGTCGCCGAAGCTGCCGGCTTTCCTGCTTACCGCCTCGAGCACGCCGGTAAGCTCGCCCCGCACTTTGAGCGGCACGCAGGCGATCGAGCGCGTGTTAAAGCCGGTCATCTGATCCATGCGCCCGGAAAAACGGGTCTCGCGCCGCACGTCGGAGACCACCACGGGCAGGCCGGTCTCCGCGACAAAGCCGGCGATCCCCTCTCCCTTGGCCAGGGTCACGTTCTTAAGCTGGTCCGCCTTTTCGCCGACCGCCGCATAGAAAGTTAGCGCGCCGCTGTCGTGATCCACGAGGAGAATCGACGAGCCGTCCACGCCCATCACCAGCGAAGTCAAGCGAATAGCCGAGGTAATGACCTCAGCCAGCGGCAGGGAGGTGCCGATCAGCTCGGCGATATGAGCCAGCAGGCGTACTTCGCTCTCCGCCTCGATCGAGTCCGCAGGATTCACGAGCGATCCTTTCCCAACGCCTCAGAGCGCCGGGTCGCTTGCAGCACGGCCTCCATGATGATGCCCCGTATTCCGCCCTTCTCCAGCGCGTACAGCCCCGCGATGGTGGTCCCGCCGGGAGAGGTCACTTCGTCGCGGAGCTGGCCCAGGTGCTGCCCGCTCTCGAGCGCCATGCGCGCAGCGCCATAGACGGTCTGCAGCGCCAGCTTGAGGGCCACGTCGCGGCTCAGTCCCATTTGCACGCCGCCGTCGGCCAACGCTTCGATGAACAGGAAGACATAGGCCGGACCGCTGCCGCTCAGTCCCGTGACCGCGTCCAAATGCTTTTCCTCCAACGGCAAGCCGATCCCGAAGCTGCTCAAAATCGAGCCGACTCTCTCGATATCTCTTGCGCCGGCGTGCGTCCCGCCGGCGTAACACGACGCGGCGGCGCCCACCACGCAGGCGATGTTCGGCATGACCCGCACCACGCGCGCGCCTTGCGCCAGATGGCTTTCGATGCGGGCGAGCGGGACGCCGGCCGCGACGGATACGACGAGCTTCCCTTTGCCGACGGGTTTAGCGATCTCTTTGAGCACGGCGTCTATAATTTGCGGCTTGACGGCGAGGATCACGATATCCCCGAAGTCGCACACCTTGGCGTTGCTCGACGTGACCTTGACTTGAAGCTCCGTGGCGATCGACTTGAGGAGGGCCTGGCTCACGTCGCTCACCATGAGCTGATCGCGATCGGCCAGCCCGGCGCGGATCATGCCCCGCGCGATAGCGGAACCGATCTTGCCGGCGCCGATCACGCCGATTTTTTCTTTGAGCATCGCCCGCGTCCTCTCGCTGAACTCCCAGTCCTAATAGCCCAATTAGTAACGCTTGCCTATCTTCCCGAGCTCTTTCCAGGCCTCGGTGTCGTCGGAACGAGTCGCCAGCACCTCGCGGAATTTTTCCTCCGCCTCTCTTACTCGCCCGAGCTTCGCCAGGGCGATGCCGAGGGAGCGGCGCCAGTCCACGTTTCGCTTCCGCCTGAGCGCCTCGCGATACGCGCCGGCGGCCTGTTCCCATTGCTCGAGTTTGATATACGTGTCTCCAAGCGCGCCGTAAAGCACGTCGGAATCCTCGCCCTTGGCTTTCGCCTGCTCGAGAAGATCTTTCGCCTTCTCAGCCTCCCCTTTGGCCAGATGCAGGCGGCCCCACCAGAGCAGCATGTCCTTATTCTCGCCTGCCGTCTGCTTCGCCAATCCAAACCACTTCTCCGCCTCCTCCAACTCGCGGCGGTGAAGCGCGATCTTTCCCAATCCCAGATAGGGCGTTATCTCCCGGTAGCCCATCTCGATCGCCTTGCTGTAAACCACCTTGGCCTCGGACAGGTAGAACTCGCCGCTCAAGTCGAGGATCGCCTTGACCGTCTGGGGCGAGCGGGCCATCGCAGCCAACGCGGACTCCGCCCCCTCCGGGCTCTTGTCCTGCGCCAGCAGAACCTTGGTTTTTAACACATAAAAATCGGGGTTCGACGGATCCAGCTTAATCGCCTCATCGATCTCTCCCAAGGCGCGGTCATGCCAATCGTTGGCCTCCAGCCCCTGGGCCAGATGGAAATGGCGGAGCGCCTCAGGCAGGGGCGCCGGATTCATCTTCAGCCAAGGGGCATCCGCCAGGTGGGGCACCATCAGCTTGCGGTTAAGGTCGGAGGTGGCGCGGCCAAGGCTCTTGGGCGCCGAGAACTCAAGCTCCGCGCCGTCGTCGGTGTTGAGCGCCGCCCCTTCCGTAAACGCCATCACTTCCTTTCTTCCCATGCGATAGAACCCGATAGCGGCATAAGGATCGGTCAGGCCAAGCTCGGTAAAGTCCTCTCTCAGGGTCTTGTTGTTGGCGAAGACCTCCTTCAACCTGGGGTAATCGAAGCTCTGTTCTTGCTGCGTGCCGACCATCAGAAAGTCGCTCTCTCTCATTCCCCAAACCGACACGTGGGGAAAGGCCTGGGCGAAGGTGCGGAAGACCATGCGGAAGTCGTCCGGCGACATCGAGTAGTTGTGAAACCACTGCGCGAACACCCCGCCCGACTTGAGTTTGGACTTGATGACTTCGTAGAATTCGCGCGTGTAGAGGTTGGCGATGCCGGCGATCCAGGGATTCGACGGCTCGGCGGTGATCACGTCGTAGACCTTCGGCGTCGCCAGGATGTAGTTGCGGCCGTCCGTCGGGATGATGCGGACCCTGGGGTCTTTGAGAACCTCGCCGTTTTTCGTGTCGAAAAAGCGCGCGGATTTAATCATCGCCGGCTCGATCTCGAGCACCTCGATCTCCTTGAACGGAAATGCGGCGACCGCTTTGGCGGTCATCCCGGTGCCCAGGCCGATGACGGCGGCCCGCTCCCCGCCGGCGTGGAACAGCATGGGAATGTAGCCGGTCATCAACTGGCTCAGCGTATCGCCGTAAGAGCCGTCCACTTTCCCGTTGGTTTTAAAGTAGCGGTAGTCGCTGCCGACGCTTTGGTGGACGCTGACCGTCGCCGTGAGACCTTCCTTATAATAGACGATCTCATCCGCGCGCATGTGCTCAAGCCTGAGCGAGTCGGTGTGCAGGTTCTCGTAGCGGTCGCTGTAGATCGTGACCCCGCTGGTGAGGATCGCCTGGTCCCAGCGCGGAGTTTTAAACCAGATGAGGCCCGATGCGACGATCACGATCAACCCGAGCGCGAAGCGGGGGCCGGCGGAGAGACGCGGATCCATGACCAGCAAGAGCCAGCCGATCACGAGATTGACGACGACCGCCGCCAGGATCGATTGCTGCACGCCGATCAGCGGGATGAGGATAAACCCTCCGGCGAACGCGCCGACGATGGCGCCCAGTGTGTTGGCCGCATACGAGATCCCCACGCTGCTGCCGACGCGGTAGATGCTCTGCGTAAACAGCCTGGCGACCAGCGGGAAGGTCATTCCCAACAGGACCGTCGGAATGAACATGACCATGCCGGCGAGCAGCACCTGAATCGACAGAAACATGTAGAACGAGTCGCCGAATCCCTCATGCAAGCGGAGGAAAATCAGCGGCAGCTTCTCGAACAGCGGAATCGTGGCGAGCGCGGCGAAGCCCACGAGCAGCTCGATCACGCCGAACGTGCTGACCCAAATCCTCCGCTCCCCCAGCCACCGGGCGTAGAAAAAGCCTCCCAGCGCCAGGCCGATCAGGAAGGTCACCAGCATCGTCGTGAAGGAATAGACCGAGCTGCCGATCACCAGAGTGAGCGCGCGGGTCCAGGCATTTTCATAAACCAGGGCCGCCATGCCGGAGAAGCCGAAGGCGATCAGCACCGCCCAACCCAAAGTGGACGGGGCCTCAACCGAGCCGGCGTCATTCTGCTCCGGTTCCTCGGGTTCGGCCGAAACCGCGTCGCTTTTGTCGCGCAGGCCGTCCACGATGAAGATCAGCAGGGCAATAACGAGATTGAGCGCGGCGGCGACGTACACCGTCGCGCGCATGCCGAAGGCCGGAATCAGGTAATAGCCGGAGAAGCCGCAGCCGAGCACCGCGCCGAGCGTGTTGGTGGCGTAGAGATCGCCCACCCGCCGGCCGAGCTGCGTGAAGCTCTTCACGAAGAATCGGCTGAGCACCGGCATCGTCGCTCCCATCAGCAGCGTTGGCAGAACGAGCAGCACGAAGGCCAGCCCAAACAGGAGCAGATTGAAAGCCATAGGGTTGGAATCGTTGAGGCTGAAAAGCGGGATATAGATGAGCCGGCCCCGGTCGAAGAGCCAGGGAACCGCCAGACCGTAAATGCCGACGCCTGCCTCGAGAATTCCGTAGAGCAGAAAATCGTTTTTGCCGCGATCGGCGATGCGCCCGAAGAGATAGCTGCCGATGGCCAGCCCGGCCATAAACGCGGCCAGCACGGTCGCAATCGCATAGGTGGTGTTGCCGAAGATCTGCGTCAGCATGCGGGTCCACACCACCTGATAGATGAGGCCCGCGGCCCCTGAGGTAAAGAAACAGATCGAAGCTACAAGGAGCAGCCAATTTTCACGAGATCGAGCAGCGCCGGTTGTCATATGGAGTGCCTAGGAGACCCCCTTTATTGAAGTCCTCAACTGATATCAGCCTATGCAATCACTGTAAAGAGTCCGCTTGAAACCCCTAAGCGTTATAGCATACAAGATCTAGACGTCTCGCGCGAAGGAAAGTCGAGGAGTTTTATGCCTAAAGACATGCGCACATGGATCGGAGAGCTTGAACAGGCCGGGGAGTTGGTCCGCATAACCAAGCCTGTCCACCCGCACACGCAGATGGGCGCGCTTTTGTACCAATCGAGGGAGAAGGCCTTGCTGTTTGAGAACGTGGACGGCTTTCCAGGCTGGAAGAGCCTCGGCATGGCCCCCGCCAACCTGCGCCACGCGGCGCTGGCCTACGGCACAACAGTCGAGAAGCTCATCCCCACAGCCGCGGAGCGGGCGTTAAAAAAATTTCCGACCGAGCTGGTCCGGACCGGACCGGTCAAGGATGTGATTCTCAAAGGCGACAAGGTGGACATCACCAAACTGCCGGCCCATATCGCCGGCAGCGAGGAGACGCCCTACATCGCCGCCGGCTTGATGGTCGCGCGCGATCCCGACACCGGCATCCGCAACGTCGCCTTCCACCGCTTGCAGGTCAAAGGCCCGCGCAAGACCGGCGCGTTGATCGTGCCGCGCCACACGCGGCAAATCCTCAACAAGTATGAAGCGAAAAACGAGCCGATGCCGGTGGCGATCTTTATCGGCCATCACCCGCTCTATTACATGGCGGCGGCGAGCACCGGACCGTTTGAAATGGACGAGTTGGAGCTTGCCGGCGGGCTGATCGGCGAGCCGGCGAAGGTCGTCAAATGCGAGACCAACGACATCGAAGTGCCCTGCGACGCGGAGATTGTTTTGGAAGGCAGGATATTGCCCAACGTCCGCGAAGAGGAAGGGCCGTTCTCCGAGTTTCACGACTACTACGTCGCCGGCATGGGCAAGAACCCGGTGATCGAGATCGACTGCATCACGATGCGGAAAGACGCGATCTTCAAGGCGCTCCAAAACGGCTCCGAGGTCGAAGGCTGCGTGTTTCACAAAGTCCCCTTCGGCGCCTCGGTTTACAACCACATCAAAAATATCGGCGGC
>Ga0156192_1126_pt1 | contig 13159 bp, 12 predicted proteins | sample RifCSPlowO2_12_FD_107845 | JGI IMG/M metagenome (GOLD analysis project Ga0156192, IMG submission 107845) | Deltaproteobacteria bacterium RIFCSPLOWO2_12_FULL_60_19
GGAGCCGCCGGTGCTGGAGGGCCTCTCCCCTCTCTGGGCGCGCAACAGCTGCATGCACTGCGAGTTTCCGGCCTGCGCCGCGGTCTGCCCGGTGGAAGCGATCACGAAGTACGAAGAGGGACCGGTCGTCATCAATCAAGACCTCTGCATCGGCTGCGAGTACTGCGTCTACGCCTGCCCGTGGGGCGTCATCTCCAAGAACGATCTTACTCACAAGGCGGAGAAGTGCACGATGTGCAGCGACCGGATGAGCGAGGACAAGAAACCGTTTTGCGTCCAGGCCTGTCCCGCCGATGCGCTCGACTTCGGCCTGCAAGAGGAGATATCCGCCAAAGCCAAAACGCGGGCGGAAGCGGCGAACGGCTACGTTTACGGCGACAAAGAGGCCGGCGGAACACAGGTGCTCTACGTGCTGAAGGAGAAAAAAGAGAGCTACGGCGTCCGCGCGGTCGGGCCGCAAAAATATCCTCGGCACAAAATCCCTCTGGGTCTGATGTTGAAGGATCTGTTCACGCTCCGCTGCGGCGTCCCGGGCAAGCTGCGCGCGCTCTATCTCGCGGTCATCCATCCTGGCCGTCTCATTTACCGCTACTGGCCGTGGCGCAGCGCAAATTAGAAAGGACCTCCGGCATGGCGAACACCACCGAGTTTTTCCCTAAACAGCGCGCTACCCGATTGCCCGGCGGCTACATGGGCAGGATTCTGCGCGTCGATCTCACCAGCGGGTCACTGAGAGATGAAAATCTTCCCGAAGAGCCGCTGCTCAAACAATTCATCGGCGGCCAGGCGCTGGCGAGCTATATCTTGCTCAAAGAGATTCCGCTCGACGCCAAGCCCTACGGGCTGGAGAACAAAGTCGTCATGATGACCGGGCCGATCACCGGCACCGGCTTCACCCCCGGCGGGACGAAAGTTACCGCCGTTTATCTTAGCCCGTTGACCAACCACACGCTGGGGCGCGGCGCGGCGAGCGGCTTCTGGGCGGTCTATCTCAAAGCGGCCGGCTACGACGGGATCATCGTCGAGGGCGCGGCGGCGAAACCGACTTATCTCTTTATCAACGACGGCAAGCCCGAACTGCGCGACGCGAGCAGCGTGTGGGGCAAGGGCGCGACCGAGACCGAGGACCTGCTTCGAGCGGAAGTCGGAATCAAAGACGCCAAGGTGATGTGCATCGGCCCGGCGGGAGAAAATCTCGTCCACGCGGCGATGCTCTGCAACGACTACAACCACAACGCGGCGCACAGCGGCGGCGCGGTCTTCGGCTCGAAGAAACTGAAAGCGATCGTCGTCTACGGCACGGCGCGGCCGCCGCTCCACGACCGGGCGGCATTGATCGAAGCGGGCCTCAGATGGAGAAAGACATTGATGGTGCGGCACGAGGCGGAGAAAAGGACCGCGGGCCACGCCGTCGATCTCGGCGCCGCGCCGAATTTCAATTTCCGCAGCACCGTTATCGAAGAGAGCCATATCGAAGGCTTCGACAAAAACCGCGTGACGCTGCGGCCCTGTTTTCAGTGCCAGCGGCTCTGCCCGTGGGACGTCGAGCTGAAAGCGGGAAATCACAGCGGCACGGTCGGCCACTTCAACGCCGGCAGCGAGTGGCTCGACACCTTCTACAATCTCGGCGTGCGCGGCAATGACGCCCTCTATCTCGCCCAGCGGATCAACGATCTCGGCATCGAGTGCAGCCATTTCTCCTGCGGCGTCGGCGTCGCCTTCGAGGCCTGGGAAAAAGGCTTGCTCGACGCGCAGAAGACCGGCGGGCTTAAATTCGAGTGGGGCAACGTCGAGGTCGTCGATCGGCTGCTCGACATGACGGCGCGGCGCGAAGGCTACTGGGGAAATCTCCTGGCCGAAGGTCCGGTCGAGGTGGCCGCGGCGATCGGCGGCGACGCGCCCGAGTGGATCGTCCACACGAAAAAGGGAACGCCGGCGCTGCACGACTGGCGGCCGCACTTCGGGCAGATGATCCGCGAGATCGTCTCGAGCGGCGGCATGAAGCCGCAAGGCGGCGGGTCGATCAACCCCCCGCCGGATCTCAAGTATCGCGAGAAGTGGGGGCCGCTGGATCGGGACAATCCCGCCGGTTGGTCCTGGTCGAACGCGCTCTCCGAGCAGTACCGCCAGTTCTGCGGCCTGATCGGCGGCTGCTGGTTCGCGCAGATGCACATGAAGCCGGACGGCATTAAAAGCATCGTGGATTCTTTCAACGCGACGACGGGATGGGACTTCGACATCGACCAGGCGCTGGAGGCCGGCCATCGTAGCGCCATGCTGCAGAGCATCTTCGGCACGCAGCGCGGCTGGATCGCGGAGCACGATTGGAAAGACGTCGGGCCGCGATTTCTCGAGCCGGTGCCGGACGGCAAACACAAAGGTTTCACCATCGCCAAGTGGCTGCCCGACATGGTGTACGAGTATCACCGCTTGATGGGCCGGCACGAGAGAACCGGCCGCCCTTACATGGACACGCTCAAGAAGCTCGGCCTTGAGGAGTTCAAGGAGTGGGCGCAACTGGATTGAGGAAAGAATGACCGCCGAGAGCGACTTGAGAGAGAAGCTAGCCGCCTGCGCGCGCATCTACGCGATGCAGGGGATGTTGGGACTTTTCGGCCACGTGAGCGCGTACGATCCCGAGGCCGGAAAGATTTTTATCACGCCGGGCATGGGCTCCGACAAGGCGAAGCTCCGCGCGACCGACATGGTCGTCATGGACCTCGACGGCAAAGTGGTCGAGGGCGACGGCCGCCCGCCGGTGGAGTGGCCGATCCACACGGCGCTCCACGCCGCGCGCAAGGACGCTCTGGCGGTCGCGCACCTTCACTCTCCCTATGCGACGCTCTTCGCCATCGCCAAGCGCAAGTTTCGCCCCGTTACGCTGCAAGGGGCGATCTTCAGCAGCGGCGTGCCGCTCTACAACGAAGCCCATCTCATCACGACGCCGGAGCGCGGGAAGCGGCTGGTTGAAGCGATCGGGAACCAGCGCGCGAGCCTCCTGCGCGCTCACGGCATCGTCGTGGCGGGAAAAAATCTGGCTGAAGTCCTTTACGCCTCGCTGATTTTGGAAGACGATTCCAAAAAGAGTTTGCAAGCGGCGACGTTGGGCAAGTTGAGCTTCGTCAGTCCGGAAGAGTCCCAGGCATTCGGGGCGGAGATTGCATTGGCCCGCCGCGCGCAGCGGGCGTGGGACTATTTTTCCCATCTTGAGGCGCGCTGGGACCGGCAGCCGGCTACGGGAAAGATGGAACTCTTCCCGTAGGGATTGGAATCAGGGATTAGGGGTTAGGAATTAGGGTTCGGATTGGCCAATTCCCAACCCCTAATTCCTAATCCCGAAGGCATTACTATGAACGAGCGAGTTCGTCTTTACGCCGGCACGCAGCACGGGCTGATCGTCTGGCGATCGAACAACGGCGGCTGGGAAGAGGTCAGCCGCGGCTTTCGCGACGGCATCATCGACTCGATCGCCGGCTGTCACCGCGCGCCCGAGTGCGTTTTTGTAGGCGTCACGCACGACGGCCTCTACCGGACGCAGGATGGAGGAAAGCAGTGGACGAAAGTGCTGGAGGGCGATATTCGCTCAGTCGCCGTCGATCCGACCAATGACGATGTGATTTATACCGGCACGGAGCCGGCGCAGCTGTTTCGCAGCGAAGATCGCGGCAAGAGCTGGAAAGAGCTGCCCGGGCTCCTGAAGCTGCCGGAAGCGGTCCGCAAAAACTGGACCTTTCCCCAACCGCCGCACCAGGGCCACATCCGAAATATTTTTATTCATCCCAACAACCCGAAGATCCTCTACCTCTGCATCGAGCATGGCGGCATTGTCCGCAGCTTCGACCGCGGCGAGAGCTGGGAGGACGTGAGCGGCGGCATCGACTATCTCGACATCCACGTGATCTCCAGTTTACCCGGCGAGCTCAGCCCCTATTACGTCGCCACGGCGCGCGGCTTTTATACCAGCGAGGAGCCGGCGCGCGGCTGGGTTCGCGCTGAGAACGGATTTACGCGCGATTACTTCCACGATTTTCTCTTCCTGCCTCCGGCGCGCGCCGGTGGGAATCCGACGATGCTGATCGCGACGGGGGATAAATCGCCCGGCTTCTGGCGGCGGGAGAATCGCGGCGCCCGCGCGGCGATCTTCAGGAGCGACGACTGCGCCCAATCCTGGCAGCGCCTGGAACGCGGCCTGCCGGAAAATCTCGATTTGATGGTCTGGGCGCTGGCGCACCACCCGTATGATCCGAACACCGTCTTCGCCGGTCTGGGCCTGGTGGCCCGCGGACACGCTTCCGGCAGCGGCGGCGCGGGACAGCTTTTGGTGACGCGCGATCGAGGCGAAAGCTGGCAGGAGCTGCCGATTCAGCTACCGGCGGATCGAGTGCTCTGGGCTGCCGCCGATTGAAGGGAGAAAAAACGATGGTTAGCAGAATCCTCTTGCTCTCTATGGCGTTCTTGGCATCTGTGGGTCTCGCCGACCCTGCGGCAGCCCAGACGGCGCTCAAAAAAGTCCGCATCGGCCTGTCATCGACCAACGTGTCGTTTCTGCCGATGTTTGCGGCCTACCATAAGGGCTTTTATCGCGAGGAGGGGATCGAGCTTGAGATCATCTCTATCGCCGCCAACCTTGCGAGCACCGCGGTGCTTGCCGGCGATCTCGACTACAACGGCGCCGTGACCGGCGTTATCGGCGCCGCGGTTCAGGGACGGCCGGTAAGAGTGGTGATCTTCACCGTAGACCGGCCGTTGCTGTTTTTGGCGAGCAAAAAGGAGATCAAAGAGCCGGGCCAGCTCAGGGGCAAGAAGATCGCCGGGAGCTCGCCGGGAGGCTCGGCGACGCTGCTGGCCAATCAGGCCCTGAGACATTTCGGTCTGGAGCCGGGAAAGGATGTCACGGTCCTCCCAATGGGAGGCACGGCCGCCAGCCGATTCGCGGTCTTGGAGTCCGGCGCTGTCGATGCCTCGCTCCTCTCGTTGCCCGAGATCATTTTCGCTCAGGAGAAGGGCTACAACGAATTGCTGTTTCTCGGCGACGTCGTCGAAATGCCGCAGAACGGATTCGGCACGTCGGAGAAGAAGATCCGGGAAAATCCCGATGAGGCCTACCGGATGGTCCGCGCGACGCTCCGCGGCCTATCCTTCGTATGGGACGCGAAAAGCAACGAGCAAGTCCTCGACATCATCATGAAACAGTGGAAGATCAACAACCGCGGCATGGCTGCGGAGATGCTGCGCCATACCCGCCGCGTCCTTACGAAAGACGCGCAGGTCAAGCCCGAGTCCGTCCAGTTACTGATCGACCTCCAGCGCGAAAGCGCGAAGGTCGCGCGGCCGGTGACCGTTGCGCAGGTGGTAGACTACAGCTTTGTGGACAAGGCGAGAAAAGAGTTGGGGCTGGCGCGCTAATGTTCCTGTCGGTGCGACGCGCCGGCTTCCAGCGCCTCTCTCAGCGTGAACGAGCCGGCATAGAGCGCGCGTCCGACGATGACGCCGGCGACGCCTTCCCGCTCGACCTCTTTGAGCCGGCGGATATCGTCCAACGCGGCCACGCCGCCGGAGGCGAAAATAGGGATCTTAACCGCGCGGGCGACGCGCAGCGTGTCTTGGACGTTCACTCCCTCGCGCGTCCCGTCGCGGCCGATGTCGGTGTAGATGATGGTCGAGGCGCCGTCCGCTTCGCAGCGGACCGCCAGCTCCACGGCGTCCATCGAGGTATCCTCTTTCCAGCCCTTGACTGCGACCTGTCCGGCGCGCGCGTCGATGCCGACGACGATTTTTCCCGGAAACTTCGAGCAAGCCTGCTTGAGGAAATCGCGATTCTCATAGGCCGCGGTGCCCAGAATGACGCGCGCGATGCCGAGCGCGAGCGCCTCTTCGACGGCTTCGAGCGAGCGCAGGCCGCCGCCCAGCTGGACCGAGACGCCAAAGCCCATGCAGATCGCCGCCACCGCCTGCTTATGCACCGGGCGGCCTTCGACCGCGCCGTTCAGATCGACGACGTGGAGCCATTCGGCCCCCTGCTCCACCCAGTGTTTCGCCGCCTCCACGGGGCTCGCGAAGTAGACCGTCTCTTTGTCCATCTCCCCCTGGTAGAGGCGAACGCACTGGCCGTCTTTGATGTCGATCGCCGGAACGATGAGCACTCCGTCACCTCAATTCAAAATGCAAAAGGCAAATTGCAAAAAGTAAAATGAACCGTTGAAAAACTCTTTCGTCGCCCTTCGACGAGCTCAAGGTGACCGGCACAATGTGTGACAGCACATAACTCGACCGTTCGTGCTGAGCTTGTCGAAGCGCGAATACGGTCCCTAAAACTTTGCATTTTTCACTTTGCAATTTTCATTGGCTGAGATCCCTCCGCGAATCGCGCGAAGTTTGCGAGGATGCGCAGCCCGACCTTCTGGCTCTTCTCCGGGTGAAACTGGCAGGCGAACAGATGATCAGTCGCCACGCTGGAGGCAAACGACCCGCCGTAAGAGGTCGTCGTGGCGACCAGCGCGGCGTCCTCGGGCATGACATAAAAAGAGTGGACGAAGTAGAGATAATCCCCGTCGGCAATGCCGTCCAAAAACGGCGACGGCTTTTTTTTCTCGACGACGTTCCAGCCCATGTGAGGCACTTTAAGGCCGTTCTCCGCGCGGAAGCCGACGACGCGACCGGGAAAAATATCGAGCCCTCGCTGAAGCCCGAACTCCTCGCTCTCGGTGAACAGGAGCTGAAATCCCAGGCAGATGCCGAGGAAGGGCTTCTTCCCGCGCACGACGTCGCGAATCGGCTCGATCAGGCCGTAGCGCCTCAGATTGTCCATGCAGGCGTTGAACGCCCCGACGCCGGGGAGCACGACGCCGGCGGCGGCGAGGATCGTCTGCGCGTCCCGGGTGATCTCCGCCCTGGCGCCGACGCGCTCGAACCCCTTCTGCACGCTGCGGAGATTTCCCATGCCGTAGTCGACGATCGCGATCATACCCCGATCCAATCCTTTGGTTTTACCGTACCGCCCTCGGTAACACTTAAAGATATAGCCCTCTGCCTCATTGTCACCCCAACCCCTTTTTTTGGATCGGGGTCATAGGCTCCCTTTGGTGGACAAAACCCCCTTGATGCGTTGATCGACGCGCGTGGCCTTTTCCATCGCGCGCGCCAGCGCCTTGAAGCTGGCCTCGATGATGTGGTGCGGATTCTCCCCCTGGCTCACGTTGATGTGGAGATTCATCCCGAGCTGATTGGCGAAGGCCTGGAAGAATTCGTGTGGCAGATCGGTGTCGAAATCTCCCACGCGGCCGGACCGGATCTTCACGTTGTAGGCGAGATAAGGCCGGCCGCTCAGATCGACCACGACCTGGGTCAGCGCCTCGTCCAACGGGATAGTCGCCTCGCCGAAGCGGCTGATGCCGGCCTTGTCGCCGAGCGCCTGCTTGAAGGCCTGCCCGAGCGTGAGGCCGACATCCTCCACCGTGTGATGGTAGTCGACCTGAATATCGCCTTTGGCCTTGAGCTTGAGATCGAACAGGCCGTGGCGGGCGAAGATCTCCAGCATGTGATTGAAAAAGGGCATGCCGGTCTCGATTTCGGCGTTGCCGCTGCCGTCGAGATCGAGCTCGATGGAGATCTCGCTTTCTTTCGTCTTTCGCTCCGTTTTCGCAGTGCGTCCCATCGTCACCCCTCCTTCTTCTTAAACCTAACTTCAACCGCCCGCGCGTGATCGTCCAGCCCTTCGAGACGCGCCAGGCGAGTAATCTCCGGCGCGAGCGCGCTGAGCGCCTTCTTAGTCGCGTGGATGACGCTCGTCCGCTTGAGGAAATCGTACGTTCCGAGCGGCGAAAAGAAACGCGCGCTGCCGCCCGTTGGCAGTACATGGTTCGGCCCGGCCATATAATCGCCGAGCGGCGGCGTGGAGTAGGGGCCGATGAACAGCGCCCCCGCGTTGCGCACCCGATTCGTCCACTGCTCCGGCCGTTTCACGATCAGCGCGACGTGCTCCGGCGCGATCGCGTTGGCGATGTCCACCGCTTCCGCGAAGTTGCGGCTGACGATGATCGCCCCGTAGTTTTCCAAAGCCTTGAGCGTAATCGCGCGCCGCTTGGTCTCGCGGAGCTGCCGCTCCAATGCCTCGCGAACCCGCTCAGCGAGGACAAGGGACGGGGTGACGCAGAGCGCCGCCGCCAGCTCGTCGTGCTCGGCCTGCGACAGCATGTCCGCCGCGATATGATCCGGGTCCGCCGTCGCGTCCGCCAGCAAGAGGATTTCGCTCGGCCCGGCGATCGAGTCGATATCCACCGCGCCAAAGACCAGCCGCTTGGCCGTCGCCACGTAGATATTTCCCGGGCCGACGATCTTGTCAACCCTGGGGATCGATGCCGTGCCGAACGCCATCGCGGCAACGGCCTGCGATCCTCCGACGCGAAAAATCCGGTCCACGCCGGCGATGCGCGCCGCCGCTAGGATGAGATCGCTGTCTTCCCTGACGGGAGAGGTCATCACCACTTCTTTAACGCCGGCGACCTTAGCCGGAATCGCATTCATCAGTACCGTCGAAGGATAGGCCGCCTTCCCGCCGGGAACGTAGACGCCGGCGCGCTCAAGCGCCGTGATCCTCTGCCCCAGATAGAGGCCGAGCGAATCGCGATAACCCCAGCTCCGCTCCATCTGCCGGCGATGAAAGGCGGCGATTCGCTTCGCCGCGAGCCGAAGCGTTCTGAGATTGCGCTCGGGAACGTTGTTGACCGCGCGGTCCACCTCGCGCTTTGACACCTCGACCGTGCGGCGATTGAGCTTGATACCGTCGTAGAGCCGGGTGTAATGGAACAGCGCGCGATCTCCGTTGCGCCTGACCGCCTCGATGATCTCCGCGACGGTCCGCTCGACTCCGACTCCCCCTCCGTCCCGACGCTGCATGATCTTCTTGAGCGTGGCCTGAAAGCGCGGATCGCTTGTCTTAATTAACCGAATTTTCATCCCCCCACCATTTTCGATTTTAGATTTTGGATTTTAGATTACTCGGAGCTGATTTCAGATTTCCGGTTCCGGCCAATCTAAAATCGGCAATCGAAAATCTAAAATTCATTGTCCCTTGATCCTTTTGATCTCCGCTCCCAACGCCGAGAGTTTCCTCTCGATGTGCTCGTAGCCTCGATCCAGGTGATAAACCCTGGAGATCTCCGTCGTGCCGTTCGCGACAAGGCCCGCCAAGACCAGCGAGACGCTGGCGCGCAGATCGGTCGCCATCACCGGCGCGCCGGAGAGACTCGCCACGCCTCGCACCACGGCGCGATTTCCTTCGAGCCGGATATCCGCGCCCATCCGGTCCAGCTCCAGCGCGTGCATGAAGCGGTTCTCAAAAATATTCTCCGTAATCACGCTGACACCGTCCGCCACCGTCATCAGCACCATCATCTGCGCCTGCAGGTCCGTCGGAAAGCCGGGATAAGGCAGCGTCGTGATATCGACCCCCTTGACTCGCCCGTTGCCCTTGATTCGGACCTTATCCGGCTCCACCGAGCACTCGACGCCGGCCTCCCTCAGCTTGAGGACAAAGACGTCGAGATGATCCGGCCGGACGTCCCGCACGAGAACGTCCCCGCGCGTGAGCGCGCTCGCCACCATGAAGCTCCCGGCCTCGATCCGGTCGGGGATCACGCGATGCGACAAGCCGTGCAGCTCGCGCGCGCCTTCGATCTTGACGATGTCGCTCCCGGCGCCTTGAATCCGGGCGCCCATCCGGTTGAGCGCGGACGCGAGATCCTCTATCTCAGGCTCCTTCGCCGCATTCTCGATCACCGTCGAGCCTTCGGCGAGGGCGGCGGCCATCATGAGATTCTCCGTCGCGCCGACGGACGGCAGATCGAGATAAATTTTCGCTCCACGCAGCCGCTTGGCGCGCGCCTCGACATAGCCGTGTGTCATTTGAATCTCGGCCCCCAACTCCGCCAGCCCATTGAGATGGAGATTCACCGGGCGCGCGCCGATGGCGCAGCCGCCGGGGGTGGAGACGCGCGCCTCGCCAAAGCGGGCGAGCAGCGGCCCCAGGACTAAAAAAGAGGCGCGCATCGTCTTGACCAGATCGTATGGCGCCTCGAGCTTATCGACGCGACCCGCCGCGAGCGTCACCCGACCCGATCGCAGATCGCCGTCAACCTTAACGCCCAGCCCTTTGAGGAGCTTCAAGACGGTCTGGATATCCATCAGGTCCGGGATGCTCTCATAGCTGCACGGCTCCGCCGTCAACAGCGACGAGATGAGGACCGGCAGGGCGGCGTTCTTCGAGCCGCTCGCTCGCACCTCGCCCTCGAGACGCCGGCCGCCAGACACTAGAATCTTGTCCACCGAAACCGCCTTCCAATCGGATGTAAGCTCACGGGAGCTTGCGCGCGCTGACGACCCGATCCCTGCCCGAATAATCCCGGTAAACGCGGGCCAGCGTAAAACAGCCGGCGTCGGTGAAAAGACGCACGACCTCGTCGGCCATGTCCTCGCCGATCTCAAAGAGCACAAGCCCGCTCGACGCGAGATAGAGCCGTCCCGCTCGAACGATGCGGCGATAAAAATCCAATCCGTCCGGGCCTCCATCGAGCGCGACCCGCGGCTCGAAGTCGCGCACGTCGCGCGGCAGCCGATCGAACTCCTCGCTGCGAACGTAGGGCGGGTTCGAGACGATCATCTGGAAAAATCCCCGCCGCCCGGTGAGATAGGCCACCGCCTCGAAAAGATCACCCGCGCAAAAGTGAATCTTGTGCGCCACGCCATGACGGGAAGCGTTCGTCCGCGCGACTTCAAGCGCCGCCGGCGAAATATCGGTCGCCCATATCTCCGCAGCGGGCTTTTCTTTCGCCAGGCTTACCGCTATCGCCCCGCTTCCCGTCCCTAATTCCAAAATCTTAAATCCGAGTTCCAGAGTCGGCGCCTCTCCGATCAGTCCCACGGCCGTCTCCACCAACAGCTCGGTGTCGGGCCGCGGCACAAGCACCGCGGGCGTGACGAGAAAGTCGAGCGACCAGAACTCGCGCCGGCCGGTGAGATAGGCCACCGGCTCGCCTCGGCAGCGCCGCGCGATCAGCGAGAGAAAGCGCTCCTGCCGGTCGGCGGCCAGCGGCGCGTCGTAGTCGAGGTAGAGCCGTTCTCGCGTCACACCCAGGACGTGGGCCAACAGCGCCTCCGCGTCGAGCCTGGCGCTCTCGATGCCGGCGCGTGACAGCGCGCCAGCTGCCTGCTCGAGCGCCCGCCGGGGCGTGGCCGGCCGCCGGCCGAAGGCGGATAGCGTTTCAGGTTCTCCGTTCATTTGGTTTTAATTCGTCCCTTGCAGGGCCTCAGTCTGATAGTGCGTGTTCAGCGCGTCGAGCAGCTCCTCTATTTCTCCCTCGAGGATCCGGTCCAGCTTATAGAGGGTGAAATTGATCCGATGATCGGTCATTCGTCCCTGAGGAAAATTATAGGTCCGGATGCGCTCGCTCCGGTCGCCGCTGCCCACCATGAGCTTGCGCGTGGCCGCGATCTCCGAACGCTGTTCCTCCTGTTTCTTTTCCAGCAGCCGCGCGCTCAAAATCTTCAGCGCCTTGGCCCGGTTTTTATGCTGCGACTTTTCGTCCTGGCACGAAACCACCAGTCCCGTGGGAATATGCGTCATCCGGACCGCAGAGTCGGTGGTATTGACGCTCTGCCCGCCGGGTCCGGAGGCGCGAAAGACATCGACCTTGAGATCTTTGGCCTCGATCCCCACTTCGACTTCGTCGGCCTCGGCGAGCACCGCTACGGTGACGGTGGAAGTATGGATGCGGCCCGAGCCCTCGGTTACAGGAATCCGCTGCACCCGGTGAACGCCGCCCTCGAACTTGAGCCGGCTGTAGGCGCCTTTCCCCTCCACGAGCAGGATGATTTCCTTCAAGCCGCCAAGGCCCGTGGGGTTTGAGCTCATCACCTCGACCCTCCATCCTCTGCCCTCCGCGTAGCGCGTGTACATGCGCGAAAGCTCGGCGGCAAAGAGCGCCGCCTCTTCTCCGCCGGTACCGGCGCGAATTTCGAAGATCACGTTCTTGCTGTCGTTGGGGTCCTTCGGCAGCAGCAGCCACTTGAGCCGGGCTTCGAGCTGCTCCTTGCGCTCGCGCAGCAGTCCCAGCTCCTCCTTGGCCATCTCGCGCATCGCCTCGTCTTCTTCATCCAGCAGCTCGCGGTTCGCCTGGATCTCCTGCTCGGTCTTTTTCCAGTCCCGGTAGCAAATGACGATCTCTTCCAGCTCGGCGCGCTCCTTGGCGACTTTGGCATATTCTCTCTGCCCGCCCAGAAACGCCGGATCGTTCATGAGGCCTTCCAAATGGGTGTAGCGCTTTTCAACTTCAGCAAGTTTGTCCAACATACTTTACCCGCAACATCATCCTTACAGAATGCCTTTTCAGGCCGGTCAAAAGGGTCCCAGATGCAAGGCGCGCGAAGGTCCGCGAGCGGAGGCGTACTTTTTAGTACGTTGACGCCCTAGCCCGCCACTGGCGGGCGTTGGACCAGCCAGGCCGAGCGCAACTATCACCACCGCCCGCCTGGGGGTCTCTCGAAGGGCCTATGCGTGGGACGAGAGGTGCCAATCGTACCTCCTGGCTACTCTCATCTCTCAGGAGCAGCGCAACAACGACGTATCGCATCGGCCCGGAGAGAGATTCCCGGGCGGGCTGACGGCATATGGGCCCTTTTCAGCGGCCTGAATAAAAAAGGGCAAAGGGAGTGTACCTGCCCCTTGCCCTTTCTCTACTGGAAGTCCCTAAGAAATCACATTCAGTCTTACGACCTGTGCCAGGCTCAGTTCTTCATCCCGTACTTGCGCTTGAATCTCTCGACCCGGCCCGCTGAATCGATCAACTTCTGTTTGCCAGTAAAAAAAGGGTGGCAATAAGAACAAATGTCCACGTGGAGGCTCTTTGCCGTTGAGCGGGTTTCGGCCACGTGGCCGCACGCGCAGGTGATCGTCGCCGCTTTGTATTCGGGATGGATGCCTTGTTTCATATTAACCTCTGAAAGAAGTCTATAGCATGAAAGATGGAGCGCTTCAAATCCGGCGCGAACGCTCCACTTGGCTCCTCGCGCCGTGCTGAATGCCCTTTCCAATCCGCACCGAGCAACCGCCCTGGCATAGCGCTTGCTTCATCTCCCAAACGCGCAAGCAAAGCGCCCCCGAAAG
>Ga0156192_1141_pt1 | contig 12880 bp, 16 predicted proteins | sample RifCSPlowO2_12_FD_107845 | JGI IMG/M metagenome (GOLD analysis project Ga0156192, IMG submission 107845) | Deltaproteobacteria bacterium RIFCSPLOWO2_12_FULL_60_19
GCAGCTCGTGCACGGGCCGACTTCAAAGATCTGCGCCGGCGGCACGCCGGCGTCTTCGAGGATCGAGCGGTTGAGCGCTCTGAGATCGAGGAATTGCTTGCTGTTTCTTAGCTCCAGGCACCGCTCCGCCAGACTCCCCCACCGCTGCGCGAGGGGCTGTGAAACATCGGCGCCGATCTCGTAGCAGCAGGGACCGACCGCCGGCCCCAGCGCCGCTTCGATCGAGCTTGGATCGACGCCGTAGCTGTCTCTCAGATGGCGCACCATCTTTGCGGCGATGCCGGCGAGCGTGCCGCGCCAGCCCGCGTGCGCGACCGCGACGAGCTTAGGCCCGCGTACGGTGAACAGAATCGGCACGCAATCCGCCGTCAGCACGGCGGGAAAGAGCCCGCGCTCCTCCGTCACCAGCCCGTCCGCCTCCCCCGCCTCTTTGAGGCGATTGTCCTTCACGTCGATGATCCGGTCGCCGTGCACCTGGGTCATCGTCACGATCCGGAGATCGTGCGCGCCCACCTCCCGCTTGAGGTCGCAGATATTGTCTTTCACCGCCTGCGGATCGTCGCCCACGCGAAACGAAACATTGAGGCTGGCATATGGCCCGACGCTCCTGCCGCCGCGCCTGCCGAGAAAGCCGTGAAGCAAGCCGTCGCGCCTCTCCCACCGCGCGACTTTCAGCCAGTTCAGTTGCACAATGAAGATATTATCACCGCTCATTCAGCCCGTTGCAAGTTCGCGTCAACCGAGAGGCGCTTGACAAACCCAGTGGGGTCCAAGCAGAATCAGCCACAACTGCGTCATGCAGCGTGCCCCATGGAAGAAAAACAACCCTGGATAACTTGCTACCTGACCGACATTCTTATCAGCTACATCAAAGAGCACTTTGCAGAACATCGCGGGTTGGATTACCCGGCCCTCTTCAAAGCGGTTGAAGGATTTGAGACGCCTTCGGACCCGGAGGCTTTTCTACGCGACGTAAACAACTGGGTCCCCCTCGCGGTCCTGCGAGACCTGGAACTGCAATGCGAGAAGATTTCCGGCAACAAGGAAATCGCCTACCATGCGGCCAAGGCCTATTTCACCCCGGGCAAAAGACAACTTCCGTCCCTCTTCGAGATCGTTGTTCAGGTCTTGAACGACGTTCGTTCGGTGCTCAGTTTCGCCAATATCTGGGGCTCGTCACAAACCAATTATTTGAAACTACAATCGTTCGAAAAGGAAGGATCGGGAACGGAACTCTACATACTCTCCCAGTTCGGCCACAATGCCGGCCCCGCAATCGGGGCTATCAACCTGGTCCGGGGATTTTGTGAGGGATTTCCCCGCCTGTACCCCTTCATCGATGAGACGCTGTGCGTTGAAGAAATCTCCCAATTGCGCGTCGAGGGCATCGCGCGCGAGTTCCCGGATTATGTGGTAAAAACCCAGGGGAACCACTTGTCGATTTACCAGCGCTCCTCGCAACAACCGATCGTCGAGGCGGTGAAAGCTCCGTTAACATCCGAAAGCGTTCCTTTGTCTCGCGAATTCATGCTCTACACTCCCGATGCCGTGGTGGTACCGCAACGGGAAGGTCGCATAGAGGTGCTGACAAACCGGGTGCAAAAGGACAGTCAAAACCAACCCGATGCTGTTTTTGCCTACCAAATCGTGAAACCCGGCGTGTTAACTCTGGGGCCGCTGTCTTATTCTTTCCAAGAGGGCCAGATTTACAACGCCCCCTATTCCCGCTTTCGCTTCGAATGGAAAGAAAAGGCTAAAGACCAGAAGGAGGTTGCGATTGAAACCATACGCAGGGAGGTCTCCCAACTCCTCTTCGAACATCTGAAGCAGATGCAACAAGCCGAAATCCGCATGGTTCAATTCAACATCGAGAAAAGGAGGCTCACCTTAGAGAATATACGCCTCAAACAAGAGATTGAGCGGGAATATAGCTTTGCCGGCATTGTCGGCCAGAGCGAGAAAATGCAAAACCTCTTCGGCTTAGTCCGCTCCAGCGCCGAGACCGACGTCACCGTGCTCATCCAGGGCGAGACCGGCACGGGGAAAGAGCTGATCGCGCGGGCCGTTCACTATAACAGCCCGCGAAAAGCCAAAAGGGTTGTCGCCATCAACTGCGGCGCGCTCTCCGAAACGCTCTTGGAAAGCGAGCTCTTCGGCCACGAAAAAGGGGCCTTCACCGGCGCAACGACTCAGCGAAAGGGCATCTTCGAGGTCGCTGACGGCGGGACCCTCTTCCTGGATGAGATCGGAGAGATCTCACCCTCTACCCAGGTCAAGCTCCTCCGGGTCTTACAAGAGGGCGAACTCCAGCGGGTTGGAGGCTCGGAAACGATCAAGGTAGATGTCCGAATAGTCGCGGCCACAAATCAAAATTTGGCGGAGCTCGTCACTAAAGGCCGCGTGAGACAGGATCTCTTTTACCGCCTGAATGTTTTTCTGATCACAGTTCCGCCTTTAAGAGAGAGAGTCGAAGATATCCCGCTCCTCGTTGGTCATTTCGTCGAGAAGGGTAAGCAAAAACTCCAGAGAGAAATCAGCAGCGTGAGCCCCCAAGCCATGGCTATCCTGCTGGCACACCCCTGGCCCGGCAACGTCCGCGAATTGGAAAACGTGATCCAGCGCGCGATGGTTGTTTGTAAAGGCGAGATGCTCGATGTTCAAGACCTTCCTTCCGAGATCCGAGGAGATGTAAGTGAAGCCAAGCCCCAGCCGACGGACCTCAAAGGGATCGCCCGCGAATCTTCTGAGCTTATCGAGAAACGCGCCATCGTCGACGCGCTGGAGAAAACCGCCGGCAACGTCACCCAGGCGGCCAAAGCCCTCGGTATCAGCCGCGCGACGCTGCAGAACAAAATGAAAGCCTACGGCCTGCGGGGGCCGAAAGAGTAAGGGAGCGACTAGCGAATAAGCCTTCGGTTGACATCCTTCGAAGCAGCGGCTAGTCTGAATTCTAGTCTATCGATCAGGAGACCTGCATGACGCGCGTTCTCAGCCTTTCAGAGGCGAAAGCCCATCTCAGCCGACTCGTAGCCGAGTTGGAAAAAGAGGAGAGCGAACTGGTTATTACCCGCAACGGTCGGCCCGCGGCCGTGCTGATCAGCGCCGACGAGTATGAGAGCTGGCGTGAGACGAGGGAGATTAGACGGAATCCCGCGCTCATGAGCGAGATTAAACAAGGCCTGAGCCAGCTCGCCAAAGGCCGGCGGTTCACTTTCGAGGAGGTCTTCGGAGAACCTTTGAGACCGCGTAAGAATCCGAGATGACCCGCTACCGCATCGAGATGGCGCAAGGAGTCAGCGATCTCGTCCCGCACCTGCCCCCGGAGCTAAAACGAAAAGTGAAGGCAGCCTTTAGATCCATCGCCCATGATCCTTATCTGGGGAAAGAATTAAAAGAAGAATTGGCGGGCTTGAGAAGCTACCCGATAGCCAGGGCCCGTATCATTTACCGCGTCACAGGCACAATTGTGGAAGTCGTCGCCTTTGGACCCCGCGCCGACATTTATGAGCGTGCCGCCGCCGAACTCAGCAAAGCGTTGAAGAAGGATAAACCCGATTGAACGCGGCTCAGGCCTCAACGAAATACAAGAGACGCATAGAGAAGCCGCATCGCTTCCGCTCCTTCACCCATTATCCTTCATTCCACGCCGCGCATCGCGCATCCTGCATCCCTTCCCCTACGCCGCCTAACGTCTTAGGCGCTCCCCGCCTTACAATGTAAAAAACGTTAGCCATCCTCTCATCTGCCAGGGTAACCGATCTGTTACCATTGGTAATCAATTGATGACTTAATTCCCTCGCATCCTGCGCCGACTCCCCGGAAATGCCGTTAGTTTTGGCTTGGCACGTGCCTTGCTCTCTCATCGTTCACATCGAAGGGAGAACGGACATGAAAACAAAACGTCGGGCAATTTCTGCGCTGCTGCTGTTGAGCTTCTTCGCTATCGGCGGATGCTCCAGCACTGCTCACGGTGTTCGTCGTTATGCCAGAGCGCTTCAGACGCCGTATGCAGCGCGCCAAAACACGAAGCAGAGTCCGCACGTAAAACAACAGAGCCGCAATGCCGGCCACGCCAAGAGCGGACGCCGATGATCGCGCGCAGGCTCTCGCAAAGAGGAAACCCTATGAGACTCGCGAATCAACTCAAGCTCAGCGCAATCCTGATCGCTCTCCTCCTCGGCGGCTGCGCCAGCCTGCAGCCTCGCTTGGGCTTTGGAGAGCTCGCGAGCAGCTCGCGGGCGGCGAAAAAAGAATTGCGCAGCGGACAGTTGGAAAGACCGCCGGTAGAGCTGAGCGGCGCCGTAGAAAAAGGCTACGTGGAATTTAATTTCAAGGTTCCGGTCTTTGCTTGGTAGAAAGCATCCTCGCCTCCCGCCCGTGAGCGTCATTCTCCATGGCGACCGTCTAGTTCCTTCGACACCTCGCCGCCACGCTGCCTTACCGGTTAGGCATCTACGGTGTGAGGCCGGCGCACGTTTCCAGGGAAGCCGCCGAATTTCCTTTGCGCGGGGCCTCTTTTCTGTCCCGAGCGCCCGGCCGACTCCTGCGCCATCATCCTGGCACGCGCCTTGCTCCTGCATGACATCAAAGGCGAAAAAAGGAGGCTGCATATGGAAAGAGAAGAAATGCCGGAACCCACGTTGGGGGATCTGATCGTGGCCTTGACCGAAGAGACCTCCCAGTATCTCCATGACGAAAAAGAGGTTAACAAAGTGGTCGCCTTCAGGCTCACGCACCTGTTGAACAACAGAAGTCCGGCGGCGAGAAGGTGGCAGCGCTGGAATTAGAGGCACGTAAGCTTAGACGGCAGTACGATCAGATGAAGTCGTTGACGCCAACAATCTGTCTTTTCGCAGCAGCGCTTCTTTGGACCGGCTGCACCACCGCGCAGGTTCAGGCAGTTAGGCATACCGCAACCCACATTGAGCCCAAAGAGGCTATCGCCATCGTCTTCTCGCGCGACTTCTCTCTTGACGGACGACCTATAGATGAGAAGGAGATTGTGACTTGTATAAGTGATGAGATGCGCAAAGCGCACCCGAGTTTACGAATTGTCCTCCCGAATGAATTTCGCCACACGGCCTTCCCCGACCTCGCGCCGGAGGCAGCACCTAACACTCCGGAATCCCTCGCTTTGCTCCTAGACCATGCCGCGTTTAGAGACCGGATCGCTTCTTTGCGTATCCGTTATCTGGTCTCCGTGCAAGGAAGGACTGACAGCAAATACGATGGTGGCGTTGAGTGCGGCGGAGGTCCCGGCGGTGCCGCGTGTATTGGGCTTCTTTCGTGGGATCGAAAGTCTAATCTAACAGCGTCGATTCTAGACCTTAAGCAAGTTCGCGCAGCGGGAGAGTTGAAGGTATTGGCCTCAGGCCGTCCGTGGTTCTTCTTTGTGTTCCCTAGCCCCCTCATGATCGGTGCGCCCGCGTTTACAGAATCCAAGGCGTGCGGAGAGTTGGGACAAGCGCTGGGGAAGTTTCTCGCGGGCGAGAGACCAGCCGAGCCCGAGGAGGGTCAAAAATGATCGCCAAAATAAAAATAATTATTATCCTGCTTTTAGTCTCAGGATGCACCCAGCAGATGGTCGGGCAAGATCCCAGAGGGCTCTACCAGACATCCGACGTCTGGCGGCGCCGCCGCCTCGCCATTGCGCCGATCCAATATGAATTCTCCAGGGGCGGTGATCGAGACGTGAAAACAGAAGATAGCGTGCGGCGCGAGCTTCTCACTGCGGCGCGGAAAATATTGAGCGAGGAGAAAGGATACGAAGCCACCCCGCTTCAGATATACGAAGACATCATTCCGCAAAAGTTCAATATGTTCGAGGAGCAGTTTAGGGAGCACCTCGATCTGTTAACCACCTGGGCTAAAAGCTCCGGCGACGGCGAACAGCCGCCGGAAAGAGTCGCGGCTGCCGCATCAAAGCTCGGCCGTCCGTTAAATGTCGATGGCCTAGTGTTTCTCCAGGGATCTAGGAGCCTCGCGACGGCCAAATGTATCGGCAGCTCAATCCTCGTAACCGGACCGCTTTTCCCGCTTTTCCCGCTGGTGTCGTTCTATTTTTGCCAAATGGAGAGTCACATGCGCGCCGATATCTATGAGGTTTCAACCGGAAGGATCGTATGGAGACGGGAGTTGCGGGACCGACTGAGTATCAATGTGGGACTGCCCCACCTCTTTCAACCCCTGGAGCGCGCAGCGGCGAAGGATTCAACGGAGGAACAGCGATGAAATCAAAAACGGTCACGCGGCGCTTTACCCAGCAGCTATTCGTTTTATCTGCTCTCGTCGCCGGCATATTCGCAGCCGGATGCGCTACGAAAGTGACTACTGGAGCATTCAGAGAGGTGAACCGCCTGGAAACTGAACTCAAACGCGGAGTATCTACCAAGGCGGATGTCGAGAGGGTGCTTGGGACTCCTAACGGCTCCGGTCATGCCATTCTACCAACGGACCCTAGGCCGCGCGAGGTCTGGTATTACGAAGACTTTGAGGTTACCGGGACACGTGCAGCGGGACGCGGAGTCGTCCTAATGGATATGCGCCAGCAGATCCTTTTGGTCTTCTTCGAAAAGGAGGTTTTTGATGGATTCATGTGGTCCTCCAATGTTCACACAGCGGTGGGGAAGCAAACGTTCTGACCTTGATCGGGCGGGTCGCGGGAAAATCTGGATTAGCATTGCCCACGCGGCCTGTGGACTGATTCTCCTTAGCTTTCTCGCGGGATGCGTGACCATGAAGTTTGGCTCGCCGCCGCCGACGGACAAGCTCGGGACGCTGAAGGTAGGCGCTTCGACTCCTCCCGAGGTCCTGCTCGCCCTCGGGCAACCGCGCGGAGATGGCGCGGCCAGTTTTGCAGTCGATCCAAGTCCCAGAAAGATCTGGTTTTACGACTACGTTGAATCGGCAGGCGGCGTTACCAGGGGCAAAATCCTGTTGGTGTTCTTCAAGCAGGAAAAATATGACGGCCACCTTTGGTTTTCCGCCCTATTCGATCACTCGAAACCTCGCGAAGACTCTAGCGTAGCAGGACAGAGAGGAGGTGGGCGATGACAGAGCACAAGCTAAGAACGCAAAGACTGGTTGATTTTCAATCGCGGCTTACTTTGCCAGGCTTACTGATCCTGCTTCTCTTGTTGACCGGCGCGTGCGGCATCCAGATCCGCGCTGGAGGCCGGCCGAATACCGATATCTTGGATAAATCTCTGAGCTTAGGAAAATCTACTCGCGCGGACGTGCTTTCTGTGCTGGGCGAGCCTTCGGGGAAGGGAAGAGCTTTGCTCCCAATGGATCCGAAGCTGAGGACGATGCCCATGTGGTCCTACTTCTATATGGAGGGAACCTTGCTGGATGTCCGTCAAATGTGGCTTTTCGTCTATTTTGACGAGGACCGGTACGACGGCTACATGTGGTTCTCCAGCGTGCCCAAGGAGAACCAATCGCCGTTGCCGTCGAAGGAGATGCCCAGATAGATGGGGCATAGTGCAAGGTAACGATGGTTGTGTCTAACGATAATATCCTTAATGTCTCAGACCCTTCCAGCGAGACGCGAGAGAGCGACAACGAACTCAAGGACGAAGCAAAAAGCTTAAAACGTATAGCACGAGAGGCGGTTGAGCTAATAGAGAGACGGGTCATCCTCGACGCACTCTCCAAGACCGGCGGCAATGTCACTCAAACCGCCAAAGCCCTCGGCGTCAGCCGCGCAACGCTGCAAAATAAGATGAAGGCCTACGGCCTGCGAACCGCAAACGGCTAGCCGCATCGCTTCTGCTCTTTCATCTCTTATCCTTCATCCCGTATCGTGCATCGCGCATCCCTTCCCCTTCCCTGCCTAACACCTTAGGCGCTTTCCGCTACGTAGTGTAAAAAGCATTAGCCATTCGCCGCCCTGCCGGGGTAACCGATTTGTTACGATGGTAGTCAATAGACGACTTAATTCTCCGACATCCTGCGCCTGACTCCTCGAAAAAGCCGTCATCTCCGACATGGCACACGCATTGCTCCACGCAACAGTCAAGATGTTCGTGAGTGTTAACTTGGACAACGGTTCACGTGAAATGTCAACTTCTAACATACAGGTCGGGCGTGCTCCTAAGCCAAGATTGACAGCAAATACAGTCCGGCTTGTTCTCTCCGGCATCGTTGCTCTGCTTGCAAGCGGCTGCTCGCTCAACCGGGTAGCAGTCAACGTCATAGGCGACGCGCTCGCCGGCGGCGGCGGAGTGTACACGTCCGACGACGACCCTGAGTTGATTCGCGAAGCGCTGCCCTTCGGCCTCAAAACGTTCGAGAGCCTGCTGGAAGTGTCGCCCAAACATGAGGGCCTCCTGCTCGCGGCGGCCAGAGGTTTCACGGCCTACGCGTTTTTAATTCAGGACGAGGCGGACCGCCTCGATGAAAACGACCTGCGCCGCGCCCAACAACTCCGCGCCAGAGCGCGCAAGCTCTACGTCCGCGGGCGGGACTACGCCCTGAGAGGTCTGGACGCGCGTCACGCCGGCCTCGCCGCCGAGCTGAAAAAAGACCGCGCCGCCGCGCTCGCCAAGACGACGAAAGAAGATGTCCCGTTCCTTTACTGGGCCGGCGCGTCATGGGCGGGCGCGGTTTCCGTCGCAAACACCGACCCGGATCTGATTATCGACCTGCCCTTGGCCGGCGCACTCGTGGAACGCGTGCTGGCGTTGGATGAGAACTACGACCTCGGCGCGGCGCATGAGTTTTTCGTTTCCTACGAGGCCTCGCGCCCGGGCGGAAGCGCCGCCAAGGCGCGCGAGCACTATCGACGCGCGCTGGAAATCTCCGCCGGCCAGCGCGTGTCGATTTATCTTGCGCTCGCCGAGAACGTGACGATCCGGGAACAAAACCTCGCGGAATTCCGCTCGTTGATCGCGGCGGCGTTGGCGGTAGATCTGGGGAAAAAAAGCGAGCTCCGCCTCGTTAATACTATCGCCCGGCAGCGCGCTGCATGGCTACGGAGCCGCATCGCCGATCTCTTCCTCGAGGCGGATTCACAAGAGGAGAACGAAAAATGAAAATTTCCATCGCCGGGCTCATGAGCTTTCTCATCCTGTCGCTGGGCTCTCTTGCCCCGGCGCAAACCATCAAGCTCGGCACGGTGGCGCCGGAGGGTTCGCCGTGGCACCTGATGCTCCGAGAAATGGGCGAGGCCTGGGCCAAGGCCAGCGACGGGAAGATTCAGCTACGCATTTACGCCGGGGGCGCGGCGGGAGACGAGCCGGATACGGTGCGAAAGATCCGCGTCGGGCAGCTCCACGCCGGGATGTTGACCAACCAGGGGCTTACGCAGATCGTTCCCGATGTCCAGGCGCTGCAAATGCCGCTGATGCTGACCTCCAACGACGAGCTGGACTACGTAAAAGATCGGATCGCTCCCAAGCTGGATCAGCTGTTTGAGAGCAAGGGCTTCAAAGTTTTGAGCTGGGGCGAAGCGGGCTGGATCTATTTCTTTACCCAGAAGCCCGTGGTCCGTCCGGAAGATTTGAAGCCGCTCAGGATCTTCGCCTGGGCCGGCGACGACACGACCGTCGTGGATGCCTGGAAAGACGCCGGCTACCATGCGGTCCCCATCCCTATGACCGAAATCCTGACCGGTCTTCAATCCGGTCTGATCAACGCCTTTGTGGCGCCTCCGATGACCGCCCTCGCCTTTCAGTGGTTCGGCCTGGCAAAAAATATGACCGACCTCAAGTGGCTGCCGCTGCTCGGAGCGACGGTAGTCTCCGCCAAGATGTGGCAGGCGATTCCCGAAAACCTGCGGCCGATTTTTCTCCAGTCGGCCCGGCAAGCAAGCCTCCGCTATAAACCGGACGTCCGAAAGCTCAACGATGAGTCCGTCGAGGTCATGAAAAAGCATGGCCTGGTAGTGCATAAAGTCCCGCCCGAGGTCATCGCGGACTGGGAGCAACGGGCCCGCGCCGGTTCCCGGCGGCTGATCGGCAAGTCGGTGTCGGCTCAGATGGTGGCCGAGGTAGAGAGACTGAGAAATGAATACCGCAACTCTCAGAGAGCTAACTAGCCCGCTGCCTCGCATTACGCTGGCATCGCGAATGTTGCTGCCTTCAGTAAAGCAGACCGAGCAGGGCCTGGTCGCCGCCGCGCTCCTCTTGATCGCAGTCCTGCCGGTTGTCGAGCTGCTGCTCCGCACGTTCCTTAAAACCGGGATTCCAGGCTCCACCGGCTACGTCCAGAATCTCACATTGTGGATCGGCTTCCTCGGCGCGATCGTCGCCGCGCGGGCGAAGCAGCACCTCACCTTCATCCCCACGCTGGACTTTCTGCCTGAGAAGTGGCGGCGGAGAGCCGGAGTGTTTGCCGCCGCGGTGACGGCTGCCGTCGCCTTTGCGCTCGCGTGGGCCTCCATCCAGTTCGTCCACTCCGAGTTTCAAGCGCCCAACCGCATCGCCGGATGGCTTCCGGCATGGGCGATAGAAGCCGTCCTCCCCGTCTCCTTTGCGTCCATCGCCGTGCGCTTCATCCTCCAGGCCGGCGGCAGGAAGGCCCGGGCGATTGCGTCTCTCGGCCTTCCCGCAGCGGTGGTGATCGGGTTCATCCTCACGCCATACGCAGAACAACTTATCTGGCCGGGACTCGTCGTGTTGGGCGTGGCGGGGCTGCTCGGCGCGCCGATCTTCGCCGTCCTGGCCGGCGTGCCGCTCTTGCTCTTCTTCGCCAAGGACGTCCCCATCGCCTCGATCCCGGTCGAGACGTATCGGCTGGTCGTTTCTCCGACCATTCCGACCATCCCGCTCTTCGCGCTGACCGGCTTCATCCTCACCGAGAGCGGCGCCAGCCGACGGCTGATCCGCCTCTTCCGCGCGCTCTTCGGCTGGATGCCGGGCGGCCTGCCTATCGTCGCAACGATTCTTTGCGCCTTCTTCACCACATTCACCGGCGCCTCCGGCGTGACCATCCTTGCGCTCGGAGGCTTGCTCCTTCCGGTGCTCTTGCAGAGTCAGTACCGGGAGGGCTTCTCGGTGGGTCTCCTCACGGCCACCGGCTCGATCGGTATCCTTTTTCCGCCGAGCCTGCCGGTGATCCTCTACGCAGTCGTCGCCCACGTTCCCATCCTCGACCTTTTTAAGGCCGGGATCGCGCCGGGAATTCTCATGGTGGCGGCAGTGTGCGTTTTCGGTATCTGGGAAGGCTCAGGCTCAACGGTGTCGCGCCGGCCCTTCGACAAACGCGAGGCGGCAGCGGCGCTGTGGGAGTCGAAGTGGGAAATTCTCCTGCCGGTGATTACGCTGGCGGCGCTTTTCGGCGGGTTCTGCACGCTGCTCGAAGCCGCGGCTATCACCGCCGTCTACGCGCTGGTCATCGAAACCGTCATTTACCGAGACCTCCACCCCACGCGCGACCTGCCACGCGTGCTCGTCGCCTGCGCGACCGCGATGGGCGGCATCTTCATCATCCTCGGCAGCGCCATGGGGCTTACGAACTACGTGGTCGACGCTCAGATCCCGACGCTGGCGGCGGCCTGGGTGCAGGCGCACATCCACTCGCGCCTGGTCTTTCTGCTGGCGCTGAACCTGTTCCTCTTCGTCGTCGGCTGCCTGATGGACATCTACTCGGCGATCGTCGTCCAGGCGCCGCTGTTGCTACCCATCAGCCAGGCGTTTGGAATCGATCCGCTCCAACTGGGAATCATCTTTCTCGCCAACCTGGAATTGGGCTATCTAACGCCGCCGGTCGGGCTGAACCTCTTCCTCGCGTCCTATCGATTCGAAAAACCGGTCTTCCGGATTTTCCGCGACACGCTCCCGTTCCTCCTGGTTCTCCTTCTCGTGGTGCTGCTCATCACCTATGTCCCGGCGCTGACGGTCGGCGTCGCAGGCGCTGTGGGTGGAAAGTAGATGGCGGAAATGAACGACATCGTGAAAGAGTTGAACGGCACTGAGGTAGCTCAGCCGGGCATTGCCGAGGACAGCGGCGCTTAAGCCGGTCGGCTGGCGCTCGGCCGCGTCAAGATGATTTTGAGCGGCTCGGCCTTCTTTCTTTTGACGGCCGGAATCTTCTGGCACCAGTTCCATCGAATTCAGACGGGCGAAGCGAGACCCGAATGGAACCGGCTCCGATAGAGCTACGGGTTGCTGATCCTACTCTGTCTTCCGATCGAGACGGTTTGCGCGGCATCGCGTATCCTGTAACGCGATTCCCGCATCCTGCATCGCGCATCCTGCATCTCTTCCCTCTCCCGCCTAACGTCTTAGGCGCTTTCCGGCGTGCAGTGTAAAAAGCGTTAGCCATCCTCCACCTGCCGGGGTAACCGATTTGTTACGATCGGTAATCAAGAGATGACTTAATTCCCTCGCATCCTGCGCTGACTCCTCGAAAATGCCGTCATTTTCGCGATGGCACGCGCCTTGCTCCATCGGCAATAGACAAGAGCTTTGTGAACGTCGCGAGGGAAAAGATGGAGTCGATGCAACACAACGCGTCCGCATCCGGGAGTTCCGGTCAAGCCGGTTCTATCGGCATGGCCCGCTGGAAACTGATTTTAGGCGGCCTGTTTTTCTTTCTCCTGACGGCCGGAATTTTCTGGCATCAGTTCCAGCAAATTCAGGCGTGCGATGCGCGACCGCGATGGGACCAGCTACGATGGGGATACTTGTTGCTGATCCTACTCTGTCTTCCCGTCGAAACGGCTTGCGCCGCATTGCGCGTCTGGCTGCTGTGCCGCGTGCTCCATCCCGGCGTGCGTCTGTGGACATGCGTTAAAGCGGAACTCACGAATGTGACGATCTCGATGTTGACGCCTTCGCAGACCGGCGGCGGCCCGGCCCAGATCTACATGTTGAGCCGCGCCGGAGTGAGCGTCGGAACCTCGCTGACGATCAGCCTCATCTCGTTTATGGGGACG
>Ga0156192_1040_pt1 | contig 12712 bp, 18 predicted proteins | sample RifCSPlowO2_12_FD_107845 | JGI IMG/M metagenome (GOLD analysis project Ga0156192, IMG submission 107845) | Deltaproteobacteria bacterium RIFCSPLOWO2_12_FULL_60_19
GCCGGCCCGCTGTTGGTGAAAATGCTGTTGATAGAGATCATCCGGCCGCGCAGTTCGTCGGGCGTCACCAGCTGATTGATCGTGCCGCGCATGATCGCGCTGATCGTATCGCCGGCGCCCGCGAGCGCAAGCAATGAAACGGAGAGCCAGAATGTCCGCGAGCCGGCGAACAGCGCGGTGCAGATGCCGTAAACTCCGACGCCGCTGAAGATCCACAGGCCGCCGCCTTTTCCCCTTGCAACTCCGCGCACCGGCGCTATTCTACGTTTACCGTGGCCGAACGCGACTACTATAAAATTCTCGGCGTAGAGCGGAGCGCTTCACCGGAGGAAATCCGCAAGGCCTACCGCAAGCTCGCCCGCAAGTACCACCCCGACATCAACCCGGGAAATAAAGAGGCCGAAAACCGGTTCAAAGAAATCTCCGTCGCCAACGACATCCTGAGCGATCCGGAGAAGCGAAAACTCTACGACGAGTTCGGCGAGGCGGGACTCGCCACCGGCTTCGACGCCGAAAAGGCGCGGGGCTATCACCGGTGGCAGGAGCAGTCGGCCCGCGCCGGGGGCGGTGCTGCGCAGCAATTCGATATGGACGATCTGGGCGACATGTTCGCCGGCTTGGGGGGTGTTTTCGGCGGCGGCCGCAGAGCGCGGTCGGGACCGATGCGGGGAGAGGACATCGAGGCGGCGATGGATATCGACTTTCTCGACGCGGTGCGCGGCTTTCAGACATCGTTCACGCTCGATCGGCCGGTTTCCTGCGAGAGCTGTCATGGCAGTGGAACAAGGCCCGGCTCTGCTCCGGCGAACTGCCCGGAGTGCGGCGGCAGCGGCAGCAAGTCGATGGTCGAAGGTCCATTGCAATTCCGCCAGAGCTGCCCGCGATGCGGCGGCACGGGAAAACTGCCGGGCGATCCCTGCCCCGCCTGCCGGGGCGCCGGACGAGTCATACGCCCGGAGACGGTTCGGGTCAATATTCCGCCCGGCGCGGAGCCTGGAAAGCGCATCCGCGTGGCCGGCAAGGGAGAGAGCGGCGTGCGAGGCGGGCCGGCCGGCGATCTTTACATCGCTCCGCGCATCCGGCCGCATCCTCTGCTCACGCGATCGGGAAGAGATCTGACGATGGAGCTGCCGATCACCGTGGGCGAAGCGGTTCGCGGCGCGACGGTGGAAGTCCCGACGCCCGCCGGCGCAGTGAAGGTGAAAATCCCGCCCGGTGCGCAGAGCGGACAGCGGCTTCGCATCAGAGGCAAGGGAGTGCCCGCGCATGGCAGGTCGCCGGGGGGCGATTTATACCTGAAGCTGATGGTGCGTGTGCCGAAAGGCGGCGCGCCGCGCGAAGCCGTCGAGAAAATCGACGAGGCTTATACCGAAGATGTGCGCAAAGACGTGCGGCTGTAGCGCGAGAGCGAAGCGATGGCACAAAAGTATCTGCGAATCACCGAGGTCATTCAAATCTGCGGCGTTGACGAAGCGTTCGTCCTGCGGCTGGAGCGGGAGAGCCTGATCTCGCCGGTCACGCGGCGAAGCCAAAAACTTTATCCCCTGGAACAGGTGGATCGCATTCGCGTGGCGCGTCTGCTCATCGAAGAGATGGGCGTGAATTTAGAGGGCGCGGAAGTGGCGCTCCACATGCGCGAGCAGATGATCGCCATGCAGCGCCAGTTCAACGAGCTGCTGCGGCTGCTGGGGAAAGAGCTGAAGAGATAGGAGAGAAAACGCGAGGACCGTTGAAAAAGGCCTTATTCGTGCTCCGACACGCTCAGCGCGAACGTTCGACTTATGTAGTTTCACGCACTTGGTCAGTTCCTCTTCTCTAATCTTTTTTCTTTTTCCGTTCGAAGCCGGTCGTTGGCTTGCTTGATCCAATAATCAGATTCTCTGTGCGCCTCCGGATCATTGTATCCAAGAAAATACTGATTTCGGTCTGTGCCATCTTTCCCAACTTCTTCCGTGCCAATTGAATCTTCTACAACGGCTAAGTCATCCGACTGCTGCTCGATGCCTCGCACTTGCGTTCGCACAATTGCGGTCTCTCCGGCAGGTTCGACGAGCGCCCAGCAGATTATGGGCCGATTTGAAATCTCTATTTGCTTATTTTCCGATTCCCGGCAATGAACGGCTTTCCAGCCTGCCTGTGCCGGGATGATTTGAAGAATTTTCCAACCTTTATGTTCGTTCATAAATCCTCTTCTGGCGTTAAGCAGCCTCTTTTCCGTCCGTTCTGCAACAATACAGCGATTTCGTCGGGAGTCCATACCTGATCGCGTCGGCGCGCTGGGGATTTTACAGTTTGCTGCCGGCGCCTTCGAAGTGACGCTTTCGGAATCGTGAACCTCGCGCCGTCAACCCGCTCCGCATGCGCAAGCAGACGATCGCCATGCAGCGCCGGTTCAACGAAATGCTGCGCTTGCTCGGGCAGGCGTTAAAGCGATAAACTCTCGCAGGGGAAATGTGCCGATGGAATCGACGGCAGCCGAAAGACTGAAGCGAATCTCAAACAAGCAAACCTTAAAGCTCACGCACTACGGGCGGAAGTCGGGCAAGCCCTACGAGGTCACGACCTGGTTCATCGCCGACGGCGACAAGGTCTATCTCCCGACCGGCAACGTAAACCGCCAATGGGTAAAAAACGTGAAGCAGACGCCGCGCGTCAGATTATCCGTCGGTGGGGAGACGTTCGACGGCGAAGCCCGTTTTCTCGCCGCCCCGGGCGAGCACGACCGCGTGATGTCGATGGTCGCTCGGAAATATTGGATGTTCCTGCCGATGATCGCCGTGTGGCGACTCCTCGCGGCGCTGGGGATTTTGCAGTTTGCTACCGGCGCGTTTGAAGTGCAGATACGATTCTGCGATTGGGGTCAGACAATTTTAAAAGAAAGTCTAGTCATAGAAGTCTGACCCCCTATACTCTCTGCTCTTCGCAAAGATGAGTATCCCTGAGGTGTCCCGGTCCAGCCGGTGAACGATGAAGATGCGGTTTCGGGACTTGGCGTAACCCTTGCGGATATAATTGGTGAGGATGAAATAGGCGGTTCGTGTATTGCTCCTATCTGTAGCCATCGTCAAGAGTCCCGGCGGCTTGTCCACCACGAGGATATCTCTATCTTCGTGAAGTATCACGAGTCCTCTCGACAGAAATTTGACGCCCGGTCCGGAATGTTTACGGATAGCGAGCATACCATCCGCCATTGTCAGCGGTCTAACGTTTTGGGGTGAGCCACTCCGTCCGTCTCAACCCAAGGGTTAGGCGATCTCATTATTTAGCTCTATCTCCTTTTTGTGTCTCCAACTCTGATAGACGCTTTCGCAACCGTTCGGCATTCGCATGCAGAGCGTCAATCATTTCTGCGAACTTATCGAGTCGCATTGATATGGCCTGTGCTGCGACGAACAACTCTTCGACTGTTCTTTCTTCCGAGATGGGGTGACCGTTAAACGTCGCGTCATCGATTGCTCGCCCATGGAACATATTGTTTCGGAGTTTATTGATTTTCCGAACATTCGCTGCTTCTTGCGGAAAGTGTATGGCGAAGAATGGTTCAACCAGGGAGTACTTCCTGGCGAAGTTGATCTCGACAATATTCTTCCACAATTTGCGTTCAGCCTTCGATACCTTCTCATGCTCCTTCCATCCGGGGGCATCTTGCTTTAACCATCCATAAAGAAGTCGATTGATTTTATTCTCAATCAAGAGGTGCGACATGAGGCAGACCACGACAGCTTCCGCTTCGTGGTCACTGAGTCGTGGATAGAGTATTTTGCGGAGGGTCTGGGCTACCTTACCTTTTGGAAAGCCGGAGCCCGTTGTGCTTGACACGGAAATCTCCTCTGAAACTGCCTAACCGTTAAAGGTCCCCCGGCGTCATTAGCGAACCGTCCGAAGGCCCGAGTTAGACCCAACAAGTTGGCATGCCCGCTTTTCTTTCAGTACTATGACAGATTTGGATATGTCTACTGAAATCATCGATAAGCTCATTTTTGCTTGTCATTCGCTGTCCTAAAGTCTGTGATAAACTTAGTTGTCAGGTCCCGCAGGGTACGTCGGATTTCTGAGAGGTCTGAAGCTGGAGCGGCACCGAGCACCATTTGACTCCATGTAGCAACCAGATCTTTCTCGGGGACGAATACCCTTGATGAAGGCTTTGGCATTGGTCGGGCAAAACGCATGTATTGAAGAAATTCCAGCCGGACTGTAAAGGCATATACCTTCCCGATCTTGTACGTGCCGACTTGGACCCAAAGCACAGGGTCAAACGATTTCCCGTCCCGCTTTAGCACCCCGTACTTGTACAGTAGAACTTCGATCTCCGCACGAACATCGGCCATCGACAAACCATTCTGGACGAGATCAGCATCAAGATTCTCGACAATGAGTCCCGCGACACCATCGAGTCCAGCCAATGATAGGACACCAGAACCGCCGACGAAAGCTGGCGGTACCTGCTGGCCGGCCGCGGAAACGAGCAGCACCGGAAACAATATAAAAACAAACATCAGTAAAAGGCTGATGATCATGAAACTTACTTTCCAAATTCTCGAAAGCGAACTATTTGCCTTCGCCATTGTTTAACCGCTCCTCTCAACATTTCATTCCCCGGTAGATGATTTGAGGGTTTCTCGCACAGCCTAACGAAGGGATCAGGCGTAGCTCCTTGCGATCGCTCTGAAGCGCCGAGTTAGGCACCGTTATGGTCGATGAAAACTCAAGGGTACGCATTTAGAGGCCTCCCACTGTTTGATAACCTTCCAGCCGATGTCACGTGCCGCATCGGCGAGTTTAGGGTCCTTCATGTGAGCATTCTCAAGGTCCCGGTAGCGCGCTATTAATGGCGCCGATTCCTCCGTTGCTTGCTTTTCGACACCACTGGCAAATAGCCCTAGAAGTTGTTCCCGATGACCTTGGGGAACGTTGCGAATTTTGTAAGCGAACAGTCGCGCCTGCTCACAGCGTGCGGCAGAATCAAAAGCTGCTTCCTGCTTCCATTCATTAACGGGTATCGAGCTAAATTCCCTGCCTGCATATTTGTCATGCTCGTTGAAAGTCCAGGGTGGGGTCATATAGGCCCACCTTGCCTGCGTCGATGCGGCCGTGAGTGTACCCCAAAACTGAAAGAGGAAGCCGAGAATCAGCAAAATAAATCCCCAAAAGGAACTCTTGTAAGTTGCAATGAAACCTTGAGCAATTGAGTCAGCCACCATCGCCTCTCGATTTCCCATCCCCAACCTGTTGAACGAAACTGAAATCGCCTCGTCCTCGATCCGTCTTTTTGCCTCCACGGAAAACCAAGACGCGAAATATGTTTTTGTTGCGCGCCAGACGAGAATGATGGATCCGATTATGCTCAACACCAAACCGACTGACGTTAAGATTTGTGAAGGAGGGTACATTGTTAACTCGCCCCACTGACTTGACTTGCCGAATTACCGCGCAATACTTTTTGTCTTGTTCTCAACCGACTCCGGCATTGCGTCCCATGTCCTGCCGTCTAGTTCGCGACCAGATAGTTTTTTCCGAGTTCCACCCCATTGCTTGAAAAAGAACGGTACTCCGTTCGCCAGGCACCGGTCTCTGATATTCCGCACCCACTCAGGCTCGATTTTGCGACATCCTGGACCGGACTCCCCTCCCACGATCACCCAATCGATTCCTTGTAGCGGCAGCCGAGGAATAGGTCCCAACAGCGGCTCAACAGACAAAAAGCGAATCGCTGCTGGCACGCTCCGCAGGTGGTCGATACGATATGTGTAGTCCCTATTTTCTACGCTTACGCCCATCCAAATATTATCGTGCCAAGAGAGCCGTTCGGCGACCTCGGCCAGCCTATCCGACCGTTTGGTCAAAATCTGGAACGTGTGCCAATAGGCTCGGCCCATGACATCAAACGCCGCCTGTATGAAATCCAGCGGGATCTCTGGATGAAAAAGATCGCTCATGGAATTGACAAAGATTTTCCGCGGCTGGGACCAGCGCAAAGGTTGTTCAAGTAAGTCCGGGTGCAAGGTTACGTCAAAGTTGTTCCGATACCGGGGCTGGCCCATCGCGTGGAGCCGACGCGCCATCCGGTGTGCGTAGCAGTTCTTGCAACCCGGACTGATCTTGGTGCAGCCGGTTACCGGATTCCAGGTCATATCGGTCCATTCGATAGACGATTGTGATGCCATTATTCACCTCGACAAAATGTCCTGAGCAATCCTAACTGCGGTTTTCGCTCCTCTAGGGTTCGCAGCCGCAAAACTCAAGAGATAAATTGGCACGTTACGGGAATTGCGCAGAGGTAGAGGATTACGTGCCACGTCGGCAAACACAGATTGGAGACGAGAAACCCAGAACTTCGAGATCGTCGCGAAGTCTGCATCCTTGATGAGATCAGGCGTTTCACTGAATAACTTTCTCTGGTCTGACTCGCGATAAAATACCTTTCCCCAACTATCCGTCCCAAAGATCCGGGTTAGTCGTTCCGCCCAAGCTCCTTCCGGTGGGCCTTGCCTCAACAGGAGACGATTTACGCCTACCCCAAGCGGAAACAAAACCCAAAGGTCAACACCCTGGGTTCCAGCCATTGCTTCTATGGTGGCCCACTCCACCTGCATGCCGAAGGGATCCAGAAAAACAACCGCTCTTGTTTTACTCCAATCCGTTTCTCGACACCAACGCGACAGGTAAGCGTTCGCGTCCTCAGGAATGATTTTGATCCGTGGCGCGATATTGGGAAACTGTTTGCGCAGACTCGACAGCTCTCGGGCTCTTGCCTCATCATGTTCGATAAAGATGTATCCCGCAAAAGGAGGTTTCGTTTCTAGGGCAACGTGAGTGCTCCCTTTGCGGAGAGCTTCCACATCTAAATCTAAGCTAATATCGAACAACGAATCACCTTCTACAGCTCCAGAGAGAGATTCTTTTCTGAATCCGGTACCAGCAAAGGCATCAACATAGAGGGCTTTGAAATATCTCGCACGAGGATTTGTACTAAAGATACCCATGTAAGCCTGGAGATATTTCCGCAGACGAGCGAGTTTATCTTCAGTCCAAGGTCCGCCAAACTGAGATTGAGCCATAGTATAACCCGGCAAATCGAGCCAAGCCTTTACTCTCGCTAGTATAAACGAGGGGCAGTATCCATCATTTGCCAAAGGTTCGTCAAACCCGTTGCTTCATTCCCCCCACCCCTGCAAAAACCACTTCCTTCTCACCCGGTCATAGTAGACCCACAACAAATCGCCCCGGCGAGTTTCGGCGAAGTAATATTCTCGATGGATCTCGCGGTTCCACCAGCCGCCGGAGAGGACAAACGGCCCGGAGAGTTTTTCGACGGCGCCGTAGCTCGGCCCGAGGAGGAGCCAGCCGTCGTCGCGTGTGTGGGGCTGGGAAGGCAAAGGAACGGACTTCGCCATGATCCGGCGGACGAGGGTGCTTGATTCTCGCGGCTGAGATCTGGGAAATTCCACGCGGTCGAGAGGCGCCCAGGCAAAGCGGGCTTCGGGGAGATGGCCGTCGGTCAATTTCGCCCGCACCACGGATGCGTCGCCGAACTCGGCCCGAAGGCGCGCCAACGCCCGATTGGCTGCATCTAAATCACGGCCGGGTGCTCCGGTAAAAAAGCGAAGCTGCTCGCGTGTAGCCGGGATCGCTTCCGCCACCAGCTCGATCTCCGTCACTCCGTTCGACGATGAGCTCACGGTCGAACCGGCGGAGAGCTTCACCGATTCCAGGCGGAGACGAACCAAGTCGAGCAGTTGGACCGCCTCCAACGTCGGCATGGCGGGACGGATATGCTCCTCGCGCCAGGCGCTTTTATAGATAAGGAAGCGGAGCAGCAGCCCTGCCAGCGCCTCGCTGCGGGCGGCGAGAGACGCGAGCATGGGATGGAGGAGACTCTTGATGAGAAACAGGAGGCGTGTGGAGTCCGTCTCCGGATCGTCGAGTAGGAGTTTCTGCCGGATCGGCTCTTCAGGCGCGCGCGGTCTGAGCGGGTCCCAGAGATCGCCGGCGGCCATCCGGTGAAGGCGATAGGCCTTCGGCCCAAAGCGCTCGTAGAGTCCTCCAGCCGGAAGCGAAAGAAAAGCGCCGACGGTTTTTATTCCCAGCTTCGCCAGCGTGTCGCGCAGATCCGGCTCAAGATCGAGACAGTCAAGCGAAACCTCCCGCGCGGCGGCACGCTCCTGTTGAGGCTCGGCAAAAACCACCATCCCCTCTCTTGCCCTCGCCACCGCATAGGCGCCGAAGCGCGTGAAGCCCGCCACGACGCTCCCGCGAAAGCCTCGATCGTGAATCTCTTGGTAAACCGCGCGCGCCCATTGGTTCAGCGACGGATAGAGAAGGCCGAGGCCGATTCCACTCAGCCAGAAAACTCCAGGCTCTTCTTCGGAAGCCTCAACCTGGGGAGTAAAGCGCATGAAGCGCTTGGTCAGCGCGGTCACCTCTTTTTCGACTTCGCTTGAAGGAACCACGCCGGCGCAGAGATCGGGCGCCAGAGAAGAGCCTGCGGCGTAGCGAAAACCGGGAAGCACTCCGGCCCGCCGTGCCTTTCGGTTCACCCAGAGAATCGTCCCTTGCGGTTTGTCTTCGGCGACGACAGCGGCCGGATGCGCAACCCACTCGGGATGGCGTAACAGCAGGAGCTGGAGGGGAAAGGCCGGAAGGTTAGCACAGGCCAGCCGGCTCACCGCACACCTCCGTCTCCGACCAGGTAGGCCCGCGCCGTTTGTCTTTGAGAATTTTAAGCTCGCACGCGAATTGATTCTCGGAAGTTCGGACGCGCCGGGCGTGGACGCGAAGCGAAACGAGCGAGCCTAGAGAAAACCGGTCGCGCTTCTTTGCCGTCAGGCAAAGCAAAGCGGCATGATGCTGGCGCGCAAGTCCGGCCAGACGGGACTGAAGCGGCGTCGGGATATCGGCGTTGCCAAGGTCGAGTGCGATCAGCCCGAAAGCCCCCGAGCGGAGAAGCTTTTCCCCGGCGCGAGAAATGGCGCGGGACTCCGGCACGCGGACAACCACCAGCGATTGAAGATCCACGCCGCCCTGAGCGACATCGGGAGGATAGAAAAAACTGTCTTGGGACATCACCCAGCCGACCGGCTCGCCTTGCCGTTGCGCGTCCCATACCAACCTGAAAGCGACCGTGAGCGAAGCCGCCGCCCTCGATCCGGAAATCTCCACCAGTCGTCCCGCGGTCTCCGCGAGGGTCCAGTGCGACGCCTGAGCGGACTCAACGGCATCTCTCGTTAGCTTTTCTGCGGTAAAATCCATGTTTCACGACTTTTTATCGTGGCTCGTGCTCGTTGCTCGTGTTCGTTACGATCACGAAATACGATCACGAACACGGCCCTAGAACTTTCTCATTAACCCCACAATCTTCCCCACAATCCGCAGCTCTCTCTGAGAGACGCTGATCGGAGCGTAGTTTCGATTCTCCGGCTTCAGCGTCACGCTCCGCCCTTTTTTTTGGAATCTCTTGATCGTCGCCTCGCCGTCGATCATGGCGCAGACGATCTCTCCGTCGTCCGCCGTTTCCTGGCAGCGGACGATCACATAGTCGCCGTCCATAATGCCCGCCTCGACCATGCTGTCCCCTTTGACCTTCAGGGCGAACACCTTCCCGCGCGCGATATCGCTCGCTATGGTGAGAGACCCCTCGATATTTTCCTCCACCATGAGCGGCCCTCCGGCGGGGACCCGTCCCAGAATCGGCACCTCTTTGGTCTCAGCCATCAACGGCCTGCCCAGAGACGTCAGCAGCTCGATCGCCCTCTTCCCGACCCGGCGCAGGTAGCCTTTCTTTTCCAGGGCCTTGAGATGGTCGGAGACGCCGTTGGTGGAAGCTATCTTGAAGCGCCGGCCGATCTCGTGGATGGACGGGGCGTAGCCCTTTTCCCGCATAGCCTTCGCGATGAAATCGTAGATCTGCTTCTGTCGCGCGGTCAGAGAAGGAAGCATGAAAATTGGTATACTGAAAATACTTTCAGGTGTCAAGGGCTGGTGAAAAAGGCCCATCTACTTCGTTGCGCCAGGGATCGTGCTCGTGATCGTGATTCGTGTTCGGGCCGGAAAACACGAACTCGGGCACGAAACTTGGGAGGGCTGCTTCGAAGGGACACGAACACGATATTTGCCGCATCGGCCCGAAGAGAGATTCCCAGGCGGGCGGCGATTTGACAGCAATCACCTTTATCCTGTAAATAGACGGAATCGTGAGTCGCTTGAGATCAGAATCCGTCCGCCGCCTGTCGCTCTTCGCCGGATCGCTGTTCGTCTTTTTCGTACTGTATACCGCGCCTCACCTCGTCCATCATGCCTTTGAGCGCTCCCATAATCAGGCCCAACCCCCGGCTTGTCAGGCTTTCGCCGTCGCCAAAGGCTGTCACATAACGCCGGTTTCCGTAATTAGCCTTTTTGTCGACCCTCTCGCTATCGAGCGTCTTCCTTTATCGTTAGAAGCTTGGATCCCACATTTCTCCCCTTCCCCCTATTCGCAACGAGCTCCTCCTGTGGCCTAACGCGGCCATCTCGCTAAGCTGAGGCAGGTCGCCTCGGTTCATCAAAGGCTTGGTCCGACCGGGGCTATCCCCTTTCGTCGGACCGCGTTGTTATTGACCAGGAGGAGAAAATGAAACGGCTGTTAGCTGAAATTTGCGTTGTTACTTTGACCTTTGCGTTTTGGGCCGGAACGGCGCGCGCTCACGGCGTCATCGGAAAGCGGTTTATTCCTTCGACCATGACGCTCGAAGACCCCTTTCCGTCGGACGAGCTGGCGATGACCGGCGGCAGAGGAAGCAAAAATATCGAGGGCAGAGAGAGCGGCGTCGGCTTCGAGTTCGCCAAGCGCCTGACGCCGGACCTCGCCATCGGAGTCGAATGGGAATACATCTTCGTCAATCCTAGTGAGGGACACAAGACCTCCGGCGCCGGCAATCCGGAAATCTCTCTCAAATACGCCCTGTTCAGAAGCGTCGAGCATGAAGGCATCCTGAGCGTCGGCCTGGGCGTCGAGGCGGGAGGCGTCGGCTCCAAAAGGGTCGCTGAAAGAGTCACGACCATCACTCCGGCCCTGCTTTTCGGCAAGGGACTCGGCGACCTCCCGGATGCTCTCAACTATTTGAAGCCGCTGGCGATCACCGGCTCCGTGGGAGTGAACATTCCCGCGAATAGAAAATTATCCGGCGAAGAAGAGCGGAACCCCACCACCGTCGCTTACGGCTTCGCCCTTATGTACAGCGTCCCCTATCTCCAGTCTTTCGTGAAAGACGTAGGCTTGGGAGCGCCGTTCGACCGCCTATTCCCGGTTGTGGAGTTCAACTTCGAGACTCACGCGAACAATCCCAAGCGGGGAAGGACGGATGCCTTCGTCAACCCGGGCCTCATGTGGGCGGGAAAATACATCCAGCTCGGCGTGCAGGCGCAGGTACCGATGAACAGTCGCTCGGGCAAAGACGTCGGCGTCAAAGGGCTGCTCCATTTCTTCCTGGACGACATCGCGCCCAATATCTTCAGTTGGACGCCGTGGGGAGTCATCGGACCGGCACAGAAATGACGCCGTTAAAGCTAAAACGTTTGATTCTCTTCGGTGCCGTCATCTTCATGATCAGTCCGTCGCCGGCTCGCGGACATGCCTTTCCCATGCGCTCGGAACCGCGAGTCGGTCGGACCATCGTCACCTCTCCGCAAAAAGTAACGATCTGGTTCGATGGGGAGTTAGAAGCGGCCTTCAGCACAATCGCCGTGTATAACTCAAGCAAGCAACGCATCGACAAGGGCAATGGCCGCGTGAATCCCTCCGATGCGACGGTTCTGGAAGTGGAGATTCCTCCCCTGCCCGCGGGCACCTACCGGGTCCATTGGAGCGTCGTCGCCAAGGACACGCACCGCACAGAGGGCGATTTTCCCTTTACCGTAGAGGGAAAGTTTCCATGATTCACGGCCACTTGCTGCCACACTCGCTGCTTCAAGGGATCGACCTCGCCGGGATGATTCTGTTGGCCGGAAGTTCGGCTTTCAGGGTGCTGGTGATTGCCACTCCATCACGCGAGGTCTCTCGCCTGGAGCGCTGCCTACCGTTTTTTTTAATCGCCGTCGGCCTCGCGGATTTGATCCTTCGCTCACAGATGATCACAGGCCGTCATGGAAGCGAGGTTTTGTCACTTCTTCCCACGGTCCTTTTCAAGACCCACTTCGGCAACGTCTGGATAGCTCGGATCTTGCTCCTGTTTGTTCTCGGCACTTCGGCAGTTAGAGGGAGAAACGGAGCCGCGCTGGCCGTCTGCGGACTGTTACTTTTGACTGAAAGCCTTTCGGGTCATGCGGCGGACTCCGGCACGCTGTCCTTTGCGGTCCTCGCCGACTGGCTTCATCTCCTTGCTGTCTCAGCCTGGATCGGTGGTCTCGTCTCTTTGGCCTTTTCGTTGCGGCGATGGATTGCGTCAGGCGAGCCGGAGGTATCCTCTGCGCTCGTCATAGAGGTAAGGCGCTTTTCGACGCTCGCGGGCCTATGCGTTGCTGTGATCGTGGCAACCGGAGGGTTTCAGATTTGGCATCGAGTGGGCAGTCTCGCGGCTCTGCTTCAAACGCCGTACGGGCAAACGCTGACAGTGAAATTGGTCCTGGTTCTCATGCTGCTCAGTCTCGGCGCGTTGAATCGGTTCGTCATCGTGCCGAAGCTCTCATCGGATCAAGCAGCCTCGCGGAAACTTTTCAAGACCGTAGCCTATGAAATCGG
>Ga0156192_1133_pt1 | contig 12712 bp, 13 predicted proteins | sample RifCSPlowO2_12_FD_107845 | JGI IMG/M metagenome (GOLD analysis project Ga0156192, IMG submission 107845) | Deltaproteobacteria bacterium RIFCSPLOWO2_12_FULL_60_19
TTCTTGCTCCCAAAAAGCAAATAAGCAAAGCTTGGCACTCTTTCACTGACACCTTTTTCTTTTTCGGTTAGGCGCTTACCTCTCGGAGTCGACATTAAAAATTGGCCTGAGCACACCAACTGCGCGGTCTTCCAAGAAGAATCGCTCAACGAACGCGCCTTCACCCTGGAGTTGCACGTAGCTTAGAGCGAGGTTGTCTAATGCGAAGGGTCGAGTGTCGGGTAAATTCGGGAACAGACGGTCAAGCCGATCGCGCATCTGACAGGAGGTGGTCATCCGCTTACAGACGCCGTTCACGGCATTTGCGGAGACTGTGCGGGGCGTCTTCAGCTTCAAGTGAAGTCCGATCCTCTTTCCTATGTCGGAAGCGTTCTTCCCCACGTACAGCGGGAGTAGTCCGTTCTCAGCCACTTGGAGAGAGTCGAGTGTGATCTCCCAATCGAGTGCGACGCCGCTAGGTCCGTGAAAGTGAAGGTGACGGTTTTGGAGTGATTGGAAGAACTCCTCGGCGGCACCACGCCACCAAAACACGTATACGCCGCCAAACGACGGCCTTCCGTGAGTCGCACGATTCCAGTCTAGAGCCGTGTCCCTATGCGGCAACGGAGACTCCTTAATCTTGAGTAGGTCCGACAGTTCGGCCATGTCGTCGTTTTCCGAAGCGCCTAACTATTAAGTGACCCGCTTGAGGAGGCGACAACCGCCGGTCAGCCTATCTCCTAACACGGCTCCATCAATCAAATGCGAATCGGTTGCATGATCCGCCAGCTACTCCAACTTGTCAACAACCTGGCAGCTGCGAAATACGGGCGGATTGACCTGTAAATCATCGTGGTGCTGACGTCGCGGTGTCCCGGGAGTTTCTGGACCGTGCGGATGTCGTACCCGTCTTCAAGTAGATGGGTTGCAAAGACAAGCGCCGGAGATGTAAAAGCAAGCGTTAGCAGAGGTGGGCCGATGAAGATTACTAAAGTGCGCGCGGTCTCGTATAAAGTTCAAAACGCCATGACCGGCTGGAAGACTTCGCTGGGCGGGCACGATACGCACGAGATGATTTTTCTGCGCGTCGACACGGATGAGAAAGCAAGCGGCGTCGGTATCGCGAGTCCGGGGGCGATCTTTATCAGCGGCGACACGGGCACAAACCACCTCGAACTCATCAACAACCGCTTCGGGCCGGCCATTGTCGGGGCGGACCCTTTCGATCTCGAAGGGATTATCGCCAGGCTCGACTCTATCGTGCATGGGGCGGAGAGGGCGAAAGCGGGCATCGACCTCGCGCTGCACGACCTGATGGGCAAGGCGTTGGGAGTGCCCTGCAATCGGCTCTTTGGTGGCGTGGTTCATCCGCGTGTGCGCGTCACGCGGCTCATGGGCATGTACGAGCCGAAGGAGATGGCGGAAAAATCGCGGGCGCTGGCGGAGCGCGGCTACACGGCGCTTAAGCTCAAAGTCGGGACCACCGTCCGCGAAGATGTCGAACGGGTGAAGCGGGTGCGCGAGGCCGTGGGGCCGGAGGTGACTATCACCATCGACTTCAACCAGGCCTGCTCGCCGAAAGAGGCGATCCGGACGGTGAACGCGATGGAGCCTTACGACGTGGCGCTGGTGGAGCAGCCGGTGAAGGCGACGGACCTCAAGGGCATGGCGCTGGTGCGGCAGTCGGTGAGTCCGCTCGTCATGGCGGACGAGGCGGTCAACTCGGCTACCGAGGCGCTCAAAATCGTCGAAGCCGGCGCGGCGGATGTGATCAGCTTAAAGATTCCCAAGATGGGCGGCATTTTCAAAGCGAGAAAGGCGGCGGCTGTGTGCGAGGCGGCCGGGATCGAATATCTTGTCGGGACGGCGCCGGGCAGCCGGCTTTTGGACGCGGCCAACGTTCACCTGGCGGCAAGTCTCAGAAATCTCAGGCTGCCGTGCGAGATCGGCGAGTTCGAGCGCATGGCCAACGATCCCTGCGCCGGGCTGGAGATCGTGAACGGCTTTTCCTCGCCGCCCGAGCGACCGGGACTGGGCATTGAGGTCGACCTAGCCAGGGTCGGCTTGGCGGAATGAGCTGGAGTTCGTGGAATCACACTTGACAGTGGAATCCACTGCCTACTCTCCGGGCCCGCGCAATGGGTAGCTGCTTAATCCCACCGGCGGTATCGGATGCGCGGGCCCTCCGACCAGGCAGCGGCTTCCACTTCGAAGACTTGCTTTGGTGGAAATACGAAGAGGTGAAGCGATGATTATCGATGCCGACGGACATCTGTTCGAGACCGAAGAGATCTTCGAAAAATATATGGAACCGCCGCTGCGCAACTATCGGCCGCGGCTCCTCGCCGACGAAGAAGGCGCAAACTTTTGGGTGGTCGACGGCGCCACGCGCTACAAGCGCCCGAGCGTCGTCGGCGCCGGCAACCCCGGCTCCGCCGCGCCTCCGGGAAAGAAGCTCGCCGCAGCGCGCCGCGCCTCCGCCGGCAGCCAGACGCTTGCCAACGTCAAAGAGCGCTTGCAGGATCTCGACAAAGAGGGAATCGACATCCAGTACCTCTACCCGAGTTTTCTTTTGCACATCAATTCGTGGCGCGACGGCGTTCTCGGCAACGGAGTCTGCCGGGCCTACAATAGCTGGCTTGCGAAAGTCTGCGCCGAGGCGCCCGATCGGCTCAAGGGCGTCGGTCTGGTCTGTCTCAGAGACGGCGAAGGGGCCGCGCGCGAGGTGAAGCGGATCAAAGAGCTCGGTCTCGGCGCGGTGATGATCAACGGCACGGTCGGCCCCAACCGATTGGACCATCCGGAGCACGAGCCTTTCTTCGCCGAGGCCAATCGCCTCAACGTGCCGATCGCAGTCCACTTCAGTTTAGAGTTCCCGGCGGTGAGCGAGCTGTTCCCGCATTTTTTCCCCAATAGAGTTCTGGCTGGAATTTTTCCCATCATGGCGGGATTCACCAGCGTCATGTGCACCGGTCTGATGGACCGCTACCCCAATCTCCGCTTCGCGTTTCTCGAAGGAGGTTGCACCTGGGTGGCCGCTTATCTGGAGCGCATGGACGACCATTTTGAAAATCCCCGTTACAACGCGCGCCAGGTGATCAGCCGGCCGCCGAGCGAATATTTTAATTCCGGCAGGATTTTTTTTGGCTGCGAGGGCAACGAAGGCGTCCTCGCTCGCGTCGTGCAGGAGCTGGGCGAGGATAAGCTCATGTTTTCTTCCGACTACCCGCACGCCGACCGAACCGAGGGCACAGCCGCGTTGCTTCAGGAGCGCGAAGATGTCACTACTTCAGTCAAGCGGAATGTGCTGGAAGAAAACGCGCGGCGATTTTACGGCTTGTAGACCTGTTGGAAAATCAATGAGTTAGCCTCAGCCGGCGGCTGTAAAGGAATTAGTTTGAAGCAATCACTTCCTGTGGCGTCTAACCAGCCAAAAGGAGGTGATACTGTGAAAAACATGCTTAAGCTGTTTCTCGTTGGCTTGATCACTTTGACCTTCGCCAGCGTCAGCTTCGCCCAGGCCACTCCGGCAACTCCTGCGACTCCTCCGGAGAAGAGTAAGAAGGAGGAGAAGGGGAAGAAGGAAGAGAAGGGGAAGAAGGAAGAGAAGGGGACGAAGAAAGGCGAAGAGAAAGCCAAGGCTAAAGGTAAAGCCAAAGGCGACGAGAAGAAAGACGAGAAAGCCACCAAGTAATTCTCGTCCCTACCCGCATTGGAGAGGGATAGCGGTTGATCCCGCTATCCCTCTCCTGTTTTTTACGGCATCGCTCCTTCGGGGAGGTCCCGCAACTCCTCCTAAGATTGCTTGCTTTCCCCCCCGCTATTTTATAAACTTTTTTTGTGCTGGACTCGTGGTTCCTTTGCTTGATGAGCCGAAAGGAGGAGCGGAGATGGAACTACCGAAATGCCAGAAATGCAACAACGGGCTGTTGATCCCGTTGTCGGACTACGGGCAGGAAGGGGCTTCCGTAATGTACAAGGCCTGGGCCTGCACCAACCCGGATTGCGGATTTTCTCTCAGGGTCGATAAGGGAGAGATCACCTACGGAAAGAAGATAGAACCGAAGCACTGACCGGTCGCACGCCGGCCGGAAAGCACGCAAAAAAGGGAGCTTGTCTCCCTTTTTTTATTTTTTTCACGCAGGATTGGCCCGATTGAAGCTCTGAATAGCCCGGGCGAACAGTTCGCAGCCTCTCTCCAACGCTTCCACACACCGCCTTTGCGTCTCCCCGTCTACGGCGTAGCGCTTGAGCGCCTCGGGCGCCAGCCATTCGTGCCCCTCTTCGTCGGCCAGCAGCGTATCGCGGTAGATCGACGCGGTTTTCGGGTCCAGAAACTGCACGCGCTCGATGAACGACTTCGACGTGCGCGGAAAAAACTCTTCATGGCCGTACTGCACGCTGGCCAATAGCTCGCAAAAAGATCCGAGCCCGGCATGAAAATCCCACAACTCTTTAAGCTCCGGAAGGGGACTCTTCCAGAGCGCGTCCGGATCGCCTTTCAGCTCTTTGATCCGTTCGCGCAAGATCGAAGCGTGCTTGAGTTCGTTGGTGACGTACTCGGAGAGCGGCTGTTGGATATCGAAGTCGGGCACGTGGGCGACCCACGGCGCCGTCACCTCCGCGGCCTTTCGCTCCATGACCACGCCGAACTGGAGCCGGCGCACCACGAGATCCGCGGTGAGCGGCTTCTCCGCGCCGTAACTTTTTCTTTCGGCCGTCATCTTCGCCCACACGGCTTCTCTAGCGTCTTCCAGCTTCTTCAAAAAAGTCTCTCCGCTTAACGCTTGCATAAAATCGCCTCCCAGACGGCCTTAAACAATACAGAAAATTTTCCCGATGTAAAGCTCTGCGTATTCTCGCGGAGTCGTGAAAAACTCCGTTTTCAGGCTAGGGTGAGCTGCCGGCTGGCTTATAGTACGGCGCCTCGAACCAAGGGTAGGGCGGACGGCCGTCGGGGCCGAAATATTTTGCTAGCTCGTCTTCCGTCCGACGCTTCAACAAGAACTCTTTCTTGCCGGCGGCGCCGTCCAACTCATATTCGACCTCGACTTTGAATTCAGTCGCGGAGTCGAGCATCTTGAGAACGCCGGCGTTGAGCGGAGAGCGCTTTCGTCCGATCGCTTTGACGGTCTGCCGGGTTGTGATCGCGCTCGGCTGCCGTAGGTTCTTGACGCCCATGACCTTGACGGTTCGCTCCTCCGAATCGAGATTCCAGAAGACCAGCGTCACATTGCCGCGCGCCTCAGCCTCGCTTGAGCCGAATATGCCGGTCATCTGGTGAAGGGAGTAAAGCAGCGGCACGGCGCTTTTTTCCTGTTCGACAACGACCTGCAGCCCGAGCTTCCCTTCTTCGAGCCAGCCGCCGGCATCGAAGTACTTGGTGTACACGCGCGTCTCGATGGTTTCGGATTTCCCATCGTAGCGCTTCTTGACCATCGGAGTCTGCGTCGTTGCGCACCCGGCGAGGGCCAGAATGACTAACAATGCGCAGAAAGCATGCACGAGCCGCCCGATTGACCTGGCCATCGATTACACCCACCGGTGAGTCGTAATTCGTAAGATACAGCCGCTCCTTACTCCACGCGTTGCATCGCGTCAAGTTATTTTTAACTGTTTTTTCTAACGCAGCCGGTATTTCTCGCACAGGCTCTGCCAGGAATCGAAAGCGGTGAGGTTGTGGAGCATGGTGGTCGTCGGCGGGAGGAGAGGGACGTTGCGGTTGGCTTCTCTTAACGCCTGGTCGGGCGCGGCCCAGAAGCTGGCGGCGACCTCTTCGGAGCGGGAGAGCGCCGTTTGTCCGTCCGGCAGCGCGGCGAGATAAAAGCGCGTGTCAAAACGCATCGGATACATCTCCGGGGTTATACGGTGCGAGAAATAAACGGCGCGGTTTAGCTCGCAGAAGAGATCTTCCGATTCTAAAAAAGAGCCGAGGTCCAGCGTCCCGGCGACCAGCGCCCGGCGCTTGTCCTCGAATCGGCGCGCCGTCTCGGCATTCTTCATGTCCGGCGTCGCGCCGGCGCCCGTGACGCAGAGGAGGATACCCACCTCCTCGAAAAGCTCCCTGATCCCGGCCACCCAGTGGGCCAGAGAAAGCTCCGGACCGAGGTGGTCGCCGAGAATCCCTTGCGCATCCGCTCCCGATAGACCGCGGCAGCGCCGCAAAACCTTCCCCGAGCAATCCTGCGCTTCGATGCTGCCTCCGGGAAAGACGTAGAAGCCGCCGAGAAATTGCATCTCGTCCGGCCGGCGGGTGAGCAGGATTTCGAATCTCCCCGTCGAGTCGGGGCGCAGCAAGAGAACGGTAGAGGCATTCTTGGGACTGCGAGTCTCCATCGAGATCTATCATAATACGTTCTTGTGCGATGATGAAGGGAAGATGTAGGGGCGACCGGCCGGTCGCCCCTACCTTCGCCTTTTGGTGCTGTTGATCCGAAAATCAAATTCCCTTAGCCTAAGAAGCCGTGTCGCTACAGCTGACAGAGATCGCGATTTCCGGGATGCAACACGACGGCAAGCTTCTTTGGCTCGCCGCGCCGAACCATCGCCTCGTGGCAACCTATGAGCCGCAAACCGGCGCCACTGAAACCGAGCTCGTGTACTCGGAGGAAGTTTGGGATGTGTGTCCCGCTGACCGCGCTGTCTGGATACTGACCAGTGGCGGCAAGCTCGGTCGCCAGATCGTCCTTTGGTCGTTGGCAGAACGGAAAGAACTACGAAAGTTCGGTTGTCCCGACGGCGCGGCGGCGGGCCTGACGGTGCTGGACGGCAAGCTCTGGATGACGCATCGCAACAACCGCAAGCTTTTTTGCCTGGACGCCGAAAGCGGCAAGGTCAATTGGATGATCCGCACGGAGCACGAGGTCATAAGCCTTGCGACCTTCAAAAGCGAGCTTTGGCTCGTCGAAGCCGATCCCGGCCCCTTGGGCCATTGGGGGGAGAGGCGCCACGCGCGCTACCACTTTTGCCGCTACGATCCGGTCCGCGAGCGTGTTGTGGAACGGCGCGCCGTTTCTTTCGTGCCGCGCTGCATGGCGTTCGACGGCGAGCGTTTCTGGTATGCGGAGCAGGGCAAGAAGGGAATCCTCTCAGCGGAAAAGGGCCTTGGCCAGCTCTGAGCGATATTTCTCCACCAGCTCGTGATCGGCGCCCAGCACCTCGAATATCCGCACCATCGCCTGGCGCGCGCCGTCGTCGCGAAACTTTCTGTCTTGCTTGACGATTGCCAGAAACTCCGCCAGCGCTTCGTCATACCTTTCCGTCGCTCCCAAATACTGCGCCAGGTCAAATCTCGCATCGAGATTGTTCGGCTCCGCCGCCAAAGCGGCGCGCAGCTTGCTCTCATCCTGTGGCGCGCCGGACTTAAGTTGCAGTCGCGCGATCGACCGATCGGCCTCGTGGCGCTCCGGAGTGCCGAGGGGCACTCTGTCGAGTATCTCAAGCGACTGCCGATCGTCGCCGCTCTGCATCAGGATTCGCCCCATCCCCAGGAGCGCTCCGGCGTGGTTGGGATCGGTCTGTAGGACGCGCTCATAGATCGCCCCGGCTTTTTCGACCTCGCCCTGCTCCTCCAGCCGATCCGCCTCCGCTACTGCTTCGTCCGATTCCGAAGGAAGGAAGCGGGACAAGAGATCGCGCACGGCGTCTTCCGGCACCGCCCCGGTAAACTCAGCGGCGATCATGCCGTCTTTGAAAATTTTGACCGCGGGAATTCCCTGGATTTGAAAGATCGCGGCCAGCTCGGGATTCTCGTCCACGTTGACCTTGGCGAGAATGAACTGCCCCTCGTGCTCTCCGGCGAGCCGCTCCAGGACCGGACCGAGCACTTTGCACGGACCGCACCACGGCGCCCAGAAATCCACCACGACCGGGGCTTGGCGCGAGCGCTCCAGGACTTCCGTCTCAAACGTCTCCTCGGTAACTTCGACGGTCCACTGATTCATGAAACGTTACGCTACCTCCGCCGCAACTTTCTCCGCGCTTTCCTCCGTCGTCATGCGTTGGCGAAGTCTTTGAGATACAGATCCAGCAGTGCGGCGAGCAGAGCGAAGAGGACCGGCCCCAGAATCACGCCGAGAGGACCGAACAGACTCAAGCCGCCGAGCAGACCGAAAAAAAGAAAGAGCACCGGAAGCCGCAGCCGGCTGCCGATAAACAACGGTTTGAGAAGGTTGTCGATGGTCCCGACGATTCCAAGGCTCCAGCCGACAAGGATCGTTCCATAGAGGTAGTTTCCCTGGGCGAACAAATAGACGCAGGCGGGTATCGAAATCAGGGTGGAACCGCCGATCGGAAGCAGCGCCGCGAAAGCAGTCGCGACTCCCAAAAGGATGGCGAACGGCACGCCGAGAAACCAGTAGGCGAGTCCCGCCAGCAGCCCCTGAACCATCGCGACGATCAGACAGCCGTGGACCACCGCGAAGATCGAGTCGACGATGTTGGCGAACAGATGCTCCCGATGTTCCGGATCCATAGGCAGAAGGCGGCCGATCCTTTCGTAAAATCCCTTCCCGTCGCACAAAAAGAAAAACAGCGTGAACAGAGTTATAAAGATGTTGACGACGAAAAGGAATACGTTTTGCGCGACGCCTTTGGCCTGGAGGACCAGAAACCCGGACGACACTTGAGCTCCCTGAACCACCGCTCCTTTCAGATCGACGCCGAACGTCGCCAGCTCGCGCGAGGTCCGCTCCCATAACCCGACGAGATCGCGGAGCCAGGGTTTCTCCTTCCACGGCTCGAGATGGTCTCCCTCCGCGAGGTTGCGCACCGCGCCGACCAGTTCCACCGCCTCTTGCGAGAGAAACCCGGTGATTCTTATGGCCGGAAAAATAATGAGGAAGGCCAGCAGAACCGTGACCAGCAGGGCCGCCAGGGACGGGCGGATTTTTAAAGATCTCAGGAGCCACGCGTAAGCCGGATAGACGATCACCGCCAGGATACCGGCCCACGTGATCGCGACGAGAAAAGGCTGCAGAATGAGGACCGCGGCATAGAGAATGAGCAGCAGGAGGGCGAAGAAGAAGACCGTCGCAAGCCAGTTTTGATTCATTCGTGGTTCCTCCCGCGCGGGTATTCACAATATAGGAGGGAGTTGGATCGGATGCAAGAAAGTTTTTCGGCGAGGGCCTGGCAGGCTGCTGAAAAAGTGGGATTCATGCTTCGACCCTTCGACTTCACTCAGGACAGGCTCCCTCGACAACCTTCAGTCCCGAGCTTGTCGAGGGATCAGCACGAACGGAAAATCTCTAACGTTTTCAACCCATCCCTTCGTTCGCCCTGAGCCCGTCGAGGGGTGGACGAAGGGTTTTTCAGCAACCTGCTAGAGGCGCCGCGGTAGCCGGGAAAATTATTGGTTGACAGGGCGAGATAATCACTTTACGCTTTCACTCTAAGGCGCTGCAACGGGCTTCATCGAGGAACTTTGTGGGGCATCGGACGCTTCGGCAAAGAAAACTATGAAACGGAAAGAACTTGCGGTTGCTTTCGGTTTAATTTTTGGACTTGCGGTCTTGGGCTATCTTTTCTACTGGGCGTCGCCCGGCTGGAAAAACAGCATCGTCTGGAGAAGCGTTTTCTTCGAAAGCCTTCTTCTGCTGTTCGTTTTTCTCTGGAACCTGGTGATTCTCCCGCGATGGAGATCGGCTCGGACGTTATGCGTCGGATCCATCCTCTTTTTAACCGGGGCCCTTGCCGATCTCTGTGATAATTTTTTCCAGCAGCCGCGCTGGCAGAATTGGATTGTAGAGGACCTCTTTCTGGCGTTGGGCGCGGGACTGATGGCTCTGGGCATATTTTTCTGGGTGAGAGAGAAGGACCGCCTGCTCGCGCAAATCGCGCGCGAGCGCGACTTTGAGGCCTCGCTCATGCCCAAGCTCTCGCATGATCTCAGGGTGCCGCTCAGCAATCTACTGGGGATGACCGACCTCGTGGTGGAAAATCCTAAGTTTTTGGAGGATCGCGCGCGGCGGTGGGAATATCTTGAAGTCGTCATGCGGGGATCCAAGGAGATGAACCTCCTGATCGAGAACATTCTTGAGACCCACCGCATGAAGTCGGGAACCATAACGTTGAGTCCGCAAGAGCTTTCCGTCGCGTCCCTGCTGGATGAGTCGCTGCGGGACTTCCAATATCAGGCCAAAAGAAAGGAACTCAGCCTGGTGAAAGATTATCCCGGCCCGGATCTCCCGCTGGTTGCCGATGGACCCAAAGTTGTCCGTATCATGCAGAATCTGCTGGCGAATGCCGTCAAGTTTTCTCCCAAGGGAGGAACGATCACCGTGAAGGCAAACGGCGAGAACGGCAAAATAACCGTGCGGGTCGTGGACGAAGGGCCGGGGATGACGGCGGCGCTAAGCGCCGCGTTGATGGACGGACAGCCGGCGGCTGCAAGCACGGGGTCGTCCGGCGCAGCGGACAGCTTCGGCCTCGGGTTAAAGGTCGTGCGGGAATTCGTCCGGCTCCACGGCGGCCGCCTCTGGATCGAGCCCAACTCGCCTCACGGCGCGCAGGTTTGCTTCTCGCTGCCGCAGGCCCAGCCAAAATCCCCATGACCACGATTTTAGATTGCCGATTTTCGATTTTAGATTGGGAAATGAACCGACCCATCGCAAAGGCTAAATGCTTTCCGGATCTTTAATCGAAAATCTAAAATCCAAAATCGAAAATAGAACGATGCCGAACAAGATCCTGATCGTGGACGATGAGCCGTTCAATCTGGATCTCCTGGAGCAGGAGTTGACGGACCGGGGCTACTCTGTTGAACGAGCCGGTGACGGGGCGCAGGCGCTCGGCAAATTCGAATCGTTCCGCCCGGATCTCGTTTTGCTTGACTATCAGATGCCCGATATGAACGGAGTGGATGTCTTGAGAGAACTCCGCAGCCGGGGAAACGAGGCCCCGGTCGTGATGATCACGGCCTATGGGACCATCGAGCGCGCGGTGCAGGCGATGAAAGAGGGGGCCTATGATTTTCTGCCGAAGCCCTTCGAGCCGGACCATCTGGCCCTGGTCGTCGGCAAGGCGCTGGAGCGGGAGAAGCTTCGAAGAGAGGTCGAACTGCTCTCGGAAGAGGCGAGCGAGAGATACCGGCTGGCCGTCGGCAAGAGCGCCAAGATGGACGCAGTCGTCGAGGCGGCAAAGAAAGCGGCCGCCAGCAAAGCGACCGTACTGCTGTTGGGCGAGAGCGGAACCGGCAAAGAGCTTTTGGCGCGCGCGATTCATAACTGGAGCGAACGGAAAGAAAAGCCTTTTGTCGCGATCAACTGCGTCGGCCTGTCCAGAGAGCTTTTGGAGAGCGACCTGTTCGGCCATGAGAGAGGGGCCTTTACCGGCGCGCACCAGCTTAAAAAGGGCAAGCTGGAGCTGGCCGACGGCGGCACGGTCCTGCTCGACGAGGTGGGCGATATCAGCGCCGAAGTGCAAACCAAGCTTTTGAGATTTCTCCAGGAGCGGGAGTTCGAGCGCGTCGGGGGAACCAGGCCGATGCGCGTGGATGTGAAAATCATCGCCGCCACCAACCGGGACTTAGACGGCGCGGTCAGAGAAGGCCGCTTCCGCGAAGATCTCTACTACCGTCTGAACGTGGTGCCGATCCGTCTCCCGCCGCTCAGGGAGAGAAGGGAAGATATTCAAGAGGTGGCGGAATTTTTCCTGCGGCGCTTTGCGGACGAGACCAAGAAGAGCTTCACCGGGATCACTGCCGAGGCGCGGGAGAAACTGCTCGCTTACCAATGGCCGGGCAACGTGCGCGAACTGGCCAACGTCATCGAGCGCGCGATTGTTTTGGGCCAGGGCCCGGAGATCGCTGTGCGCGACTTGCCGGATACGCTCATCGCGGCGGAACAAAAGGGTTCGCCGCAAGGCCTGGGATATCATGAAGCGATCGAAGCCCACCGGAGAGAACTCGTCGTCGCCGCTCTCGCCGAGGCTCAAGGGAATCGCGCCGCGGCGGCCAAGGCCCTGGGTCTGCACCGAACCCATCTCATGAAGCTCATCAAATCCCTCGGCATCGAATGAACTTTAGCCAAAGATATTTGCAAATTTTCGCTTGGATTGGACTTAGGGAACCGGAAGAACGATGCCTCGCGCAAAGAGGCAAAGTGCGCCAAGTTCGGGAGAAATGTTTCTCTCTTTGCGTTCTTGGCGCCCCTTCGGCTTTGCTCAGGACAGGCTTGGCGCGATAAATTTTCTTGCCGTCGTTGTGTATAACATCCCAAACGTAACAGCCGGAGCTAGGGTGAATCAGTTTTGATACAGGGGTGTATCAGAACGACTACACCTCCCGGCATCCCCACCGTCACCAACCTAACTTCCAATCGCAGAAACTTTAGGCCGGTTCAGTACTTGGCTTAACTCTGCGTCTCTCTTCTAAAGTGGCACGGTGCTTGCGCTCTTATCCGCAGGGGGAGTGTGTGCCGTTGGAGACCCTTGCGTTGACAGGTCATCCCAGCCGTGGAATAAGGGCCATGTTTCGACCCTTCGACGCGAGCCACGGCCTCTGGCCGTGGGCCCTTGCTCAGGATCGTCCTGAGCGAGCGAAGAGAGTCGAAGGGCGACCTTCGCCGGCCGATCTTGGTTCGGCAGCAACCTGACGCAATCCTTCGGCCAGACCAGCTCGCTCCTGGCCGGGTTTTTTTATGAGGGAAACTATGAGCCTGAAGGTTCTTCTCTTTGCAGTCGCGGTTGTGATGCTGGCTTCAGTCCAATCGGCTGAAGCGCAGCAGGCGAAGAA
>Ga0156192_1135_pt1 | contig 12559 bp, 9 predicted proteins | sample RifCSPlowO2_12_FD_107845 | JGI IMG/M metagenome (GOLD analysis project Ga0156192, IMG submission 107845) | Deltaproteobacteria bacterium RIFCSPLOWO2_12_FULL_60_19
CGACATGATTCCGTTCGACGAGGAGCCGCCCGAAGTCCACAAGGAGTATTTGCGGGAGCTGGCCAAGAACGGAGTCACGGAAGCAGTCTCGGTGATAAAAGAATAAAAAAGCGTCTGGAGCGATATCTATGGAAACTCTGGCATACAACGATCTGCGCGGATTTATCGAAGAGGCGAAGAAAGTCAGCGACTGGCGGGAGATCGACGGCGCCGATTGGGACGGCGAGATCGGCGCCCTGGTCGAGACGGCGGCGGAGTTGGTCCCGCAGCCGCCGATGCTGATCTTCAACCGGATCAAAGGATATCCCGCCGGCTTTCGCGTGCTGAGCCTTCCCTATGCCGCCTACAAGCGGGTCGCGGTCGCCTTCGGCCTCTCGCCGGAAAAAAGCAAGCTGGAACTCGTCCGTTTGCTGGCCAAGAAAATGAAATCGGCCAAACCGATCCCGCCGCAAGTCGTCAAAAACTCGCCGCTCATGGAAAACGTGATAGAGGGCGATAAAGTCGATCTATTCAAGTTCCCCGCCGTCCGTTTCCACGAGCAGGACGGCGGGCGCTACATCGGCACCGGCGACTGTCTGATCAACGCCGACCTCGAGGGCAAGTTCATCAACGTGGGGACCTATCGGATGCAGCTTCACGACCGCAATCTGCTGGGCCTCTGGATGAGCCCGGGGCAGCACGGGCGGCTCATCTGCATGAAGTATTGGGAGCAGGGCAAGAGCTGCCCGGTCGTGGTGAATTTCGGCCTCCATCCGGTGGTCTTTTCGATTTCGCACACGAAAATCGCCTGGGGCCGGTCGGAGCTGGACCAGGTGGGAGGCATCATCGGCAGGCCGTTGGAAATTCTTCGCGGCCCGCTGACGGGTCTGCCGATACCGGCCAGCTCCGAGATCGCCATCGAAGGCGAAGTGCCGCCGCCGAGCGTGGAGTCCCGCCCCGAGGGGCCGTTCGGCGAGTGGCCGGGCTACTATTCCGGCGGCACTTTGGGAACGGGCGAGCCGCAGCCGGTGATCAGAGTCAAAGCAATCTATCACCGCAACGATCCGATTTTAGAAGACGAAGCGCCGCTATGGCCGGGCGCGGTGAAGATCGACCTCAATCCGACCGCCGGGATTCTCTGGGACCAGCTGGAGAGCGCCGGCATCCAGGACGTGGTCGGGGTTTACAATCACACGCCCTATCTCTGCGTCGTCGCGATCAAGCAGCGCTATTCCGGCCACGCCAAGCAGGCCGGGCTGGCGGCTCTCAGTTGCTCGGCCTCCGCCAGGAACGGGCGGTACGTCGTTGTGGTGGACGAAGACATCGATCCGACGAACATGAAGGAAGTGCTCTGGGCGATGATGACGCGGGTCGATCCGGCGACCAACATCGACCTCATCGACAAGTGTTGGAGCACGCCGCTCGATCCGCGGATGCCGCCCGACAAGCGGGCGGCGAAAGATCATACCAACAGCCGGGCGGTCTTCTACGCGGTCAGGCCGTTCGAGTGGCGCGATAAGTTTCCCAAGACGAGCCGGACGAGCCGCGAGATGCGCGAGCAGATCGTGAAGAAATTTGGAGATGTAATTCCGTTTCCGAAGGGATAAGAGGTGGCGAGAGCAGCCAGCCGCTCTCCGAGCCTGCGCAATGGGTAGCTGGTTAATCCAACCGGCGGTATCGGATGCGCAGGCCCTTCGAACGGCCGGCTGCTCTCGCTGTGAGGCCGAGGCGCGCGGGCGAGATGCGTAGGAAGAGAGGTAGCGACATGCAACCGACTAAACGGGTATCTGTTCTGCTTGCTGCCTTATTCTTGCCGGCTTCTCTCCTCGCTGCGGACGCGCAGACGGATTGGGAAAAGACGCTCGCGGCGGCGAAAAAAGAGGGCACGCTGGCCGCAGGCATTCCCGCCAGCGCGGAGCTGAGGAGGACGCTCGAAGCCCGGTTCCAGGAGAAATTCGGGATTTCTTTGGAGCTGCTTCCCGCCCGCGGGCCGGAGAACGTAACCCGGATCGTCAACGAATACGCCGCCGGCGTGCGCTACTTCGACATATTGGTGGCCGGCGGCGCCACGCCCCTGACCATGGCTGCCGCCGGCGCAGCGGACGACTTCCAGTCGTACATGATCCTGCCGGAGGTGAAAGATCCGAAGCAGTGGTGGGGCGGCCATATCTGGGAAGACAACGTCAGCGCCAAACGCCACATCTACGCCTTTCAGTGCTATACCAGCGAGACGTTTTGGCACAACACGAGCCAGGTGCAGCTGTCGGAGATTCGCTCATACGACGATCTGCTAAACCCCAGATGGAAGGGCAAAATCGGCTTTCTCGATCCGCGCAATCCCGGCTCGGGGCAAAACACCTGGACCTTTCTGTGGAAGGTGAAGGGCGAGGAGTTTCTCAAAAAATTGGCCCATCAGGAGCTTCTCATCACGCAGAACCAACGGCAGCTCGCGGAAGGTCTGGCCAAGGGGAAACTTGCCTTTACGATCGGACTCAGCCATTACAGTTTCGAGGCGTTCATCAAGGCCGGCTTGCCGGTCAGCCCGATCCCGCGGATCAAAGAGGGCGGCCAGGCGAACAACGGCAGCGGCGTGATCACGGTCGTGAAGAACCCTCCTCACCCGAACGCCGCCAAAATTTTTGTCAACTGGCTGCTGAGCAAAGAGGGGCAGGAGCTTTACGGCAAGGCGATGATCCAGGGCACGCGCCGGCTCGACGTGGATACGAAATGGCTGAAGGAGTCTGGCATCGAGGGTTGCAAGGACATCATGACGGTGGAGGACTATTTCCGCCTGGAGACCCACTCGGAAGCGGCGGTGCAGAAGCTCCGCACGCCGGCGATTGCGCTTGCTACAAAGATTCTCAAGTAAAAACCGCTGGAGAGAGGAGTTGGTGACATGATTACCAGGGAAGAAAACCAACTATTGACTCAAGTCGGGCGTGGGACGCCGGCCGGAGAGTTGTTACGGCGCTATTGGCAGCCGGTCGCGTTGTCGGAAGAGCTGCCTGCCGGGGGCGCGCCGCTCTCGGTGAAGATCATGGGCGAAGCTCTGGTCTTGTTCCGTGACGACCAGAGGCGTCCGGGGCTTTTGGGCTTGCACTGCTCTCATAGGGGAACCGACCTGAGCTACGGGCGGGTCGAGGACGGCGGGTTACGATGTCTTTACCACGGCTGGCTCTACGACATCGGCGGGCGCTGTCTCCAGCAGCCGGGCGAGCCGGGCGGCGGCGAACACAGGGATGCGATCCGCCACCCGGCCTATCCTTGCCAGGAAAAAGGCGGACTGATTTTTACCTACATGGGGGCGGGACAGCCGCCGTTGCTTCCCAACTACGAATTTCTCGGCGCCTCGCCCGACCATCGGCTGGTCTGCAAGATCTACCACGAGTGCAATTACCTTCAGGCCAACGAAGGAAACATCGACCCGGTTCACCTCTCGTATCTCCATCGTTTTCTGGAGGATAGAAATGAGCGATACCGCGGGGTGCGCGGGGCCGAGGAGTCACACTACAATCTTGTCGGCAGAGACGTGGCCCCCGCGATCGACGTGGAACTCGTCGACTTCGGCGTGCGCATCTACACGACGCGACAGCAGCCGGGGGACAAGGTCTATCTGAGAGTCTCCTATTTTATCCTGCCGAATCTGAGCGCTTTCCCCGGCCAGACGGGCGGCGAGGGCTACTCGATCAACTGGCACGTGCCGATCGACGATACGCACCACTGGAAGTATATGTTCGTCTTCAGCCGCGAAGCGCCGCTGGACAAGACGATCATCCAGCGGGAGCGCTCCGAGCTGACGCCCGATTTCAGACTGTTGCGCGACAGCTCCAACCGGTTCATGCAGGATCGCGAATCGATGAAGACCAAGACCTATACGGGCATGGGGCATGGCTTTCAGGCGCACGATGTTTTTGCCACCTCGAGCCAGGGGGCGATTCAAGACCGGACGCAGGAGCACGTGGTCTCCTCCGACAAGGCGATCGTCGCCGCGCGCAAGCTGCTTGAGAAGGCGATCAAGGACGTTCAGGAAGGCCGCGAGCCGCCGCACGTGATGAGAGATCCGGCATTGAACCGCTTCCCCCACTTGCAGGTGATCTCGGATCTGGTGCCCGGCAACGTGGATGTCAAGCAGCACACCAAGAGCGTCGAAGCCGAGGCCAGGGCTAGATTGTGACAAAGCCGTTGCGGATGGGAATGGCGGGTCTGGGAGTGGCGAGCACCCAGATCCTGCCCTCGGTTTCCAAGCTTCCCTACATCAAGATCGCCGCCGCAGCCGACGTCCGGCAGGAGGCGTTGGCGAAGTTCCATAAAGAATACGATGCCGAGGTCTTTACCAGCTTCGAGGAGATGTGCAAGAGTCCCAACGTCGATTTTGTTTACATTGCGACGCCGAATGAATTGCACGCGCGCCACGTGATCGCCGCCGCCGGGCACGGCAAGCACGCCATCGTGGAGAAGCCGATGGCGATGACGCTCGAAGAGTGCGAGGCGATGAATCGCGCGGCGGAGCAAAACGGCACCAAGCTCCTCTGCGGCCACACGCATAGCTTCGACCCGCCGATCAGAAAAATTCGCGAGATCGTTCAGAGCGGGGAGTTAGGCGGCCTCCGCATGATCCACAGCTGGAACTACAATGAGTTCATGTACCGGCCGAGGATGAAACACGAGCTGGCGATGAGTCGCGGCGTGGTGTTGAACCAGGGGCCGCATCAGGTCGACGTTGTCAGACTGATCGGCGGAGGGATGGTCAAGAGCATTCGCGCGGCCACCGGCATCTGGGACCCGCGCCGCCCGCACGAGGGAAGCTACGTCTGCTATCTGGAATTTGAGAACGGCGTGCCCGCCACGCTGATCTACAGCGGCTACGGCTTCTTCGACACCGCCGAGCTTTTCGAGTGGGTCGGCGAAGGCGGGCAGCCGCGCGATCCGGCGACGAATGCGAAAGTCAGAAAACGGCTCAGCGGGATCACGGACGCCGAGGAAGAGGAGTTGCTGAAGGAGCAGATGCGCTACGGCGGGCGGAGAGAGGGCGAGTTCAGCCACGAGTGGCAAGGCGAGCGCCACCAGCCGTTTTTCGGCTTCACGCTGGTGAGTTGCGACAAAGGCGACATTCGCCAATCGCCAGACGGGTTGATCGTCTACGGCGAGGAGGGGAGAAGAGAGGTTACTCTTCCGCCGGGGAGCAGGGGACGCGAGGCTGAAGTGGAGGAGCTTTACCAGGCGGTTTCCAACAACCGGCCGGTCTTTCACGATGGGAGATGGGGAGAGGCGACGCTGGAGGTCTGCTTGGCGATTTTAGAATCGGCGAAAGAGAAAAAGGAAATCTTTCTCTCGCACCAGAGGCCGGTGGCGTGATTGTTGCCAAGTAAAATCTATCCTCGCGCAAAGCCGCAAAGGACGCAAAGTTCGGAGAGATAAAATATGTTTTTCTTTGCGGGCTTGGCTCAGCCGAAAGGCTGATCAACCTTAGGCTGAGTCTTTGCTGGCGCGAGAATATCTTGTCCCTGAGCGGTCTTGTAGTGGCTGGATGTGGACACCCAATGGATGGTAAAGGAAGGGGTCGAGGCCGCGAAGGATTTTCTCAACTTGAAAGAGTACGAACAGCAAAGGAACTATCTCGAAGACAAGTGCGTGGGCATAAGGCTACCGTCGCAAAAATTCGCAGAAGCGGTTCTGCGGTAAAAAAGAGGAGGAAAGATTTTTATGGCGCGCGATCAACGGGTGAGTGTATTGATGGAGGCGTTCGAAAAGACCGCCTACTTCCAGTGGATGAGAAAACAGGGCATTCCCATCGTCGAAGGTTACGGGCTGGAAGATGTCCGTGACGTGGAGACGAAATTTTGGCCGCGCATCGGCGGCAAGGCGGCCTTCTTGAACCTCTACGGGATGGAAGGGGTGACCGGCATGTACGTCGCGGAGATCCCGGCTGGCGGCGCGCTGGAGCCGGAGAAACATTTTTACGAAGAGGTCATCTGTATCCTCGAAGGACAGGGCGCCACGGAGATATGGCAGGAAAACGGCAAGAAGCAGATGTTCGAGTGGGGGCCGTGGAGCCTGTTCGCGCCGCCGCTCAACACCCGCCATCGGCTGATCAACGGCGGGCGGCAGCCGGTCAAGTTTTTGGCGGTGACGAACGCGCCGCTGCTGTTGGACGTGGTGCACAACGAAGAATTTATTTTCAACTGCCCCTATAATTTCACCGACCGCTACGCGGGCGCCGAGGGCTATTTCAACGTGGGGCAGAAGCGCTACGAGGCGGGGATGCAGCACATCTGGGAGACCAACTTCATCATGGACATTCAGTCGGCGGCCGTGGACCAGCGCGACGTGAAAGGGGCGGGAGTGCGCATCACTCAGTTCGAGCTGGCGGGCAACGGCTTGATCGGCCACATCGCGCAATGGCCGGCGGGACGATACCACAAGGCGCACTACCACGGTCCAGGGGCGATTCTCCTGGGCTTGCAGTCCTCCGGTTACGTTCTCATCTGGTCGAAGGAGCTGGGAACTGAGCCCTACAAGAACGGCCACGGCGATGAAGTGGTCGAGGTCAAATGGAAGCAGGGGAGCGTCTATTGCCCGCCGGGCGGATGGTTTCACCAGCATTTCAACACCGGACCGCAGGCGGCGCGCCATCTGGCGGTTCGCTACGGGAGCCGTATTCACCCGATCGGCTTCAAGATCGCCGACAAGCGCAGCGAAGACGGGGTTTACATCAGCGTGAAGCAGGGGGGCACGCTGATCGATTACACAGACGAAGACCCGCAGATCCGGAAACACTACGAAGAGGAGATGAAGAAAAACGGCGTGGCCAGTCAGATGCCGGCGGTGTAAGGGATGAGGGATGAAAAATAAATTTCACGAACACGAACACGTCTTTTCGCCGCGAACACGTTTTGTAAGATGACCGGCGAATCAGCGGATCAGGCCACCGCATTACCGAGGGCGTATCCTACGCGCCTCGACGGGCGTTCTCTGCTTTTGACTTTGCTCCTGGCGCTCATCGCCTTTTTGGTTCTGACGCCGCTGGTTTTGCTGTTGCTCAACAGTTTTCAGATCGGGAAGCCGGGCGGAGAGGTAATCTATAGTTTGGAGGGCTGGCGGCAGGCCGTCAGCAGCGTCGGCATCGTCGATGCCGTCTACAATAGTTTTTCCCTCGCTGTCACTCGCCAGCTCATCGCCACCGTGGTCGGGATCTTTCTCGCCTGGCTGCTGGCGCGAACCGATATTCCGATGAAAGACGGGTTGGAATTTATGTTCTGGCTCTCCTTCTTTCTTCCGGCCCTGCCTGTGACTCTGGGCTGGATTCTGCTGCTGGACCCGAAGTACGGACTGCTCAACCAGGCGATCACCCAGCTGCCGTTTATTCAGAGTCCGCCGTTCGACATCTATTCCTACTGGGGCATCGTCTGGGTTCATCTGGCGACCACGGGTCTATCCATCAAAGTGATGCTGCTGACGCCCGCGTTTCGCAATCTCGATGCGTCGCTGGAAGAGGGTTCGCGCGTCGCCGGAGCGGGAGCGATCAGGACGCTGCTCAGGATTGTCGTGCCGATCATGATGCCGGTGATTTTAGTCGCGACCATCCTGGGTCTCATCCGCTCTCTGGAGGCCTTCGAGATCGAGCTGATCCTGGGCGTGCCGATCGGCCTCCACGTCTTTTCCACCAAGATCCACAGCTTCGTCACGCACGAGCCGCCGCAATTTCCCGCGGCCACGGCCCTGGGAACGTTCGTTCTCATGATTCTGCTTTTGTTGGTGGCCTTGCAGCGGCTCTATCTCGGCCGGAGATCTTTTACCACGGTGACCGGCAAGGGTTTCAGCACGCGGCCGATCGCTCTCGGCCGCTGGAAATATCCGGTCTTTGTCGCGGTGCTCGTCACCGCCCTCACGATTACGGTGGTGCCGACGGTGTTTCTGTTCCTCGGCACGTTCATGAAGCTCTTCGGCTTCTTTACCATCAAGGACCCCTTCACTCTGAATAACTGGGCCGGGGTTTTGTCCGATCCGATTCTGCTGCGCTCGCTGAAAAATACTCTGGTGCTTGGCTTTTCGGCCGCCGGCATAGGCATCGTGCTCAGCTCCGTCGTCGCCTACGTCATCGTGAAGTCGCGCTACAAAGCGCGGGCGGTGCTGGACTTTCTCTCCTGGCTGCCGTGGTCGATCCCCGGCATCCTGCTCGGCATGGCGCTGCTTTGGACCTTTCTGTTGATCCACAAGGTCGTGCCGATCTACGGTACGATGGGGGCGCTGGTGATGGCGATGGCCATCAGCGGCCTGCCGGTCTGCATCCAGGTGATCAAGAGCTTTCTCATGCAGCTGAGCGATGAGTTGGAAGAAGCTTCGATGGTCGCCGGCGCCTCGTGGTTCACCACCTACCGGCGCATCCTCGTGCCGCTGCTCTTGCCCTGCCTGATCGTCGTGGGGCTTCTTGAATTCATCTCCGCCGCGCGCAACATCAGCACCGTCGTGCTGCTCGCCACCGGACAGACCCGCACGCTGTCCCTGCTGATGCTCGACTATACCGCGGGGGCGGAGCTGGAGCGCGCGACCGTCGTCGCGACGATCATCGTCGCCATCGTCATCATCGCCGCCCTCACCGCCCGCTCTCTGGGCGGACAGTTGAGAATCAGGGGATAGGCCCGTCCTTTTTCCCGTTGACCTCCATCGTGAATTCAATTAGCTCTAGGTGGGGCGCTCACCGGGCAGAGGACAACCATCCTTCGGGGACTCTAATTGAGGCGCAGGAGGACCGATCATGCTGGCAACCCGAGTCGTCCAAAAAGAGGGGACTTTTTACTTCGCCGCCGTGAAGGCGGAGGAGCTGCTGGGTCGGGTCCGGTTTACGAGCCGCTACTACTTCGAAGGCGAGGAGATCGCGGCGGACGACGTCGGGGACGACGAGGTCGCGCGGTTCATCGGCGGCATCGAAAAGAGCGAAAAGTCGTTCCAGCGCGTCCTCAACCGGAGAAAAATCCGCCAGATCGTGAACTTCTACGAGACCGCCGTAAGTCAGCCGCTCATTCCCGGCACGATCCTTCTGTTTACCGACGAGACCCTCGGTTTTCGCCGTCAGGACGGGTCCGATAGCGTCGGTTTTTTGAGCGAGCCGAAGGGCAAGTTTCTGATCATCGACGGCCAGCACCGGCTGGCGGCGCTCCACTTTTTCAGCCAGAAGCACCCGGAGACGTCCAAGCAGCTTGACGTCCCGTGCGTGCTGTTCGACGGCAAGAGCGCCGACTTCGCCACCGAGATGTTCGTCATCATCAACTCGACGCACACGCGCATCAACAAATCGCATCTGGTCGATCTCTACGAGCGGGTCTCCTGGGAAACTCCGGAGAAAAAGCTCGCCGCGAAAGTGGTCAATTTGCTCTACGAGGAGAACGATTCCCCGCTGCGCTACCGGATCAACCGGCTCGGCGGCCGGAGCCGGCAGGAAAAATGGATCCTACAGTCGGAGCTGTTCAACGAGATTTACAAGGTTGTGCTGTCCAATCGCAAATTTTTCGACGAGCATTTTCAATTCCGCTCCGACTACGTTTACGCCCTGGTGCGGGATTATTTGAAGGCGGTCCGCGACGTGATGGATTCGATCTGGGGCGACAACGAGAAGCACATGTTCACCCGCGACGTGACGCTGAAGGCGCTGATCCGCGTCTTCGGCGACGTGATCCGCAATCGGAAGATGTTTCAGGCCTGGGACGAGAAACGCGATCCGCGCGTGTTCGCCGGCCTCATACGGCCGTGGACTGAGCTGGCGAGGGAATTTCGCGCCGAAGGTTTCTACGAGCGCTTTCCCGCCAAGGGACAGGTCGAGCGGGTCCGGCGCATCCACCTAAAGCTGAGCCAGGCGATCGGCTACAAGTGAGAAAGCAGGCGTAAGGCGACACCGTAGGGGCGACCGGCCGGTCGCCCCTACATTTTCACGCCTCATGCCGCGTGCCTATTTGAGAATCTGCTCGGCGAATTTGGCCGCGGGGAGTCTTACCCGCGTGTATTTGTCCTCGAGGTGGTTCCGCACCCGGTGGTATTCTTCCACGGTCAGGACGTCTTTAGCCGCCTGCACGCCGTGCTCCTGGAGCCATTTGGTGTCCACGTCGAGGCGGCGCGTCGATTGGCGCATGACTTTGACGTAAAGCTCCTGTCCCTCTTTCGACAGGAACCAGTTGGCGTAGACTCTGGCGGCGTTCGGATGAGGCGGATTCTTGACGATTCCGATCACACCGGAGCCGTTGCTCGACGGCAATCCTTCTTTGAGTCGCGGTAGCTCCTTGACCGGCAGGTTGGCGGCGAGAAATCCCTCCAGGGTGTAGAAGCTGACGCCGAGGGCGATCGCTAGTTTGCCCTTTGCCAGGGCGTCGGCCAGCTGGCGCTGGTCGCGGCTGACAAACAGGTCCTGTTGAACCAGCTTTCTCAAGTAGCCCTCTCCCTTGATGTCCCAAAGAAACGACCAGATCGATTGGCCTGAGCCGGGAGTCCGCGGATCGAGAAATCCCAGCTTGCCTTTCCATTTGGGACTCAGGAAGTCGTCCAGCGAGCGAATCTCCTCGGGCTTTACCAGGTCGGTGTTGTACCAGAAGCCGCCGGTGCCGGCGTCGGCGATGAAGGAATAGAGAAAACGATTGGTTTTGACGTTGTCCTCCCAGATGTGGCCGCCCCACCAGTTTTTTGCCTCTTTGACCTCAGGCAAAATCATCTGGGCGTCCAAAGGCTCGACCATGCCATCTTCGGCCAGCGTCTCATAGGTGCCCGACCCGCCCATGAAAACGTCGAAGTATTTAACTCCGGCTTTGTATTCCGCAACGATCCGGCTCGCGTTTTGTGGGCCGCGCGCCGGCAAAAGCTCCATGTCGATGCCGAACTTGGGCTTGAAGATCGCCTCCAGCTGCGTTCTCAGCTCGGCCCGGGCAGGAATGCCCGCCACGATCTTGCCCTCTTTCTTGGCGCCGGCGAGGCTCTTTTCCCATTCCTTTTTCCAGTCCGTCTGCGCCGGAAGATTCCCAGCCAGGCCGAAAAGGAACATCGCCGGGAGAACTATCGCTGCAAAAAAAGAACGCATAGAGGATCTCCTTGGATCGAACTATTTGAGAATCTGTTCGGCAAATTTACCCGCGGGCGCCCTGACCTTGGTATATTTATCCTCCAGGTGGTTTCTCACCCGGTTGTACTCCGCCAACGTGAGAGAATCTTTGGCCGCCACGCTGCCGTGCTCCGCGAGCCATTTGGTGTCCACGTCGAGGCGGCGTGTGGAGGCCTTCATCGCCTTGCCGTAAAAATCCTGGCCCTCTTTGCTGAGAAGCCAATTGAGAAAGAGCTTGGCAGCGTTGGGATGGGGCGGGTTTTTGACGACACCGACGATCCCGAAGCCGTTGCTCGCGGGCAGTCCTTCGGCCGGCGTCGGCAACTGCCTGACCGGCAGTCCGGACTGGATAAACGGCTCATATTGCGAAACGCCGACGCCGATGCTGATGGCGAGCTTGCCTTTGGCCAGCCCGTCGGCGACCTGGCGCAGCTCGCGGCTGACGAAGAGCTCCTGCTGGACCAGCTTCCGCAAAAAGTCTTCTCCTTTGATGTCCCAGAGAAAAGACCACAGGGATTGGCCCGAGCCCGGCACGCGCGGATCGCTGAGGCCGATCTTGCCTTTCCATTTCGCGTTGAGAAGATCGTCGAAGGAGCGCAGCTCCTCGGCTTTCGCGATGTTCGGGTTGTGCCACAGCCCGCCGGCGCCGACTTCGGCGACGAAGGAATAAAGGAAGCGATTGGTTTTGACGTTGTCCTCCCAGATGTGGCCGCCCCACCAGTTTTTCGAATCCTTGACCTCCGGCAGAACCATGTAAGGCTCCAGAGGCTCCAGCGTGCCGTCGTGCACGAGGGGTATGGCCGTGCCGGTTCCCACGATCAGGGCGTCAAAATAGCGCACCCCGGCTTTGTATTCCGAGGCGATGCGGCTGGCGTTTCTCGGACCGGGCGCCGGCACCAGCTCGATTTCGACGTCGAACTTCGTCTTGAACGCCGTCTCCAGCTGCGTTCTCAGCTCCGAGCTGGGCGGGATGGCGACGACCACCTTTCCCTCTTTCTTCGCCGCCGCAACGGTCTTGTCGAACTCCGCCTGCCACGCGGCTTTTTCCTGTGCGCCATAGACAGGATGGTAGAGAAGAAAAAAAACTAGCGTGCCGAGCTTCAGGATGTCTTTCATGTCAACTGTTCCCCTGATTACAGAACGTCACACGCCGCGCTCTGGGCCTACGGTCCGCCGGGGGTCTCTCGGAGGGCCGACATATCCTCGCTTTGCGAGGAATCTCAGATCTCAGATCTCAAATTGAATCTGAAATTTGGGATTTGAAATCTGAGATCCCGAAGGGCCTGCGTCGGCCCGGAGAGAGATTTCCAGGCGGACTGACGGTGGATGAGTCTGTTCCACGCGCCTCACGTCCAGCCTCGGGACCACTTCTCGCCCTTCTTGATCTTGTCCGCATAGTATCTCCATTGATTTCCCACTCCAGAATCTCCGCCGCGATTTTTAGCTGCTCTTCTACGACACTCATTCTTCCTCCAAACCCAAGTTGCTGTTCCGGCCTTT
>Ga0156192_1155_pt1 | contig 12416 bp, 13 predicted proteins | sample RifCSPlowO2_12_FD_107845 | JGI IMG/M metagenome (GOLD analysis project Ga0156192, IMG submission 107845) | Deltaproteobacteria bacterium RIFCSPLOWO2_12_FULL_60_19
CCTCCTTTGTTCAATGGTTTTCGTTGAAACCATTGTACCAGAGCACTCGGTGTGAGCCCCGACATCCATCATACAAGTCTCAGCACGAACGGAAATTCTCCAATGATTTCAATCCATCCTCCGTTCGTCCTGAGCTTCGTCGAAGGATGAACGGAGTTTTTCAGCACCCTGCTAGAGCTTAGAGCTAAGAGATTCTCAGCTCTTGACTCTCAGCTCTAAGCGCTTAGCTTTTCAATACTTCACTTCCACCAGAAACAGCCCGTGCGGCGGCGCGGTCGGGCCGGCCAGGGTCCGGTCTTTCGCTTCGAGCAGCTCGCGGAACGACGCGGACGCGCGCTCGCCGCGCCCCACCTGGACCAGCGTCCCGACGATGTTTCGCACCATGTGCCTTAAGAAGGCCGTCGCCTCGACATCGTAGATTACGAATCCTCCGTCCCGGCTGAGCGAGTTGCGAAAAATGTTTCTAACCGAATGCGCCGCATCGCAGCCGGCCGCCTGAAACGAGGCGAAGTCGTGCTCGCCTTCGAGACAACGAATCGCTTCCTGCATCGCGGAGAGATCCAACGCCTCGTGAAAATGCCAGGCGTAGCGGCGATGAACGGCGGACGGCCACGGGTCGTTCCAGATCCGATATTGATAAACCCGCGCGCATCCGTCCCGGCGGGCGTCGAAACTATCCCCCACAACTTCCACGCGCCGGATCGCAATGTCGTCCGGCGTCACGGCATTAAGCCCCCGTTGCAGCCGCCAGAGATCGACCTGCCCGTCATAGAGGAAATTGGCTACCTGCCCCAACGCGTGAACTCCGGCGTCGGTGCGCCCGGAAGCGGTCAGCCGAGTCTTAACGCCAAGAATCTTCTCAATCGCCTGCTCCAGGACATCTTGAAGCGCCCTGCCGTTCGGCTGCGCCTGCCAGCCGCAGTAGTCGGTCCCGTCGTATTCGATTGTGAGCTTGATGTTCATGTTCTCGCTTCGCTCGAAATCTCAGATCTCACATTTCAAATCAAATATGAGATTTGAGATTTGCAATTTGAGATTCCCGGAGGGACGTCAGTACGATTTCGGCATTCCGAGCACGTGCTGCGCGAGATAGGCGAGCACCAGATTGTTGCTCACCGGCGCGATGGTAAGCAGCCGCGTCTCCCGGAACTTGCGCTCGACGTCGTACTCGGAGGCAAAACCGTAGCCGCCGTGCGTCGTGAGGCAGGCGTTGGCCGCCTCCCAGGCGGCTTCCGAGGCGAGGAACTTCGCCATGTTCGCCTCGGCGCCGCAGCGCTCGGTGCGGTCGAATTTAGTCGCCGCTTGGAAACGGACAAGATCGGCGGCCTCGACGCGAGCGTGCGCCTGGGCGATGGGAAATTGGATGCCCTGGTTTGCGCCGATCGGCCGGCCGAACACGACGCGCTCGTTGGCGTACCTCGCCGCGCGCTCGATAAACCAGCGCCCGTCGCCGATCGCCTCCGCCGCGACCAGGATGCGCTCCGCGTTCCATCCGTCGATGATGTAGCGGAAGCCCATCCCCTCTTCGCCGATCAGATTTTCGCCCGGGACTTCCAGGCCGTCGAAGAAGACCGAGTTGGTGTGGTGGTTGATCATGAGATCGAGTGGCTTCACTTCCATCTTGCCCTTGGCCTCGCGCAGATCGACGAGAAAAACCGATAGCCCCCGCGTCTTGTCCTCCAGTTGGTCGTAGGGCGTCGTGCGCGCCAGGAGCAACATGAGGTCGGACTGGAGCACGCGGGAGATGAAAATTTTCTGGCCGTGAACGACATATTTGTCACCGCGGCGCGCGGCGGTGGTTTGAATGCGCGTCGTCTCCGAGCCGGCGTTCGGCTCCGTCACGGCAAAGGCTTGCAGGCGCAGTTCGCCGGCGGCGATCTGTGGCAAATAGCGCTTTTTTTGCTCCGCGCTGCCGTGCCTGAGCAGCGTCCCCATCGTGTACATCTGCGCGTGGCAGGCGGTCGCGTTGCCGCCTGAGCGGTTGATTTCTTCGAGAATGATGCTCGACTCGGTGATGCCCAGGCCGGCGCCGCCGTACTCCTCCGGGATCGGCGCGGCGAGCCAGCCGAGCTCGGTGAGCTTGCGGACAAACGCGTCCGGGTATTCGCCCTTTCCGTCCACCTCTCTCCAGTAGGCGTCGGGAAATTCGCGGCAGGCCCGGCGGATCTCTTCGCGGATGTGCCGCTGCTCCTGAGTCAGGTTGAAATCCATTCTCGCCTCCTATATTTACGGCGTAGTATATAGTGGCGAGTACGAAATGCAAAATCGGGGGAAACGCCTATGGCTGTAAAGCCCGGCTGGGAAGGCCGCTATTTCGAAGACTTCGAGGTCGGCGATATCTACCGCTGCCGCCTCGGGCGCACGATCACGGAAGCGGACAACGTCTGGTTCACGCTGCTCACCAACAACACCAACCAAATCCATTTCAACAACGAGTATGCCAAACGAACGGAGTTCGGCAGATGCCTGGTCAACAGCGCGCTGACGTTGGCGATCGTCGCCGGCATGGGCGTGGCCGACGTGAGCGAGAACGGCTTCGCCCTGGGATGGGACGAGATCAAGCTCCCCAATCCGCTTTTCGTCGGCGACACCCTCTACTCGGAGTCCGAAGTGCTGGAAAAGCGCGAGTCGAAATCGAAGCCGCAGTCGGGCATCGTCAAGGTGCGCACGCGCGGCGTCAATCAGGACGGCAAGATCGTGATCGAATACACCCGCAGCGTCATGGTGTGGAAGCGCGCCCACGCGCCCGCCCGCGCGCTTTTCCCGGAGATCAAGCGCGATTCCAAGTAGCCGCCGTTTGAACCTTTTGAACCTCTTGAACCATTTTAAACATGTTTGAACGTCTTGAACCATTTGAACCATTTTGAACCATATTGAACAACTTGAACTCTTTAAGCAATTGAACCTTTCGAGCTAAGGACGCGAGACTGACATGGCAAACGACGGGAATTCTTCAAGCAGACGCGCCCTCGACGGCATCCGCGTGATCGCCTTCGAGCAGGTGCTCTCCGGCCCCTTCTGCACCTCGATCCTGGGCGACATGGGCGCCGAGGTCATCAAAGTCGAGCGGCCGGGAAGCGGCGACCTCATTCGCCACTGGGATAAAGCGGTGCGGGGACTATCCTCCGGTTACGTCTGGCTTAACCGCAACAAACGCAGCCTCACGGTCGACGTGAAGCATGACCAGGGCCGGGAGATTTTGCGCCGGCTCGCGCAACGGGCGGATATCTTCTTCGAGAACAACGCGCCGGGCGCGGCGGAGAGGGCGGGTTTGGGTTACGAGGATCTGAAGGCGCTGAACCCCCGCCTGATTTACTGCTCGCTCTCCGGTTATGGCCAGGACGGGCCGTATCGCGACGTCAAGGCCTACGACCTGCTGATTCAGGGGGAAGGCGGCATCATCGCCACCACCGGCTACCCGGACAAACCGGCGAGAGCGGGCATCGCCATCGCAGATATCGCCGCCGGCATGTACGCGGTCATAGGGATCCTCTTGGCCCTTTACCAGAGAGAGAAGAGCGGCCAGGGGCAGTTCATCGACATCTCGATGTTCGAATCGATCGCCTCGTGGCTCGGCTACTATCCCCACCATTACTGGCATCAGGGCGAGGAGCCCGGACGCACGGGCATGCGGCATACCTACGTGACGCCCTACGGGCCGTACCTGGCGCGCAACGGCAAGTACGCCAATCTCGCCGTCGCCACGGCCAAGGACTGGGAGGCTTTCTGCCGCGAAGTCATTCAGCGGCCCGACCTGCTGGCGGACGCGCGCTTCGCCACGGTGGAAGCAAGAAGGGAAAACCGAGCTGCGCTCGATGAGACAATCGAGAAAATCTTTCTGGAGCGGGACCACACCGAGTGGCTGGAGCGCCTGAAGAAGGCTAACCTTCCCTACGGAGAGGTGAGAGGCATTGCCGAAGTTTTGGCCCATCCACAGGCTGTCGCCCGCCGGCTGATCCGGGAGGTCGAATCGCCGGTCGGCCGCGTCCCGGTGGTCGGCAACCCGCTTCGTCTCTCCGACAGTCCCGCCCGCTACGACCGCATCCCCGACCTCGGCGAGGACACCGAAGCCATCCTACGCGAAGCCGGCTACAGCGAAGAAGCGATTCAGAAACTCCGCCGCGAAAAAGTAATCTGACGATCGAGCCTCAGCGGTGTCTCTGGCACGACGCGCGGAGCGCGTCGACAACGGCAGCGACCGTCGGAGGCGGCACCGTGCGATCTTTGAAGGCTGTGAGCCGCTCGCAGATATCCGCGGCGGCATCGTGAAAGCCCGCCGGCAGTCCGGCGGCCTCGAAGGTCGCGGCGATCTCCCTCATCTCGCCCACATAGCGCCACGCCTTGGGGACCGCGACCGCGGCGGCCCGAACGCTCCGGCGCTCAAGGTCGGGTTGGGAGAGGTTCCATTCTTCAACCAGGGCCTTGTCAACCCTTTCCATCGCCGCCAACGCGAGGATCGCCAGCACTAAGGCATCCGTGCATTTGGTCCAGGCGGCGTAGGCGATTTTGAGGGCGGAAGCGGCGCCCGGCGTTTCGCCAATAGCCCTGGCATCGAGCATGCCGGCGGAGAACAGCTCCGTCACTTCCCGGGCGCGGGCCCCCGAGAGATAAAGACGGGTCGTTCCGGCTCGCTTGACCGGCGAGCCGATGATTCCGCCATCGACAAAGCTGGCCCCGGCTTGGGTAACTATCTCGCCGATCCGCTCGGCCGTGGCTCGTGAGACGGCATTGGCGTCAACATAAATTCCACGGAACTTCTGCTCCGCCACGCTCCGGGCGAGATCCAGCGCCGCATGCGGCGGGCAGACTGAGAGAATGACGTTGCTCTGCCGAACCGCATTGTCTAAAGCGCCAACGTCAACCAAACCCGCCTGCCTGGCCCGATCTTGCGTAGCCTTGCTCCGGCCACGTGAGGCCCAGACCACCCGCGCGCCGCCCGTCGCGGCCGCCGCGCCGATGGTGACGCCCATATTGCCCGGATGGAGCAACGCAACGGTCTTGATGTTCATGATCGGATCCTCCTGAACCGCGCCGTGTTCTTTTTTGTCCGGCTTCAGCTGTTACCGCACTCTGTCGGAGACAAAGTGATAGCCGGATAGGTCTCGTCCGCGAACTTATACACGAATTCGAACTCGATATGTTGCTTGGCCGCAGCCTGGTAAAGTTCTTGCTCGCACACGGACTCCGTGAGCTGCCGGCGCAAGGCATTCGCCAGGGCGTCTCTGTCCTTCGGAGTTTTGCGAACCGTATAGATGTACCTGACACCACGTTCGCTCGCTTCAACCGCGTCCCACCGCGTGAACGCGTCGATGTCCATCGGTAATGTGACTTTGCCGCGTTCGATCTGCACGATCTTTTCGGGAGTGAGAGGGCTCATGGCTTCGCGAATGTAGGTAAATATCCCAAGTCCGATCAGGACCAACCCCGCAAGACAACCGGACTTAAATACCTTCGCCTTTTTTTCAGGCGACATAGATGAAGAATTGCGCGCTCTATATCCCCAGTAGAGGCTAATCAAGCCCAGACCCAGGAAAACAAGTATCACTACGTCGCTCGGATTAAGGTACGCCATCGGTATCTTACCTTTTCTAAGAGATCGGCGATCGCCAACCCCTCCCCGACACGGAGCCTTTGCTCAGCTATTGCTCGTTAAGGAGGAGGGGGACGGTCCGGTTGAGCAGACGCGCGAGGATGGCTGCGTAGGTTTCGCGCGCGCGGGAATTTATCAGCGCCCGATTGACGGGCAGTTCGAAGTGCAAGCTTTTTTTTGCCACGCCGAGAATGCCCTTATTTTTTGCGGCCCACGCCCCGATCTGCACGACATCGAGCGGCTCGATGACCAGGTCTACAACCGCTATGCCGGCGGGATTCCGGAGAACTTGGCCGCGTATTTCCACGTAGGCGTTTTTGATAATCTGCGCCTGCTCTCTGGTCAGGCCGACCGTCGCCACCTCGATGTCGTTCTGCTGGCCGTTTTGATGAATGTCGATGTAGAGGTCCAACCGTCCTTCGGAGGTTTGAAGTACGACCTCTTTGAAAGTCCGGTAAACCTCCATCGCCCGCTCCGAATCGACTTCGAAGCCTTCAAAATACCCGGGGAAGCTCCTTTCCGTCGGCCGATTGACGTTGATCCGCCACCCGCCCGCTTCCGTGGGAGTGAATCCCTTGGCGATGACTGCCGGCAATCCCGTTCGATAACTCAACTCTTTAACCAGCTCCGCCGTGTATTCGTCGGCGCTTCCGTGAGGCGCGGCGATAACGACCCCTTTCGGGCTTTTCCGTCCCGGGATGCTTCCGATCCTGCCGTTGTCCATCAGCTTCACTTCGATTTGAGGCAGGCGCAGCGGATTCTCGCGCGCCATGGCGATGGCTTCGGCGATCCACAAGCCGAGTATGTTCGTATAGACCGTTTTCACGGCTGGGATCGACAAAGCTTTTGGAAGCCGAAGGTTCAGACCCTTTTCCGCCATCATTAATACTCCATGATGCTTAACTCCCGAAACGTTCCAAGAAATCTTGTCCAGCGGTTCCATGGCAATGCCGACCTTAGGCGTCGTTTGGCCCTCAACGGCTTGATCTCTAATTCGCAGAAAAGCTTGCTTGAGGATCTTCAGTTCTTCGAATGTAAACCCGCTTGCGGCCACTTCGATCCGCTCCACGGCATTTTCTTCAGCCGGCAGGCGCACACCGACATAGAACTCGATGTCCGTCTTTGCGGTTTGGCGAAGCAATTTTTTAAACTCCGGATAAACGCTTCCTCTCCGCACCGGATCGTCCGAAACCACAGGCGTCAAGTCGAATCTGACGATCGGTTGAGTCACGGTCAAGCGCCGCGCCGCAAATCCATAAGCGATCACCAGGCCCGCGCCCGTTCGGCTGCTTATCCATTTTGCGTACTCTACGGAGACCGGCTCGCTGCCTCCGCGCGGCGTCCCGACGATCACGCCCTCCATTCCGGGATCGGATTCTCGAAACTCGAAACGGCCTATGTCGCCGACTCTATGCTCCCGGAACTGCCGCTGAAGGCTGCACCCGCTCGAAGACAGGAGGAGAGCACCGACAAGCATGCTTGAAAGAATTACACGACGGGTGGTTCGCATGGCCGCCTACCTATACTGGATGTCGCTTCGATAATCCAGCACCCGATGGCCCGTTTAGAAAAAAATGAGGCCGAGAAAAGAGCGGCTGTCCTTTCGCCGCCGAGCAAGGAGGAGTTGTCCCAACGGAAAGACGCTCTATCTCACGGACTCACCCGGCGCCAGACGCCGGCGAGCCAAGGCTGCTGCTCGCGCGGCAGGCCTGTCGGACGGTAATAGTAAGTCAGCTCGACGAACCCCGCGCCCGACATATGGCGACGCCAGGTTTCAAGATCGTAGAATGCGCAATATCTGCCGTGCTGCCACCCTTCCTCGTTGTGGCCGTGCGGATTGGAGCTGAACAGCACGCCGCGCGCCTTCAAGGTCGCGCGCAGCTCCCGCAACACGCGCGACAATTCCTGAGCCGGCACGTGGAACAGCGCAGCGTTCGCGAAGATGCCGTCGAAACAGCCGGCCGGTAGATCGAGCTTGAGAAAATCCTGCTCCCAGACTTCGCAGCGAGAATACGCCCGCGCCATCGCCGCCAGGCGCGTAGAGCCTTCCAAACCGACGGCAACGTGCCCAAGTTCCGAAAACGTTTTCAGATCCCGCCCCGGGCCGCAGCCGAAATCAAGTATCGCAAACGGCGGCTCCCCCTCGATGTGTTTAAGCAGCGCCTCAACGTTCTGGCTGACATCGTGATCCCGCGTCCCTTCCCAGAACTCTTCGGCATGTTGGTTGTAATGTTCGAGCGTGACGTTGGAGATTTTTTCGAGGTCTGGTGGACGCAGTTTCATGGAAAAAGCGGCGATGACGCTGGAAAATAGGCAAGGGCCGTTAGGCAATAGGCACGAGGATAGTCTGGCGCGAAGCGCTCGTGTTAGCCGGCCTGTGGGGAGCTGCGGGCAAAGGACTCTTTCAGCGCCCGCGCTATTCCGCGTGGCATATCGACCAACAGGAAGTAATCCGCCGGGTAGAGATAGTCTTCGCCACTCTCATCGACGATACGCAAATCTCCGTCCTTCTTAGCGTCGTCATCGGGGATCACACGATAGAGCTTATGCAACTCCAATGAGACCGGATATTCCGAGTTGTCCACGCAAATCGCAAAACGGGCCGCTGAGTGTCTGGTTGTTTTCATGGCTCTCGCTCAAGGCTCTCATGATTGTCGTGCCACGCAAAGTCTTTGTCAAGGTTTTTCATACAAGCCCTTCCCTGTTGCTTTATGCCCGTGGCCTCGCTAGAAAATAGAGTGTCCCATACAGAATGAAGGAGAGTTCGATGGCACAGAACCACCCGAATAGTTTTGGCGCGGCGGCGACGCTGAAAGTCGGCGGGCAATCGTACAACATCTACCGGCTGGCGAATCTTGAGAAGGCCGGTTTCAAGAACGTTTCTCGCCTGCCGGTTTCGCTGAAAGTCCTCCTGGAGAATTTGCTCCGCTGCGAGGATGGGCGGCTGGTCAACAAGAGCGACATCGAGGCGCTGGCGAATTGGAATCCGAAGGCGAGGCCGGACCAGGAGATCGCCTTCATGCCCGCGCGGGTGCTGACGCAGGACTTGACCGGCGTGCCGGCGATCGTGGACCTCGCAGTGATGCGCGAGGCGATGAAGCGGCTGGGCGGCGACCCGAAGAAGATCAACCCGCTGCAGCCGGTGGAACTGGTCATCGACCATTCCGTTCAGGTGGATCGCTTCGGCACGCCGGAGGCCTTTCACCAGAACTCTGAGATCGAGTATGAGCGCAACGTCGAGCGCTATGCCTTTTTACGCTGGGGGCAGAAGGCGTTCCGCAATTTCAAAGTCGTTCCACCGGATACCGGCATCTGCCACCAGGTGAATCTGGAATACCTGGGCCAGGTGGTCTTTCGCGCCAAGCAGAACGGAGCGACGCTGGCCTATCCCGACACGGTCGTCGGCATGGACTCGCACACACCGATGATCAACGGCCTCGGAGTGGTCGGCTGGGGCGTGGGCGGCATCGAGGCCGAGGCCGCCATGCTCGGCCAGCCGATCGTCATGCTGATCCCCGATGTCATCGGCTTTAAGCTCCACGGCAGGCTGCCCGAGGGCGCCACTTCCACGGACCTCGTTCTCACCGTCACGCAGATGCTGCGCAAAAGAGGCGTGGTGGAAAAGTTCGTCGAGTTTTACGGCGCCGGGTTGTCCAGCTTGAGCACCGCGGACCGCGCGACCATCGGCAACATGTCGCCCGAGTACGGCGCGACCATCGGCTTCTTTCCCCCCGACGCCGAGACGCTGAAATATTTGCAATTGACGGGCCGCGATCCGGAGTTGATCGCGCTGGTCGAAGCCTACTGCAAAGAGCAGGGCCTCTTCCGCACCGACGCATCCCCCGATCCCGTCTTCACCGACACGCTGGAGCTCGACCTCGCGACCGTGGAGCCGAGCCTGGCGGGACCGAGGCGGCCGCAGGATCGAGTGCCGCTCGCGAAGGCAAAAGGCGATTTTCAAGCGGCGCTGCCGGGCCTGATAAAGAGCGGAGCGGCGGACAAAACCGTTTCGGTGAAATTGAACGGCGACAGCGCCACGCTCGGACACGGCACGGTGGTAATCTCCGCGATCACGAGCTGCACCAATACCTCCAATCCTTCGGTCATGATGGCCGCGGGCCTGCTGGCGAAAAAAGCCGCCGAAAAGGGACTCAAATCCAAACCGTGGGTCAAGACGAGTCTCGCGCCGGGCTCGAAGGTCGTCACGGACTACCTAAAAGAGAGCGGCCTCCTGCCGCACCTGGAAAAGCTCGGCTTCTATCTCGTCGGCTACGGCTGCACCACCTGCCTCGGCAACAGCGGCCCCCTCCCCGAACCGATCTCCGCCGCGATCCAAGAAGGGAATCTGGTTGCGGTGGCAGTCCTGTCAGGCAACCGGAATTTCGAGGGACGGGTCCATCCGCAGATAAGGGCCAACTATCTCGCCTCTCCGCCGCTCGTCGTCGCCTATGCGCTGGCCGGCCGGATGGATATAGATCTTTACAACGAGCCGCTGGGCAACGACCAAAGAGGGAATCCCGTCTACCTGAAAGACATCTGGCCGACGCCGGAGGAGATCCGCGAGGAGATCCGCAAGTCGGTCAAGTCCGAGATGTTCAAGAAAGAATACGGCGACGTCTTCAACGGCGATGAGCGCTGGAAAAAGATGCCGACTCCGGAAGGGGAGCTGTTCGCTTGGGACGCCGACTCGACCTATGTGCGCGAGGCGCCTTACTTCGACGGCATGACCAAAGCGCCGTCGGCGCCGAAAGACATCACCGGCGCCCGGGTCCTGGCGCTGCTCGGCGACTCGATCACAACCGACCATATCTCTCCCGTCGGAGCGGTCGAGAGGAACGGCCCGGCGGCTCGCTATCTCACGGAGCACGGCGTCGAGCCTAAAGATTTCAACCAGTACGGCGCCCGGCGCGGAAACCACGAAGTCATGGTGCGCGGCACGTTTGCCAACGTGCGGCTCAAAAACTTCCTTGCGCCCGGCACGGAAGGCGGCGTGACCGTCCACCTGCCGGACAAGAAGCAGATGTCGATCTACGACGCGGCGATGCAGTATCAAAAAGAGGGAGTCCCGTTGATCGTCATCGCCGGCAAGGAATACGGCACCGGTTCGTCGCGCGACTGGGCGGCTAAAGGGCCAAGGCTGCTCGGCATCAAAGCGGCCATCGCCGAGAGCTACGAGCGGATTCACCGCAGCAACCTGATCGGCATGGGAATCGTCCCGCTCCAGTTCAAGCCGGGAGAGAATGTCAAGTCGCTCGGTCTGACCGGATTCGAGAGCTACGACGTCGTGGGTATCGCCGCCGGACTCAAGCTAAAACAGGAACTGACGGTTAAGGCGAAGAGCGACGAGGGCAAGGTCACAGAGTTCAAGGTCCTCTGCCGCATCGACGCCCCCGCCGAGCTCGACTACTACCGCCACGGCGGCATTTTGGAATACGTGCTGAGGCAGCTATTGAACTAAATCGAGTATAACCTGGCACGGAGCCAGCGAAACGACAATTTGCCCTTAGTCGCATCCTTGGCCCGGCCTCCCAGCCTTTGGCGATGCTGCCTTGTTCTGTGTGGACCGGGAGGGACGGATAACGAACCCCTCCGCTGCACTGGTGAACGCCCTGAAAGAGGCGCTCGCGCCATCGCCGAAGGCCGCCACTGATAAAGCCGGTTTCTGAGCCTTTCCGAGGCAATCCAATCGCGCCCATTGGCTCCCCGAAAAAGTCCCCGAAAAAGTCCTTGCCAGAAGCCCTATTAATCGCATAAAATTTATGGCTCAAAACGAATGGGTCCGTTCGATAGGAACCTCAGTTCTGGGAGACCTCATAAAAAAATCAGCAGGCATTTGAGACTGGAGACGGGAATGACAAAGAAACTTTCCGCCGCGTTCACGATCATATTAACTGCGATGTTTCCAATGAGCATGCTGCGCGGTATATTAGGGGTGCAAGGTTTGCTAGACGAGGACTAGGAGGAGTACTCAAATGAAGACTTATCGAGGGGTCGTGAAAGGCAATACCGTAATTCTGGAAGAGAAGCCGGATTTACCGGACGAGTGTCAGGCGCTCGTAGAGATCAAGCCTGTGGATCGAACGCGAGACGAGGAGATCGCCCGGCAGCAGATCGAGCTTCTCAAGAACCCGCACAAAGGCGGAAAGCTTTTATACCGGCGCCGAGAGGAGCTTTATGACCGATGGTGAACGCCTCATCGATACAAATGTTCTCGTCCATGCCTATGTTCTCCTGGATCCCAAAAAGCAGCCGTCGGCGCGGGACATCGTTATGCCTATATGGCAACGAGGAGGCGGCCTGACCACCGTTCAGAATCTCTGTGAATTCTTTTTTGTCGTCACCAGAAAGGTCAAACAACCGATGCGACCCGATTTGGCCGGGGGCATCGTAAGACAGTTCTTCAGGTCACCGAGCTGGCGGGTGCTAGACCGAGACGAAGAGACAATCGCCCGAGCAGTGGAATTGGTCAAACAGCACCACGTACCGTTTTGGGATGCGCTCATTGCAGCTTGCATGCTGGAGAATGGAATACATACGATCGTTACGGAAAATGAGCGTGATTTTAAGAAAATCCCCGGCCTTACAGTGGTCAATCCTTTCGCGCAGCTAGTGAAACGATGATCTGCCCTTGGTAAAAACGGTAAACTGATTTTGTGAGCGACCTTCCTGACCGAGACCCCAACCGAGAGCCGGGAGACCGTTGACCGGGATAATACCCAGGATCGTCTTGCGATTGGGCGGCCAAAGGGCCAAGGCTGCTCGGCATCAAAGCGGCCATCGCCGAGAGCTACGAGCGGATTCACCGCAGCAACCTGATCGGCATGGG
>Ga0156192_1013_pt1 | contig 12378 bp, 15 predicted proteins | sample RifCSPlowO2_12_FD_107845 | JGI IMG/M metagenome (GOLD analysis project Ga0156192, IMG submission 107845) | Deltaproteobacteria bacterium RIFCSPLOWO2_12_FULL_60_19
ATCCACCGGGAGAAGGCTTTGAGCACGCAGGGGACGCAGACGCTTTACAGCGATCTCGGCTATATCCTGCTCGGAGAGGTGGTCGAGGAGATCAGCGGTTGGGGCCTCGATCGCTACTGCCAGGACAAGATCTTCAAGCCGATGGGGCTGCGCTCGACCTCGTTCGTGGACCTGACGCAGTTGAGGACGCGCAGGCTCCGGCCCGTCCGGGAGATGATCGCGCCGACGGAGGAGTGCCCCTGGCGGAAGCGGATGCTCTGCGGCGAGGTCCACGACGACAATGCCTACGCGATGGGCGGAGTCGCGGGCCACGCGGGGCTCTTTTCTTCGGCGCGCGACATCCATCAATTTTTGCGCCGCCTGAAAAAATGTCTGCGCGGCGACGATCCGCTCATGACCGCGCCGGTCGTGGAGGAGTTTCTCACCCGCGACCCGACCGTGAAAGGCTCGACTCACGCCCTGGGCTGGGACACGCCGTCGGCGGAGAATTCTTCCAGCGGCAACTATTTTTCTCCCAACTCGGTCGGCCATCTGGGCTTCACCGGAACCTCGATCTGGTGGGACCTCGAAAAAGATTGCCACATCATTCTGCTGACCAACCGCGTCCATCCGTCGCGCAGCAGCGACAAGATCAAGACCTTTCGTCCCTATATCCACGACTTGATCATGAAGTCGATTCTCCAATGAGCGCGCTCCCGCCGCGCGGGCACGTTCACCTGATCGCGGTGTGCGGCGTCGGCATGGCGTCGCTCGCCGGCCTGCTCAAATCTCAAGGCTACCGGGTGACCGGCTCGGACCAGAACGTCTATCCGCCGATGAGCACCTTTCTCGCGGAGCTGGGGATCGAGGTGCTCTCCGGCTACAAAGAAGAGCGCCTCGACGACAAGCCGGACCTGGTGGTCATCGGCAACGCCGTGTCGCGGGACAATCCGGAAGTCCAGGCGACGCTCAGGCTGGCCGTCGCCCATCTTTCGTTTCCGCAGGCGCTGGGAGAATTCCTCATCGGCTCGAAAAGATCTCTGGTCGTCGCCGGCACGCACGGCAAGACTACGACCTCCTCGCTCATGGCCTGGGTACTGGCCAAGGCCGGACGGCAGCCGAGCTTTTTTATCGGCGGCATGCCGGCGAATTTCGGCGGCGGACTCAGCAACGGAAACGGCGATTGGGTGGTGCTCGAAGGGGACGAATACGACAGCGCGTTTTTTGACAAGGGGCCCAAGTTTCTCCACTACCGGCCGGAGAAGGTGATTCTGACGAGCGTGGAATTCGACCACGCCGACATCTATCGAGACCTGGCCCATCTCAAAGAAGCGTTTCGCCGCCTCGTGGAGCTGGTTCCCGCCTCGGGGACTCTGCTCGCTTGCAACGACTACGCGGCGGCGAAAGAGGCGGCGTCGCACGCGCGCTGCCGGGTAAGCTTTTACGGCTGCGGAGAGCCGCGCGGCTGGGAGGCGAGGAATGTCCGCGCGGAGGGCGGCGCCAGTTGGTTTGAGCCCTTCGACTTTGCTCAGGACAGGCCATATTATGAAGGGCGCGCGGAAAGCGCGGTCAAGATCGCGCTCATGGGAAAACACAACGTGAGCAATGCGCTGGCCGTGTACGCGACGGCGCGCGAGCTGGGAATCGACCACCGAAGCATCGGCGATGCGATGGCGACTTTTCAAGGCGTGAAGCGAAGGCAGGAGTTCAAAGGCGAGATTCGCGGGATTACCGTCCTCGACGATTTCGCCCACCATCCGACGGCGGTGCGAGAGACGATCGAGGCCGTAAAAGCCGCTTATCCCGCTCGAAGAATCTGGGCGGTCTTCGAGCCAAGAAGCAACACCAGCCGGCGGCGCATCTTCGCCCGCGAGTTTCCGCAAGCTCTCGCCTGCGCGGATCGGGTCGTCATCGCCGGCCTGTATCAGCCCGACAAGATTCCAATTGAAGAACGGCTTCAGCCGGAAGAGGTGGCGCAAGAGATCAACCGACTTTCCGACGACGGCCGCGCCGTGTTTGTTGAGAAAGCCGACGAGATCGCGCAGTATGTATCCGCTTCGGCCAAGACGGGCGACATGATCCTCGTCATGTCCAACGGCGGCTTCGACGGCGTGCAGGAGAAGATTTTGAAGCTGCTGGAGCGAAAGACTACTTGACGGGTTCTGGGTTTGTTGTACAATTGGTTGTACAACCCAAGGAGGGCTGCGGATTATGAAACAACTCCCGTTAAGCGAGGCGAGAGCCAAGTTGAGCGCTTTAGTGGATGAAGTTCACAAGGGCAAAGGTCCCGTCGCGATTACGCAGAGATCGAAGGTCAAGGCCGTGCTGGTCGATGCCCGCTGGCACGGTCGTGTGGACGAGGAACTGCGCTTTTATAGAAAGACGCTACGGAGCAAGCCCTTCAAGCTGAGGGGAACTATGAAATTGACCGGCGATATAGACAAAGGGCTTGAGGAGCTAAAGCGAGAGAGGGAAGCGTCATTTCAACGGTTGGTCGAGCAGCTCAAGTGATCTACGTCACCGATACGCACCCTCTGATCTTTGTTGGCACTCAGAAGTTTAGCCGGCTCGGTCCAAAGGCGAGAAGAATTTTCCGGGAGGTGGATGAGGGGCGGAGCGTCATTGTGATTCCAGTGACCGTCTTCGAGGAGATCATGAGGCTTACCGAAAAGGGCCTCACGATGTTGAAGATGCCGTTCCATCGCTGGGTGGAAGAGATCACCAAAGCGCCGAATTTCCAAGTTCAACCCTATACGCTCGAGATACTACTGGCAGCGGAGAGTTTGTCGTCCATCCGTGATCCGGCGGATAGGGCTATTGTCGCCACCGCGCGCGATCTCGGCTATCCCCTCCTCACCGCGGATGCAGGAATACAGGAAGGCGGCTGGGTCGAGACGGTGTGGGATTGAGAGCAGATAGCCTCCCAAAATCACCAGAAGAAATCCTGTGGCGAGAACGGACAACATCTACGAGCTGCCCGGGGATCTTCCCGTGCCGGTGGACGACGGCGCGTGCGATCATCTCGCCGGCATGCGCCTTCCGTCTATCCCGCTCCGATCAACATCGGGACGCTGGGTGGACATCGGGGCGCTTCGCGGCAGAACGGTCCTCTACTGCTATCCGCGCACCGGCAGGCCGGATCGGGAGCCGCCGCCGGGCTGGAATGAAATTCCCGGCGCGCGCGGCTGCACACCGCAGTCGTGCGCGTTCAGAGACCATCACCGGGAGCTTCAGTCGCTTGGCATGCAGGTCTTCGGCATGAGCGCGCAGAGCGCGGCGGATCAGCAAGAAGCGGCGGAGCGACTCCATCTGCCGTTCGAGCTGTTGAGCGATTCGGAGCTCAAGTTTGCGACCGCGCTTAGACTGCCGACTTTTCAAGTTGCGTCGCTGACGCTGCTTAAAAGACTGACGCTGATTTTACGCGACGGACGAATCGAGAAAGTTTTCTATCCCGTCTTCCCGCCCGACAAGAACGCCGCGGAAGTCGTCGTGTGGCTGACACGGAATCCCTAGCCTGCATTATTCTCCGTTGAACATCGCCCTTGGCGCGCTTTGCGACTTTGCGCGAGTCTGATTATTCTTCTCTCATCGCGCCAAGGCCGCAAAGAAGGCTCGTCGCTGTCTCGCTTAGCAATTTCTCCATTCGTTTGCATCACAGAGCGTGATTCGTTAGCTTGACAGGTAATGCTCAATGCGGATTCAGCGCATCGCGGCAACGCAGAACAGCCATCGTGGAGGTGAGTTTTGTCTTTGCCCTCGGAGAAACTTAGGGACCGAGTTTCAACCGCTGACCCGAAATCCGACGGCGAGTCTTCTTCGACCGTAGCGCCGCCGCGCGAGCGGCTCGCGTTCGCGGCGCTCCATCATCCGGACTACCGGGCTTATTTCATCACCACGATGCTGTCGATGATGGCGGACAACATCGAGCACGTCATCAGCTATTGGGTCATCTTTAAGGCCTTTCACTCGCCGACGTTGGCCGGCTTCGCCGTCCTTACGCACTGGATGCCGTTTCTGCTGTTCTCGGTTTACTTCGGCGCGCTGGCGGACCGCTACGACTGCCGGCGCATCATCCAGATCGCGCAGGTCATGTACATGCTCGTTTCGCTCACCTGGGGGCTGCTCTTTCTCACCAACACGATTCAGATGTGGCACGCGGCCGCGTTGCTCGTCGTCCACGGCCTCGCGGGCGTTCTGTGGGGCCCGGCCAGCCAGCTTCTCATCCACGACATCGTCGGCTCGGAGCACTTGCAGAGCGCCGTGCGGCTCAATTCGACGAGCCGCCAGTTAGGCATTTTTCTCGGCCCCGCCGTCGGTGGCGGGCTGATGCTCCTGCTCGGCCCCTCCGTCGGACTGCTCGCGAACGTTCTTATCTATCTCCCGTTGACCGTGTGGCTTCTGCGGGCTCCTTATACCGGGCACAGCAGGCATGGAACGCAAGGGGTCAGGGCGCGCGGACTCGGTTTGAAAGATGGGTTGGAAGTTCTCAGGCAGATTTCCGGGAACCGGGTGATTCTGTCTATGGTGCTGCTCGCCGGCTTCTCAGCGCTCTTCGTCGGCACTGCTTTTCAAGCGCAAATGCCCGAGTACGCGCACGACCTCGGCACGGACGAAGCGGGCGCGGCCTACAGCCTCTTGCTCGGCGCCAACGCCGCCGGCGCGGTGGTCGGCGGCCTGTTGCTCGAAGGCAGGGGACTGCTGCACGCGAACGCGCGGACGGCGATGATCGCCGCCGTGCTCTGGTGTGTGACGATCGCGGGATTTGCCGCCGCGACCGACTATCCGGTCGCGCTCGCGCTGCTCTTTCTGGCCGGCGTGCTCAACCTTACATTCAACTCGATGGCCCAGACGCTCGTCCAGCTCAAGGCGCCGGCGAACCTGCGCGGAAGGCTGATCGGCCTCTTCAATATGTCGAGCCAGGGCCTTAAAGCCTTCAGCGGCGTGACCGTCGGCATCGTGGGCGGATTCATCGGCATCCACTGGTCGCTCGGCTTGAGCGCCGTCGCGCTCATGGCCGTTACTATCGCCCTGTTTGCCTTTGCCATTCCGGGCAGCGCGGATTCGCGCTGAATTAAATAGGACTGGGTAAGGGCGTGATTAATCACGCCCCCCACCTTCGTTTCACGAGCTTCTGCAAACTGCGCAGTTCGCGCGGCGGCTTTAAATGCTGGCCGGCGATGGTCCACGAGACTTCGCCGACGTAAATATTTCCCCGCGAGTCGAGCGCCAGCCCGTGCGGCGCGATGAACCGCCGCGGCGCTTCGCCGCCGCGGATGTCGCCCAACCGCGCGAGCAGATTGCCTTTGTGATCGAGAATGCTCAGCCGCGGCCCCAGGTTGGGAATGTCTTTGTTCACCGGCATCCCCGGCCCAAGCTCGCCGATGTAGCAAAGCGGGTTCGGTCCCACGTCCATATACAGGGCGCACGGGCGGTGCAGGTTGTGCCACTGGGCCTCGAACTTGCCGTTGGGGTCGAAGACCTGGACGCGATGATTTTCGCGGTCGGCGACGTAGAGGTAGCCGTCTTTGTCGGCGCAAATGTTGTGGACGATGTTGAATTGGCCGGGATCGCTGCCAGGCTCGCCCCAGGAGAAGAGCAGCTTGCCGTCGGGCGAATATTTATGGACGCGCGAGTTGCCGTAGCCGTCGGAGACGTAGATTTCATTCTTCGGCGAGAGGGCAATGTGGGTGCAGCGATTGAACGGCTCGCCGCTCTGATAGGGCGCGGGCTTGCCGGGAATGCCGAGCGTGAGGAGGATTTTTCCGTCGAGCGTGCATTTGCGCACGGTGTGATCGCCGTCGTCGGTCAGGTAAATCGTGTCGTCCGAAAGTCCCATAGCCACGCCGTGCGCGCGGGTGAAAAGCCCTTCGCCCCAGGAGCGTAGAAAATTTCCGTCGCGGTCGAAGACGATGACCGGATGATCGCCGCGGCTGAAGGCATAGACGCGGTCCTGCCGGTCCACGCCGACGGCAGCGACCTCGCGATAGGACCATCCGTCGGGCAACCTGCCCCAGCCTTCCGCCACCTCGTAAGTGAATTGTCCGCTTCCGATCACGACGCCCATCAGGTACCTCCTCGCAGTTGCGGCCTTTTTGGCGATGGTGCGGGCGGTTCGCGAACCGCGCCTACAACTATTTCGCTGCGCCGCGGTAGAGATTCAACGGAATTAATACAAGCGCTCCGACGAGCAGGAAGCCGCCGGAGAGGAGGAACGCCGAAGTCATGCCGTAGGCGGTGACCAGATAGCCGGCCGCCACCGGTGTCGGGAAAACCACGATCTGTGTGACCAGGGAGCTCAGGCCGAAGGACGATGCCTGGATGTTCGGGCCGGCCACGTCCATCACCGCTGCGCTGGTGATGTTGATGAGCGTGTAGAAGAAAAGTCCGATGGCGCTGACTACAATGCCGAGCTGAAGGCCGGGGGCGGCGACAGCGAGAAGGAAAAACAGGATGCCGAGTGTGACGAAAGAGGGAAAGAGGACGGCCTTGCGCCCCCAATGGTCCGAGAGGTGGCCCATGATGGGTTGGGAAACCGTGCCCATCGCATGGAGCAGAGCGATGTAGACGCCGAGACCGAAAGGCGAGTAGCCGAGATCTTCCTGAACGTAGATCGGCAGAAAAGTGATGACGGTGAGCCGGCCCATCTGGAGAAGCGCCGTCGCGAGGCAGATGCCGAGAAAGAGCCGGTTCTTCGCCAGATCGATGACTTCGCGCAGCCCCGTCACGCGCCATGACTGTGGCTTCGATTCGGCGAAAACTCCTGCAAGGCCGTGCCAGACGAGATAACCGAAAATGAGCGCCGGCAGAAGTTGCAAGGCCAGCACGGATTCCCAGTGAAACGCGACCAGCAAGAGCCCGGCGCCGAGCGGCGTCAGAGTATCGCCGATCGTCGCGCCCATCCCGTGCACCGCAAGCGCGGTGGCGCGCCGCTCCGGAAAGCTGTTCGACAGGGAGGCGGAGGCCGCGGGATGCCACAACGCTGTCCCCAAGCCCACCAGTCCAGACCCCAACAACGCATAGAAAAAAGTGGGCGAGACTCCCATGAGAAAGTAGGCGGCGCCCATCGACGCCAGCGCCGAAGCGAGGATCAATCCACGGTGATGCGCCATCGCGTCCGAGAGCATCCCGAGCGGCAGATCGAGCGTGCCCTGGGTGAACTGCCGCGCTGAGTTGAGGGCGCCGACCTGCACGTCGTTGAGGCCCAGACCCGCTTTGATCGAGGGGAGAACGACCGGATAGAATTGCTGGAACCAGTGAATAAAGACGTGGCCGCCGGTGAGGACGCCGAGCAATCGCAAACGCTCCGCGCCGACTTCTCGCACGGCGCCGAAAAACCTTTCGATTTTACCCAAGCGCCGTTTCCTCCGCTCGGCGGGTCTCAGGGGAAGATTCTCTTGCCGGTTGCTTCATCGTCGAGAAGAATCGCCACGGCGGGGCAGAACTTGGCCGCCTTCGTGATCTCCGCATCGCCGTCGCCCTTGGGATCAACGACGACCGCTTTGAACTGTTCATCGATGTCGAAGACGTTGGGGGCGATCGACGCGCAGTTTCTCACCCCCCGGCATTTGCTTCTGTCCACCGTGATCTTCATGGCGCTACCTCTGATCGTCGCTACGCCACAACATCTTGAAGCAAGTTGAGCTTGAGGGCCTGCCGCATCATATCCACCCACGCGAGGAGATTTTTGTGCGCGGCGGGAATTTCATACTTAACCACGGTGTAGAGATAATGAAGCTGGGCGAAGAGGGCGATGTCCGCGATCGTCATCTGGCCGAAGATGAACTGCTTGCCGGTGAGAAATTGGTCCAGGCTGCGGAAAAGAACGCCGATACTTTTTTCCGCCTCGGCTTTCGCCTCCGGAGTTTCCGCCCGGCGCAGCGCGCGGATCGCCTGGTTCAAGACCTCGTCCGCCCAGTCTTCGAGCATCAAGCAAAGCCCTTTGTCCGATGGATTTTTGGGATAGATGCTGTTCTGGGGATATTTTTCCTCGAGGAAAGCTGAGATAAAGGTCGAGTCGATGACGCACTGGCCGTTGTAGTCCATCACCGGAAATTTTTTCTGGCCGGAGAAGTCGATCAGCGGCTGGCGGTTATTTCTCACGTCGAAGATCTCGTAGGGAACATTTTTGAGCTTGAGAACCGTCCTCGCCTTTTCGCAGAACATGGAAGTCTCGGTCTGGTAGAGCTTGATGGCCATTCTTATTCTCCTTGTTAAACGCTCGTGGTCTTTTCTTCTCTTACTCTAAGAAACAGGGATATGTCCAGGGAACCGCGCAGCTTCTCACGACTCCATCTTGCCGGAAAGCTTCGGAATCACCTCGCCGGCCAACACATCGAGATGTTCCATCATATCGAAGACGGGATTCAAGAGGATAAAGCGCGCGCCCGCGGCGACGATCTCGCTCAGTTGGGCGACGCACTCATCCACGCTGCCGCAGACGCTTACGCGGTCGGCGAGGTCCGCCGCGCTGTAGTAGGAGCCGAACCACTCGCGCATCCGGTTGGCGGCTCGCTCGCGGTCTTTGTCAACGCCGATGTAGACGCGTTTGCCGATGGTGAAGTCTTGTGGATTCTTGTTTGCCTCGGCGAGCGCTCCCTGAACAATCTTCACCTGCTCTTTGAAATCCGCCGTGGACGTTGAGCCGGCGCCGATGAAGCCGCTGCCCCGCTTGACGGCGCGGTTGAGCGCGGCCGGCGTGTTGGCGCCGAACCAGATCGGCGGGTGCGGTTTCTGGAAGGGCTTGGGCACCAGCGTCGCGTTCTTGAGCTGCCAGAACTGCCCGTCGAAGGTGAAGTTCTCCTCGGTCCACAACTTTTGCATCAAGGTGAGAGCTTCGTGGAAGCGAGCCAGCCGCTTGTCCGGGGAAAGTCCGTAGGCCTGATACAGTCTGGTGACTGCGCCCAGCCCGACGCCGGCGATCAAACGTCCCTGGCTCAACTGATCGAGACTGGCGAGGCTCTTGGCGAGCTGAATGGGGTTGCGCAGGTTGATGAGAAACACGGCCATGCCGAGGCGCACGCGCCGCGTCACCGCGGCGGCATAGCTCAGCATGGTGATCGCCTCGATGGCGCCCGCCGCCTGCCGCAGCACAGCCTGCTCCTGCACCCAGAGGCTGTGATAGTTCAGCTCCTCGGCGCGTTTGAGATAGCGCTGGATCTCTTCGACGTTGACCGGAAGCTCTGCGTGAATCTGCGGGGCGGCGATGCCGAACTGAAGCTTGCTTTCAGCGGCCATGTCGGACCACTACTTTGTCTTGCTCGATTTTGCAATAGCGCAGCCATGCTGCTAACGTCCTCCTTTGCCGTGAGACTCCTCTGCTTTCAAGCCAAGCGTTTTCGCTGGAAGAGCTTCTCCAAAACTCTGCTGGACGTTCCCGATCAAGACGTAGAAGAAGAGATTCACGAGACCGTAGTTGTCTTTTTACACGCGGAGGCGTCCGACGAAGCGAGCGAGCGCCGAAGTTCCGTCCAGCGGCAGACGCTCAAGCACGTCAAGTGGCTGGCGAACAAACGCGGCCTTAAAAACATCGTGCTCCATTCCTTCGCTCATCTCGGCGGGCAAGCCGCCTCGCCGGGCTTCACCGAGAACTTCATGAACGAAATCGCCCAACGCCTGGGCGAGACCGGCTATTCGGTCCGGCAGACGCCGTTCGGCTATTTCTGCGAGTGGGACTTGAGCGTCTATGGCGACAGCCTGGCGAAAGTATGGAAAGAGATTAATTGAAGTTCCTGCAGGAGGATTCCATGTGGTACTTGATTCTTCGGAAACCCGTTAAGCCGCGCGAACAATGGACGGTCAGCCTGGACGATCATCTCGCGTGGATGAAGCGGCGGCACGAGACCGGCCGGATTCTCTTTTCCGGTCCGACCCCGGATCGGAAGCTCGGTATCTACGTGATCCGCGCCGGGTCGCGTGAGGAGGCGGAGAGCATCGCCAAAAGCGATCCGTACACCGCGGCCGGCTTCTGCGCTTTCGACCTCATGGAGTGGGAGGTGCACCAGATTATGGGCGCCGGGCCGTTCACCGCCGCCGAATTGCGGACGCACAAGTGAGGTCGGCGCCCGCCTGAGCCGCATAGTGTGCCACCCGACCTCAAGGACTGTTTTTGACGAGCGCGAAATCTTTCACCTGGTAGCTGAGATTTCCCGCGGTGAACGCGTAAGCCGGAGTGATGGGCAATCCGCCGGAGCGTAATGCCTCCGCCACCCAGGTGTTGCATGTCCGGAAAAGATGGAAGCTCCCTTCGGCCGGATAGAACCGGCTATTCGGATACAAACCGGGCCGGGTTTCAACCGGCGCCGCCGCATCCGATCTCGAAAAAGTTTCCGCGATGAACTGAATCAATCGCTGAAATGCTTTGTCGGACAGAAAAATTTCAAATATCTCGGCCCGAGGGAAATAGTTCTCTGCCGCGCCCTTGAAGCCGGCAACGTGAAGGATCGAGCCGCTTGACCAGAACGCAGCCTTAAGCGCCAACCCCAATCCCGGATCCGGAGCCTGGTAATAATCCCGGTCTCCCCACCCAAACTCCAAAAACTCGGCCTCGGGAAAATCCCGAACTTCCGGCAGAACCTTCGGAGGGGTGTCGGCCTTTTTCGTGACGATAGCCGAATGCCATCCGTGGTTGACGACCAGGACGCTCCTGATCTTTTCGCCCTCTGCATCAAGATGCAACTCGGCGATCGACCTCGCGCAACCGCAGGCGAACAGACCAACGAGCAAAATCGCGCGAGCCGGATTCCTTCGAAGCGACCAAAAAGACGCCACGCAGCCCAAGTATCGCGCCGCCCTTAAAAAATCAACTTCGAAGAGTAGAATGAAACGGCCGGCTGAGATGAGCGGGCCTAGGTTATGGGCCATGGACCCAGAGAGGCGGTACTAATACTTCGAAAGATCATCATTGACCTACTCAAGCGGCGGTGCTAGCCTCGCCCCGGATCGATAATTCAACAGGGAGATAAGGAGGACCGACCGATGCCGCTGCATGTAAAAAGCGAAAGCGTGCCGGAGCGTAAGGGAGTCCGAACAGGGGATCAGGGCGAAGGCTCGATGATCTCCAGGAAGGGGTATGGCAATGAGTGCAGCCTGATGATCGCCACCAGAGCGCCCGGCTATCATACCCGGCCCCATGTTCACGAGTCGGAGCAGATCAACTATGTTCTCGACGGGGAGATCTGGTTCTTTGTCGAAGACCAGGGCTTTCGCTGCAAGAAAGGGGATTTTCAGAGAATCCCCGCGAATAAGATCCACTGGGCCTGGAATCGCTCCGACAAAGAGACGGTCGTAGCGGAGGCTCACGCGCCGGGACTGGTAGGCGGGAACGCGGGCGAAGGCGCCGTGGCCCTCTTCGCCGAGGGAGAAGCGCCCCGGCTGAGGAATCCCGGAGCGAATCGTTATGTGCCGTACGATTCCGCGGCAGCGGAACGCAAGTATTTTGGAAAATAGCAGATGCCAGAGAGATTTTGTCAAGCTGTTTGCTTAGCCATTCTTTGGCTCGCCGTCCTGTTTCTGCCAGGCGCGGCCCACTCTCAACAACCGGCGAAAATCCGTTATGGAATCACGGCTTCCGTGGCGCACCTTCCGGTCGTCGTCGCCAACGAAGCGGGCCTGTTCCGAAAGTACGGATTCGACGTCGAAGTCATCCACATCCGGGGCGGCGCGTTGATCACCATGACCATCATGAGCGGTAGCGTGCAGTTTTCCGGGGCCGGAGCTGAATCGGTCGTGGCCGCGCGCATCGAAGGGGGCGACGTGGTGCTGCTGGCTTGTCCGGTGGACAACGATGCCGTCTACCTGGTTGCGCGGCCCGACATCAAAAGCGCGGCCGACCTCAGAGGGAAAGCGGCCGCGGTGACACGGCTCGGCTCGACAACACATTTCTATCTCAGGACCGCTTTGAGGCAGGTGGGTTTGGACCCGGACAAGGATATGACCATTCTTCAACTGGGCGCGGGCGGGGAGATCGTCGCGGCGATGGCGGGCGGCAGGGTCGCGGCCTCGGCGCTGACATTGCACAACGCCTACCCTCTGATGCAGAAAGGCTGGCCCGTTCTCGCCGATTTATCGAAGAGCGATTTTGTTTATCCTCCTTCCTGCGTGGCGAGCAGCCGGACCCTCGTCAGAAACAATCCCGGCCTGGTGGAGCGATTTCTCAAGGCCTACCTGGAAGCGATCCGCGTCATCAAAAAAGACGCTGCTCTGACCGAACGGATCTTTAAAAAATGGCAGCGCGACGCGGATCCATTAGTCATAAAGAAAACAGTGGAAGTCTACGCACCGTTATTTAAGCGCGTGCCGTACGTGCCGGACAAAGGCCTCGATTTTGTTTTGAAGGAGCTTGCCCGCAGGCGGCCGGTGCCGAAGGAATTTTCAGACAACCCGAATCAGTTCAGGGATCAC
>Ga0156192_1159_pt1 | contig 12376 bp, 12 predicted proteins | sample RifCSPlowO2_12_FD_107845 | JGI IMG/M metagenome (GOLD analysis project Ga0156192, IMG submission 107845) | Deltaproteobacteria bacterium RIFCSPLOWO2_12_FULL_60_19
GCGGTTTATGCCCATGCCGGCGGCATTCCCCGCCTGATCAACGTCCTGTGCAATAACGGAATGTTGGCGGCGTACGCGCTGGGCAAGACGACCGTCGATGCCGCCATGATCGAAGAGGTCGCCCGGGATCTGAATCTGCCGTCGCCGCCAAGACTGAACGGCGCTCCCGACGAGGGAACCGCCGCGACTGCGCTGAAAGAGGCCGCCGTTGAGACGCCGCCGGAAGAACAATCCCAGTCCGTTGATCCGGACGCAGCGAAATCTCCGGCGGTCTCGGAGGTCGAAAAACCTTTTGCGGCCGCGCCCGCAAAGGGCGGGGCGGGAACCGACGGCGGCCCAAAGCAGGTGGGCGCTTTCCCGGAGTCTCTGCGCCGGCGTTTGGCGGCCAGAGTAGGTTCGAACGCGCGGCAGAGCGTGCCCGCTCCATTCTTCGATCGGATAATTTCCGCGCTCACTGAAGCTATGGGACCGATGGCCGCGTTGGTCGTGAGAGAGCGGATCGGCGCCATGGGTGAATCTATAGAAGCATTTCCAAGATGGCGGTTCCGCGAACTCGTCGAGTTGACGAGCCGGGAGGTTCTGAGCGAGGCGTTGAAGGCCCGGTTCCATGCGCTTATGTCGGAGGAGATCCGCGTGCTCCGTGACCACCAGGAGGAGAAATGACAGAGGAAGAGGACTTCCCACCAACCCAAAACGAGGCAACGGCGTTGAGAGCAGGCCCGCGCCGCCTCGGATTAAAATGGAAAATAATCGGCGGCCTGGCCGCTGGGATCACCGCGTTCGGCCTTCTCGCTCTGGCCGTTTTGTATTATCAGATGAGCAGTGTGTTCAGGAGCGATCTCGAACGGCGGGCCTTCGACATCGCGACAAACCTGGCTGACGGCGCCGCGACGCACCTCTCGAGAGGCAATATTCCCGATCTTTACGCGTTGGTCACGAGGTATTCGTTTTTTCCGGGCGTCGCCTACACATTAATTAGGGATCAAAAGGGAACTGTCATCGCCCACAGCCCAGGCACTCCTCCAGCCGTGTTGAGCGAAACACCGGCTCCCGACGCCCGGCGGCTGCCGGAGCAGCGAGAGTTTGCGCTCCAAGGAAGCCCGGTTTACGAAACCAGGGCGGCCATTCTAGAGGGCCGCCTGGGAAGCGTCTCCGTCGCCGTCTGGGCGGAGAGCCTAAAACCATGGGTCCAACACGCCGTTTTCCCCCTCGTCGGTCTTCTGGCCGGCGCGTTGGCGGCCGGTCTGGCACTGTCCATTTTCCTTACGCGGGGAATGGCTCGGCGCTTCCTTCGCCTGAGAGAGATTGCCAGAAGAATCAGCATGGGCGATCTGGAAACGCCCGTCGGCATCGAGTCGAACGATGAGCTCGGGGATATTGCCAATTCCGTGGAACGGATGAGGGCAAGTCTAAAGGCGGCGATGGCCCGGCTCAGCCGCACTTAGCGAAGCGACAAAAGGATTTTAGATTTTCGATTGCCGATTTTCGATTGGAAGAGTCTTCAGCCAAAGGCTGATCCGCCTCGGGCGGAAAAATCCAAAATCTAAAATCGATTTAGGTTTTGAAATCCGGATAGCCGGCCTTCGCGGCCTTTTCTTTGTAGTCCTTGACCAATTCTTCTCGCGGCACTTCGTGTGACCAGACCGCTTCGGTGAAGCTCCAGAGGGTAAACGGGTGCGCGCCCAGGGCGTAGAGCTTGCCGTAGTCGCGGTTGCAGAGGGCTTCGCGCTCCTCCGACGTGAGTTTCAGGTTCTCGTCTTTCTCCCACTGTTCAACGTAGGCGCGCGGCGCAGTCTTGTACTCTTGCTCCGCCGCCTCGTTCATGTTGACGTGATGGATGAATTTGTTCATCAAGTACTTGCTCATCGTAGCCCCCTGTAGCAGTCAGGTTCCCTTTAATGGCTCTTGTGCTGTGCGCCCGCTTTCTTCGCCTCGTAACCTCGCAGTTGGTTGTATCTCTTAACTTGCTCCTCCGAGAGGATGGATTTCAGGTCCAGATGCGCCTGCAGGTGCGCGGTTCTGAGCTCTCCTTGCAGGCGGGAGATTTCTTCGATCAACGTGCGCAGTTTGACTTCGGTGATCTTCCCGCTCGCAAACAAGGCATCCAGCTCTCTCTCGTTCTCGACGATGAGCGGACCGAGACGTTTTGCTTCCTGCAGCATCACTTGCCGAATCTCTTCCGCCTGCTGTTTTTGCTCCTCCGAGAGTTTGAGTTCCGCCGCTAGCTCCAGGACGTGCAACGGGCCGGGGTAGCCATTCAGCTCCGCGGCCTTGGCAAACCCCATCCCCTGGCCGGTCAGATAGGCTTGAATCTCATCCTGCGACAGTGCCTTGACCTCCTGCCCTTGCTGTCCGGTGTTGGGTGAAGAGTGTTCTTGGGCGATGGCAAATAGCGGAAGCACGAGACAACAAAAAAAACAAACCGACGTTTTCATCATCAGCTCCCTGCCGGAGGTCTACATGCGATCCCAACTAAAAAACGGGATCGCGGGAAACCCTACATCCAGGCCTTCGGCGTGGGAGGGGCGCGCGGCGTTGGCGACTCCCATCATCATGATGAAGTTCAAGAAGCCGTGGGTCATGTTGCCGGAGGTTTTTAGCTGATCGAACGAACAGTTTTTCACGGCGCCGTTTACGTCGCCCTGAGAAATCCAGCCGACGGCGGAGGCGTCGAAATTCGGGTCCATCAATTTCCGCTCGAATTGTTTCGGGCCGCCGACTTCCAGAGAGAGATGGCCGCTCACCAGGACGGCGACGCGCTTCTTGGTCGAGAGGCCGTCGATCACCGAGCGGATGGCCTGGCCGACTTCGTAAAATCTCTTCGGCCTTGGCAGGGGAGGGGCGATGCAATTGGTCAGGATCGGCACGATGGGAATATCCATCTCCGGCCGGACAAAGGTGAGCGGAACGATGATGGAATGATCGATGGTCAGCTCGTTGGAATAGGCGAAGTCGACGCCCTTGTCGAAAGCGCCTTCCATGATCGCGTCCGACAGCTCCGGGTCGCCCGGAATGCGATGCGTAGGCAGGCCGAACTCGCGAATCTCGTCGTAAAACGTGCCGTCGTATGCGTCCATCTTGCCGATCATGAAAGCGGGCATGTTGTCCATGAAAAACTGATGGAGATGGTCGTTGCCGATGGTGACGAGGACGTCCGGCTTGGCGGCTTTGAGCTTTTCGCGCATCAGGTCGATGCGCTCGAGGATCTTCGCGCAGCCGGGCGGCCGGTTGGGCTGCTTGAAGAGGCGAGGCATGAAAGGATTATGTGTAATGCCGATGATCGAAACGAGCTGGGCCATAGCAGGCCTCCTTAGCGGGTCGAGCGCGGAATCACATGGCGGCCCCACGCTTCGAGGACTTGATTATAGATTGCCTCGGGCGGCGTCAGTAGCAGACGTCTCACGCCGGTTGCAGCCAGCTCGCGGACGCGCCGTGCGCCCTCTTCAGGCGTGCCGGCGATGGTGAAGCGCCGGATCAGATAGTCCGTGACGAGGTTAGGATCGATGCGCTCTTCGAGAGGCTTCGAGATGTCGAACCCCGCCATGAAGCGCTTCACTCCGCCGACTTCCTCCGGTGGAACGGTCTCCATGGTAAATCGAAAGTTATGATGCGCGCGGTTCGCCAGCCGGGAGCGCACGAGGCTCCGCGCCTTGTTTCCGTCGTCGTCCACGCAGATCATCCCCGCCGGCATGATGTCTATTTCAGATGGATCGCGCCCGGCCTCTTTTGCTCCGACGGCAATCTGCTCGCGCGCCCAGTCGAGAACTTTGAGATCGAAGCCGCTGCCGAGAATCACGCCGTCCGCCACGCGGCCCGCGACTCTGAGGGTGCGAGGCCCTTCGGCGGAAATATAGATCGGCACCGGGAGTTTCCCCACGCGCAGGGTCACTTTCCCCTCCGGCCGCTCCTTGCCTCTCGGCACGGAGATCGGCCGACCATTCACGAGGTCGCGGATCGTTCGGAGTCCCTGCTCGAACGCGTCGAGCCTGGTCGCGCTCCGCCCCAGGCTATAAACCGGACCGTCTCCGGTTCCCAAGCCTAAAATCACGCGCCCTTGGGAAATCTCGTTGACCGTGGCGGCGGAATTCGCCAGCACGCTCGGATCGCGATAGACCATGTTGCTGACGGCAGTGCCGAGGCGGAGCCGACGGGTTTCAGTCGCGCAGAGCGCCAGGACTTGAAACGGATCGAGAGAATTGAGCTGGCTATCCGCGAAGAAGAGGCCGTCGAAGCCCGCCGCCTCCGCGGCGCGCGCCCGTTCTAACGCCCGCGCTATCGTCCGCGCTGAACCATGTAGATTAAATTCCAAAATCTAATCCCGCATCCTGCATCGCGCATCCGGCATTGCCCCTATCGCCCGAGGCCCTTGAAGAATCCGCTCTTCTCAAGCTCGTTGTAAAAAGTCGGGTCGATAAACTCCTCGGCTTTGCGCCCTTTCGCCCTGGGATCCGTCTCGGCGGTCTGCGCGATCACCATGTCGATGGCCTTGTAAGGGAGGTGCGGCGGCCTTTCGATAAAGTTGGTCGCGTATTCGTAGGACGACTCCAACGTTTCACGGTCTTGAGTGCGGGTCCATTTTCCGATGACCTTCATGCCCAGCTCTTTGTCGCGAAACAGCCGATCCACCGCCTCGCTATAGGCCATCAAGAATCGCTTCACGGTCTCCGGGTCCTTCTTAATGGTGGAGCGAGTGGAAACGAGACTCGTAGTCGGGTAGTCGAGCCCCACCTTGGCGAAATTGGCGAGCATTACAAAGCCGGATTTTTTCGCCTTAAAGTCTCCCGGCGAGGACAAGATTCCTCCCTGAATCGCGCCGGCCTGCATTCCTGCAAGAATTTCGGGCTGCCCTCCCATTTGAAGAATCTTCACCTCCCGATCGGGTTCCATGCCCCACTTTTTAAGCAGATACCGTAACGTGAAATCAGTGGAGGCCCCGTAGCGGGTAATGCCCAAGGCTTTGCCTTTCAGATCTTCTTGCCTTTTGATCGATGGCTGGACGTAGAGATAGAAAGACGGGACGTTGACCACGCCGCCGATAGTCACGATGTCGCCGCCTGCAAGATCAGCGCCGACGATATTTCCGCCGCCTAAAGCCAGCGCGAATTCTCCAGCGATCATCGCTTGAAATATTCGGCTGGCACCCGCCACGTAGACCGGATCGACATACAAGCCGTGCTTTTCGAACAGCTTGGCGTCCTTGGCGAGGTAAAAGGCGGACTGCGTCGCGCTGATCGCGCTGTAGGCGACCGGGATGCGCTTGGTTTGCGCTCGAAGCGGGCCTTGAATCGACACGAGAAAGAAAAGAGTCGAAAGGGAAATCAGTTTTTTCATAACGGGCTCCTTTTGCTTCGTATCCGACGGTGCGTCCCTCATAACACAGAACGAGAATCCCGCCAACAGCTTCCGAACCGGTTGACAATGTTGGGACGGGGGCAATATATAGGGAAGGCAATTTCATCGGGGAGTTTCATAGGATGAGATCGAAAGCAGCGCAGGATATCGAAGCGGCAAGCGAACGGTTGAACGTCCGGCTCGTGGCCCGCCACGATCTGAACGGCCACGGCGACGGGATGCAACTGCTCAAGCATGGGCGCTACGTTTACATCGCGCACCTGGGGACTTCGCCCATGGCGCTGACGATCGTGGACGCGGCGGACCCGGAAGATCCGCGCGTCGTGCGCCAGATGCCGCATCCTCCCAACACGCACGCGCACAAGGTGCAGATCGCGGGCGATATCCTGATCCAGAATCAGGAGCGCCCGTACTTCGACAAAACGGTCGCCGCCAGCGTGCCGAACGAGGCGGGCATCCGCATCTACAGCATCGCCGATCCCGCCGAACCGCGCGCGATCGGCTACATGCGCGTTCCCGGCAAAGGGGTCCATCGCATGTGGTTCACCGATGGGAAGTACGCGCACGTGGGCGCGATGCTGCCCGGCATCAAAGAACGGGCTTATCTCATCGCCGACCTGTCGGACCCGTCCAACCCCAGGCAGGCGGGCGTGTGGTGGATTCCGGGAACCAAGGAAGGGGAGGAGACGCCGCCCGACTGGACGCCGTTTTCCGGCGAGCACTTTCACGTTCACGGAATCATCCCGGACGGTCGACGGGCCTACGTTGCGATGGTCGACGCGGGGATGGCGATCATCGACATCTCCGATATGAGCAAGCCCAAGACCATCAGCCGGATCGACTGGAGCCCGCCCTACGGCGGTTACGCGCACACGACGCTGCCGCTGCCGGGACGAAAACTCGTTGTCGCCGTCGACGAGTCGGTGAAATACGACTGCCAGGAAGGCGAAAAGCGGGTCTGGCTGATCGACATTAGGGAAGAAAAAAATCCGGTGATCGTCAGCACCTGTCCGGTGCCGCAGGGCGACTTCTGCAAGCGCGGGCTGCGCTTCGGCCCCCACAACGTCCACGAAAATCGGCCCGGCTCGTTCCAGAGCGAAAACCTTATCTTCGTTACATACTACAACGCGGGCCTGCGGATTTTCGACATCAGAAACCAGTACCGGCCGGAGGAGGTGGGTTTCTTTATCCCGCCTGCGCCCGAGGGGCAGAAGGCGCCGATGTTCAACGACCTCTACGTCGATGCCGACGGGTTGATCTACGTCACGGATCGTATGAAGGGCGGATTGTATGTCCTGGAGTACACGGGGCCGAAGATAAAGTAGGCGGATGGAGAGTGACTGTGGCTGCCGCGACTAAACAGATTCGTTTGATCGTTTTCAATTCAGATGCCGGGTTGATCGTCGCTCGCTCGCGCGGTCTCTTCGCGCGCGAAGGACTCGATGTCGAGGTGACGGCGACGCCCAATTCAACGGACCAGATGCGCGGGCTCGGCGCCGGCTCGTGGGAGATCGCCTCGACGGCGTTCGACAACGTCCTGGGATGGTCGGGCCGCGAACGCGCGGAGTTTGCGGCGGTGGCTCAGGCGGCGCAGGGAATCCTGCTGCCGGTTTACGTCCGGCCGGAGATCAAAACGTGGGACGGCCTTCGGGGAAAGCCCCTCGCGGTCGACGCCGTGGACACGGCCTATGCGCTGGTTCTGAGGCGGATTCTCCTCGCGCACGGTCTCGATCTCAATCGCGGCGATTACCAGTTGGTCGCCTGCGGAGCGACGGGCAAACGGCTCGAGTCGATGAGCCGCGGCGAAACGTTTGCCGGAGTTCTCAACCCGCCATGGGACGCTAAAGCCGCGGCTGCCGGTCACGTCCGCCTCGGCGACCACCGCGAGGCGCTGCCGAATTATCCGGGCGGCGTCTACGCCGTGAGCCGTGGCTGGGTGGCAAGCCACCGGGAGGAGCTGATAGGTTTTTTGCGCGCCTGGCTTGCGGGCCTCAGATGGGCGCACGATCCAAGCAATCGGGAGGAGACGATCGAGCTTGTGGCCGCCGACCAGGAGATGAGCCCGCAGGCGGCCGCCGCGCGCCTGGCGCAACTGCCGAAAGATGGCTCGTTGGACCTCGCCGGATTGCAAAGCGTGCTCGACCTCAGGCTGCTATTCAATTTCGCTCCGAAGCTCGGCGGGGACCTCAAGCGCTACTACGATCTCGAATACCACCATGCCGCGCGGGGATGACGGTTCATCGGCAAGCTTGAAATCAGCGGACCGGTAACATAAAAGGGAACCCGAACCCGGCCGCTCAAACCAGGAGGTGTCTCATGAAACGATTTTCCCTTCTTTTAATGGCCAGCCTGTGGGGCTTGTGGTCCATGGGGGGATCGGCCTATGCCGCCGCATCCAAGCTCGATGAGCTGATTGCCGGAGCTAAGAAGGAAGGCGTCATTGAGTTCTATGGCCCTTCGACTTTAGGCCCGGAAGGCGCTCAGGCCTTAATTGCGGGCTTCAACAAAAGGCACGGCCTGAATGTCAAATTGAACTACAGCCCTTCCGGCAACATGACGCGGGACACGGCCAAAGTCGTCGGGCTTTCCGCCTCAGGCCAGCCCCCGGAATGGGATATTATGGTTGTGACGGATGCCCACCACGGCTCTCTTTGGTTGAGAAAGCTTCACAAACCCTTCGACTACGCGAGCGTCGGCGTCGCGAAGGATCGCACCGAGTACGACAATGGCACAATTTCCGTTGCCAACCAGTTTGCGCTCCCTGCTTATAACAAGAAGATTTTGCCAGCCAACGATGTACCGAAAAAATGGGAGGACCTTCTCGATCCGAAATGGAAGGGCAAACTCGGAGTCATCAATTCGACCCACCACTGGGGGCGGTTGGCCGCCGGTCCTTGGGGCGAAGAGAAAACGATCGACTTCGTAAAAAAACTGTCGGCCCAGCAGCCCATTCTGACGCGAGCGGGGGAGATGGCTCAGCGGTTGATTTTGGGGGAAGTCCTTGTGTCGGCGACTTTACAAGACAGCCAGCTCCACGAGGCGAAGGAATCGGGCGCGCCGCTCGTTTTCGCCGAGCAGGTTCAGCCGGTGATCTCGCCCGAGTATCATGTCGGCGTGTTGAAAAATGCGCCGCATCCGAACGTGGGGCATCTCTTTGTGGCGTATATGGCCTCGGCGGACGTCCAGTCGATCTGGGAAAAATACACCGGCCATACCTCGGCGTACGTGCCGGGAACCACTGCGTATAAGTTCGCCCAGGGAAAACAAGTCGTCTACATGAAACAGGACCAGGCCGCAAAAGTCGACAAGATATCACGGCAAATCGGCAAGATCCTCGGTTTCGATTGATGGCCCGCGACAGCCGCCGAACCGGAGAACGGATGTGAAAGCAGAGACGCGCTCAGAGTCCATTTGGGGGACCTGGCCGGGGGTTGCCCGTCTCAGGCTCCAGGGGACGACGCTGTTCGCTTCGGGCCTCTCGGCGTTCCTGGCAATATTGATCGGGTTGCCGGTGGCGATGGTCATTCTCATGAGCCTTCGCACCGGCTTTCCCGGCGAAGTTGTCCCTTTCACGCTGGAAAATTTTGCCGAGGTCTATTTAACCCAGAGAACCTATGAAGTCCTGCTCAACACCGTATTGTTCGCCGTCTCCAGCGTGGCCGTGACTCTGGTCATCGCCGTCCCCTTGGTCTGGATTCTCATGAGGACGGATGTGCCGTTTAAAAAAACCATTTACGTGCTTCTCACCGTCGGAATTCTGATTCCCGTTTTTCTTAGGACCATCGCGTGGATACTGCTCCTCAGTCCGCGGATCGGCCTGCTCAACAAATGGCTGCAAGAATTGTTCTCCCTGAGCGGTCCTCCCTTTAATTTATACAGTCTCACCGGCATGGCGTTCGTCCAGGGCATCTCTTTTGTGCCCGGCGCGTTTTTTATGCTGGCTGCCGCTTACCGGTCTATGGACCCGTCTTTGGAAGAGGCGGCCTACACGTCGGGCGTCGGCAAGCTCAAGACGTTTCTGCGGATCAACATCCCGATTACGCTGCCTGCCATCGCCGCGGTCATGGTCTATCTGTTCATGACGGCCGTCGCGGTCTTCGAGGTGCCGGCGATTATCGGCTTGCCGTCGCGCATTCTGGTTTTGAGCTCGCTGATATACACTTCGACGACCCCGTCGACCGGACTGCCGAATTACGGCGTCGCCGGCGCCTACGGCGCGATCATGCTCGTTGTTGGGCTGACGCTCGCTCTTTTATACGTCCGGGTGGTCAAGCAAGGGAAAAAGTACACCGTCATCACGGGGCGGGGATACCGCCCCCGCGAAATCGCGCTCGGGCGATGGAAATGGGCGGCGCTGGCTTTCGTTTTCTTTTATCTATCCATCGAGGTTTTCGTTCCTTTTATCGTTCTTCTGTGGGCCTCGCTGCTCCCTTACCTACAGCTTCCGTCGGCCGAAGCCCTGGCCTCGTTGTCGTTTAAACACTATATCGAGATCCCGACCCGCGTGGGACTCCAGCCGTTCATCAACACGGCGATACTGATGGTTGCCGTGCCCACGGTAACGATGATTCTGAGCGTTCTGGTGTCGTGGGTTGTGATCAGGACTCAGGTGTCGTTCCGCGGCTTTCTGGACACGCTGGCCTTCATTCCGCACGCGGTTCCCGGAATTCTTATGGCCGTGGGGCTGGCTTATCTAGGGCTGGCCTACCGGGATTACTTTCCGTTGTACGGCACCATTTTCATCATCATTCTCGCCCACACCATCAACTGGATCGCCTACGGCACGCGCACGACCAACAGCGTCATGATCCAGGTCCACCGGGAGCTGGAAGAGGCGGGCCGGGTGTCGGGGGCGTCCGCGCCGCGCGTGTTGGGAAAGATCGTTTTGCCGCTGATCGCCGCCGGAGTCCTCAACAGCTGGATCTGGATCGGTATGCTGTCCTATCGGGAAGTCACCATGTCCTTGACCCTCCTGACCCGCGGCAACGTGGTGGTATCCACCGTGGTCTGGCAGTTTTGGGGGAGCGGCTGGGTTCCCCAGGTTTCGGCGCTGGGGGTGATTTTAATTCTGTTTGCGGCGATCGTCGTCGGCACTCTCCGGTTCGCCCTCTCAAGACTCGGCGAAGTCGGGGGAACAAGCTAAAAAGGGAAGCCGTCCTCGCTCCATCGAACAACAACCGGGAAGCTCGAACGGGATTTTCTCCCAAGGCTCTAAAGTGATTCGCGTTACATCGCTGCGCAAAACTTTTTTCGGGTTGCATGGAACCGTCAGAGCTCTCCAGGGTATAGACCTGGACGTGCGCGAGGGGGAATTTTGCGTCCTCCTGGGCGCCAGCGGCTGCGGCAAGACCACGACGCTGCGCTGCGTGGCCGGGCTGGAGCGGCCGGAAGAAGGGGAGATTGAAATCGGCGGGACGCTGGTCAGCTCTCCGGCGAAGCGCATCTTTGTCCCGACGGAGAAGCGGGACATCAGCATGGTGTTTCAGTCCTATGCCATCTGGCCGCATATGGATGTATTCCACAATGTGGCCTTTCCGTTGACCCAGGGCTACAGGCGCGTGGCGAAGAGTCAGGTGGCGGAAAAGGTTCGCCAGGCACTCCGGCTGGTGCGGCTGGACGGCTTGGAGGATCGGCCGGCTACGGATTTGAGCGGCGGGCAGCAGCAGCGAGTCGCGATGGCGAGAGCGATGGTGACGGAACCGAAGATTCTCCTCATGGACGAGCCGCTGAGCAACCTCGACGCGCGGCTGCGCGAGCAGATGCGGGTGGAGCTTAAGAAAATCACCAAGGCCATCGGCGTGACGACGCTTTACGTCACGCACGATCAGGCGGAAGCGTTGAGCCTCGGAGATAAGGTGTGCGTCATGGACGGCGGTGAGATACTGCAAGTCGCGCCGCCGAACGAAGTCTACGCCAAACCGGCCAGCCTTTTTGTCGCCCAATTCGTCGGCGAGATGAATTTCGTGAAGGGCAAGGTCGCCGGCCCGACATTGATTGAATGCCCTCTGGGCATTCTTCCGCTCCCCGCCCCCGCAGGGTTTTTCGCCCCGAGCGCCGTGACGCTGGCGATTCGCCCCGAGCACGTCAAGCTCGATTCGGCCGACGGCTCTTCCGCCTCCCTCACCGGTTCCATCACGACGAAGAACTACCTCGGAGACACCGCCCTGTTGGAAGTCGAGGTCAACGGCGTGAGCCTGCTCGTCAAGCTGCCCGGCGACTCGGCATTCTCCGTCGGGCAGAAGATCGCCGTGACGTTGCCCCTCGATCGGTGGCGCGTCTTTCCGGGATAGAAGTGGTCGAGAGGCAGTTCATTCGCTTTAGCGTCCCGTCGGCCCCAGTTGTTTTCCTCGGATGTTTGACGATGGCCAGGTCAGTGGACTAAGCTGAGTCCAGTTATGGCCAAGGTCAACGCAAAGTCAGGCAAGCCCGTCGCTCGACTGGTGCCTTACTCTCCCAAAGGCGAGCCGCGCCGGCCCGGCCGGTTGCGCGGCCGCATTCGCATGAAGAAAAACTTCGACCGGCGGCTTCCAAAAGCGATCCTGGCGTCGTTCGAGGACAGATCCTAAGGGGGTTCTCTGTGACGGCGCATTCACCACAGAGACACAAAGTTCGCATGGTTCGACAAGCTCACCACGAGCGGAATTCGTCATAGCCGCTCATCCTGAGCTTCGCCGAAGGACGTGTCCTCAGCGCCTCCGCGGTTAGCCAGACTGATCGCTGAAGTTCCTCGATTCCAACCTTGCAGTCCCGTAGCGACTGTGACATAGACGAAAATATTATGAGCACGAATACAACAGGCGAGACTTTCAAACGACGGCCGGTTGAACATTTACTCCGGGCGAAATCCGTCGCCATCGTCGGCGCATCGCCGAAGGGGCGCTGGCCGATGGGAATTTATCGCAACCTCAAGAAGGCCAAATACAACGGCAAGCTGTTTCTGGTTAATCCCAATTACAAAGAGATCGCCGACGATCCCTGTTATCCGAATCTCGCCGCGCTGCCCGAGGCGCCGGAGCATTTGCTG
>Ga0156192_1041_pt1 | contig 11889 bp, 10 predicted proteins | sample RifCSPlowO2_12_FD_107845 | JGI IMG/M metagenome (GOLD analysis project Ga0156192, IMG submission 107845) | Deltaproteobacteria bacterium RIFCSPLOWO2_12_FULL_60_19
CAAAGCGCGCTTCTCTGAGGATCTTGGCCGCGTAGTAGAGACGCGCTTCCTCGTCTCCACCTGACAAGAGTTGCTTAAGATCGGATCGAGTCGTCGGCTCATCCCACAAAAAGTCGGGCCTGTCCGTCAGGTCATGACTCATATTTAAACTTTACCATTATTTCCGCGGGCTATAAACTCGCCCTATCCAGAAACCGCCTGCGCGTTGACAACGTCACCTTATCTAATATTGTATCCTTCAAATTGGGGATGCGGGGCCAGCCTGCCTTCTCGGATGGGCGTTTTAGACTTTCGAACGCCGGTGGGCAATGGGTCGTCGGGGCAATTTTGAGTTCCCTGCCTGTGCGACGGCAGACAGGTCGGTGGCTGGCCCTGTCAAAGGAAATTCTTATCACTTAACGTAGAACCCACGGCTAGCGGTACAGTTGGATTTCAAAAGGAGGTAATGACATGCCAAAGAGAACACCGAGACGGAAGTGCGGGACAATGTCGGTTCACCATCGGTTGCTCGAATCAGATGCCGGATTTCGAGGAAGGCAGATGGCTCTCGAGCATGCGACAGTGCAGCGCATGATGACGGGCTTCAGAGCACGGATCGGAATCACGAAGATTCCGGTTGTCGTGCATGTCGTTTTCAACAAGGCGGACGAGAACATCTCAGTCAGCCAGATCAGGAGCCAGATCGCCGTACTGAATCGTGATTACCGTGCGACGAACCCGGACCGCACGAAGGTGCCGTCTGTGTGGGCTGGACTTGTTGCTGACGTGCGCCTTCAATTCGCTCTCGCCACGAAGGATCCGAAGGGCAAACGGACGAGCGGCATCACGCGCACGAAGACCACGCGAACGTCCTTCGGCGACGACGATGCCGTGAAATTCACGGCGAGGGGGGGCATGAATGCCTGGCCAACGAAGAAATACTTAAACATGTGGGTATGCACGCTGGCCGGGGGCCTGCTTGGCTACGCGCAGTTTCCCGGCGGACCGCAGCGAACCGATGGCGTCGTGATTCTCAACACGGCCTTCGGCACAACAGGGTCGGTGAAAGCGCCATTCAATCTCGGGCGATCGGCCACGCACGAAGTCGGGCACTGGCTGAACCTTCGTCACATTTGGGGCGACACTGAAGACTGCAGTGGAAGCGACCTTGTCGCTGACACACCGAACGCCGCCGGTCCCAACTTCGGCAAACCGAAATTTCCGAGCGTCAGTTGCGGAAATGGCCCGAGCGGGGACATGTTCGTGAACTACATGGACTACGTTGACGACGATGCGATGATGATGTTCACGACGCAGCAAGCCGTTCGGATGCAGGCTGCGCTGGACGGCGCTCGCAGCTTGATCGGATGATAAAACCATGGACCCGCTTCTGCAGCATTGGATTCATTCCCACGAAGAGGATACCGACACTGAAATGGTGTTCCGTCCGGCGTCGTTCAACTTTCCACCGGCTCGCGGCCGGAAAGGCTTCGAACTGAGTCCGGACGGAGCGCTGATCGATTATGGGATCGGGCCAGCCGATCGCCGGCAGCAAACCTCGGGCAAGTGGAAGCGCACTGGCGATGATCTCACGCTCGATGCCGGTGCCCGCCGAGTGCTGAAGATTGTCTCGGTCTCGAACGATCGTTTGGTTGCGAAGAAATAGGGGGCACAAAAACTCCCTTCCTAAATTCCTAGGTTAGGGGATCTTCCGGCTTCTTATACACCACCCTAGCATCGAAGCTCTTGCGACGACGGTCCACAAAGCGATTATCCGCGCGCACCGGCCTGGGAAGAGTCTCAAGCGCCGCCCAACAGGTACGCAAGTTCCCATCATGTAGTCTCGAGCTTTTTCTTCAGCACTTCATTCACCACCTGCGGGTTCGCCTTGCCGCGCGTCGCCTTCATGACCTGGCCGACGAGAAATCCGAAGATTTTTTCATTGCCGGCGCGATAGTCCGCCGCCTGCTGCGCGTTCGCGGTGAGCACCTCGGCGATTGCCTTCTCGATGCCGCTCACGTCCGACACCTGTTCCAGTCCTTGATCGCGAACGATCTTTTCCGGCGGCTCTGACCGCTCAAGCATCTGTTCGAAGACATTCTTGGCGATCTTGCCGCTGATCTTTCCCTCGTCGATCATTTTGACCATCGCCGCCAGATACTCCGGCGGCACCGGCCAGTCGGCGATGCGGAGCGCGTTATCCAGTCGTCTCTCTTTGATCACGCGGAAGAGATCTCCCATCACCCAGTTGCTCAGCGCCTTGGGATTGGCGTGCGTTTTGACCGCCCTCTCGAAATAGTCCGCCACGTCCCTGCGGCTGGTCAGCAGCTCAGCGTCGTACGGCGGCAGGTTGTACTCAGCGATAAAGCGCGCTTTACGCGCCTCCGGCAGCTCGGGCAGGCTCGCTTGAATCTCTCCGATCCATTTGTCGTCGACGACCAGGGGGAGCAGGTCGGGGTCGGGAAAATAGCGGTAGTCGTGCGCCGCCTCCTTCGAGCGCATCGAGCGGGTGACTTCCCGCTCGGCGTCCCACAGGCGCGTTTCTTGGACGAGCTTGCCGCCTTCCGATAGAGTCGCGATCTGCCGCTCGATCTCGTGGGCGATCGCCTTCTCCACCGCCTTGAACGAGTTCATGTTCTTGATCTCGACCTTGGTGCCGAATTCGCTCGAGCCGGCGGGGCGCACCGAGACGTTGGCGTCGCAGCGAAAGCTCCCTTCCTCCATGTTGCCGTCGCAGACCTCCAGATATTGCAGGATGGCGCGCAGGCTTTTGAGATACGCGCTCGCTTCCTCGGCGCTGCGCATGTCGGGCTCGCTCACGATCTCCACCAGCGGAACGCCGGTCCGGTTGAGATCGACGAGGCTGAAGTCGCCGCGGGCCTCATGGATGTTTTTCCCCGCGTCTTCTTCCATGTGGATGCGCGTGAGCCGGATCTTTTTCTTCGCGCCGCCGGTTTCGATTTCAATAAAACCGTTGCGGCAAAGCGGCAGCTCGTACTGGCTGATCTGGTAGCCCTTGGGAAGATCGGGGTAGAAATAATTTTTCCGCGCCCACTGACTATAGCGCGCGATCTCGCAATGCGTCGCCAAGCCCGCGCGAATGGCGAACTCGACGACCTTCTTATTCAACACCGGCAGGACGCCGGGAAATCCCATACAAACTGGGCAGGTGTTGTGGTTCGGCGCCTCACCGAATCGCGTCGAGCAGCCGCAGAAGATCTTCGACTCGGTCAGGAGCTGGGCGTGGACCTCAAGGCCGATAACGGGTTCAAACGCCATAGAAGGCTCCAATGCAAAATGCAAAGTGACCGGAAGGTTTTTCGTCGCCTCTTAGGCTTCTATTTTGCATTTTTCACTTTGCACTTTTCATTTTGCGTTTAAAGCTTCGGCTTACGTTTATGCCACTCCGTCGCCTGCTCGTACGCGTAGGCGACTCGCAGTATGGTTGCTTCGTCGAAGTGCTTGCCGATGATCTGCATGCCGATCGGCAGTCCGTTGCCATCGAATCCGCAGGGGAGGGAGAGGCCGGGAAGCCCGGCCAGGTTTACCGAGATCGTGAAGATATCCGAGAGATACATCTGGAGCGGGTCCTGGGTTTTCTCCCCGATCTTAAACGCTGTTGTCGGCGTCGTCGGCGTGATGATCACGTCGCACTTCCGAAAAGCCGCCTCGAAGTCCCGCTTGATGAGCGTTCTCACCTTTTGCGCCTTGAGATAGTAGGCGTCGTAGTAGCCGGCTGAGAGGGCGTAGGTGCCGAGCATGATGCGCCGCTTTACCTCGGGCCCGAAACCTTCCTGCCTGGTTCTCATGTAGGTCTCGGTCAAATCCTTGGCCGGCGCGCGATAGCCGTATTTCATGCCGTCGTAGCGCGCGAGGTTCGAGCTCGCCTCCGCCGTAGCAATAATATAGTAAACGGCCACCGCATACTCGCTGTGCGGCAGCGAGACCTCCACGACTTCGACGCCGTTTTTCTCCAACAGCCGGATGGCGTCCTTCACGGATTTTTCCACTTCAGCCTGTATTCCGGGGATAAAATACTCTTTCGGCATCCCCAGTCGGAGACCTTTCACGCCGCCGTGGAGTTGGCTCGCGTAGGCGGGAACCGGAACATCGACCGAGGTCGAGTCGCACGGATCTTTCCCGGCGACGGCTTCGAGCATCAGCGCGCAGTCGGTCACGTCTTTGGTCATCGGGCCGACCTGGTCCAATGAAGAAGCGAAGGCGATGACGCCGTAGCGGCTGACCCGGCCGTAGGTCGGCTTCAGCCCGACGATGCCGCAGCAGGCGGCGGGCTGGCGAATCGAGCCGCCGGTGTCGGTTCCGAGCGCGGCGATGCACTGGTCGGCGGCGACGGCGGAGGCGGAACCGCCGGAGGAGCCTCCGGGAACCCTCTCCGTGTCCCACGGGTTGCGGGTGACGACAAAGGCGGAGTTCTCGGTCGACGAGCCCATCGCGAACTCATCCATATTGGTCTTGCCCAGGATCACGGCGCCACTCTCTTTGATCTTTCTCACGGCGGTGCCGTCATAGGGCGGAACGAAATTGCCGAGGATCTTCGACGCGCAGGTGGTCGGCACGTTCCGGGTGATAAAAATATCCTTGAGCGCGACAGGCACGCCCGTGAGCGGCGGGCAGTCCCCTCCGCTCTTCAAGCGCTCGTCGGCCTGCCGCGCCTCTTGCAACGCGCTCTCCCGGCAGAGCGCGAGATAAGAGTGAAGCCGCTCGTCGGTCGCGGCGATTCGGCCGAAAACCGACTCCGTGACCTCAACCGAGGAGATTTCGCGGCGGCTCAGCTTCGCGGCCAGCTCGTGCAGAGTGAGGGCGTAATGGCTCATTCGATGATCTTGGGGACCTTGAAGAAGCTGTTTTCCTTCGCGGGCGCGTTCGCCAAAAGCTCTTCCGCTTGCGGCTCGTGAACCACCCGGTCTTCGCGGAAGGCGTTGACGAGATCCACGGCATGGGCGAGCGGCTCGACCTTTTCCGTGTCGGGCCGGTCGAGTGTTTCCATGTACGAAAGAATGGCGTCGAGCTGGCCGGTCAACAGCTCCTCTTCTTCGGGTGTTAGTTGCAGGCGGGCCAGGAGGGCGACGCGCCGGACCTCTTCACGGGTGATTTTCATAGGAGGGTTTTAACATAGCGGTGAGTAATCGGCAATCCGCGTCTCGCATCATGATTTTCATTGCAGTTCTCCGGCCTTTTAGTTAACAATAGCGGACATGAAACGTTCTCAAGCGTGGTTGTCCGAAGAGATCGCTTCGCGCGCGGAGCCGACCACGCAGTTGGAGGACGAAGGCTATTTGGAAGGTTTCAAGCGCATCGCCGGCCTGGATGAAGTCGGGCGCGGCCCCTGGGCGGGGCCCGTGGTCGCCGCGGCGGTGATCTTTCCGCGCGGCCTGATCCACTCCGAGATTCGGGATTCCAAGCTCCTCGCCGCCAGGCGGCGCGAGGAGTTGTCGGTTTGGATCAAGGAGAGGGCGGTGGCCTGGGGCCTCGGAATCGTCGGGCCGGAGGAGATTGATCGAATCAATATCTTGCAGGCGACTCTTTCGGCGATGGGCGCTGCGGTAAAGCAGCTCAAGCCGAGCCCCGATCTGCTGCTGATCGATGGGACGCACGTAGTTCCGCTCGGGTATCTGGAGGCAGCAGGCAACAGGCAGCAGGCAGTCGTAGGGGCGACGGGCCGGTGGCCCCTACAATCTTTGCCAGCGCAGCGCGCGATCAAGAAGGGAGATCGCATCTGCCATGCGATCGCCGCTGCGTCGATCATCGCCAAGGTGGCGCGCGACGAGATGATGGCGGAGTATGACAAGCAATATCCAGGGTACGGCTTCGCGCAGCACAAAGGATACGGCGCGCCCGCGCATGAAGAAGCCCTGCGACGCCTTGGGCCGTCGCCGATTCACCGCCGTAGCTTCAGGCCGGTGAGGGAGTGGGAAAAAGCAGCGGTCAGCAAGGAAGCGGTCAGCGATCAGCCAACCCTCACCCTTGCCCGCTCCGTCAGGGAGAGGGTTGGGTGAGGGAGCTCGATCCGAGTTGAACGCTGAAAGCCAATGGCTTCTTAGCTATTATGCAAACCCAGAAGCAGGTCGTCGGAAGGGAAGGGGAGGAGATTGCGGAAGACTATCTCAAGAAGAAGGGGTTTCGGATGGTGGAGCGGAATTACCGCTGTCGCGGCGGGGAGGTGGACCTGATCGCGCTGGACCGGCGCGTGATTGTGTTCGTCGAGGTGAAGGCGCGGAACGATGCGAGTTTCGGGAGCCCGCTGGAGTCGGTCCACCGGCGCAAGCAGCAGCGGATGACGCGGGCGGCGCTGATTTTTTTAAGCGAGCACAAACTTCACCATCGGGAGGCGCGATTCGACGTCGTGGGAATCTCCTTCACCGCCGGCGCGCCGGTCGTGGAGCATATTCAAAACGCCTTCGAAGTCGCCTGGTAGGAGGCAGGAGGCGGTAGGGGCGTGATTCATCACGCCCAGGCAGAAAGAAATACGGGACCGGAGATATCTCGCGCAAAGGCGCAAAGGCCGCCAAGCTCGGAGAAAAAGTCCCTTTCTTTGCGATCTTGGCGTCTTGTGGTTCGACAAGCTCACCACCCTGAGCTAAGTCGAAGGGGCGCGGAACATTATCCGTATGAATCGTCGTCCGTCCGACGAAATACGAGATACGAAATACGAAGATGCTGGACATCAAACTGCTGAGAGAAAACCTGGAGGCGGTCAAAGAGCGTCTCGCCACGCGCGGGGCGAAGATCGACTGGGAGAGTTTCGTGGCGCTCGACCGGGAGCGGCGCGAGTCGCTCGCCAGGCTGGAGAGGCTGAAAGAGAAGAAGAACCTGCTCTCCGGCGGGATCGGCAAGCTCAAGAAGTCCGGCGGGGACGCGACGGCCCTCATGCGCGAGGTGGAAGAGGTCGCGCGGGCGATCCGCGAGGGAGAGCCGCCGCTGGCGGAGGTGGAGAGGCGATTCGACGAGTTCATGCTGACGGTGCCGAATCTGCCGCATGAGAGCGTGCCGCTGGGGGCGGGACCGGAAGATAATCCCGAGGTTAGACGGTGGGGCGAGATTCCGCGCTTCGATTTCAAGCCGAAGCCCCATTGGGAGATCGGAGAGGAGTTGGGCATCCTGGACTTTGCCCGCGCGGGAAAAATCGCCGGGGCGCGCTTTGTCGTTTATCACAAAGAAGGAGCATTGCTGGAGCGGGCGCTGGCCAACTTTATGCTCGCCACTCACACGCGCGAGAACGGCTATGCCGAGGTTTTTCCGCCCTCGATCGTCAACACCGCTTCGCTCACCGGGACGAGCCAACTGCCCAAGTTTGCGGCTGACCTGTTCAAGCTCGAAGGCACCGACTATTGGCTGAGCCCGACGGCGGAGGTGCAGGTGACCAACCTGTTCCGTGGAGAAACTCTCGATCCCGACCGACTGCCGCTCAAGCTCTGCGCCTGGACCGCCAACTTTCGCTCCGAGGCCGGGAGCTATGGCAAGGACACGCGCGGCATTATTCGCTTGCACCAGTTCCAGAAGGTGGAGTTGGTGAAATTCGTCCGTCCGGAGCAGAGCTACGAAGAGATCGAGTCTCTGACGCGCGACGCGGAAAGCATCCTGCAGAAGCTCGGCCTCCCTTATCGTGTGGTCGCGCTCTGTACGGGCGACTTGGGATTCGGCGCGGCCAAGACCTACGACATCGAAGTCTGGCTGCCGGGTCAGAACGCCTACAAGGAGATTTCGTCCTGCTCGAATTTCGAAGCGTTTCAGGCGCGGCGCGCCGGCATCCGCTATCGCTCGCCGGGGAGGACGCGGAGCGACTTTGTTCATACGCTGAACGGCTCCGGGCTGGCCGTAGGGCGGACGCTGGTTGCCGTGCTGGAGAATTACCAGCAGAAAGACGGCACGGTGATCGTCCCTGAAGCGTTGCGGCCGTACATGGGAGGCCTGGAAAAAATAGCGTAGGCGATGCAGGATGCACGATACGGGATGCATGATACGCGATGCGGGAATGCCGCCGCAATCCGGTAGTCCGAAACTCAGAACTCAACAAACTCAACGAACTCAACAAACTCAACAAACCCGAGACCCGCTGCGGGGAGAACTTGCCTATTCCACGACGACTGTTTACTATAAACCGACCGTGCCTTTGGAGGGGTGGCCGAGCGGTTTAAGGCACCGGTCTTGAAAACCGGCGTCCACTTCGTGGACCGCGAGTTCGAATCTCGCCCCCTCCGCCAGTGTAAAAAATTGCGTGTCTCGTGTTCGTGGTTCGTGTTCGTACCGAGCACGAGCAACGAGCACGACCACGGCTTTTGTATTCAATTTGGAGAGATGGCCGAGTGGTCGAAGGCGCACGCCTGCTAAGCGTGTGTACCCCTTAAAAGGGTACCGAGGGTTCGAATCCCTCTCTCTCCGCCATTATTTCGTGTCTCGTGCTCGTGGGGAGGAGATTGTAATTCACGAGCGACGAGCACGATCACGGGTTCGCGCCCGTAGCTCAATTGGACAGAGCACCAGACTACGGATCTGGGGGTTGGGGGTTCAAATCCCTCCGGGCGCGCCATTTCTATGATTTCAACTCCTCAGGCATCGCCTATGTCCCTGTTCGGTGACGCTGATACCGTTTTGCTATCGCCGGCTTCCATCTTGACGAAACGGTCGGTGAGTTCGGCAAGCCGGCGGTAAAAGCCGCTTTGTGCGCCGGCCTTGACGGCTGCCGTGAAAGGTCCGATCCAGAGCCCGAGCTGCTCGTCCAGGAAACGTTTTTTGAGACCCGTCGCCGCTTTCAGCGCCTCAGGCTCGCCGTTTCGGTGTCCCTCGTTTTCCCGATAAATGAGCAGGTAGAGAAACTCCAGCTCGGCCGCGATGTGATCGGGCAGCTCGCGGAACTCCTCGTCCATCTCGAAGCCGCCCTCCTCGTACAAGGCCAGCACGGCCATCGTGGAGCCCCCCATGAGAGTTTTCTGGTTTTCCAGCCAGACCGACCCGTAGGGCCCGGCGATGGCCTGGGCAGGGCCGAGGAAGAGCCGTGTGTAGTCGAGAAGCAGACTCTCAGATCCTTCGGCAGAGAACTGCTCCCCCAGCCGACGGGCCTCGGCCGCGAGCTCGGGGTGAATCCGCGCTGCGGCGTGGCGCATCGAGTCGAAGACTTTTTCTTCCGCGAACTCCGGGCCCGGCTGGTAATAGCAGGCTGCCAGAAAGCGGCAGAGGTCTTGGCGGGCGAGTCCGCGCTCCTGATCGTACGCCGGCATCCCGGTTCCTGAACTATGAAAGCGGCAGCTTCAACTCGGCCCTCTGAACGCGCAGTTGCGCAAAGGCGCGGGGAATCAGACCCTTGCGCTGAACTGGCCGATGTAATGCACGTTCGGCCGGGTCTTTTTGTCCTCCTGCAGGCGGAACGACTTTTCCGCCTTGAGCACCCTGGCGATCTCCGAGTTCGGGTCGTCCTGGTCGCCGAAGATCCGCGCCTGGGCCGGGCAGACCTCGACGCATGCCGGCTGCAGACCGTTGCTCGTGCGGTGATAGCAGAACGTGCATTTTTCCACCACGCCCGCTTTCCGGATCGCGTCCACATCGCCCCGCATGAACTGATTCAGCGCCGGGATCGCCGCTCCGGCCGCCTTGGCGGTTTCCGCCGCCGAGGCCGTGCAGCCGGCGATCATCGCCGAGTTGTCGCTCCACTGAGGCTGAGGGTCCTCCTGGTGAGGATTGAAGCTGATAACGCTGTAGGTCTCGCCATTGAGACTCCGGTCGTCGAGTTCGGCATGGCTGTAGGGACAGGCGTTCTGGCAGGCCCGGCAGCCGATGCACAATTCGTCGTTGTGCATTGTGACGCCTTCCGGCGTCTTGAACATCGCCTTGGGGGTGGTAGGGCAGGCCGCGACGCAGGGCGCGTCCGTGCAGTGGTTGCACAGTACAGGCATGACCCAATGCTTCGTGTTCGGGAAGGCTCCCTCGGTCTTCATCATAAGGTCAGCCCAGTTGTGGCTCTGGCCCTTGGCGCGGGTGCGGGTGTTGTTTTCGGCCTTGCAGGCAAAGGTGCAGCATCCGCAGCCCACGCATTTCTGCAGGTTTATGACCATTCCAAAACTAGCCATTTGTGTTCTCCTTCAGTGCCAGTATCCAGTCATCAGGCCTTTTGGACCCTGACGCCAACGAAACCGCCGTTGCGGGCCGTCGAGCCGCTCAAGCGGTCGTAGTCGTCGACCAGGATCTCGTTGTTGTTGCCGCCCCGCGGCTGCGCTTTGGCGTAATCGCGCGCCGCCACGCGGCCGTAGGCCCAGTGTCCCTGGCCGTAGCACTTGGCGACCGTGCCGGGCCGCACGCCTTCCCAGAGCTTGAGCTTGGTGACGATCGAGCCTATCACCGAGGAGATCTTGACGGTATCTCCGGTCTTGAGGCCCAGCTTCACGCCGTCGGCCGGGTTCATCTTCAGCACGTCGTCCCAGGCAACGTCACCGGGGTCGACCTTCTTGAACTCCTGGTACCAGGGCAGATTCTGCGAACGGCCCTCGCGGTTGAGACGCGACTTGTAGTCGATGAAGTCGAGCGGATACTCGGCGAAGCTGCCGTGGCGCTTGGGCGGTTCGTAGTGCGGCACGTATGCCAGATCGCCGCGCGCCACGTAGCCGGTAACGGTGAGAATTTCGTCGACCGTGGTCTCGTACTTCTTGGCGTGCTCGAGAAGGCCCTTCTTCGCGGTCTCGCTGTAGAATTCGAACTTCTTGGTCGCCGTGTTGAATTTGCCTCCCCATCCTCGTTTGAAAGCGTACCTCTGGCCGTTGTACATCCCCTTCTTGCGGAATTCGGCCCAGCCATCGAGCTTGTCTCCCGGCAGCGGCGCCTTGGGCATCCACATCGGCGCGCTGGAAATCTTGGCGGCGATCTCCGTGAACTCCTTCTCGTTGGTCGGTGTCCGGCCGTTTTCGGGGTCCTGGAACTCTTTCGAGAGATAATCGTAGAGGTTAGGAAAGCCCCTATTCTTGAGCTTGTCGGCGAGCAGCCAGACCACCTCAGTCTCTTCCTGCTTGACATCCCACAGCCGTTTTCCGACGGGCTGCTGTATCGTCGCGTAGCCATGCAGGTTGCCCATGTTGGTGATCACGGACATTCCTTCGCTGGAGTTGAACGTCGCGGGAAGCACCACGTCGGCGAACTGCGTCATCTCCGAGGCGTTTGTTACCATGTGAGCGAAGAAGGGGACCGCGGCGAGCGCCTTGTCCCAGCGCGACGAGTCCGTGCATGAAAAATTGAAGTTGGTCCAGGAACTCAGCAGCACTTTGACGGCGCCCGGATCCTTGAGCATGCCGTTGGCGATGTTGTTGGTCACCACGCCGCTGCCGGGTCTCGCGTTCATCATCGCGGGCATGTCCTTCGCGCCGCGGCCGTCGATCTTCTTCTGCTTGCCGGCAGCCTTGGCAATGTCGTCGAGGTAAGCGTCGGACTTCGGGAACGCACCGATCGGAACGCTGGAGCTCTGCAGCGTGCCGCCTTCGACGTCGATCGAGCCGACCAAGCCGTTCAGCGCATGCACCGCCATCGCTGCGTAAGTTCCGCGCGGGTTCATCGCCACACCGGGCCCCATCCAGACCGCGACCTTCGGTGCCGCCTTGCCCATGGCGCGGGCGACGCGGATCGTCTGCGCCGCCGGAATCAGGGTTTCCTTCTCCGCCCAGGCCGGGGTGCGGTCTTTCAACTCGAGGTTCCACCACTTGACGAGGCCATGCGTTTCTTTTTCCACGAAGGCGGCCTCGTCAACCGTCTGACCGGCCACGAACAGGTTCTTGCCGTCCGTGAAGTCGCCGACGAACTCCTTGTTCCACAGCCCCTCGGTGAGCAGCACGTGGGCGATGGCACCGGCCAGCGCGCCGTCGGTTCCCGGCTTGACGGGAAGCCACTCGTGGGCCTTGGCCGCCGCATTGGAAA
>Ga0156192_1156_pt1 | contig 11469 bp, 6 predicted proteins | sample RifCSPlowO2_12_FD_107845 | JGI IMG/M metagenome (GOLD analysis project Ga0156192, IMG submission 107845) | Deltaproteobacteria bacterium RIFCSPLOWO2_12_FULL_60_19
CGAACCTTAGGCGGTGCCTTTCCCTGATCCTCAGCCGTGTATCGAATAGAGTCGTCCGGCCGGCGGGACCATGATCCCGTATCCGCAACCTGCCGCAGGCGTTCGCGGACGCATGAGGATCGTTGTTGCAAAACCAGGCGCCGAACTCCAGGCCCAGGCCTTTAAGCCACATGTTGTTGAGCTTGGAGAATGGCTCGATGTTGATGTACGCATTGTAGTCTTTACGGTCCGAGCGGACGCTGTTGCCGTCGTCGGCTTCGCCGATGCTGGCCATGACCGTGTTGAAGCGTACGAGCCTGCCGGGAATGCCGATGGCGCTCAAATCCTTATTGTCCCAGTTAACGCCGACACCGGTGCCGAACCGGCCCGTGTTAAAGCCGCCGTTGCGGCTCAAAAGATCGTACTCCGCCTGCGCGCCGGTTGAGCTCGAGCCCCGGCGATATGAACTTATGCTCGAAGGCCCGTCCATGCCGAGATAGAAAGTCGGCAGCCAGGGGCTGATCTGCTCCAGATGCATCCAGCCGACGCCGCGCTGCAAGTCGCTGTTGGTCCCAAAGCCGTCGAGGTCCAACCGGGACTCGATCTCCCAGAAGCAGTTGTTCACGCACAGGGTCCAGAATTGGCGGAACCGCCGTCCCACCACCTCGCCGCTGGTTCTCCCCGCATGGTCCCTGCCGGATGGGAAGGGCATAACGAAATGGAGCTCGTGAGCAAGGTTTACCGACCACGCCTTGTCCGCGGCCTGAATCGTCATGCCGCCGCCCGGACGGTAGCTGAAAGTCGGCAAAGCCGCCGCAGCGGCGCTCGCCTCTTTCCTCATCTCGATCTGTTCCGTCTTTACCTGCGCCTGTTCGGATTTGAGCCGGATCAGCTCATCCTCCAGGGCCTGGATCCTCGTATCCACATCCGCGCCCCGGGCCGGCAGCGCGGTGACGAACAACGCCGCGAGCAAGAACCCCAGCGCTGTGAAGCTGAGTAATCTGTTCTTCATCTTCGCCTCCTTTGGTTCGGTGATCTTCATTGGCCGTCGCTGAAGCTACACTAAAAGTAGGTATCTTGTCAAGCTAAAGTCGTATCGCGCACCCTCTCTGCCCGCTTCCAGCAAATCTACTAAACCTAAAGTCTTACGTCTTTTACCCGATCTTAAAGCCCCTTGTCAAGCGAAAAATACAACTTTTTTTAGGGGGGGGGGTCGGGGGGGTGTTGGCCGGGGGAACGGGGGTGGTGTAGGGTGGGGGCTTCCTAAGATTAAGTGCAAAATGCAAATTGTAAAGTGAAAAATCGCAGAGAGGACCGCTCGGAGCGGCCAGCGCATTGGCGACGGGCCCCTGGTCTGGTGTAAGGTAGGCTGCCGAATAAATCCAGGTTGTAAAATGCAAAGTGAAAAATGCAAAATCTAAGAAACGACCTGTCGGAGCGGCTATTGGAATTCGCGGCGAATACCATCAAGTTAGGGGCTCGACTGGGTAGAACCGCTGCGGGTCGCCACGTGGCCGGGCAGTTAATGCGGTCGGGGACGTCATCGGGGGCCAACTATGAAGAGGCGTGTGGCGCTGAGAGCCGGCCCGATTTCATCCACAAGCTGCAGATCGTGCTAAAAGAGGTAAAAGAGCCCCTTTATTGGTTGCGTTTGATCCAAAAAGCGTCCCTCATCCACCCTGCCGATCAAAATCTGTCTGCCCTTTTGCAAGAAGCAACTGAGCTGGCCAATATCGTCGCCAAGTCGATCATAACCGCAAGGACGCCGAGGTAGTGTCAGTATCTTCAGTCTTCATTTTGCACTTTGCACTTTTCATTTTGCATTTTTCAGTTTGACCGATTCCTAAGGACCGCGAGGTAACGGCATGATCCATCATTTCCGTTCTTCATTTTTCATTTTTCACTTTTCATTTTTCATTTTTCACTTATCCGCCGCCCCATCGCGTCTTGACCAACCCATTTTTGCCGGATATGATTGCGCCGAAACTTGGGACTGAACGCGAGCATGCGAAACAGCGACATTCATAATCCAGCGACGGGAGCGCTCTTGCGCAGCAATTGGATATTCGCCGCAATCGTGCTGCTGCTCGTCTCCGGCTGTTCCTCTTTCTCCTTGCCCTCCTTCTTCGGCCCCTCCGAGCCGCCGCCCAACGCCAACGCCGAGATGCTCTATAAGGAGGGGCTCGACTACTTCGCGAGGAAAAAATACGTCAACGCCATCGACCGCTTCCAACGGGTCAAGGCCGACTATCCGTTCGCCCAGGAAGTCCTCATGGCCGAGCTCAAGCTGGGCGAGGCTTACTACTTGAACGAGCAATACCCCGAGGCGATCGAGGCGCTTAAGGAATTTGTCGCCGTGCACGCAAGCAGCGAGCATGTCCCGTATGCGCTGTATACCGTCGGCATGGCGCATTTCGATCAGTACACCGGCAGCGACCGGGAGCAGAAGCTGACCGAGGTCGCCAGGGCCTATTTCGAGAGAGTCGCGAAAGACTTTCCCAAATCGCCCTACGCGCCCCAGGCCCGCGAGAAGCTCGCCAAATGCCTCGAATACCTGGCCGAGCACGAATTCATCGTCGCCTCCTTTTATATAAACGAGAAAAAATATCCCGCGGCGCAGGACCGGCTCGAAGATATTCTGCGCAAATATAAAGAGACTTCGGTCGCGCCGAAGGCGCTCTATCAGCTGGCCGAGAGCTACCGGCTGGAGAAAAACAACGTCAAGGCCGGCCTGGCCTACGAGGCTCTGCTCCATTACTATCCGAGCGACCCGCTGGCGAAAACCGCGCAGTCCCAGCTGAGCCAGCTCGCCAAGGAAAAACAGGACCCGCTGGCGGCGCTGCTCAAGCGCGAGCGCAGGCCTCTGCCGGCCGCGCCCGGCCTGACTGCTAGCGCACCCGCTCAGGCAGGCGCCGCACCCGCGGCCGAGGCGAAGAAACCGAAAGACTTAAATCTCGTCGCCAAAACGGAAGTTGTCAACGAAGATCCCGCCAGCCAGCAAAGCTTTTTCAGCCGGTTAAATCCGTTCTCGTCCTCGCCTCCTCCACCCGAGAAGGCCGAGGCCAAGAAGAAGGATGAGGCCAAGCCTCAGCCTGCGGTGAAAAAAGCCGACGCGGAACAGTCCGAGGGATTCTTTGCTTCCCTATGGAGAGGCATCAATCCATTCTCGTCGAAAGCCGAGGCCAAGCCGGGCGCAACGACGGCGAATCCGCAGATCGTCGGCGACATCGATCAGTCTTTGAAGGCCCGCGGCGCGGCGCAAGGCGCCAGGCCGAGCGCGCCGAAAACCGAGCTGCCCGCGGTCCCCGAGCCGGCGCCGCCGCCGGACACTCAAGCGGTGCTGGGGAGCGTCGACGCCACGCTGGGAAAAAAGGGCGTGAGCACGGCCAATTTGCCGCCACCGCCCGAAACCTCCTCGGCGCTCAAGACAACCGAGGCCGAGCGGGCTGCGGCGCGCTCCCGCCCCGCCTCCACGCCGGCGCCGGACAGCGGATTTGTCTCCAAGTTGGACGAGGCGCTGAAGCAGCGAGGGATCGATCCGTCGAAAATCGAAGCCGCGGGCGCCCAGAAGCCGCCGCCGACCGGCGCGCGTCCGCTGGTGGCGCGTCCGAAACCTGAGCCGCAGATCCAGCTTGAGCCGAGGCTCGGGACGGAGCGGAAGGGACCGCTGCTCGGCGCGCAAGAGTTTCAGCCGCAGGAAAAGCCCGCGCCGCTCAAAGAGGCCGACCTCGCGCCCGGCCTGCCTGCGGGCGTCCCCGCTCAGGCAGGCGCCGAAGCCGCGCCGCCTGCGCCGCCCGCTGAGCCTGAGCAGCCTCGATCGCTGCCGCAGGCCGTGGTGAAAGGCCCGCCGCAGCCGCCGAAGGAAAAACCGGCGACCGATCCGAACACCGCGGCCAAGCCGAAGGACGGCGAGGAGCTGGAAGAAAAGGGCGTGTTGGATCAGCTTAAGGAAGATGCCGGCAGGATCGGCGATATCTTGAATCCGTTCAAATGGTAAGAAGTTGATTGGGTTTGTTGAGTTATTGAGTTTGTTGAGTTTCCAACTCAATGAACCCAAAAAACCCAACTAACGCAAGAAACCCAACGAACCCAACCAACCCAACTAACGCAACGAACCCAATGAACCCAACTAACCCAAAGAACTCAATGAACCCAACTAACCCAATTAACCCAAAGAACTCCCTCCCCCCAACCCCTCCGCTCTCACCGCCACGCGACCGGCCTTTCGGTTCGCTATCTTCTCCCGCAGTCTCTCCATCGTCGTGTAAAGCGTCGGGATAAATATCAGCGTCATAAACGTCGAGACGGTCAATCCGCCGATCACCGTGATCGCCAGCGGCGCGTTGGCCTCGGCGCCCTCGCCGATGCCCAGCGCCAGCGGCAGCAGGCCGAGAACCGTCGCGAAACTCGTCATCATGATCGGGCGTAGCCTGGTCTTGCCGGCCAGCGCCACGGCCTCGTGCAGCTCCATGCCCCGCTCGCGCAACTGGTTGGTGTACTCGACGAGCAGAATCGCGTTGCTCACGACGACGCCGACCATCATGATGATGCCGATGAAGGAGATGATGCTGAGCGTGGTGCCGGTGGCGTAGAGGATCCAGACGACGCCGATGAAGCCCAGCGGGACGGAAAACATGATGACAAAGGGGTGGAGCAGCGAGCCGTACTGCGAGGCCAGCACCATGTAGATCAGGGCGATGGCCAGGACGAGCGCGAGGGTCAGATTGCTGAACGCCTGTCCCTGCTCTTCACGCGCGCCTTTTAAGCTGATCCGAAAATCTTTCGGCGTTTCGACGCGGCTCAGAACGTCCTCGATCTCCAGCGCCGCGCTCCCCAGCGGCCGGCCGGTGACGTTGGCCGTGACGTGAATGATCCGCTGCTGGTATTTGCGCTCGACCTGCGTCGGCGAGGTGGTCGGAACCAATCGCGCCAGATTGCTCAGCGGCACGGCCCGGCCGTCGGATTTGATGAAGATGCGATTCAGCTGCTCGATCTCCCGGCGGTCCTGCTCGCCGAAGCGGACCCGGATCTTATGCTCCTTGCCGGTGTCGGGATCGATAAACACCGACGCCTCCGTTCCGTCGACCGCGGTCCTGATCGTATCCGCCACCGCCGAGGCGGTGAGGCCGAGCGCGGCGATCCGCTGGTGGTCCATCTCGATCTTGAACTGCGGCAATCCCTCCTCCCGGCTGACTTGAATATCGGTGACGCCCTGCACGTCGCGCAGCGCCGCGGCGATCTCCGCCGCCTTCTCGCTGCCGGTCTTCAGATCGTAACCCTGGATCTCGATATCGATCGGCTCTTCGGCGCCGAAGCTGATGACGCGGCTGACGAGGCCTCCGGGGTTCATCGTCACGCGGGCGCCGGGGAAGTTGGCGAGCTTGGGCCGGAGGTCGTCCATGATCTCGAAGGAGCTGCGCGTCCGGTCCTTATGAGGGAGCAGGCGCACCCGCAGGTTGCCGGTGTGCGGGCCGGAGAAGCGGCCGCCGAAGATCGCGCTTCGTCCCCGGCTGGAGCCGGCGCGGCCGAACACCGAGAGCAGCTCCGGCACTTCCCGGATCACGATGTCCTGAATCTCGTTGACCACCCGGCGCGTCTCCTCGACGCGCGTGCCGATCGGCAGCCGGACGCTGACGCCGAACTCGCCTTCGTCCGAGGGCGGAAAGAGCTCCGAGTCGATGCGGTATTTGTAGATCGGATAGGTCGCGACGAAAACGGCCAGCGTCCCGACGATGACCCGCGTCTTGTGCGCGAGCGCCCAGGTCAACAGCCCGCTGTAGCTCTGCTCCATGCGCGAGAAGAAGCGCCCGAAAAGGGCGAGCGGGGCCCGGAGCAATACGAGCTTATACGGCGCCTCGCGCGGGCGCATGAACCATTTGCAGAGAATCGGCGTCAGGGTCAGCGACTCGAACAGCGAGGCCATGAGCGAGAAGGCGACCGTAAACGCCATCTGGCTGAACAGGATCGAAGCCACGCCGTGGACGAACGCGATGGGCAAAAAGACGATCACGCTGGTCACGGTGGCGGCGATGATCGGGCGGCTCACCTCCTTGGCCCCTTTATAGGCCGCGTCGTAAGGCTCCTCGCCGTTCTGCAAATGGCGGTAGATGTTCTCCAGGACGACGATCGAATCGTCCACCAGCCGCCCCACGCCCAACGCCAGCCCTCCGAGGGTCATGATGTTGAGCGTCATGCCGCCGAAGTAGAGCAGCACGAAGGTCGTGACGATGGAAATCGGGATCGAGAGGGAGATGATGAAGGTGGTGCGCAGGTTGCCGAGAAAGAGAAAGACCACCAGCGCCGCGAGCACCGCGCCGATATAGGCCTCGTGCTTGAGGTTCTCGATCGAGCGGCGGATATAGGTGGACTGGTCGCTCACGATGAAGAGCTGGACGTCGGGCGGAAGATCTTTCTGCAGCCGCTCCAGCTCGGCGAACGCCGCGTCGGCGACCTTCACCGTGTTGGTCCCCGGCGCTTTCCTGACCGGCAGGAAGAGGCCGCGGCCGCCGTTGACCAGCGCGATCGACCGGGAATCTTCGAAGCCGTCCCTCACCTGGGCCACGTCGCGGATGCGGATCGCCGTCCCCTTCTGGTGGCGGATCACGAGGTCGCCCAACGGCTCCACCGTGTGCGAGCGGCCCAGGCTGCGGATGTTGATATCGCGCGTGCCGGTCTTGATGCTGCCGGCCGGCACGTCCACGTTGCCGCGCCTGACGGCCTCGACGACGTCGGCGAGAGCCAGGCCCGCGCCCTCCAGTTTCGCGCGATCGACATCCACCTGGATCTCCCGCACCCGGCCGCCGGAGACCTCGACGGAGGCGACTCCGGGCAGAGTCTCCAGGCGCGGCGCGATGTAGTCCTCGGCCAGCTCGCGCAATTTGCGCTCGTCCAGGTTCCCTTGCAGTCCGAACGTGACGACCGGGATGGAAGAGGGGTCGAACTTGACGATGATCGGCCGGTCGGAGTCTTCGGGCAGGTCGTTGACGATCGTGTTGAGATTCTGCTGGATGTCGTTGGAAGCGGTATCGAGATTGGTCCCCCAGTTGAATTGAATCGAGACGAGCGAGATCCCGTCGCGCGAATACGAAGCGACGTAGCGCACCCCCTGGATGCGGCTCACGGCCTTTTCGACCGGGCGGGTGATGGCGGTTTCGATATCTTCAGGCGTGGCGCCTCGGTAGTCGGTGGTGACGCCGGCGACCGGGTAGGTGATTTCGGGGAAAAGGTCGATGGCGAGATTGGTGAAGGAGATCACGCCCAGGAGCATGATCCCGATCGTTATCATGAAGCGCGCGACCGGATTATCCAGCGATCCTTTGATGAGATCCATATTCCGCTTTCAGAGATCAGCCTTCGGCTTTGCGCTTCCTGCCTTCGCGGGATTTCTTTTCTACCGGCTGACTGCTCACGGTGGATTGTTTCCCCGCTTCTTCCACCACGCTCACCTTCGCCTGATGGCGCAATCGCTGCTGGCCCGATACGACGATGTTCTCTCCGCCCTTCAATCCCTGGGTGACTTCGGAAAGGCCGTTCTGCGTCCACCCCGTCGTCACCGCGACTTTCTGCGCTTTGCCTTCCGCGACCGTATAAACCGCTTTTTGCCCCTCCCCCTCTTCCTCGACCACCGCTTCGGTCGGAACCAGCACGGCGTCTTTGTGCTCGGCGAGCACCAGAGTGACGCGGGCGAACATGCCGGGTTTCAGAACCTGCTGCGGATTGGGAACGTGGACCTCGGCCATCAGCGTCCGGCTGGCGACGTCGAGCGCCGAGTTGAGCCGGGCGATCGTGCCTTCGAAGGCCCGCCCCGGAAAGGCGTCGAGCTCAAGCTTTGCTTTCATTCCGACGCGCGCCAGGCTCACGTCCTTCTCGGAAATCATGACGTTGACCTTGAGCGGGTCCGGAATCGCGAGCGTCAAGATCGACGACGTGCTCGTGACATAGGCGCCGGGGTCGATCAGGCGGCGGGTGACCACGCCGCTAAACGGCGCGACGATGCCGGTGAGACTCAACAGATAACGCGACTGGGCGAGCGTCGCCTGGCGCTGCGCCAGTTGGGCCTGGGCCAGGTCTCGCTGCGCCTTGGCCGTATGCACCCGTGTTTCGGTGGTGTCCAGCTCCTGAGTGGAGATGAAATCCTTTTGCCTGAGAACCTTCGCTCGCTCCAACTGCTTTTCGGCGTCGGCAAGCTGGCTCTCCTTCTCCCGCACGGTGGCTTCGGCGACCTTCACCGCCGCCTCATCCTCTTCCACGCGATGGCGTTGCTCGCGCTGATCGACGGTCGCCACCACCTGGCCGACGGCCACCTTGTCGCCGATCTCGAAGTGGATGCGCTCCACGTAGCCGGCGATCCGCGAGACCACCTCGACCTGCATCAGCGGCGCGACATCGCCGCTGGTGTTGAGAACGTACGAAATCGGGCCCTTCTTGACCGTGGCGAGCTTGACCGGTATCTCGCGGCCGACTTGAGACCTGCTCTCAGTCTTCTTTCCCAGCCCCTGAGAGAGCTCGCGGTAGCCGACGATCGCCCCGGCCAGGGCGATAAGTCCGACCAGTAGAATGTATCGCGTCATTAGTATCTGCTTCGCTCCGTCACGGATTGCACCTTGCTCCCCTGCACCCCCGCTCTCCAACTACGGCGTTCCGACCGCCTTGAGCAACTTCGCTTCTTCAATCTTATAATTGTATAGTGAGTTGATATAGTCAACCTCGGCCCTGACGTAGGTCTCCTGCGCGTCGGTCACTTCGATAATCGAGCCGACGCCGACCTGATACCGCCCATTAGCCAGCTCCAGATTTTCTTTCGCCGCCCCCTCCGCGGCCTTGCTCGCTTTGATCCGTTCCTGCGAGCTGACCAGGTTTGCGTAGCCCTGCTCGACTTCCAGGGCGACCTGCTGCCTCTGCTGCTCTTCCTGGAATTTGATCGAGTAGTAGGTCCGCACCGACTCCTCCGTCTTGTACGTCGTCCTGAAGCCGTCGAAGATGGGGATGTTGAGGCTCAGTTGCACCTGCCATTCTTGCTTTAAAGGAAAGGTGGTCTGGGCAGTGGTCACGGTGTCAGCGCCCACCTTTTCTTTACCATGGAGGTTGCTCACGTTTTTTCGCCCATAAAATCCTTCGACCAGAATATCCGGCAGATGGCTCCGCCGGTTGGTCGCGATCGTCTGATCCTGGGCCCTTCTTTGCGCCTCGAAGCTCAGCAGCTCGGGACGCGCGGCAAAGCCCTGCGTCCTGGACTGCTCCAGCGACAATGGAAAGCGGGCCGCGGAAAAACTCTCGGCCAGGCTCTCGACCACGGCGCCCGTCATAGCAGGCACGGCCTGCTCCGGCAGGTCCGGCAGTCCCATCGCGTTCTTGAGCGTCACCCAGGCAACCTTGACGTTGTTCTGCGCCGTGATGAGCCCGGATTGGGCGGTGTAGAGGTTGGCTTCGGCTCTCACGACGTCGATTTTCGGCCGAGTGCCGACCTCGTAGAAGGCCCGCGCCTGGCGGACGATCAGCTCCCGGTCTCTGACGGTCTCTTCCGCAACTCTCACCAGCGCGATCGCCTGAAGATAGAGATAGTAGGCCTGTTTCACGCTCAAAACCACGGCGTCCGCGGACGTCTTTAAGTTGTAGCGCGTGGCGTCGAGCGTCTCGCGCGCCGACTGGACCGCCCCTTCCCGCTTGCCGAAATTATAGAGCGTCAGATTAAAGTTGGCCTGGCTCGCATAGGCGTCGGAGGCGCTTGGATCGCTATTGCTCTTGGCGGTGCGGTAGGAGTTTGAGAGGCTAAGGGTCGGGTAATAGGCGGCGAACTGCTGTCGCAGGACGGCTTGCTGCGCTCCGACCCTCTCCGCCGCAGACTTGATGCTCGGATGATTCTCCAGCGCGTTGCGCACGGTGTCTTCCAACGTCAGCACCTTGCCCTTTTCTTCGAGCGTCAACGTGGTCTTGCCGCCCTGCTCCATTGAGTAGGGCGATTCGGCGGCCCGACTCGCCGCAGCCGCGTTCACGAAGACCATCGTCATGAGAGAAAGAACGATCTTGCTTAAAGACATAAATTCCTCCCCAATTGAAATCGCGGATCAATTTATATCGAACACGGGGTTTGAATCCCCGTGTTCGACCAAAGGGGAGAGCTGCCGCTTCTCCCCTTTGGAAACCACATCGGTTTTGTGCCCGCCTCAAGAGGCGGGGTTTACATTGAATCGATGCCATATATATGGCTTTTCGACGCGCAAAGCAAAACAAAAACGGGTTGACATGGCCAGGCGACCGTGGGATGAATGAACCGGCGTTCATTTTACTGAACCTCCGGTCAAAAATGGCCCATCCGAGCCGCAAAACGATCCTGCTGAATTTCCGCACCCGCTCGCTGCTCGAGGCGACGCGGAAAGTCATCGCCGCCGAGGGCTTCGACGCCGTAACGATGGAGCGCGTGGCCGGCGAGGCCGGCATGGCCAAGGGCGGGATCTATCTTTACTTCCGCAACAAGGACCGGTTGATCCTCGCCGCGATCGAAGAGATCGCCTCCGAGATAGTCCGGCGGATCGAAGCTCGCGTGGAGCCGAGCGCCCCGCCGTGGGAGAGGCTCTGCGGCGCGATGCGGGCGCAGCTGGAGATCATGGAGGAGCAGAAAGAGCTGCTGCGCGTCCTGCTGCTCGACCGCCGGCTGCTACGCGACAGCCCGAAAGGGCGGCAGGCGCGGCGGCTGCTAAAGTACCGCGCCATCCACGAGGCAAGGCTCAAGCATATTCTGGACGACGGGATGAAGCGCGGATCTTTTCCGGCGATGGATACGACCAAAGCGGCATTTTACATCAACGAGCTGACGATCAGCACCGCGCAGCGGCGGCTGATCGGCTTAAGCTCCGACTCCCTTGCGAGAGACGCCGAGGGGCTGACGCGTTTCGTCGCCCTGCTCCTGCGCAAGAACGGGCTTCGTTCCGCGCGGTGGAAGGCGGGCCGATGAAAGAGCTTTACCGAGCGCCGGCAACCCGTCTTCTCTGGGCTTTCGCCGCCGCAACGCTTTTCTTCGGCTGCGAGCGCGGCGCTCCGGCCGGCAAGGCGGAGCCGAAGCGGGCGCAGCAGGCGCTCCTGCCGGTCGCCGTGACGCCCGCGCGCGTCCAGAGCGTGGCCCGCGCGGTGGAATTCGTCGGCACGCTTCACGCCAACGAGGAGGTCACCGTTTCGAGCGAGGTGGACGGCAGGATCGCCGCTCTGGCCGCCGACCTGGGGGACCGGGTTGTTGAAGAACAGACCCTGGCCAAGATTCAGGACGCGGAGTTTCGCCTGGCCATCCAGCAAACCCAGGGGAGCCTGGGCGAGATTCTGGCCAAGCTGGGGGTCGAGCAAACGCCGCCGCCCGACTTCGACGTAACGCGCACGTCCCTCGCGCTCAGGGCGAAGGCTGAGCAGGACGACGCCGAGTCGGCGCTCAAGCGCGCTAAAATTCTTTACGAGCGGCAACTGATCGCGGCGCAGGAGTACGACACCGCCGGGATGCGCGCC
>Ga0156192_1146_pt1 | contig 11452 bp, 7 predicted proteins | sample RifCSPlowO2_12_FD_107845 | JGI IMG/M metagenome (GOLD analysis project Ga0156192, IMG submission 107845) | Deltaproteobacteria bacterium RIFCSPLOWO2_12_FULL_60_19
CGCTTTCACCGACCCTGTTGTGCCGAAGGCCGTGTTGAGAATCACGACGCCATCGGTTCGCTGCGGTCCGCCGGGAAACTGCGCGTAGCCAAGCAGGCCGCCGGCCAGCGTGCATACCCACATGTTCAAGTATTTCGTCGTCGGCCAGGCATTCATGCCCCCCCTCGCCGTGAATTTCACGGTATCGTCGTCGCCGAAGGACGTTCGCGTGGTCTTCGTGCGCGTGATGCCGGTCGTCGGTTTGCCCTTCGGATCCTTCGTGGCGAGAGCGAATTGAAGGCGCACGTCGGCAACGAGTCCACCCCACACAGACGGCACCTTCGTGCGGTCCGGGTTCGTCGCGCGGTAATCACGATTCAGTACAGCGATCTGGCTCCTGATTTGGGTGACTGAGATGTTCTCGTCCGCCTTGGTGAAAACGACATGCACGACAACCGGAATCGTTGTGATTCCGATCCGGGCTCTGAGGCCCGTCATCATGCGCTGCGCTGTCGCATGCTCGAGGTCCGTCTGCCTTCCTCGAAATCCGGGATCCGATTCGAGCAATCGATGGTGAACCGACATCGTCCCGCACATCCGTCTCGGTGTTCTCTTTGGCATGTCCATTACCTCCTTTTGAAATCCAACTGCACCGCTAAAATGGTCTTATGTCAACCTCACCGCCGGTTTTAAGGCAGGGATGGACATTTCCCTTCGTACCTACGTCCGGTAGGCCGAGTTGATCCGCACGTAGTCGTGGCTCAGGTCCGAGGTCCAGACGGACGCGGACTCCGTTCCCTGGCCGAGATGGATCTTCACGGTAAACGAGCGGCGCGCCAGCACCTTTGCGGCTTCGCGCTCTTTCGACCGGAGCCCCACGCCGCCCCGCGCAACCAATACGTCGTCGAACGCCAGCGTGACTTTCTCCGGGTTGATCGGGACGCCGGAATATCCGACTGCGGCCAGGATGCGGCCGAAATTGGGGTCGGAGCCGTAGAAGGCGGTCTTGACGAGCTGCGAGTTGGCCACGGCGAAGGCGACTTTCTTCGCCTCGGCGCTGGACTTCGCGCCCTCGACTTGAATCTCCGCCACTTTGGTCGCACCTTCGCCGTCCTCCACCAGCTTGATCGCGAGCTTCTTCATAACCTTGAAGAGCGCCCGCTCGAAGGAAGCGGCCTGACGGCTCCCGGCCTGGATGGGCGGATTTTCCGCGACACCGCTCGCCAATAGCAGCGCCGTGTCGTTCGTGCTGGTGTCGCCGTCGACGGTCGTGCAGTTGAAGGTTTTCCCGGCGGTCCGCTTGAGCGCGGCGCGCAGGAGGCGCGGCGCGACGGCGGCGTCGGTGAGAAGATAGGCGAGCATCGTCGCCATATTCGGCGCGATCATGCCCGCGCCTTTGGCCATTCCGGCAACCGTCATTTTCTTTCCGTGGACGCGGAAGATCGCGGACGCTACCTTGGTGAACTTATCGGTCGTCTGCGTCGCTTCCGCCGCCTGGATAAAATTGTCCGGCGCGAGATTTTCAACGGCCTTGCGCACTCCGTCCCGGAGGTTCTCCATCGGCAGCGGAACGCCGATGATCCCGGTCGAGGAAGGAAAAACCAGTTCAGGATCGATCCCGAGCAGACGGCCGGCCTCGCGGCAGGTCGCTTCGGCGTCCCGCATTCCCCGCGCGCCGGTGCAGGCATTCGCGTTGCCACTGTTCACCACAGCGGCTTGAATCTTGCCCTGCTTCATCCGCTTCATCCCCAGCAGAACCGGGGCGGCCTTGAAGCGATTGGTGGTAAAGATAGCGGCCGCGGTCGCCGGGCGCTCGCAGACGATCAACGCCAGATCTTTTTTCTTGCTCTTCTTGATGCCGCAGGCGACGCCCGCGAATCGGAAGCCGGGAACTCTGATCATAGCCATCGTGTTCGTGCTCGCTGCTCGTGTTCGTAAAAGAGTTTTGTCTTCGTGCTTGTTCTTAACACGAGCCACGGTATTATTTATTTCCCGCAGCACCGTTTATATTTTTTTCCGCTGCCGCAGGAGCACGGCTCGTTCCTGCCGACCTTGCTTGCCTGCCGCTTGACGGGAACGGACGGCGCCGGCTCGGCTCCTTCCGCCCCGTGGCTCAGGACCATTCTCTGAGGACGGCGCTGAACCTGCATCTCTTCCACGGCCGCCTCGCGCGCCATCTCGACCGTAAAGAGCTTCTGCACCACGTCCTCCTGGATGCGGCGGATCATCTCCTCGAACATCTCGAAGCCATCTTTTTGATATTCCTGCAGCGGGTTCTTCTGCCCGTAGCCGCGCAGCCCGACCCCCTCCTTGAGATGGTCCATGCCGAGGAGGTGGTCTTTCCACAGGCTGTCGATCGTCTGCAAGAGGACGATCTTTTCCAACTGGCGCAACATATCGACGCCGAACCGCTGTTCTTTGTCGGCGTAGAACCGAATGACCCGCTCGGCGACTTTTTCCGGCAACTCTTCGGGCGTAATGCTCTCCGCCTTCTCCGCCGGCAGCTCGAAACGAAAAGCGAACCGATGGTAGAGCGCCTCGCCCAACCCCTTAAAGTCCCATTCGGAGGCATGGACATTCTTGTCCGCGTAACGGGCCGCGATCTCTTCCGCCAGCCCGGACGCCATATCCTGCACCTCTTCTTTGAGGCTCTCGCCCTGGAGCACCTGCTTGCGCTGGTGGTAGATCACCTCGCGCTGTTTGTTCATCACGTCGTCGTATTCCAGGAGATGCTTGCGGATATCGAAGTTGTGCGCTTCGACTTTTTTCTGCGCGTTCTCGATGGCGCGCGTCACCAGTCCGTGCTCGATCGGCACGCCCTCTTCCATCCCCATGCGCGTCATGATTCCCTGGATGCGCTCGGCGCCGAAGATCCGCATGAGGTCGTCTTCGAGCGAGAGATAGAAACGGGACGAGCCGGGGTCTCCCTGCCGTCCCGACCGGCCGCGCAGCTGGTTATCGATCCGGCGGCTCTCGTGACGCTCGGTGCCGATGATGTGCAGCCCGCCGGCGGCGATGACTTTTTCCCGCTCTTCGGCGCAGCCCTTCGTATACTTCCCCAGCATCTCCTCGTATTTCTGGCGGTAGGCCTCGGGGGCCTTCTCGATCTGCTCCCGGACCTCATCCACCACGCGGACGTATTCCTGTTTTTTCGACTCGTAGTTTTTCTGCGCTTCGCGCAGCGCCTCTTCGTAGGGGATGCGCAGCTCTTCGCAGCGCGCCTCGGCTTCCTCGAAGGCGGCGTGCGCCTCCTCAAATCGCGCGACCTCCGCCGCGTGATCGCCGCGCGACAAGAGATCGTTGGCGACTATGAATTCATAATCGTTGACGCGCTGCTCGTAGTTGCGCCGCTGCTCGTCGAGCGCCTCCATGATCTCGTCGCGCTTGCCGTTCCCCTGCTGCCAGCGGCCGAGGTAATCGTCAAAGCTCTGGCGGGCCTCCTCGAAAGTCCGGCGGGGCTCCCCGCTCACCGCGCCGCCCGCTTCCAGCAGAGAGCGATCGAGGCTCTCTTTCGCCTGGAGATAGCGCTCCGGAAGGCCTCTTAATTCATGGAGCGCGCTGATCAGCTCGGTCGTCGAGATATCGTCGTAGTCTTCCCGCAAAGCGCGGAACGGCGAAAGCTCTCGCAGCCGCCGCTGGCTTTCGGTGAGCCGCTTGAGCGCCTCGCCTCGCTGCTGCTCGTAGGCTTCCCCCTGCTTCTTGTATTGCCGCTCGGCCTTCTGGATTTCCTCCTCGTGCTTCTCTCTCAGCTCTCTCAGCGCGTCCTCGTAGCGCGGCGCCCCTTGCTGCGGCGATTTGGAGGCGCGGTTGATCCAGTCGTTTTCCATGTCCGAGCGGCCTAGGAACTCCGGGTTGCCGCCGAGCAGAATGTCGGTTCCACGCCCGGCCATGTTGGTGGCGATCGTCACGGTGCCGAAGCGGCCGGCCTGCGCGATGATGTTCGCCTCGGCCTCGTGGTTGACCGCGTTCAAGACGTTGTGCTTGACGCCCTTTTGCTTGAGCAGGCGCGAGACGCGCTCCGACTTGGCCACCGAGGTGGTTCCCACCAGGATCGGCTGCCCCTTTTTGTGGCGCTCCTCAATCTCCTCCACCACCGCGTCGAACTTCTCCTTCTCGGTCTTATAGACGACGTCGGCCTGGTCCGCGCGGATCATCCTGCGGTGCGTCGGGATCACCAGCACGTCGAGCTTGTAGATTTTCTTGAACTCCGGCGCTTCGGTGTCGGCCGTGCCGGTCATGCCGGCCAGCTTTTTGTACATCCGGAAATAGTTCTGGATGGTGATCGTCGCCAGCGTCTGGTTCTCCTCGCGAATGTGGACGCCCTCTTTGGCCTCGACCGCCTGGTGGAGCCCGTCGGACCAGCGCCGTCCGGGCATCAGGCGTCCGGTGAACTCGTCCACTATGATGACTTCGCCGTCTTTGATCACGTAGTCCACGTCGCGCTTGAACAGCGCGTGGGCCTTCAGCCCCTGCAACACATGGTGCAGCGTCTCGATGTGGCGCGGATCGTAGAGGTTGTGGATGCCGAGGAGCCGCTCGACCTTGGCGACTCCGGTTTCGGTCAGCGTCGCCGTCCGGCTCTTCTCATCGACCGTGTAATCGCCCTGCGCCTCGATGGCGGCCCGCTTTTCCTGCGACGGGTCTCCCTGAATCACCGCGCCGCGCTGGAGCTTGGGGATCATCCGGTTGATATTGTAATACTTGTCGGTCGATTCCTCCGCCGGGCCGGAGATAATGAGCGGCGTTCGCGCCTCGTCGATTAATATATTGTCCACCTCGTCGACGATGGCGAAGTTGAGTTCGCGTTGGGCATACTCCTCCAGCGAAAATTTCATGTTGTCGCGCAGATAGTCGAAGCCGAATTCGTGGTTGGTCCCGTAGGTAATGTCGACGCGATAGGCCTCCTGGCGCGAGATCGGCCGCAAGTTCAAATAGCGGTAGTCCTTGGTGATGTAGGCGGGATCGAAGAGGTAGCTCTCGTCGTGGACGATCGAAGCGACGGAGAGCCCGAGCGCGTGGTAGATCGGACCCATCCACTGGACGTCGCGCCGCGCGAGATAGTCGTTGACGGTGATGAGATGCGCCCCCTTTCCTTCCAGCGCGTTCAGATAAAACGGCAGCGTGGCGACGAGCGTTTTGCCCTCGCCGGTCTTCATCTCGGCGATCTTGCCTTCGTGGAGCACGATGCCACCGATCATCTGCGCGTCGAAGTGGCGCAGACCGATGGTCCGCTTGGACGCCTCGCGCACGGCGGCGAAGGCCTCCGGCAGAATGTCGTTCAGCGCGTCGGCCACCGCCTGACGCAACTGCTTCTCGAGATTCTCCGCTTCGGTCTTTAGCTCCTCCCGCTCCTCGACGCTCGCAGCCGAGGCCTGAGCCAGGGCCTCGTCGAGCGCCGCGCGCACGCTGGCCGTCGCCTCTTTGATTCTTTCCCTGAACTGCTCGGTCTTGTGCCGCAGCTCCGCGTCGGTAAGCTTTTGGTATTCCGGCTCGAGCGAGCCGATCTTCTCGACGACGGGACGAATGCGCTTGATCTCGCGCTCGTTCTTCGTCCCGATGATTTTTTTTATCCAGTCGAACATAAGCAAAGAAGCCGTCAGCGTTCAGCGTTATAGTTTTAGCCGGAGGCTGATCCTCCCTAGGCGGAGGTCGCTGATTGCTGAGAACTTTAGTCTAGTAAAATACACGATCCTGCGGTGGTGATACAAGGCGTGAAACCTAGGGAGATCGCGGAGGTGTCCAGCAGATAGCCTTTACTCAAGCGTCTTGTCCTCCCGTCTTTTCCGGAGCAAGGCCGGACGGAGCGGATGCTTTTCGGAAAAACCCCGGAGCGCCTTGACGGGGTCGGAAGGGATCGGCGTCACTTCGATGACCTTCCCGTCCGTGGACCATACAAGTTGAGAGTTCGCCTTGATGTTAAACCGTTTTCGGATCGGCGCGGGGACCACGGTCTGCCCTTTCTGAGTTACACTTGTTTTATGCATGGCTACATGTCTCCCTTATCAAGGTAAGGCGCACTGTCAAGTTACAATACGCGGGCTTGAAAAACAATCCGCGAGAAAAATTCGGGTCGCCGGACGATCGGCCGGAGTTGCCAACCGTGCCGAAGCAAGGGAACTGTGCAAACGCGCAAAACAATCTTTTACCCTTTATTTTTCCCCTTGACGCCCTTGAAAAGCGCGTGTTAGAAGCTGAGCGTGACGCGGATGATGACGCTCGGAAATAAGATCAGGACGTCGTTGCTGGTCATTTTCCTACTGGGCGCTGCCGCGGCGCCGGCTTATGCCGATCTCACGGTTGAGTTTTCCGACACGGTCAGGCAGGCTGTCAACCCGGACACGCAAAAGCAGGTCCAGGATCTGATCAACACCGGGCTTAAGAACCGCGCAAAGACCGATGCCGACGCCCGCGACCTGCTCGGGAACAATCAAACCCTCAAGATCATTTGTTACGGGGAGCCGAAGGCGGACGAACTCGGGCTAAAAGCGCCCGACCCGCTCATGGGCGCGCTGCTCGGCGGCTTTGGCGAAACCAAGGGGGACTTCGACGCGGCGGGAAAGCCAAAACGCGGAGGCACCGTTTACATAGCGATTGACTGTGACAAACTGAGAGCGCGCGGCTGGTTTAGAGAGTTCGATCACCTCGCCGGCAAACAGACCATGTGGAACGTTCTGGTTCACGAGCTGCTCCACGCCTCGAACCAGGGACATCGCCATCCGCCCGAAGAGCTCAGCGTCTACGAACAATGGGTCGAGGCGTTCAACCGGACAATTCGGAGGGAAATCAGGCAGGCCCAGGCTGCGACTGAAAAGAAAGCCGAAGGCGGAAAAAGGGTCGGCGCGGTTCCCAAGGGGCCCACCGAGATGTACGCGTTAGTGAATAATCAGCCCGAGGTTCTGGCCTGCATTGCGCCGGGACAGAACCCGCAAGAAGCGGCCAAGGCTCTGGGCATGGGTAATCACCAGTTGGTCGCCGGCGGCCCGGCCGGCACCCTGATTCGCGGACCTGGAGATCCCCAAACCGTCAACCGCCTGGCCCAGGACCGAAAAGTCACGCTCTGTTTTCCGGCGGAGGTGGACGTCTGCATTATCATGACGCCGCTCACCCCTTTCCGTGGTCACGACCACGAGACGCACAGCCACAGCGGCAGCGGCCTCCACGAGCACCAGCCACCCGATCCGCCGCTCCACTGGGGCGTCACGCCGCCGGAGGCCGTGATCGACTGGAAGGAGTTGTTGTAGACGTTTTGTTTGCTCCGGTTGGACGCCTTTTTTCCGATTGACACTTCGAAAAGCGCCGTGTTAAAAGCTCAGCTATGGAAAAACCGCGGCGACTGATCGTTTCGCTTGTCGTCCTCCCCTTCTTTCTGCTTCAGACTGCCGCCATCCCGGCGCGCGCCGCCGACGCTACTCCCCCATTCACCCCGCCGTGGACCGGGACACAAGAGAGGATTCCCCCAGAGGTTAAAGATAAGGAGAGCGAGCAGCCGGCGACTTGGTGCGAGGACCCGCAAAAGAAACAGTTCGAGGTCACCTATCTGGGCCCTGGCGGCGTGGGGCGGACTACGATCCGGCGCAGGGAAATCGTAGATAAGCAGGGCAATCCGGGAGTTGTCTGGGAGATTAAGACTGTGGAGCCGGGAAAGCCGGATAAAAAAGTCACGTACAACGTGGACAATAATGGCAACGGAACGCGGACGGAGAAGATAGGCAAACAACCGCCCACTACAACAGAGCTTAAACCGGGCGACCTCTACGATCCCAAAACTTCGCCGACAAAAGGCACCTGGCTGTCCCCCCTATTCTCCAACTGGCTCGTCAACGTGGCCTACCGCGAAGGCGGCAACCCCCGCTTTCCAGCATCGAGAGCCACCGCTACCGACTTTCGGTGGCCGCTTATCCTAGCCGCCACGGAAGAGCGGCCCAGAGGCGAGACTCCCCCGACCCAGGAGAGACCCGTCATCAACATCAAGATCGTCACCTATGGGAATCCGCCGCCCGACACGGTCGTCCATTTTGACCCTGGCCCCGAAACCACGCCGGAGGAATTTCTCACCACTCCGCCGACCACGGTGAGGTGGGACCCGAAGCAGGATGGAGAGGGACCCGGAACGACCCACCTTCCGGGAGACGGGAGCGGTGTAACGATCACGAAAATTCCGGGCGGCGGCGTCAACGTCGGCTGGGGCTGGACCTCCACCCGCATCCCCGCGAGCAATCTCGTAAGCTGCTCGAGCGGGGATGATGCCGATGATCTGGTGGCCGAGTCACGTAGGCTACGAGACCTGGCGGACAAGGCCGAGCAGGGAGGTCCGCAATTCTGGGAAGAGCGAGCAAGACAAATGGATGCTGCTGCGCGGCGCTCCGAACAAGAACAGCGAGGCGGCGCGAAGGAAAACGCATTGCGGCAAGCAAAGGAGGCGAGGGAGACCGCCGAGGCGCTGAGGCAGCGCAACATTCCGGACAAGCCGGATCCCAAGCTGCCCAAACCACAACTCGAAAAACTCAACAAAGAACGGCAGGCGGCGATTCAGGGTCTGCGCGATGAGGCGAGAGACCTCCTTCGAAGAGCCCAAGCGCTGCTAAAGGATATGTAGCATGAAACAGGGACTCAAAGAATTGTCGCCTTTTCTCTGCCTCGCGGTAGCTTCCGTCCTCTCCTTTGCAAGCGCTCTTCCCGCCGCCCAGCCGGCGCCACGCGTCGATCCGGTCCAAGCCAACCGAGACGCACGGCAAGCCACTCAGAATCTAGACCGGGATGTCAACGCGGGTCTCAACAACCTGCAGCGATTGACGCGGGACGCGAACAATTTGGAAGCCCAGCTCAAGAGAGCAAAAGGGCTGGCTGACAAAGCGGCAAAAGCCGCCTCTGATGCGTTTGACGCGGCAAGCAAGTGCGACAAGGCGAGATTTGACCGGGTCAGCAAACAGGCCCGCGACCTCGCGAACCAAGCGGAAAAGGAGAAACAGGGCGCGGAAGAAGCGGAAAGTAGGCTGAACAAAAACGTTAAAGAGACAATGGAGAAGGTGAACAAACGCGCCTCAGACGTCCAGGATACGATTAACCAGGGAGTCAAGGCCGCAAAGGAGGCCGGCTTCGCCGACAACAGCGTCGCCATGGGCAATCTGCGGGACGCACAGGCTATGCTCGATAGAGAGATCGCGAAGCAAAACAGCGAAGGGACGAAAGATAAAAAATTCGAGGACGAGGGGAGCCTGCACCGGCTCAACAAGGCCCAAGACCAATTCAATAGCCGCTTGCGTGAAATCAAGGAGGGGAACGACCTGGGAGACAGCCTAAAGAGGGTAGAGCAGCTTATAAACGACGGGGCCGCGCTTTTAGCGAAGAACTGTCCACCGAAGGTCGGCGCTGTACCCAGAACAGCCACCGATATGTACGCCTTTGCGAACAACCGGCAGGAAGTTTTGGCCTGCATCGCTCCGGGACAAAACCCTCAGGAAGCGGCCAACGCGCTGGGCATGGCTACCCATCAGTTTGTCGCCGGCGGCCCGGGCGGCACCATGATTCGAGGGCCCGGAGATCCCCAGACCGTCAATCGCCTGGCCCAGGACCGAAAAGTCACGCTCTGTTTTCCGGCGGAGGCCGACGTGTGCATTATCATGACGCCGCTCACCCCCTTTCGAGGCCATGACCACCAGGCCCATAGCCACAGCGGCAGAGGCGTCCACGACCACGAAGGATCCGATCCCCCGCTCGACTGGGGAGTTACGCCTCCCCAGACCGTTATTCGTTGGGAGGAGCGATGAAAAAGCGTATCGCAGCCAACGCTGTATTCTTGTGCGCCCTGGTTTTCTTGCTGCTTGCGGCGCGTGAAATCAGGGTTCAGGAGCGGACACCCAACGATCCCTACCTCTATTCCAAAGGCAGTTGGGGCCAGAGTTATGGAGACCAATGGGGCCACCCGAGAATCGGCCTGACGCCGATGGGCGCGGGCAAGTCGGCTTGGGATATCGAAACGGGAGAGAAAAATCCGATCGTCGTGGCGTTCGTGGATAGCGGGCTCGACTACGTTCACCCGGAAATCGCGAAGAAGAATGTGTGGGTCAACGCCAAAGAGATTCCCGGCAACGGCATCGACGACGACAAGAACGGCTACGTGGACGACGTCATCGGCTGGAACTTCATGGAGGGGAACAACAATCCTTGGGACAACGACGGCCACGGAACTTTCACCGCCGGCATCGTCGCCGCCACGGTCAACAACAAAGAAGGGATTGCCGGGATCAACCGCGGCGTGAAGATCATGCCGGTCAGGACGTTGAACTTCCTCGGACGCGGCAGCGCTTCGCACATCGTTCAGGGCATCGTCTATGCGGCGGACAACGCCGCCCGGATCATCAACGTGAGCGTCGAGCAGTTGGAAACGGGAAAATCGCAGGCGCTGCAGTGGGCGGTCGACCACGCGCGAAAGAAGGGCGCGTTGGTGATCGTGGCGTCGGGCAACCAGGGGCGCGACAGCGCCAACAACACGCCGGCCGGGCTGGAGGGCGTCATCACCGTCGCCGCCACGGACACTAACGACAAGCGGATGGGCTTCTCCAATTACGGAAAGTACATCAAGATCTCGGCGCCCGGCGAGGAGATCCTCTCGCTCCGCGCCCGGAAAACCGACCTCCTGGTCATGGCCGGCGGCAAAGACTATAAACCGGGCCGCGCTTTCCTCGGCCAGGACGCCAGGTACTATCACGCCACGGGCAGCTCTTTCTCCGCGCCGTTCGTTACCGGCGCCGCTTCGCTGATCCTGGCGAAGAACCCCAAACTGACCGCCGAGCAAGTAGAGCGCATGCTGCTCATGTCCGCCGACGACGTGGAAGGGCCCGGTTGGGATCAACTCACCGGCTATGGCAGACTCAACGCCCGCAAAGCGCTCGAGGCCGATCCTAACTATTTTCTCTACGCGGAGCTTCACCGTGTTGCGCCGGCTCAGGAAGGGGGTCGGACCGTGGTTCAACTCCTCGGCACCGCGACGGGGAGCCACTGGGGCGCTTACCATATAGAAGTCGGGCAGGGCGACAATCCGACGAGCTGGCGCCAGGCGGGCCAGGTCGCGGGCGGACAAGTTAAGGACAATCTGCTCGGAACGCTGACCCAGGGAGATTTCGGGAGCGGCGGCAAGTGGACGGTCCGCCTTGTCGCGAAGGATAAAAAGGGATTGACGAGGGACTCGAGGTTGGGGATAACGCTACAGTAATAACAAAAACTCAAACCAGGATGGAGGCTTCCATGAAACGGAACCGGGGTTTGCCACTCGTTGCTGCAATCACGTTGATGAGCCTGCTGCTCGCGCCGATGCAGGCCCTTGCCGTCGTCGGTGACGTAACGTTCACGGGTCTCCCGCCCAATGAAACCTTTACTCTCACGGACGACAAAGGGAACACGGTCGGCGAAGGGAAAGCGAGCGACCAGGGCATAGCGGTCGTGCCTCTGACCCGAAGGAACCTGCCGGCCGGCG
>Ga0156192_1023_pt1 | contig 10955 bp, 8 predicted proteins | sample RifCSPlowO2_12_FD_107845 | JGI IMG/M metagenome (GOLD analysis project Ga0156192, IMG submission 107845) | Deltaproteobacteria bacterium RIFCSPLOWO2_12_FULL_60_19
TACGACGGCATCGCGCCGCTGCCGAGCGAGAGAGTCGTCATCAAGCACCGCTACAGCGCGTTCATCAACACGGATTTGAACACCGTGCTCAAAGCCAGGGGCATCGAAAGCGTATTTGTGACCGGCATCGCAACGAATGTCTGCGTCGAGACCACGGCGCGGGATGCCTACATGTATGACTATTACGTTACAATGGTAAGCGATTGCGCCGCGGCCTACGAGCCCAAGCTCCATGAGAGCACCCTGGAAAACATGCGCCGCCACTTCGGCCTCGTGGCGACCTCGGAAGAGATTATCCAGACCTGGAAGGGATTGCAGCAGAAAAAAGCGGTGGGCCTCTGAAGCTTTGAGCAAAACCCTGACCTCAGACCGAAGAGATCTCAGCTGAAGGTCCAACTCAAGATAATCGTAAGACGTGCGAGCCGAACTCGGCAACGGCCCTGACGAGTGATCTACCTCGACTACAACGCGACAACGCCGGTGCTTCCAGAAGTGATGGAGGCGATTGAATCCGGATGGCTGTTTTCGACGATTACTGGAGCAAAACGTCTAAGCTGGAGCTCCAATTAGATGGTAGATGAACCAACTCCTCACCACGTCTCCATGTGAGACCGTTTGCGGAAAAGGTCTGCCGGTATGCCCAGTAGGTTACCCTAGCTGAGACCTTGAGGTCATACACGAGATGAGCAGCGTCAAAGCGGCGCCGAAGCTCTTCCCTAAACATACTATTTCGCTCCGCCCATTTGTTCAGATGTTCGGCTGACGCAAGCATGTCGGACTTCTTGCTGTTGCAAGGTCTGTCGTGTGCCAGCACAAAGTTATGACCAAGATCGAATGGGTAGACGGCCCACGGTATGAAATGGTCAACATTTGAAGATTCTCGTTTCAATAAATGCCCACAGTAAAAGCAAGACCCATTTTGCAGCTCCCAAAGTATGGGTATGTAGTTGCCGAGAGGAAGCCGCTCAGTGCCGAACAGAAATTCATGCAAGTCAGTGGTTGTACCAAGGATGTTGTGGTTAAAGCGACGAACGTAACGCGCCCAAGCGCCTCGCACCAAATCTCCAATGAGTGAATGAAAGCGTCTAAAGCAAAAGGCCACTCCCACCTTAAGCACGACCGAATCGGATTGCCTAGCATTCGGATACAAGAACTCCAAGTATTCGTCACCTACGCGTTGGAGTTTCCACAAGGGTTGTTCATCGATCTTGGCGGCAACCATTTGCACTAAGCGACGCCATTTGTTCGGCGCGTTACCCTTTAGATTCTGGATGTCACTATGCGCCTCGCGGGCACGTTCTACCAGTCGAACAATTTCGGCTTGAGATCGAGTATTCTGTTGCAAAATCATGCCGTCGTGGGGAAGAGTAGATATCGTTGGCGGAACGTAGGGGATAGTTTGTCTCCAGTAGTAGTAGACGAATTTCTCAGCGATCTCACTCAAAGACAAATTTAGCGGAGACCCCGTATCGTCGCCCTTCTCCACAGAAAGGTCCGTCAGTGCCATCAGGAGCGCATATTTGTAGGTAGCAACAAATGCCCCTTCCTTGAGCAAACGTTGCACGTTCGCCAGAAACTGGATCTGCTCATCTGCCGACGGAGTAGTTAACTGCGAGTCCAGTAATCCGCCTTCTCCGGTATGATCCATCGGATTCCGCCTCTCGGATCAGGCAAGTCTCCTAATCTTCGAGGAATGATATGGATATGAGCGTGATCGACAGTTTGCCCCGCCGCCTCGCCATCATTTATCCCTATGTTAAAGCTATCGACTGTCAGTCTCTCCGCGAGGAAGCGTTGAACGCGCCCGGTAAAAAGCCAGATTTTTAATTGCTCGTCTGGTGGCAATTCAAACAATCTCGATACGTGCTGTGTAGGCACCACCAACGTATGGCCTGGAGTGACTGGATACGCATCGAAAAGCGCCACTACCCCCTCATCCGAAAGTAGAATCCGCTCAGGGGGTAATCCGCAGAACGGGCAGGTAGTCTCGCTTAAGGGGCACATGGAAACAGAGGTCGATAGGATCAAGGTCAAAGATTTTCGGCTTTGCTATCTTGCGACTTTAGATCATCCTTACGCCCCGCGCCCTCAGCTGCCTTGCCAGCAAATGCCCTAAAATAGGGCGGGCTTATGAGGGAAGTCAAGCGCAAAAAAAGGCGTGAGGCGTAAGTGGGGAACGGATGAACGCGTCAGAATACACGCGAGGTTTTCGTGATCGTGGCGCGTGTTCATCAGTGGGCACGAGATCCCAGCCGAAATGTGAGAGAGGCGATTGAGCGCGACAATCGCAACGCCTGCTGGCGGCAGGCTATGGCCGCCGCGCGTTATCGGCGACAAGGGCTATTTCATGAAGTCGGCGTTGATCCTGTCAAGCGCTTCGGCCGGCGGCTGCAACATGTCCTGCCCCAACTCGGCTAGCGGCGTGTCGCCGAGATTCAGCTCTTCCGCGAACTCCACGCGGTTGGGATCGTAGTAGATCAGCCCGGTCAGAAATTTTCCTTCCGCCACCGCCGCGTGGATCATCTGCAACGCCGCCATGCGGTTGGTCGGATCGTAGTCCCCGTTGAGCTTGTGGAGCACAATCCGCGAGCCGTCGTGGAGCGTGACCGCATGGTCTGTGCCTTCCTGATAGTCGATTTCGATGTTCTCATAGGAAGGAATGAAGTCGATGTCGTGAATCGGGTCGAGGTGGTCCTTGACGTACTTCATGCTTTTGGTCGAGCCTTCATGATTGTTGAAGGTGACGCAGGGACTGATGACGTCGAGGATGGCGCTTCCCTTGTGGGCGAAGGCGCCCTGCACGAGCGGCGCGAGCTGCTTGCGGTCGCCGGAAAAGCTCCGCGCGACGTATGTGGCGCCCAGAATGATGGCCAGTTCGCAGAGGTCGAGCGCCGGGATGTCGTTGATCTTGCCGCCCTTCATCACGCTCCCTTTGTCGGCGGTGGCGGAGAACTGGCCTTTGGTCAGCCCGTAAACCCCGTTGTTCTCCACGACGTAGGTGATATTGACGTTGCGGCGCATCATGTGGCAGAAATTGCCCAGCCCGATCGCCGCCGTGTCGCCGTCCCCTGACACGCCGACCGGAATCAGCGTGTGGTTCGCCAGGTTCGCGCCGGTCGCCACCGCCGACATCCGTCCATGCACGGCGTTGAAGCCGAACGACTGGCCGAGGAAATAAGCGGGCGTCTTGGACGAGCAGCCGATGCCGCTGAGCTTGACCACCTTGCGCGGGTCGATGCTGCTCTCAAAGAAGGCGCGCATGATCGACGCCGAGATCGCGTCGTGACCGCAGCCCCGGCACATCGTCGAGGCCGCGCCTTCGTAATCTTTCTCCGTCAGATTGAGGCGATTCGCTTTGTCTCCTGCCATTCTTCGATTCCTTTTCTGCCGTTGGCCTGGTGCGATTTTATCTGCTGGACGACCTCCCCGGTGCTGACCGGCAGGCCGTTATAGACCAAGACGCTCACGATCTTCGCGGCCAGCTCCGGCCACTCGTCTTTAAAGATCGACGCCATCTGGGCGTCGCGGTTTTGTTCCACGAGATAGACCACGTCGTGGGCCGCGAGAAAGTCGCGGCTCTCCTCGGTCAAGGGCAAGGCCCGCAAGAGGAGATGGTTGATCCTGAGCCCCGACGCCCGTAAGCGGTCGCGCGCTTCGCGCACCGCCTCGTAGCTCGAACCAAAGCAGACGAGGCCCGTCTTGACGCCTTCATGCCGGTCGACGATCGGTTTCGGCACGTAATCGCGCGCCGTCTCGAATTTCCGCCGCAGCCGGTCGAGCGTGTCCTTATAATCCTTCTCGTCTTCCGAATAACGCGCGTCGGCATCGTGGCCCGAGCCGCGGGTGAAATAGGCGGCCTTGCGGCTGGGATTTCCGGGGATCGTCCTGTAGGTCAGGCCGTCGCCGGCGTAATCGAAATAGCGACGAAACTTCTTTCCCTGCTTCTCCCACTGCTCGAGATCGGCCGCGCTCAGGACGTTGCCCCGGTCGAACGGCGCGGTGTCGAGTTTCAGCGGCTCGGAGGACCAGAGATTCATGCCGAGGTCGAGGTCCATCATGACGAAGACCGGCGTCTGGAAGCGCTCGGCGACGTCGAAGCTCCGGCGGGCGAAGTCGAAGGAAGATTTCATATCGTGCGGGATCAGAATGATATGGCGGGTGTCGCCGTGCGACGCGTAGTACATGAGCTGGATATCGGCCTGCTGGGTGCGCGTGGGCAAGCCGGTGGAAGGGCCGCCGCGCTGGATGATGAAAAAGACGCAGGGAATTTCGGCGAAGTAGGCGAGGCCGATGGTTTCGTTCATCAGCGAAAGGCCGGGTCCGGAGGTCGAGGTCATGGCCCGCGCTCCGGCCCATCCCGCTCCGGCGATCATGCCGGCGGCGGCGATCTCATCCTCCGCCTGGACGATGGCGTAAGTCGCCTTGCCGTCCTTCTTGCGCAGGCGCGGCATGTAGTGCTCGAGCGCTTCCGCCAGCGAGCTTGACGGCGTAATCGGATACCAGGCGACGACCGAGGCGCCGCCGTAGATCGCGCCCAACGCGCAGGCGGTGTTGCCTTCGGTGATGATTTTTCCCTTGTTGCCGTTCGGAATCGACTGCAAGCGGGCGATGCTCTGCGAGTAGCCTTTCTCGGTGACGTGGTTGAAACCGGCCTCGATGCAGACGAGATTGGACTCGATTACCGCCGGCTTTTTCCCGAAGGTGTCCTGCAGGACCGCTTTGATCGTCTCCATGTCGATCCCGAACAGCGCCGCCAGGACGCCGACGTAGACCATGTTTCTCTGTTTGGTTCTGAGCGGCGAGGCGGGGACGATTTTCTGGATCAGCTTGTTGGCGGGAACGCCGAAGTACTGCACCCCGTCCCGTTTGAGATTAGCGGCGAGCGGCGTCGAGTCGTCGTAGACGATGATGCCGCCGTCCCGGACGCGATAGATGTCCTTGGCCGCCGTCGCGTCGTTGAACATGACCATGACGTCAATCGCGTCCTTGCGCGCCATGTAACCCTCGGCGGAGGCGCGGATCTGGTACCAGGTCGGGAGTCCCTGGATGTTGGACGGGAACATGTTCTTCGAGGAGCAGGGGACCCCCATTTTGAAGATCGCTTTAAAAAGGACGTTGTTGGCCGAGGCGCTCCCCGTGCCGTTTTCCGTGGCTATACTGATGCTTAAATCGTTGATCGCGGGCTGATTCGTATCCATAGCTGGAGGCTTGCCTCTCCTTCCTTCTAAACCCTTTTTTCTACCATACCTTGTTCAAAAAACAAGAAACTGGCGAGCTATCCCGGCGTGTACTGTTCTTCGGATTCCCAAAATTCCTCAACCTCTTTCCAGGTACTGCGCACTCTTTCGTCCACATCCAGGGCCTTGGCGTACTTTAAGACGTCCCGCATCGACACCAGTCCGGCCAATTCCTGCCGCGGGCCCATGATCACCATGTGGCGGAAGCTCCTCTCGTACATTTTTTCCAGGACCTCGCCGATCAGCGCAGTGTGAGGCAAGGTGACCAGCGGGGAGGTCATGACCTCGCGGACCGCGGTCTTCCGGGCGTCTATTTGTCGGGTCGCGACCCGTTTGAGGAGGTCGCGCTCGGTGAAAATGCCCGCCGGCTTTCCCCCGCTCAACACGACGACGCATCCGGCGTCTTTCTCGACCATAAGCTCGATCACGTCATGCACCGATTGACCGGCGTCGGCCGTCACCGGATCGCTGGACATGATGCTGCCGACGCTTTGGGTCTCTTTGAGACCCTGTCCCAACTCGACGGCGAGCTTCAGGATACGGCGCATCGAAATCATCCCGACGATCTTTCCCTTCAGCTCTTTGACGAGCAGGTGGCGAAACTTGGTCTTGTACATGCTTCCCAGCGCTTCGACGATATGGGTGTTTTCGCCGACCGAGCGGACCGGGCTGGTCATCACCTTTTTGATGCCGGTCTTGGCGGCGTCGAGCTTTTTGTTCATCACCCGCTTCAACACGTCCTTCTCGGTGAAGATGCCGACCGGGACCCCGCCCTCGACGACAAGCACGCGGCCGATATTTTTTTTCGCCATCAACTCCATGACCTCGGCGATCGCGCTCGAGGCGTCCACGGCGATGGGGTCGCGGACCATGATTTCGCTCACTTTATTGGACAGCATACATCACCTCTCAACGGGCACGCGAAGCGGGCCGCAAGCCATTCTAACACAGGGAGACCAACCGTTTCGAATATGGCGCTTTTCTTTTCGCACCGCAAGAGGAAGAAACTGCCGGCCTTGCGGCCGGAATGGATTGCACGGGTGGTTGAAGCGTGTTAGTTTCACACCTGGAGGAAAGAGCCTCTATGAGCCGGCGGGAATCCGAATTTGAGCGCGACGTCGCTACCGAGACTGAAAAGAAGCTCAAAAAGCCGCCGATCTATAAAGTTCTGCTGCACAACGACGATTATACGACTAAGGAGTTCGTGGTGCAGGTGCTCCAATACGTCTTTCACAAGGAGCACACCGAGGCGGTTCAGATCATGCTCCATGTCCATCGCAAGGGCATCGGGGTGGCCGGCGTCTTTCCGCACGAGGTCGCCGAGACCAAGGTCGTGCTGGTAGAGAGCCTCGCCCGTCAACACGAGTATCCGCTGAAGTGCACGATGGAAGAGGCTTGAGATGTTTACCAAAGAGCTCAAGGCGACTCTCCACCTCGCCTTCGCCGAGGCGAAGGCGAGGCGCCACGAGTTTATCTGCGTCGAGCACCTGCTCTTTGCCCTGCTTAAGGATCAAATCGCCGGCTCGGCGATCGTCCATTGCGGCGGCGATCCGGCCCGCCTGAAAAAAGGGCTGGAAGAATTTTTCCGCACTCACTTGGAAGCGCTTCCCGAGGGCCTCGACCGGGAGCCGCAGGAGACGGTCGGCTTTCATCGCGTGCTGCAGCGGGCGGTGGTCCACGCCCAGTCGGCGGAGAAAAAAGAGTTGAACGGCGGCAATCTCCTGGCCGCGATCTACCGCGAGCCGGATTCCTACGCCGCCTATCTCCTGGAAGAGCAGGGCATTACCCGATTCGACATCGTGAACTATATTTCTCACGGCATCTCCAAAATGCCCGCGAACGACGAAGAGCCGGCAAGCCCCTCGGATGCGATCGAGGAGGATGGCCCGGCGCCGGTGCGCAACCCGCTGGAAGTCTTTACGGTCAATCTGGTGAAGAAGGCGCGCGAGGGGCGCATCGACCCGCTGATCGGTCGGGAAAACGAGATCGAACGGACCATCCACGTCCTCTGCCGGCGGCGGAAAAATAATCCCATCTACGTCGGCGATCCCGGCGTCGGCAAGACGGCGATTGCCGAGGGATTGGCGCTGAAAATCCATCAGGGAACGGTGCCGGGCGCGCTCAAGGATGCGGTCGTCTACGCGCTCGACATGGGCGCGCTGCTGGCGGGAACCAAATTTCGCGGCGACTTCGAGGCGCGCTTAAAGGGCGTGTTAAACGCGCTCAAAAAACAGCCCAATGCGATCCTGTTCATCGACGAGATTCACACGGTGGTCGGCGCCGGCGCGACGAGCGGCGGCTCGCTGGATGCCTCCAACATATTGAAGCCTGCGCTGGCGTCGGGAGACTTGCGATGCATCGGCTCGACCACCTACCATGACTATAAGAGCTACTTCGAGCGCGACCGGGCGCTGGCGCGCCGCTTTCAGAAGATCGAGATCTCCGAGCCGAGCGTGGAGGAGAGCTACGAGATCCTGCTCGGGCTGAAGTCGCACTACGAAAAACACCACGGCGTGCGCTATACGGCGGCGGCGCTGCGCGCGGCGGTCGAGCTCTCGGCCAAGCACCTCAACGACCGCCGCCTGCCGGACAAGGCGATCGACGTGATCGACGAAGTCGGCGCTGCGGTCAAGCTGGCGCCTGCGGACAAACGGAAAAAGGTCGTCGGCACGAGGGACATAGAACAGATCATCGCCAAAATCGCCAAGATCCCGCCGCGCAGCGTGTCGGCCGCCGACAAGCTGCAGATTCAGAATCTCGACGGCGAGCTGAAATCCGTCGTTTTCGGCCAGAATGCGGCGATCGAGACGCTCTCCAGTGCCATCAAGCTCTCGCGCTCGGGCCTGGGCCAGCCGGAAAAACCGACCGGCTGCTTTCTCTTCGCCGGGCCGACCGGCGTCGGCAAGACGGAGGTCGCCAAACAACTGGCGCGCATCCTCGGCGTGGAATTCCTCCGCTTCGACATGAGCGAATATATGGAGAAGCACACCGTGTCGCGGCTGATCGGCGCGCCCCCGGGCTATGTCGGCTTCGATCAGGGCGGGCTGTTGACCGACTCCGTAAACCGGACGCCCTACGCGGTGCTGCTGCTGGATGAAGTAGAAAAGGCGCACCCCGATCTGTTCAACATCCTGCTTCAGGTGATGGATCACGCCACGCTCACCGACAACAACGGCCGCAAGGCCGACTTCCGCAACATCATCCTCATTATGACGAGCAACGCCGGCGCGCGCGAGATGAGCGGCGCCCCGCTCGGCTTCGGAGCGACGACGAACGCGGGCAAGGGCAAAGAGGCGATCGAGAAGACTTTCAGCCCGGAATTTCGCAACCGGCTGGACGCGATCATTCACTTCAACGCGCTCGATCCGGAAGTTATCCTCTGCGTGGTGGACAAGTTCGTCAAGGAGCTGAACCTCCAGCTTGAGGAGAAAAAGGTTTCCCTCTCCGTCACGCCGCGGGCGCGCGCATGGCTGGGGCGGAAAGGCTACGACCCGGTGTTCGGCGCGCGGCCGATGGCGCGCCTGATTCAAACCGAGATCAAGCGGCCGCTGGCCGATGAAATCCTCTTCGGCAAGCTGCAAAACGGCGGCAAAGTCCAGGTCGACGAGAACGAGGATAAGCTCAGCTTTAACTATTTCACCGCGGCGAAGCCGATCGCGCCGGAGCCCGCGGTCGTCGAATCATAGAGTAAAATTCCCCCGCAAAAATCAAGTTGACATCTCTGTCCACCGTCGGATACCCTCCGTTCAGAGCAATCAAACAGTTCGTATTCTTTCAGGCGAGTCGAAGCCCCAGACTTGAAATTTACCGGGGAGGTATGAGCAAGTTTCTCACGCTGTTTCTCATCATAACTGCGTCGGTCGGCGTCGCGGGCGCGGCCGAGGCGCAAAAGGGCAAGAAGGTCCCGCGCATAGGTTATCTCACCGAGCGCTCCGCGCCGGCGGAGTTCGAAGCGGCATTCAAACAGGGATTGCGCGACCTCGGCTGGCGCGAGGGACGAAACGTGGCGATCGAGTACCGCCGGGTCGACGGCGGGGAGAAGCGTTATCTGGAGGCGGCAACCGAGCTTGCGCGCGCCAAGGTCGATCTTATGGTGGTGTGGGGCAAAGCCGCGACCGCGTCCGCCAAGCAGGCGACGAGCACCATTCCCATCGTCTTTATATCGGTCGGCGATCCGGTCGAGAGCGGGCTGGTTAAAAACCTCGCGGACCCCGGCGGGAACGTCACGGGGTTGTCCTATGTCACCGTTGAGTTGAGCGGCAGAAGGATGGAGTTGCTCAAACAAGCCGTTTCCAAGCTCTCCCGCGTGGTCGCTCTGGTAAATCCGACGAATCCCGGCTCCCGATTCGCGCTGGAAGAGGCGGAGGTCGCCGGTCACGCGGTGAACGCGACCCTTCACGTCGTAAACGTCAGCGATCCGAGCGAGTTCGAGCAGGCGTTTGCCGCGACGCCGCGAAAAGGCGTCGGCGGTCTCATTGTCCTGCCCGATCCGCTGTTTGTGAGGCACCGAACGGAGGTGGTCAAGTTCGCGGCCAAGCGCCGCCTGCCGGCGATATACCCGAGCACCGAGTTTGCCGACGCGGGCGGCCTCATGGTCTATAGCCAGAAGGCGCCCGACCTGTTCCGCGGCGCGGCCGCCTACGCGGACAAGATTCTCAAGGGAGCGAAGCCCGCCGATCTGCCGGTGGACCAGCCGGCGAAATTCGAGTTTGTTATCAATCTGAAAGCGACCAACCGCGCCCGGGTCACGATTCCACCCGAGCTGCTCGCGCTGGCGGATAGAGTCATTAAATAATGGTTCGACGTCGCTCACCACAAGTTTTCGATTTTAGATCCTTCGGCGGAGTTTATCCTGAGCGGCGCCGAAGGGCTCAGGACAGGTTTTGGATTTTCGATTAAGGAAAAACCCAGACTCGCATATGGAGAAGGTCGTTGTCGGATTGTTCCTCACCTTGTTTATCCTGGAGTTTTTTGTCGAGTTCGCGCTGAACGAGATGAATCTGCTCTATGTTCGGAGCCGGGCGTCGGAGGGAAAGATGCCGGACGTCTTCGACGGCAGGTTGAGCACCGCCGACTATCGGAAATCGGTCGAGTACACTCTGGCCAAGGGAAAGTTCCAGCGCGCGGCCGCGATCTATGACATTATCGTCACACTGTGGGTCGTGTTCGGCGGCGCGCTCCCTGCGCTCAATCGCATTGCCGAAGCGCTCGGCGCCGGCTTTCCAGCCGGCGCGCGCGCGACGGGAATCATATTTTGTGTCGGTGTCGGGTTGATCCTGTCCCTGCTTTATCTTCCCACGGACCTCTACTCCACATTCGTGCTCGAAGAGCGCTTCGGCTTCAACAAGACCACTCCCCGGCTCTATGCGACGGACAAACTCAAAGGTCTGCTGCTCGGTCTCCTCATCGGCGTGCCGTTCCTCTTCGCCCTCCTCTGGTTGATGGATGCGACCGGCCCTTACTGGTGGCTTTGGGTGTTTTTCTTTATCCTCGGATTTCAGCTTCTCATGGTCGTGCTCTATCCGACGCTGATCGCGCCGCTGTTCAACAAGTTCGAGCCGCTGAAAGAAGGCGAGTTGCGCCGCCGTATTTTAGAGATGGCGGAGAGGATCGGCTTCAAAGCCGGCGGCATTTTCACCATGGACGGCTCGCGGCGCTCGGCCCACTCGAACGCCTATTTCACCGGCCTGGGAAAAAGCAAAAGAATCGTTCTCTTCG
>Ga0156192_1001_pt1 | contig 10131 bp, 8 predicted proteins | sample RifCSPlowO2_12_FD_107845 | JGI IMG/M metagenome (GOLD analysis project Ga0156192, IMG submission 107845) | Deltaproteobacteria bacterium RIFCSPLOWO2_12_FULL_60_19
CTCACCTACACCATCGATCCCGAGGTCAAAGGGACGGTGACGATCCACAGTGCCGAGCCGCTGAAGAAAGAAGACCTGTTGCCGATCTTTCATCAGATCCTCAGGATGAACGGCGCGGTGGCCGTCAAGACCGGCGATCTTTACCGCATCGCTCCGATCAAGGAGGGCAAGGGAATCGCCCGGCCGGTGGGTCCGGACAGGGTGGACAGCTACGCCGTCCAGGTGGTGCCGGTGAGATTTTTCTCCGTGGCGGAGATGAAAAAGCTCTTGTCGCCCTTCGTCACGCCCGGCGGCGAGATTATGGATTACCCGCGCGGCAATTTCCTGATGGTCATGGATCTCCCCTCCAACATCCAGCGGCTGATGGAGATCAGGGACCTGATCGACGTCCAGACCTTCGCCGGCACGCGCACGGAAATCTATCAACCCAAAATCGCGAGCGCGGAGGAGCTGGCGACGGAGATGAACAAGGTCATGCAGGCCTATGCCGCCTCAAGCCCGCAAGCGGAAGGCTTCGCCGCGCAATTTCTGCCCATTCCACGGATCAATCAGCTCCTGGTGATCGCGCACAGCGAAGCGGCGTGGAGCTACGTGAAGAGGTGGCTGGAACGGATCGACGTTATCGCCGGCGGGCCGGGCAGGAGGATTTTTGTCTATCCGGTCGAGAACAGCAAGGCGATCGAGTTGGCCGATATCCTGAGCCAGGCGCTCGGCTTGGCCACTGCTGCGAGAGCCCAAGCGCCGCGCTCGCTGCAAGATCTCCATCGGGCCATGCCCTCGCAGCCTTCAGGACAGGGCGGGCAGCGCGGACAGCAGGGAATGCAGGGCGGACAGGGCGGCGGGTTCGGCTATACGCCTGGGAGCTACCAAGGTGCGGTCCCTGAGAACCTGCCGGGGATGATCGCCCAGCAGGCGCAGCAGCAACGGCCGCAAGCTGCGCCATTGCCTCAGCCGGTCCAGCCGCCGGGGGCGGCGCCGAGAGCGCCTGCTCCCGGCGCAAAACCGGACGCCAAACCGGAGGAGCAGCTGCGCATCATCGCCGACCCGGCTACCAACATGCTGATCATTTACGGGACGCAGCAGGAATTTCAGAACATCAAAAATATTCTCAAAGAGCTCGACATCATGCCGCGCCAGGTGCTCATGGACGTGTTGGTGGCGTCGATAGATCTAAGCGACTCCAACAGCTTCGGAGTTGATTGGCAGATTCTCCGGAACCGGGGAGATACTTTTACGGGTGGCTTCGCTAGCTCAAGCAGCAGTACGAGCGGGACACCGCCAGTCACAACCATAACGCCCATTCCCCACCCGGTTCTTGCTGGGCCGGCGGGATTAGCGGTCTTAGCTGGAACCGGTGCTAGTTACGTTCGTGGTATGATCACTGCCCTCGCTACCGATGGGCGAGCCAAGGTTCTCGCTGCGCCGAGCATCCTCGCAACCGACAATCGCCCGGCGAGGATTCAGGTAGGCACCGAGGAGCCGGTGCCGACGGGCAACCAAACCTCTACGGAAGGGCTCTCGCAACAAACAACGATTCAATATCGGAACACGGGAAAAATTGTAACGATCATCCCGCAGGTCAACGCCAAGGGGCTGGTCATTCTCCAGATCAAGGCGGAAGTGAGCGAGCGGGGCGCAGACGTGCAGATTGGATCTACATCAAAGTCGGCGGCCGTAGACGGGGGCGAAGCAGGATCAGTGGGTGCATCGTCTTCATCCAACACGTTCCCGTCTTTCAATACCACCGATGCCGAGACGACGGCCGTGGTGCAGGACGGAGAGACTTTAGTGATCGGCGGGCTGATCGACGAGACCAGGGGTTGGAGTCGGACCGGTGTCCCCTTTCTCAAGGACCTACCCGTGATAGGCCGCTTTTTCGGTATAACCAAGGAAGACTCGAAGCGGCGGGAGTTGGTCCTGCTCATCACGCCGCACGTGATCCGCAGCGTGGAGGAAAGCAGAGACGTTACTCAAGACTTCAAAGACAAGGTCGCCCGCGTCACGCGCGAGATCGCGCGGACGAAGGGCGAGGAGGACAAAGGGCCGTCGTTTATGCCGAAGCCGCCGCCGGATGAGTCGAAGCCGTCTCCGGAAAGTTCTTCGAGCGGCGCGTCGGCGCCGGCCGAACCGCAGCCCGATCAGGGCGTGTGGAAGTCCATTTTGAAGGTCCTTTCCTTCGGGTTGCTCTAGCAGGATGCTGAAAAACTCCGTTCATCCTTCGACAAAGCTCAGGACGAACGGAGGATGGATTGAAATCATTGGAAAATTTCCGTTCTGTTGAGCCTCGTCGAAGCATGAGGCTCTCGAAGCACGAGTGGCTTTTTTCAACATCCTGCTAGTGTCCTGCCGCAACTTCCATCGCGGTCACAGTCTACTTTGCCGTCGCGGTAATTTTACATTCCCCCCCGCGGGTGATAGGTGTTTGAGCGCGTATGGCAGCCAAGTCCGACCTTCTGCGTCTCCTTGAGCAGCTTCTCTCCCTACCCACCGCGCCGTTTCATGAGCGCTTCGTCAGCTCCTTTCTTTGTGCCGAGCTTAAGGCCGGCGGCATAGACTTTTTGCTCGACGAATACGGCAACATCGTCGCCACCGACGGCGGGAGCGAGTGCCTGCTCGCCTGCGTCGCGCACATGGATCATCCGGGATTCGAAATCATCCACGCTACGGCGACGACGGCCGAGGCGGCCTGGTACGGCGGCGTGGATGCAAAGTATTTCATCGGCGCCCGCGTCGTGATCTACGATCGAGCCTCCGGCGCAATCCGCGCGCGCGGGACCATCGCCACGATCACCAAGGATCCCCTGGGCAGGGTGGAAAAAATGGCGCTCAGCGTCAACGGCCGCGTCGAGACGGGAGACTTCGGGACCTGGAACCTGGCGCCTTATCGGCGCCAGGGAGAACTGATCCACACCAAAGGGGCGGACGATCTCGTGGGATGCGCGGCGATTCTGACGATGCTCAAGGAGCTTAAACGGCGCGGCCTCAAAAAAGGCATCCGCGCAGTTTTCACGCGGGCCGAAGAGCAGGGCTTCATCGGGACGCTCGGAATGATCCGCGGCGGCGCATTGCGGCAGTCGGCGAAGATCATTTCGGTGGAGACCAGCAAGGCGTTGCCGGGGGTCGTCCTGGGCGGCGGGCCGGTGATCCGCCTGGGCGACCGGGCGAGCATGTTCGACCATCGGATGGTGGTCTTTATGGATCGCGTGGCGCGCGAGCTGCAAAAAGGAGATAAGAGCTTTCGCTTTCAACGCCGAGTCATGGACGGCGGGACGTGCGAGGCGACGCCGTATCAACTAAGCGGCCACGTTTCCGGCGGCGTCGCGATCCCGCTCCGCAACTATCACAACCAGGGAACGACGCGGATCGGCGCCGAGGGAGTGCATATCAAGGACGTCGAAGGGGCCGTGCGGTTTCTTGTCGAGATGGCGATAAGGCCGGAGGATTTTGAGAGCGCGACGGAAGAGCTGCGCAGGCGAATAGAGAGCGGGTGGGTGAAGTACGGGGGGAGGCTGCTGAAAAAAGAATAATGGGGAAAGGGGAGGGTTTTCATAGGGGCGCACGGTTTGTTATGATGAATCAGAGGGCAGTATGGGCCTTAGCTTGCCGGATATAAAAGTTCTAGTGAGAGGCGGCGGGGAGATGGCGAGCGGCATCGCCTACCGGCTCCACCGCTGCCACATGAAGGTGTTCATTACGGAGGTTGCTGTGCCGACGACGGTGCGCCGCACGGTGGCTTTTGCCGAGGCGGTTTACCGTGGGCGGCACACGATCGAAGGCGTCGAGGCGGTGCGGGTTGACTCTGCGGCCGATGCCGATGCCGTCTGGGAAAAGGGCGCGATCCCGCTGTTTGTCGACCCCGATGCCAGGGTCCGGGAAGCGATCCATCCGCAGGTCGTAGTGGACGCGATTATGGCGAAGCGGGAAACGGGAACGAACAAGTCCTACGCTCCGCTGGTGATCGGCGTCGGCCCCGGCTTCGTCGCGGGAGTTCATGCTCATGCCGTCGTCGAGACCAATCGCGGCCACAACCTCGGCCGCGTCCTGTGGCAGGGGCAAGCGGAGCGGGATACCGGCGTTCCGGCGCCGGTTTCGGGTTACACCGAAGAGCGCGTGCTGCGCGCGCCGAAAAGAGGGCTATTCACGACGCAGCATGAAATCGGCGACAGCGTTCAAGTCGGGGATATCGTGGCCCAGGTGGACGGACGGCCCGTCCGCGCGCAGATACGCGGCATATTGCGCGGCCTGCTCAAAGACGGCATCGCCGTCGAACAGGGGATCAAGGCCGGGGACATTGATCCAAGGGGGGAAGCGGAGTATTGTTACCTGATTTCCGACAAGGCGCGCGCCATCGCGGGAGGAGTGCTTGAGGCTATTCTGCATTCCTTAAACAGTCTCAATTAATGCGAAGTGCAAAATGCAAATTGCAAAAACTAAAAGTCAAAATGATCTTTGATACGCTGAGGGTGGGATGAATCCAAAAAAACTGACGATCGAGAAAGTTCAGGAGGCGCTGCGCAAGGAGAAATATATCTGCGACCGCGCTCTCGCCACCGTGGTCTATCTGTCGATCGCGATGGGCAAGCCGGTGCTGCTCGAAGGCGAGGCGGGGGTCGGCAAGACCGAAGTCGCCAAGGTGCTGGCCGAGGTGATGGAGACGAAGCTGATCCGCCTCCAATGCTACGAGGGACTCGACGCCAACACCGCGCTCTACGAATGGAACTATCCAAAGCAGATGCTGCGGATCAAGCTTGAGGAGGTGCGCCGCGGCGACCGCGACGCGGTGGAGACGGAGATCTTCAGCGAGGAATATCTGGTCAAGCGGCCGTTGTTGGAGGCGATCCAGACCGACGGCTCGACGCCGCCGGTGCTGCTGATCGACGAGATCGACCGCGCCGACATGGAGTTCGAGGCGTTTTTGCTCGAAGTGCTCTCCGACTTTCAGATCACCATCCCCGAGATCGGCACGATCCGCGCGAAGCAGCGCCCCTATGTTTTCCTGACGTCTAACCGCACGCGGGAGATTCACGACGCGCTCAAGCGGCGCTGCCTTTACCACTGGATCGACTATCCGACGTTCGACAAAGAATACGAGATCGTCATGACCAGGTTCCCCCACATCCGCGAGCAGCTCGCCCGGCACATCTGCGCTTTCATGCAGCAGGTGAGGCAGATGAATTTTTACAAGCGGCCGGGCGTGGCGGAGACGCTCGATTGGGCCTCCGCCCTCCTCACGCTCAACCGCCACGAGCTGGATGAAAAGACGGTGGAGGAGACGATGGGCTGCGTTTTTAAATACCGGGAAGATCTGCACCATCTCCAGGAAGAGCTGGTCGGAAAGAAGCTCGATCTGGAGCATATTATGAAAGAGGCGGCGGCCCATTCCGCGTGAGCTATGGAAATCTCCGATGAAACGATCGGCCGGGCGGTGGAGCGCTTCGCCCCCGTGCGCGGCCAGGGGACCGTGGCGAATGTCCTGGCCTTCGGCCGGGTGCTGAAAGAGCTGGGGGTCAAGATCGGACTCAGCCAGGCGATGGACGCGAGCCGGGCGCTCGAATTCGTCGATGTCGCCCGCAAGGGTGATTTTCGCGCCGCGCTCAGCTCCAATCTGATTTCCGACAAGGAAGAGCTGGAGCTGTTCGATCGCGCCTTCAACGCCTTCTGGCGGACGCGCCGCTCCGGGGAGCTTTCCCTGGAGACGTCCGACCTTCCCTCGCTCCAACCCACCGAGCCCGAGAAAGATTCGACCGGCTCGGGAGAAAACGTCGAAGAGCTTTTGGAGTCGTTGTCCAGCCAGGAGGCGCGCGGGGACGAAGAGACCCAGGAAATCCCCATCCCCACCTACAGTCCGAGCGAGTCGCTCGCCAAAAAAGATTTCAGCGACCTGGGCATCGAGGAGAGCCGCGCCATCAGCCGGGCGATTTTGCTGATCGCCACCAAGATCGCCACGCAGGTGAGCCGGCGCAAGAAGCGCTCCGTCAAGGGCGACGAGGTGGATCCGCGCTGGACGATGCGCAAGAACATCAAATACGGCGGCGAAGTGATCGACCTGGTGACCCGCAAGCGCCGGATCAAGAAAACCCGCGTCGTGCTGCTCTGCGACGTGAGCGGCTCGATGGATTGCTACAGCCGCTTTCTGATTCAGTTCATGTACGGCTTGCAGAACGAGCTTTGGGGCGTCGAGACGTTCGTCTTCAGCACTGCTTTGAGCCGCATCACCCACCTGATACGATCGAAAGACATCGCCGGCGCGCTGGAGAGAATTTCCAACTCGGTGGTGGGCTGGTCGGGCGGGACCAATATCGGCCGCTCGTTTGCCGCGTTCAACCGCGAGTTTGCGCCGACCCTCGTGACGCACCGCACGGTCGTCGTGATCATCAGCGACGGCTGGGATCGGGGAGACGTGACATTGCTGGAGCGGGAGATCAGGACTCTCAGGCGCAGATGTTATAAAATCATCTGGCTTAACCCGCTGCTGGCGAGCGAGAATTACGAGCCGCTGTGCAAGGGAATGCAGGCGGCGCTGCCGTATCTGGATGTCTTTTTGTCGGTGCATAATCTGAATAGTCTGGTTACGCTCGGACGGACGCTGCAAAAAATGGTGGCATAAAAATAGGCTGTAGGACCGCGATTCATCGCGCCCTCGGTGAAGGGTTTATTAGAGAGGAGATAAAGCCATGGCCGGACCAGGGGCGTGTCATGAGGATCGGGATATCAAAGGCGCGAAGAAAGATTCGATCTATCACCAGATCAAGGAGTTTCTCGACAAGGGGGAGACGCTGGCCGTCGCCACGATCGTGTCGACCAAGGGCTCGACGCCGCGAGAGGTCGGCGCGAAAATGATCGTGACGGCGTGGGGCGAGATCCTGGGAACGATCGGCGGCGGGTGCGGCGAAGCCGACGTGAAGCGCGAGGCGATCGAGGTGATCCAGACGCGCCGGCCGAGAACCGTGCGCGTCGATCTGTTGGACGACATTTCGTCCGACAGCCCGGCGGTATGCGGCGGCATCATGAACGTATTTATCGAAGCGTGGTGGAAGCAGAGAGAGACTGAGGATAGAGGATAGAAGGCAGAAGATGGAGAGCTTGGTAGACCAGCTCATACGCGTCCAGGAGGAGGGCGCCGCCGGAGTGCTTGCGACCGTCGTTGAAGTCGAGCGCAACGGGGAAGTTCAACCGGGCGATAACTGTCTCGTCCGCGACGGGAAATTGGCCGGCGGCAAGATTCGCCATGCCAGGCTGCTCGACGCCGTTCTCAAAGAGGCCGAGGCGCGTCTTAAAGAAGAGAAATCGAAGATGGTTTCTCTGGAGCTTCCGCAGGGCGGAGGTAAGATTGACGTTTTCTTCGAGGTTCTCCCCTCGCCGCCGAAGCTGATCGTCGTCGGCTGCGGTCACATTGCCGTGCCGCTCGCCAAGCTGGCGAAGGTTTTGGACTTTCACGTCACCGTGCTGGACGACCGCATCCTGTTTGCGAATCGCGATCGCTTTCCCGACGCGGACGAGGTTCGAGTCGGAGACATGGCGGCCATATTGAAGGAGATGTCCATCACGCCTTCGACCTACATCGTTCTCATTACGCGGGGTCACAAATACGACGAGCTGTGCCTGCGGGAGACAATTTACAGCCCGGCTAAGTACATCGGCATGATCGGCAGCCGGAGGCGCATCCAGGCTTGCTTCCAGCGATTCCGGGAGGAGGAGAAGATCGCCGAAGAGGTGATCCAGCGGGTCTATGCCCCGATCGGTCTGGACATCGGGACGGAAACACCCGAGGAGATCGCGCTGTCCATCATGGCGGAGATCGTCAAGGTGCGCCGCGGAGGAACGGCGAAATCGTTGTCGGGAAAGTAGGTCCAGCGTGCTGGAAATTGCAAAGTGCAAAATGCAAATGGCAAAATTTAAAATTTTCACTTTGCATTTTTCATTTTGCATTGGATCTCGATGACTCAGACGGCGGAGGGGACAAAGATTACGGGGGTGGTTTTCACCGATCTGGGTCGGGCGGCGTCGTTTCTTTCCGTGGAGCGAGTGCAGAGTACGTTGCGCCGGAAAGTCGGGTTTACTCCCTATCCGGGGACGCTGAATCTCAGGCTGGAAACGGATGAGGCGATGGAGTGCTGGCGGGAGGTGCGCGAGCGGCGCGGAATCGAGATCGTCTCTCAGGATCCGGCACACTGCCATGCGCGCTGCTTCTTGGTGGAAATTGAAGGCAAGCATCGAGGCGCGGTCGTCCTTCCCGAGGCGGCGAACTACCCGGAGGACAAGATTGAAGTCATCGCTCCCGTTCGGCTTAAGGATGAACTCAGGATCAAGGACGGGGAGCGAGTGACAATAGAGTTCGTGGATTGACCCCGATCCAAGGGGCTTGAGAAAGAAAGCGTTTCATCGGGTGTTAGGGCGGCGAGGCAGTTTTTGACGAGCGTCTTGCACATAGGCAGAATTTTGGTTCGGGGTTGAGGTGCTATGAGGCGATTAATTGTCGGCATATCGGGCGCCACGGGCGCCATCTATGGCGTGAGGATCCTGGACGTTCTCTCGAAAATCGAGGATATCGAGACGCATCTGGTCATGACGCGCGCGGCCAAGATGACGATCCAGGTCGAGACGCCTCACTCGGCGAAAGAGGTCGAGGCGATGGCGGACGTCGTGCACGACATCAACAACGTCGGCGCGAGCATCTCCAGCGGCTCTTTTCGCACCGAAGGGATGGTGATCGCCCCTTGTTCGATGAAGTCGATGGGCGGGATCGCCCATTCGATCGGAGGGGACCTCCTGGTGCGCGCGGCCGATGTTATTCTGAAAGAGCGAAAAAGGCTCGTTCTGGTCGCGCGCGAGACTCCGTTGCACCTGGGTCATCTGGAAAGCATGGCGGCGCTGACGCGGATGGGCGCGGTGATATTCCCGCCTGTGCCGGCCTTCTACCATCGGCCGAAAACGCTCGACGACGTCATCAACCAAACCGTCACCCGTATTCTCGACCAGTTCAACATCGATGTGAACCTGTTCGAGCGCTGGAGCGATGAGCAGATGAGCCGCCATCCGAAAGCCAAGGGCGGCTCGCGCCGTAAAAAGTGAGGCGCAAGGAGTGAGCAGGGAGACTCTGCCGCAACATGCCGCGCAGCCCTAAAAAATCCCTGTCCCCCACGCAGCGCCGGAAGAAGGAGCACCTCGAGCTCTGTCTCGACACGCGCCCCGTTGCCGCTCCCTCCGGCACCGGACTCGATCGTTATGCCTTCCTCCACAACGCGCTTCCCGAGCTCGACATCGCCGACATCGATCTGAGCGCCGTTTTTCTCGGCAAGCATCTCAAAGCGCCGCTGCTGATCTCTTCGATGACCGGCGGCTTCGACGTGGCGCGCAAGGTCAACCGCAACCTCGCCGCCGCGGCGCAGGATCTCGGGTTGGCCATGGGCGTCGGATCACAGCGGGTGGCGCTCGAAGAGCCCAGCGCCGCGGAGTCTTTCAAAGTCAGGGATCTGGCGCCGGATATCCTGCTGCTGGGAAATCTCGGCGCGGTGCAGCTCAACTACGGCTACGGTCTCGAGCAGTGCCGGCGGGCCGTCGGCATGATCGAAGCGGACGGCCTGATTCTCCATCTCAACGTGTTGCAAGAGGCGGTTCAGCCGGAGGGCAATCGTAACTTCAAGGGGCTGACGGGCCGCATCGCGCAAGTATGCCGCGAGCTGGGAAAACCGGTGGTGGCCAAAGAGGTGGGCTTCGGCATCTCGGCGGACGTCGCGCTGCGCCTCAAAGCGGCCGGTGTCAAAGCGATCGACGTGGCGGGCCGCGGCGGGACCTCGTGGTACGCGGTGGAGGCCAGACGCGCGGCGCAGAAGGGAAAACCCGTCGAAGACACTTTTGCGGAATGGGGCATACCGACCGAAGAGACCCTGATCCAGGTGCGCCGGGCGGCGCCGGAAATGGAGCTTGTCGCCTCGGGCGGCATTCGCAGCGGCCTGGACATCGCCAAGGCCGTCGCGCTCGGAGCGAACATCGCCGCTATCGGCCAGCCCCTGCTCGCGCCGGCTTTGGAATCGCCGGACAAGGTGATAGAATTTTTACGGAAGATCATCTACGAGATCAAAATCGCGATGCTGTGCGTCGGAGCGGCGAATCTCGCGGCGCTCAGGAAAG
>Ga0156192_1056_pt1 | contig 9761 bp, 7 predicted proteins | sample RifCSPlowO2_12_FD_107845 | JGI IMG/M metagenome (GOLD analysis project Ga0156192, IMG submission 107845) | Deltaproteobacteria bacterium RIFCSPLOWO2_12_FULL_60_19
GTAAGGGTGGAGGCGAAGGAGATATACGCCAGGCTCGAACAAAAGTTTCCGGGCAAGGTGAGCGGCTTTCGCGGAGAGGTATCCGACCCCTGCCTTCAGGTGGACGGCGCGGCGATCGTGGAAGTTTGCCGCTACCTGCGGGACGACCCCGAGCTGGATTTTCACGTCCTCTCCGATGTGACGGGCCTCGACCTTCCGAAGGACAATAAGCTTCAGGTCGTCTACCATCTCTACTCCTACTCCAAGCGCCACCAGATCGTCTTGAAAGTCGACCTGCCGCGCGAGGCTCCCAGCGTCTCCACGGTGGAGGGGGTGTGGAAGGCGGCCAATTGGCTTGAGCGCGAGGTCTTCGATCTTTTCGGCGTTGTCTTCGACGGCCACAGTGATTTAAGAAGAATCATGCTGCCGGAAGATTGGGTCGGCCATCCTTTGCGGAAAGATTATGTCGAGCAGGAAGAATACGACGGCATCAGCACGCAGCGGGCGCCGCTGGTAGAAAAGCTGCTGCGCTGAGCAGAAGGACCATGAGCGAAGCGATTCATACCGAGGGCAACGGTTTTCACACCGAGTACATGACGCTTAACGTCGGTCCGCAGCACCCGAGCACGCACGGGGTGCTGCGCTTCGTGGTGAAGACCGACGGCGAGGTGATTCGCGAAGCCATTCCGGATGTCGGCTACCTCCATCGCTCGATTGAAAAAATCGGCGAGAAGGTCACCTGGCACGGCTATGTCCCCTATACGGATCGGGCCGACTATCTCGCCGCGATGTTCGCCAACCAGGGATTCTGCATGGCGGCGGAGAAGCTGGGCGGCATCGAGGTGACCCGGCGCGGGGAGTTCTGCCGCGTCATCGCCTGCGAGCTTAACCGGATCGCCAGCCACCTGATCGCCGTCGGCACTTTCGGCCAGGACATCGGGGCAGTGACTCCGTTCCTCCACGCGCTGAGGGAGAGAGAAACCATCAACGATCTGATGGAGATGATCTGCGGCGCGCGGCTCACCTACAATTACCTCAGAATCGGCGGCGTGGGTTACGATATTACTCCTGAAACCTGCGACCGCATCACCGCCTTTCTCGACCACTTCGAGCCGATCACAGACGAGTACGACCGCTTGCTCTCGTACAACAAGATCTACGTCGAGCGGCTGGCCAACGTCGCGGTCATCACCCGGGAAGAAGCCTTTCAGTACAACATCGTCGGGCCGAACCTGCGCGCCTGCGGCGTGAAGTGGGACATCCGGCGCGATATTCCCTACTCAGTCTATCCGGAGCTGGAGTTCGAGGTTCCCATCGGCACGGGCGAGCGCGGCACGCTGGGCGACTGCTACGACCGCTATATGGTGCGGGTGCGCGAGATCCGGGAGAGCTGCAAGATCACCCGGCAGGCTCTTAAGATGCTGCCCAAGGGGCCGGCCATCGCCAAGGTGCCGCGCAAATTCAAACCGCCCGCGGGCGAAGTCTACGTCAGAGTGGAGGCGCCGCGCGGCGACATGGGTTATTACGTGGTGAGCGACGGCAGCGAGTATCCCTACCGCGTGCGAATCCGCACCGGCTCGTTTACGGCGATGGGAATCATCGACAAGCTCAGCCGGGGCCTCATGGTGGCGGACCTGATCGCGCTGATCGCCAGCCTGGACGTGGATGCGCCGGAGATCGATCGCTAACTCGGGAACGAAAATGCGGCAATTTGTCGATCAGCTTATTCAAAACGGTTACTTTGCGGGCGCGCCGAAAGAGCTGGTGTACGCCGGCGCGATGATCGTGGCCGCCCTGGTCGTCCTCTCGGTCTTCGTCGCGCCGCTGGCGGGAGTGACAAGCTGGCTCGAGCGCCGGGTCTGGGCGAGGATGCAGTCGCGCGTCGGGCCCAACCGGGTCGGGCCGCAGGGAATTCTTCAGTGGCTCGCGGACGGGATCAAAAACCTGCTCAAAGAAGACATTATCCCCGCCTCCGCCGATAAGTTTCTCTTCTCTCTCGCCCCTTACGTCGTCTTCGTCGGATTTCTCTCCGCCTTCGTCGTGATCCCGTTCGGCCGCGAGCTTATCGTGGCTGACCTCAACATCGGCATTCTCTATCTGCTCGCCGTCACCTCCGTGGTCGTCGTCGGCATCCTGATGGCGGGCTGGTCGTCGAACAACAAATGGTCGCTGCTCGGCGGCATGCGCTCCGCGGCGCAGATCGTGAGCTACGAGATACCGGCAGGCCTGGCGGTGCTGACGATCGTCTTTGTCGCCGGCACGCTCAGCACGCAGGGCATCATCAAGGGGCAGGGCTGGGCACCGTGGGATTGGTTTTTGTTCTACAACCCCTTCACCTTCGTGGCGTTTTTTCTCTACTTCACCGCCGCCCTGGCCGAAGGGAACCGCACGCCGTTCGATATCCCCGAGGCCGAGTCCGAGCTGGTGGCGGGCTACGTGACGGAGTACAGCGGGATGCGCTTTCTGTTTTTCTTCTTCGCCGAGTGGGGCAATCTCTACGTGATCGGCGCGGTGGCCACGATCCTTTTTCTCGGCGGGTGGCATATCCCGGCGATTCCGGCCCTCGCGGACCAGCCGATCCTCAAAGGCGGGCTTCAATTCGCGGTCTTTTTCGTCAAGGCCTATTTTTGGGTTTTCGTGGCCATGTGGGTCCGGGCCACCCTCCCCCGGGTTCGCGTGGACCAGTTGATGTCGCTCTGCTGGAAATATATGGTCCCGCTATCGTTCGTCTGCGTGGTCGGAACCGCGGCATGGATGCTCATCTGGCCCCAGGGAAACCGGCCCGTGAGTATGGCCATGTTTCTCCTTGGGGTTGTGATCCTGGCCATGTTTTCCAAGCGGGTGGGCTACCAGATCCGCCATGCGCGGCCGGTGCTCTACCTGAGACCCTATATTTAGAGGCAATCGATGGAAGCGGTAAACGGATACGTAAGAAATATTTTCGAGACGGTCACGACGATCTTCGAAGGGATGGCGATCACCTTCTCTCATCTGATGCGCCGTCCGATGACCGTGCAATATCCGGATCGAATCCCCAAGCCGGTTCAGGAGACGCTGCCTTTAAGATACCGCGGCATCCTGGAAGTGGATATGGATATCTGCACCGGCTGCCTCGCCTGCGAGCGCGTCTGTCCGATCACCTGCATCACCATCGGCATCGACATGAACAAAGAGACCAAGCAGCGCAGCTTCAGCCATTTCGACATCGATATCTGCAAGTGCATGTACTGCGGTCTCTGTGCCGAGGTATGCCCGACAGGCTCGATCCGCCATTCGCAGGAGTTTGAAGGGGCCAGCTACAATCCGGCCGGCCTGGTGCGCCATTTCGTCGCGCAGCCGGTCGGCCTCTACAAGCCCAAGAAGGGCGGAGAGACGGACCCCACGCTGGCCAAGAAAGTGGAAGTCGGAATGAAGTATCTCGACGAGTTTGCCACCCCGGAGGGAGCGGGAGGGGCGGGAAAAGAGGAGGGATAGCCGCCTGATGCTCAGTCAGGCTTTGGCTCGGTTCTGCCAGCATTGATTCAATGTAAACCCCGCCTCTTGCGGCGGGCACAAAACCGATGGGGTTTCCAAAGGGGAGAAGCGGCAGCTCTCCCCTTTGGTTGAACACGGGGATTCAAACCCCGTGTTCGATATAAGTTGATTTCCCGACTGTAGTTGACCCATCGAGCCTGCGGCTCGTTGGGACCCGTTGAGAATAGGATCGCCGGTATGGAAATTTCTACGGCAATTTTTTATCTGGTCGCCGCCGTCACCGTCGGCTCCGCCGCGATGGTGGCGTTTTCGCGCAATATTATCCACTCCGCCTTCTCCCTGCTCGGAACGTTTGCGGGAGTGGCCGGCATCTATGTCTTTCTGGGCGCCGATTTTGTGGCCGGCGTGCAGGTGCTGGTTTACGTCGGCGGCATCCTGGTGCTGATACTGTTCGCTGTCATGCTGACCCACCGGATCACCGACGTGCAAATCACCAACCGCTCGGCCGGTCGGATTCCGGGGCTCGTGGTGGTGGCCATTTTGTTCGTGCTGCTCGTTCAATCCATTGGAGAGACTCCGTGGGCCAAGGCGAAAGAGGTGGTTTATAAGGCAACCACCGCGAGCATCGGCGACCTTTTTTTAGGAGACTATCTGCTGCCGTTCGAGCTGGCGTCCTTGGTTCTGCTCGCGGCGCTGATCGGCGCCGTCGTGCTGGCGCGCCAGGAAATTAAGGAGTAGATCGTGTTCGTGATTCGTGTCCGTGCTCGTTTTCTGTTCCTGGATCTGCATTGCATTGTTACGAGCACGAGGAGCGATAAATGGTCGGACTCACGCATTACCTGGTGATCGGCGCGATCCTTTTCTGCCTGGGGCTGTACACGGTGCTCACGCGGCGCAACGCGATCAGCATTCTGATGGGCGTCGAGCTGATCCTGAATTCGGCCAATATCAACTACGTGGCGTTCGCCCATTACAGCAGCGGCAGCCTGGACGGGCAGATCTATGCGATCTTCGTCATCATGCTCGCCGCGGCCGAGGCGGCCGTCGGGCTGGCGATAGTGCTCGCGATCTTCCAGCTCTTCCACACGATCGATGTCGCGGCGACGGAGACGCTTAGGGAATAAAAAGCAAAATGCAAAGTGCAAATTTCAAAATGCAAAATGGAAGAAAGTGATTTTGACTTTTACACTTTGCAATTTTCATTTTGCAATGAAAGTTTCTGAGAGCTAAATGGACCATCCGATACAGACAGACTATCTCCGGTGGATCGTTCTGCTGCCGCTTTTGGGAGCGGTGTGGAACGGCCTGCTCGGAGCGCAGCTCCAAAAGAGACTCGGCAAATGGGTCATCAGCCTGTTTGCCTGCGGGCCGGTGGTGGGGTCGTTCCTGCTCTCCGTCGCGGCTTTTCAAGATCTTCTCTCTCGCGAACCTGAGCAACGTTTCCTGATCGACCGCGTCTATCCCTGGATCACGCTGGCGACGCTCAACGTCGATGTGGCCTTCTGGGTCGATCCGCTCTCCGCGGTGATGATCCTCGTCGTCACCGGCATCGGCGGCCTGATCCACATCTACTCCGTCGGCTACATGCACGACGACCGCTCCTTCTGGCGCTATTTCGCCTTCCTCAATCTCTTCACCTTCGCGATGCTGATGCTCGTCACGGCGGACAATCTCCTGCTCATGTTCATCGGCTGGGAGGGCGTCGGCCTCTGCTCCTACGCGCTGATCGGTTTCTGGTATCACGACCACGTCAATACGCGCGCCGGCAACAAGGCGTTCCTCGTCAACCGGGTCGGCGATTTCGGCTTCATTCTTGGAATCTTCCTGATCTTCTGGTCGCTCGATCATCACGGTCATGCGACGGTGACTTTCCGGGAAATTCAGAAGTTCGTCTCGCTGCTCCAGGGCCAGGAAATTTGGGGCATCGGCGTCATTACGCTGGCGACTTTGTTTCTGTTTCTCGGCGCGACGGGAAAATCGGCGCAGATCCCGCTCCACGTCTGGCTTCCCGACGCCATGCAGGGGCCGACGCCGGTGAGCGCGCTGATCCACGCGGCGACGATGGTGACGGCCGGGGTTTACATGATCGTGCGGCTCCACTTTCTCTACTCGCTGGCGCCGCTGACGCTGCACGTGGTTGCTTTCATCGGCCTGGCGACCGCGCTCGGGGCGGCGACGATTGCGCTCACGCAGACCGACATCAAGCGCGTGCTCGCCTATTCTACCATCAGCCAGCTCGGCTACATGTTTTTGGGCGCGGGCGTGGCGGCCTACGGCGCGGCGATTTTTCACCTGATGACCCACGCCTTCTTCAAGGCCTGTCTCTTTCTCGGCTCGGGCAGCGTGATTCACGCCATGGGCGGCGAGCAGGACATGCGGAACATGGGCGGACTCCGCCGCCACATGCCGTGGACGTTCCTGACCTTCACCGTCGCCGTGCTGGCGATCGCCGGCACGCCGCTCACCGCCGGATTTTTCTCCAAGGACGAGATTCTCTGGCAGGCGTTTTCCAGTCCCCACGGCACGCCTCTGTTGTGGTTTTTTGGAGTGGTGGGGGCGGGGCTGACGGCGTTTTACATGTTCCGCCAGCTCTTTCTGGTCTTTTTCGGCGAGTGCCGCGCCAACCACCACGTTAAAGAACATCTACACGAGTCGCCGGCGGTCATGACCCTGCCGCTGGTGGTGCTGGCCGTTGGATCGATCGTGGCCGGCTGGATCGGCGCTCCCGCGGCCTTCGCCCCAATGTTCGGCCCAAATTTATTTGCCGCCTGGCTGGAGCCGGTCGTGGGCGGCCGTCATGAAGCGCAGGGCTCGGCCACGCTGGAAGAAATCCTGATGGTACTCTCGGTGAGCGTGGCGGCGGCGGGCGTTTATCTCGCTTACCGCATGTATTTTAAACGCTCGCTCTCGCCGGAGCGTTTTTCGTCCCTCGCGAACGGGCGGCCGTATCGGCTTTTTTTCAATAAGTATTACGTCGACGAATTCTACCAGTCGGTGTTCGTCGACGGCGCGCTCAAGCTCGCGCGCGTCGGCGCCTGGATCGACGAGCACATCATCGACTTCATCGTCGACGGATCGGCGAAGACGACGGCGTTTGTATCCTGGTTGAACGGTCTGTTCGATAACTATGTCATCGACGGCCTCGTCAACGCGGTGGCCGACGGCACCTTCTGGGCGGGCGGCAAGTTCCGCAAGGTCCAGACCGGCAACATCAACAGCTACCTCTACGTGATCCTCGGCGCGGTCATCGTGGTGATCATCGTGAAGCTGCGCTATGGGAGCTGACTCTAATGGGAGATAGGAAGACATGACAGACCACGTTCTCACTTACATGACCTTTTTTCCGGTGGCCGGAATGGTCGCGGTGCTGTTGTTGCCGCGCGAGCGCCACGACCTGATCCGCTGGGTCTCGGCGCTTTTTACCGTGCCGCCGCTGTTGCTCGCCGTTTGGCTCTTCCGGAATTTCGATCGCGCCAATCCCGGCTTCCAGTTCATCGAGAAGTTTGATTGGATCCCCGCCTACAACATCCAATATTTCGTCGGCGTGGACGGCATCAGCATCTCCATGGTCCTGCTCACCGCGCTGTTGAGCTTTCTCTGCATCTTCGCCTCGTGGGGCATCGACAAGGGCGTGAAGGGCTATTTCGCGCTGTTCCTGCTGCTCGACGCGGGCATGATGGGAGTTTTTGTTGCGCTCGACTTTTTTCTCTTCTACATCTTCTGGGAGGTGATGCTGCTGCCGATGTACTTTTTGATCGGCATCTGGGGCGGGCCGCGCAGGGAGTACGCGGCCATCAAGTTTTTTCTCTACACGCTTTTCGGCAGCGTGCTCATGCTGCTGGCGATCCTGGCGCTCTATTTTACCACCGAGCCGCACACCTTCGATATGACGCAGCTGATCGCCCAGAGCGACAGGTACGGGACGACGCCGCTTCCATTCTGGCCGTTCGATCAACTGCGCTGGGGCTTCCAGCATGTGGTCTGGATGGCGCTCTTCATCGGCTTTGCCATCAAGATCCCCGCTTTCCCGTTCCATACCTGGCTGCCCGACGCCCACGTCGAGGCGCCGACGGCGATCTCGGTGATCCTGGCCGGCGTGCTGCTCAAAATGGGCACCTACGGGATTCTGCGGATCAACTACTCCATGTTCCCCGAGGCGACCGGCGATCTCGCTTTCTGGTTTCTCGGGGCGCTCGGCGCCTGGAACATCATCTACGGCGCGCTCTGCGCGATGGCGCAGAAGGATCTCAAAAAGCTGGTGGCCTATTCGAGCGTGAGCCATATGGGATACGTCATGCTCGGCATGGCGACGTTTACGCCGCACGGCATCAACGGCGCGGTCTTGCAGATGTTCAATCACGGGACGATCACCGGCATGCTGTTTCTCATGGTCGGCGTGATCTACGACCGCGCCCATCACCGCGACATCGAGGGATTCGGCGGCGTGGCGGCGATCATGCCGGTCTATACCGGAGTGAGCGCGTTTGCGATTTTCGCGTCGATGGGATTGCCCGGCCTGTCCGGCTTCATCTCCGAAGTCCTGGTGCTGCTCGGCGCGTGGCAGAAATATCCGGTGCTGAGCGTCCTCGGGGCGAGCGGCGTCATTCTGACCGCCGGCTACCTCCTCTGGACGGTCCAGCGCGTCTTTCTCGGCGCGACCAACGAGAAATATAAAACCATGCCGGAGATCAACGGCCGGGAGCTTTTCACCATGATCCCGTTGGCCGTCATCATCCTTATCGTCGGCGTCTATCCGAGCGTGGTCCTCGACCTGTTGAGCGCCTCGCTCGAGCAGCTCAATCAGGCGGTCATCCCACATCTGGGTTAATCTTCCATGGACCTTGGAAATATCGCGAGCCTCCGTTTTCTCTGGCCTGAGCTGATTCTCGGCGGGACCGCTCTGCTGGTCCTGGCGCTGGATCTGGTGGTCGAGAATAAAAAGACCATCGGTCTACTGGCCCTGCTCGGCTGCTTAGCCTCTCTTGTGGCGACGCTGGGGCTTTACGGCGGTGAAAGCGGTTGGTTGTTTCATCGCATGATCGTGCTGGACAACTTCAGCCTCTTCTTCAAAGTGGTGTCGCTCTCCGCGGCCATCCTGGTGCTCTGGATGTCGCTCAGCAGCCGCGAGGTGGCGCGACTTCACCAGGGAGAATACACGACCATCCTGCTCACCTCGGCTCTCGGGATGTTTTTCATGGCCTCATCGAGCAATCTGCTGATGGCCTATCTCTCCCTTGAGCTGGTGAGCATCACCTCCTACATCCTCACCGGATTCTTGCCCCACAACCGCCGTTCGAGCGAAGCGGGGCTGAAATACCTGATCTACGGCGGCGTGGCCTCGGGCACGATGATCTACGGCATGAGCTGGATCTTCGGGATGACCGGCGGGCTGGACTACGCGCGCATCCATGAGGCGCTGTTTCAGGGCGGGGTGAACCAGTTGAGTCTCTTCATCGCCTTTATTTTCATCCTGGCCGGCTTCGGCTACAAAATCGTCTTCGTCCCGTTTCACATGTGGTCGCCCGATGTCTACCAGGGAGCGCCGACCCCCGTCACCGCGTTTCTCTCGGTCGGGTCGAATGCGGCCGGCGTCGCCATTCTCATTCGCTTCTTCTTCCCGGGGGTTTCGCAGCTGACGGACACGGGTGACTGGCGCTTCATCCCGGGTGTGGAGTGGCCCCATGTGCTGCTCACGGTGAGCATGGTGACGATGACGCTGGGGAACCTCTCCGCTCTGGGCCAGCAGAACGTCAAACGGCTGCTCGCCTACTCCGGCATCGCCCACGCGGGCTACATCTTGATGGGCCTGGTGGTGCTGAACAACGAAGGACTGCAAGCGATGCTCTTCTACATCGTGGTCTATCTCATTATGAACGTGGGGGCGTTCCTGGTCGTTGTGATCGTCGCCAACGCCACCGGAAAAGAGGACCTGGAGAGCTACCGGGGTTTGGCCTGGCGCGGGGCTGCGCTGCCGGCGACCTGCATGGCGATCTTTCTGTTATCCTTGACGGGGCTGCCGCCGATGGCGGGCTTTATCGGCAAGTTTTTTCTCTTTGCGGCGGTGATCAAGCAGGAGTTTTATCTCCTGGCCGTGGTGGCGGTCCTCAACAGCGTCGTCTCGCTCTACTATTATGTTCGCGTTGTCAAGGTAATGTTCCTCGACTTCCCGGAGCCGTCGGATGGGGCGGTTCCCGTGACGCCTGACGCCGCGGCTCTGCTTGGGCTCCTTACCACATTGACCGTCCTGCTGGGACTTTACTGGGCGCCTCTGATGCGTTTCACCAACCAGTCGCTTCAGTTCTTCATCA
>Ga0156192_1004_pt1 | contig 9542 bp, 8 predicted proteins | sample RifCSPlowO2_12_FD_107845 | JGI IMG/M metagenome (GOLD analysis project Ga0156192, IMG submission 107845) | Deltaproteobacteria bacterium RIFCSPLOWO2_12_FULL_60_19
GCAGTCTCTCTTTGGTCGGGAAGTAGAAGAGTCATAAGAAAATAAGAGGACTCGTGTGTTCGGCGACTTGACATCCACATAGCAGACTCTCGAAGCACGAGTGGCTTTTTTCAGCAACCTGCAAGGGCCGCCGAGGCCCGGAAGCCGGGCCTCGGCGGGGTGTAGGAAAGAGGGAAAAATCGAAAGTTAAAACTTACTTGCCCGCGCGGGTCGCGCTCCACTGGCTGTTGCTGCCGCCGGATTGGACGCTCCCTTGCATGGCGTTGCCGCTCACCCGCCCGGTGTACTGCGCTCCTCCGGCAGTGAACGTGATCCGATCTCCGCGCAGCTTGCCGTTGGTGATCGGCGTGCTGTTGGCGCCGGACTTGAGCGTGCCGGAAACCATCTGGAAGTCTTGCTTGAGCGTGAGCGCCCCTTGCGGAAGCTGCCACGCGCCTTCCACCTTGGTTGGCACGAGCCAGAACAGGGCCGTGCACCATGAGGTGCAGCCGTTGGTTATTGTGGCGGTCTCGTCGGCCGCCCAGTCTCCCATCGTGAAGGAGTTCGACACGATGCGGGTGCCGGGCTTGAGGTTCAGGATGCGCGGACGCAGCCTGAGATTGATGTCGGGCAGCAGAAACATGGTGATCACGGTGGCCTGCGAGAAGTCGCTTTCGAAGATGTCCGCTTTGACAAATTGCGCTTTGTCGCTGATGCCTTCCTTGGCGGCGTTACGCTTCGACAGCTCGACCATGTCCGGGTTATATTCGATGCCGAGAGCGCGGGCGCCGCGCTTCGCCGCGGTGATCACCGTGCGCCCGTCGCCCGAGCCGAGATCGATCACGTAATCCTGTGGCGTGACCTTCGCCATGTCGAGCATTTTGTCCACCAGCGCCTGCGGCGTCGGCACCCATACCACATCCTTCCCTTCCTGGCCGACCTGCGGTTCGTAGTCCTGCTTCGAAGACTGCGCCTGCACGAAACCGCAGCCCACGGCCACGGTCAAACATATCGCCAATAACGACTGACAGATCAAAAGCGCTGCATGCATGTTTGCTCCCCCGGTGGTTGGATTAGTTCCAGCATTCATACCGCGTGGCCGAGGAAATGTCCAGTATCGGCTCCCGTCTTTTCATCTTTCATCCTTTTCCTTGCCGCTACCGCTCGGCCAGCTGCCGCGCGATAATACGGTAGACCTCCGGCGAAAACCCTAAGCCGAGATGGGTAGTGTTGACTTCGATGTGCTCCACCTTTGAGCCGCGACGGTCGATGCAGGCTTCCCAGGCGACGACGGCATCCGCGCGCGAATAGATCGCCGTCACCGGAGTCGTGAGCGATCTCCGGTTGCGCGACTCGACCTGCGCTTCCATCGCGTCCACATCGATGCCTTGATCGCGAAGGCCGTGAACGAACACGGTATATTTAGGCCCGCCGACGACCGGCGTGCCGAGCGTGATGACCTGGCGGACAAGGTCGGGCCGCTCACGGGCGGCCTCGCGCGCGAGATAACCTCCCAGGCTCCAGCCGACGATGCGAACCTCCTGCCCGGCTTTGCGGGCAAAATGGATCAGCCGCTTCAGCACGCGCACCAGCATCTCCGGCACCTCTTTAGACGGCGCGCCGCCTCCCAGACCGCGGACCTGATATCCGAGCAGGCGCAAATAGGCCTGAAGAAGAAGTGTTGAGGCGTTGCCGGCGCCGTAGCCCGGCAACACAAGGACCGGCTCGCCTCGTCCCCGGGGTTGGCGCGCAAGGATCGGGAAGCGAAGCAGCAGCCGCGGCAATTCGAGCAGGCCGCGAACCTCGCGAACCAGACCGGAGCGCGGCGGGGCCTGAAGCGACTCGATCATTTCTTAGACATGCCTCAATAGGTCAGTGCGTCACCGGCGGTATGACGGCTACTCTAAACTGATAGTCCGATGTCCGAGTCAGGTCAAGATTAAAAGAGGCCGGCGGTGGGAGACCGCATCAGGAAAAATTCGACGCCACGAATCCCAACCGCCGTGCCAAGCCTCGATGAGTTGACTTCTCCTTAAGCTGGTTTTAGCCTTGTCTGTATGGAAAGATCGCGGTCGCTTCCGTGGCTGTGTTTGATGTTGCTTCTTGCCGGCTGCGCCTCGTTCCGCATCGGGGGACAACTCCAGTCGGGAAGGCTGGCCTTGCAAATCAACCGGCCCGAAGAAGCCCTGAGCCATTTCCAAGAGGTCGCCAAGACCGATCCCAACTATGCGATGACCTCCGGACTGTTTCGAGAAGGGATCTGGACGTATGTGGGACGCGCCCAATACCACATGGGCCGATTCGCGGAGGCGCGTCAATCCCTCGAACGCTCCCTCTCCCTTTACGATAAAGACTACCTGGCCAGGCTCTACCTGGGTCTGGCCCTGGCGCGGAGCGGCGATCGGACGAAGGGGCTCCAACAAATTCGCGGCGCGATGCAAGGCCTCTATGACTGGATCGAATCCCTTACTTACACCCCCTGGGGACAAAACTGGGATCCGGCGCGGGAGATTCAGTCGCAGACCGAAAAAGACCTCGCGATGATCTCAGGCAAGGATTTCGACTGGGACAAGCTGATCGCCAACGCCGAATGGTTGGGGCATCGAACCGAGGAAGAGGTTGACCGCGCTCGGCGCGACGAGCGCGAACGGTTTTTCAGAGACGGCGATAGTCCGAGACGGCGCGGAACGATCGGCATGAGCTTTTGAAAAACAGCGCCGCCGGATGACGGAGACGTCGCCGCTCAGCTTTAGGCTTCGAGGCTTCTTATCGCCAGGGGGGTCCGAGTTATGGAACTAGCGCCGAAAATCCTGTTTTTCGCCGTCCTGCTGTTGGACCTCTGGCTCTTTTTCATAAGGCCGCGCAAGCCATGGACGGAGAGGTTAAGCCCGGTTTTGCTGCTCGTTGCGATCTACGCCTTTGCGCTCGGCGTTCTGGCCCAGACGAAGATCATCCCCGACGCGCAAGTTCTCGAAGGTATGACTTCGGCCGAGCTTTCCAGCTTTTTGCGGAGCAATGTTCTGTTCCTGGTGGATCTTTTCTCCGCGTGGGCTGCCATGTTGGAGGCGGTAAGAGCGGCCTCGGGAACGTTCTACTCATTACAGGCGGCTGTTGTGCTGCTCTTTGGCCTGCTCGCCGGCGTATGCGCCCTCCTTCACCTCCTCGTGATCATGCCACTAGCCTATATCGCCTATCTGGCGGCTTCGGTTCCAGTTGACGCCGTCGGGGGAGCGAGCACCGACGTAACCATTCGCATCGGCGGGCAATCTGTCGCCCTGAAGGCCACGTTCGCGGCGCACGCCGTCGCAATAAAGAGCTTCCTCGTCGCCGTATCCGCCGCCTCGCTGGCCGCCGCAATCAAGCTCCTCGCACTCTGCAAGCGAGGCACGCGTGGCCCGACGTCGGGTGACAAGACCATCCAAAAGCCGCCGGCGGAGTTTGAATTTTAGGCGGACGACCGCGCCGCTCGCCCTCTATAGCCGGAGAAACTTAGCGGGGATTTTGCTTCGCGCTCGCACACTAACGAGCGCCGCTCTCCATCCGCCGCTGCTCGATCGCGTAGCGGACAAGCGCCGCGTAGCGGTAGACCACGTGGGCAAACTTGCCGTACGGCAGCGTGATGAACAGGCCCGCCACCATCGCCAGATGAACGATCAACAGCGCGCCCATTACAGCAGTCTCGCGCAGGGCGAGCAGCAGCAAGCCCGTCAGGCTGGTGAGAAACAGCAGCACAAGGAAAGCTACGTCCATGCTCAACATACGCGCGGCTGAAGGATCGCGGTCGCTTTTCCATTTCAAGTAGAGCAGCCCGCCCGCTCCGATGAGCAGCCCGACACCGCCGACGGTCCCCAGGACAACCGGCCAGCTCAGAAGGGGATACGGCGCCTGCCAGGCGAGAAAATGATGGTAAAACGCCGCTACGCTCGTCGAAGCGAGGTCAAGCAAGAAACCGTAGAAAACCAGGTGGTGCAACCATCGTCTCGATTGCGAAAAGCTCGCGCCCGGATAGTCGCAGCCCGCTCCGCCGCCTTTCATATAGGTGAGGCCGAATGCGTCCCGGGTCGCGCGCCAAAGCGCGCCGCCGTCGAGGAGTGTGGACAGACCGCCCCCGGTCTCGCGCCAAAAGCGCACCGCGCCGATGAGAAAAACGGTCAAGCCGTAGAGCGCAATAATCAGCGGCGGTACGGTCATGGCGGCGTAGGGAACCACCCGGTAGAAGGCGCCCGCGGCGATGTGGGTCGTCAACAAGACATCGCGCCCCATGAACAGCAGTACCAGGAACAACAGGACTATAAGCGCCGCGCCGGTGATCAAGCACGCCCCCAGCCCGCTTCGTTTGAACAAACCCGATAGCATCGCCGGCCAGGTGAACTCCCGATAGGTCTCCGTCCTAAGCTCGGCCATGAGCTTCGGTATGTTGACGCCGAATTCATGCGGCGGCGCATACTGGCAGGCGTAGTAACAGTCGCGGCAGTCGAAGCAGAGGTTGGCGAGATACGCGAGATCGGCCTTGGTGAAAATCCGGCGCTGCTCCATCGCCGGGAAAACCGCGCAATACCCCTCGCAGTAGCGGCAGGCGTTACAGATCGTCATCTGCCGCCCTCCCTCTTTGAGCAGCTCAGGCGCGGGCATAGAGCGCCGCCTCCCGACCGGCGATCCTGCCGAAGACTGAGCCGATGGTCAATCCGAATCCCGCCAGATAACCTTTTTCGAGTATGTTGCCCGCCATGACTTCCCCGGCTGCGAAGATGTTTTTCGCCGGCCGGCCGTCTTGCATGATGACGCGCGCCTGCTCGTTTACCGTGACGCCCAGGTAGGTAAACGTGATGCCGGGGCGGAGCGGGTAGCCGTAATAAGGCGGGGTATCGATGGTCCGCGCCCAGTGGCTCTTTGGCGGGTCAAGCCCTTCGGTCCGGCAGTGATCCAAACCGGCCGGATCGAACGCGCCCGGCCGCACCGCGCGGTTGAACTCTTTGACCGCGGCCGCCAGCGCCGAGGAATCGAGACCCAGCGTTGCCCCCAGCTCGGCGATTGAGCCTGCCTCCAGCGGCGGAAAGACCGACGGCATGAAGTGCGGCAGCGCTTTGGAATCCAAGACCGAGTAGGCGATCTGATCCGGTTGGCGCGCGATGAGACCGCCCCAGATCGCGTAACGTTTCGGCCAAAAGTCTTCGCCCTCATCGTAGAAGCGCCTGCCGTCCCGGTTGACGACGATGCCGAACGGCACGCTGTCGAGGCGCGTCACGATGCCGCCGTCGAACTTGGGCGCGCGCGCGTCGAGCGCGATCGCATGGCAGCCGCGCGGATCGCCCACCGGCTTGGCGCCGTGCTTGAGCAGCTCCTTCAACATCCGTCCCTGGTTGTGCCTGGTGCCGCGAACGATAAAGTTGTCGGCAGCGGCCCCCCAATATTCTTTTAACCAGGGGATGTTCGCTTCGAAGCCGCCGGAGGCGATGACGATCGTCTTGGCTTGGATCTCCTGCCGCGAGCCGCCGTAAGACGCCGTGAAAAACTCGCCGTCACGGACGTCGATCTCGCCGACCTCCGATTCGTAGGCGACCTCCACCCCGAGCCTGGAAGCCGTGTCGTAGTAAGCGTTCATCATCGCCTTGCCGCCCCCCAGCATGAAGAGATTGCTTTTGGCCAGGTGCAGGGTGCCGCGGAGCGGCTTCTGCCAGCGGACGCCGTTTGCCGCCATCCAATCTCCAAGCTCCTCCGAGGCCCGAATCGTCAGGCGGGCGAGACGCTCGTCGGTTTCACCGCCGGTTACCTGCCGGAGGTCTTCCCAGAATTCCTCTTCGCTGTAGCGCCCGGTGACGTATTCGGTGGCCGCTTGGTGCATGGTGCGGATGTCGCGCGTGTGGCGGCTGTTGCCGCCGCGAAAGTCTTTAATGGCGCTCTCGAGCACGAGCACTCGCGCGCCGGCGCGTCGCGCGGTGATCGCGGCGCACAGTCCGGCGTTGCCGCCGCCGACGACCAGAACATCGAAGGGGCGGCTCAGATCTGCCATTGAAATATGCCGTCACCGGTCGATCTGGTCACGTTGCTACTTCCATTCCGCTTCGCTGTCGCTCGACGAAGGCGAGTGCTTGTCCTGAGGCTTGTCCGTTCCGTTTTGTCTTATGGCAAATTCGCCGGTCCTTGACAAGTTGATTCCGACTCAGGCAAAAGGACCGGAGGGAGAGCGGTTGGAGAAATCCGGCTAGCTACGCGAGGTGATGAAAGGAAGGCGTTAGCAAACAGTGGCTACAATCACGGGAAGCCAACTCATTTGCAGAGCGCTCAAGCTCGAAGGCGTGAGAAATATTTTCGCCTTGGCCGGCGATCATATCCTGCCGGTGCTCGACGCGATGGCGGACCAGGACTTCCGCATCCTCGACACGCGTCATGAGCAGGCGGCGGTCCACATGGCGGACGCCTGGGCTAGAATCACCGAGCAGCCGGGCGTCTGCATGTACACTACGCCGGGTTTTGCCAATGCGATTCCCGGCCTCGCCAACGCCCTGCACACCGAATCCCCGGTTATCTCCATCGCCGGCTGCGCCGATGCGCGCGATTTGGGACGGGGCGCCCAGCAGGAAATCGATCAGGTGGGCATGGCCGGACCTATCACCAAAGGATCGTTCATGGTCAACGATGTCCGCAGGATTCCTGAGTTTATCGCCCGCGCGATGCGCCTGGCTTTCAGCGGTCGCCGCGGACCGGTCCACTTGACGATCCCGATCGATGTCCAGGAGAAGCAGGTGGATGAAGCCGAGATCGTATTCGCCCAAGCGGATGGATACCGCTCGGAAACTAACATGTCGCCGGCGGATCCGAAGCTTGTCCGCGAGGCCGTTGTTTTGTTGCGTGAGGCACAAAAGCCGTTGGTCCTCGCCGGAAGCGCCGCCGGATATACGCTTTCCGGCGAGTCGCTGCGACGCTTTATCGAAACCACTCGCCTTCCGGTGCTGACGGAAGAGCAATCGCGCGGCTTGATCTCCGACGATCACCCGTACACGTTTGGATTTTTTGAGCGAGGCTTGAACCGTGTCGCCGCCAAGGTGCGTGACGCCGATCTGGTCGTGCTGTTGGGCCGCAAGCAGGATTTCACGATCGGCTTCTGCCGTCCACCTCACGTCGCGGCCGATGCCAAAATCATCCAGATCGACCCCTCCCCCGTGGAGATTGGCCGCAATCGGGCGGTTGCCGTCGGCATCGCCGGAGAGGTCAGCAGCGTTTTGGATCAGCTGACGAGAGAAGCCGCCAACCACACGTGGAAGGATCTTCCGTGGTTGGAGGAGCTGCGGGCTGTGCGTGCGGCGCAGCGGGCGTGGACGGAAAATCTGGCTCGTCCGGAGAGTCCGATGCATGCCCTGTTCGTTCATAAGACGCTTCAATCCATCCTTCGCCCGGACGACTGCCTTGTTTTCGATGGCGGAGACTTCTGCCACTTCGGGCGATCTTTTCTACCCGCGCTCAAGCCGAAACGCTGGCTTTATGTTTCGAGCCTGGGGATGCTGGGCTCTTCGCTGCCTACGGCTCTCGCGGCCAAAGTGGCTTACCCCGACTCGCGCGTGATCATGCTCACCGGCGACGGGGCTTTCGGTTTTAACGCAATGGAGTTTGATACCGCTGTGCGCCACAAGCTCAATGTCGTAGCTATATTGGGCAACGACTCCGCGTGGGGCATCGACCGGCAAATCCAGCTCGGTCTCTATGGCCGCCCGGTCGCCACCGAGTTGCTGCAAACGCGCTACGATCAGGTGGTGCAAGGGCTGGGCGGTTACGGCGAGTTTGTGGAGCGACCTGAAGATCTAGGACCCGCGCTTGAGCGGGCCTTAGCGGCGAGACAGCCCGCGCTGTTGAACGTCGCCGTTGAGCGAGCCATCAGCCCTCGCGCCGAAGCCGCCATCGGTCGGCGCAAGCTCGCCGCCCGACAGTAAGCTATCAGGGAGGTCGCCATGCCGACGAGCGAACAAAAACAGTGGGCCAGGGAAAATTACCAGGGGGTCGAAGATTCCCTCAAGACCGCGTTCTCACCGGATTTCGAAGAACTGGACGAAGACGGAATCAGGCACGACGTCCGGCAGAGCATCAAACATGGATTTTTCGCGGCCATGTGTTCGAGCACCGATACGACGTTGGAGGAAAAGAAGAAGTTTCTCGAAATCGCCTGCGACGAAAGCCGCGGCAGGATTCTCGTCGGGGTGAATGCCGCCCTGTCCAAAATCGAGGATTGTCTGGAGCTTCTCGCTCACGGAGAAAAAGTCGGCTGCACGCATGCCTTTGTGGAATATCCCAGACAGCTCCGTCCGGGATCCGAAGAAGAGGTCTACCGCTATTTGAGGCGGCTCGTCGACGCGACCCGATTGCCGATCATCCTCTACGGCTACCACTGCCCGGCGCTGCGCCAGTTGCACTCGAGCGGGATTTTGCTCGATGTCTTCGACCGCCTGGCGGATGTGCCGAACGTGGTGGGAATGAAAATGACCCAGCCGATCAACGTCGGCTCGGCGTTTGAGCTTTGCGAGCGGCTGGGCGACCGGATTCTGTTCGGCCCTGCCAATCTCGAACTCGTGCCCATCCTCGCAAAGAACTACCACGTTCAGTGGGTGGGCCAGTGGGTCGTGGAGTCTCTGCAATCGCCTGAGAAGCCCTATCTGGTCGAGTTCATGGATCTTATCAACAAAGGGAAGCTCGACGAGGCGATGACCGTCTATTGGCTGATGACGCCCGCCTACAAGTATGTTCACAATTTGCAGGAGTCCTTCCTGAGCAAGGGCAGCCATCCCTGGGCGCACATCAACTACTATCATTGGTGCGTCGGAGGGAACGGAGGCCTGCCGCGCGCCCCGGCGCAATCTTCCGAGGAAGCGGCGATACTGGATGAGGCCGGCCGCAAAGGAATCCGGGATTGCTACAAGAAGATCGGGATTGCGACGGTCGAGGAACCGGAGGAGGAGTTCGTAGTCTGCAAGGCGAACTACGCGAAGGGAATAAGGGCACACAACCTAACGCGCACGCCTCTCTACCGGCAATAGCCATGAGGCGCCTCTGCACGTGGTAACAGCAGCCCTTTTAGGCTCGACAAGCCACTGATTTTGGGGAGACGCTGAAACGAAAGCAGGTGATTTTCAGATCGTTCTGTCCCGGCTTCTATCGCTCAAGAGTCAGCAAAAGACTCACCACGCCTTTTCTTCTCAGAGCACGTCCCGATAGCCCGCGTTATTTTTCGATTGTAAGTCGCCCGGTTAGTCCCAGGTCTTCGAGAATCTGGCGAATCTCCGCCTCTAAATTCTGAGCCAGCTTCCCATCCAAGCTGACAGAGAATTCGACGCCGATTTTGAGTTCGGCGCCTGAGCGTAATTTAGGAATAAGCTTCGTCCCGATCCTGTTCCATACTTCCGCCGGCACAGTTCCAACCAGACGTAGAGTCCTTGTCTGTGGGCCGGTGGGACCAGGACCGACGATGGGCTCGATAGGTTCTTCAGGCTTTGGCTCAGGTGGAGAAACGGGCACATCGATTTTGCCCCTGAGCTGTTTCGCTTTCTCCTTCGTTAATAGAAAGACGCCGGCATCGA
>Ga0156192_1015_pt1 | contig 9512 bp, 8 predicted proteins | sample RifCSPlowO2_12_FD_107845 | JGI IMG/M metagenome (GOLD analysis project Ga0156192, IMG submission 107845) | Deltaproteobacteria bacterium RIFCSPLOWO2_12_FULL_60_19
GTGCCGATGACCAGTGTGCCGGTGCGGGCGAGTTTTTCCAGCGTCGTTTCGGCGAATGCCGGGCCGCCGCCTACCAACAGCGCCGCTGCAACCAGCGACGCGATCAACCCTCGTCTCATAAATGCCTCCTTTGCAGGGTGCTGAAAAACTCCGTTCATCCTTCGACCCTTCGAGGGGCCTCAGGGCAGGCCCTCTCGACAGCCTTTAGTCCCGAGCCTGTCGCGGGGTCAGGACGAACGGAGGATGGATTGAAATCATTGGAGAATTTCCGTTCGTGCTGGCTCTCGAAGCACGAGTGGCTTTTTTCAGCATCCTGTTAGTGATAAAGAATCTTGCTCAAGAACTGTTTCGCCCGCGGCGATTTCGGCTCGGCAAAGAAGCTCTCCGGCTTTGCCTCCTCGACCACCTGTCCCTCGTCCATGAAGACCACCCGGTGGGCGACCCGCCGGGCGAAGCCCATCTCGTGCGTGACTACGATCATCGTCATCCCTTCGCGGGCGAGATCCGTCATGACCTCCAGGACTTCGTTGATCATCTCCGGGTCGAGCGCCGAGGTCGGCTCGTCGAACAGCATGATCTTGGGCTGCATCGCCAGCGCCCTGGCGATGGCGACGCGTTGCTGCTGGCCGCCGGAAAGACTGGCGGGAAATGCGTCGGCCTTGTCGGGAATCCCGACCCGCTCGAGCAGCTTCATCGCGCTCTCTGCCGCCGCTTCGCGAGAGGCGTTTCTGACCTTCATGGGGCCGAGCGTGATATTATCCATCACGCTCAGATGCGGATAGAGATTGAATTGCTGAAATACAAAGCCGATCTCGGCTCTGAGCGCCCGCAGGTCCAATGACAGGTCGGAAAGTTCTCTTCCGTCGACCAGGATCTCGCCTTTTTGAATCAGTTCCAGCCGGTTGATACAGCGGATGAGCGTACTCTTGCCGCTGCCGCTCGGGCCGCAAACCACCACGACTTCTCCCTTCTCGATCCTGAGGTCGATGTCCCTCAGGACGTGAAGCGAGCCGTACCATTTATTTACCCGGCGAAATTCAACCACGGCGATAAACTCTCTGCTTGCAAAAGATTTGCTCGAGATTTGCAAATCGTCGGTGCGGATACTATATCATCACTCGGAAATTGCAATGGACTTTTTCTTAGTGCGGCACGGCGAAGCCAAGCCGGAATACGAAGACCCGAGGCGTCCTTTGACCGGCCGGGGGCGGCGGGAGGTGGAAAAGGTCGCCCGCGCCCTACGGAAAAAAAATGTCGCCGTCGCCGAGGTTCTTCACTCAGGCAAGCTCCGGGCGAAGCAGACGGCCGAGATCATGGCCCGCTTTCTGTCGCCTGCCCGGGGCGCGCGTGAGACTACCGGGCTGGCGCCGGAGGACGATCCGGCTCTCGCCAAGGCCGAGTTGAAGGCGGCCGGCGCCTCCGTGATGTTGGTCGGCCATCTGCCTCACCTCGGCCGCCTCGCGGCGCTGCTCGTCACCGGCGATAGCGAGAGGAGCGTGGTGGAGTTTCCGCCGGCCTCCGTTGCCTGCCTCTCCGGCGCGGAGGATGGCTGGAAACTTGCGTGGTCTCTCAGTCCGGACATGCTCTAGTCGCCATTGACCCTCAGCGGGAGATAGTCTAATAAAGGAAGATCGGAAAACGCCGGAGCGTGGCGGAATAAAGGTAGGTGCTATGGCTTCAGATACCCTGACGATTATCGACAACCGGACCGGGAGGAAGTACGAGGTTCCGGTTCACGGCGGCGCGATCTATGCGGTCGACCTGCGCCAGATCCGGGTCTCCGAGGAGGACGGCGGGCTGGTCAGCTTCGATCCGGGTTATATGAACACGGCGCCGTGCCAGAGCAAGATTACCTTTATCGACGGGGACCTGGGAATTCTCCGCTACCGCGGCTATCCGATCGAGCAGCTGGCGGAAAAGGCCAGCTATCTGGAGACGGCTTACCTGATCCTGCGCGGCGAGCTTCCCACGAAAACGCAGTTGGCCGATTGGAGCCATCACATCACGCATCACTCCATCCTGCACGAAAACGTAAAAAAGTTTATCGACGGGTTTCACCACGACGCCCACCCGATGGGGATGCTGGTGAGCACGGTCGGGGCGCTGTCGACATTTTATACCGAGGCCAAGAGCATTTTCGACGCCGAGTCGCGTGACAAGCAGACCTACCGGCTGGTCGCCAAAATGCCGACGATCGCGGCGTTCGCCTACCGCCACAGCATCGGCATGCCCTACGCCTACCCGGACAACGATCTGAGCTACACGGGAAATTTTCTCAACATGCTCTTCAAGATGACCGAGCTGAAGTACCGGCCCCACCCGGTGCTGGAAAAGGCGTTGGATGTCTTGTTTATCCTGCACGCCGACCACGAGCAGAATATCAGCACCAGCGTCATGCGCGGCGTCGGGAGCGCCCACTCCGATCCCTATTGCTCCGTGGCCGCCGCCGCCGCCGCGCTTTACGGGCCGCTGCACGGCGGGGCGAACGAGCAGGTGCTCCGGATGCTCAACGAGATCGGCTCGAAGGACAAAGTCCCGGCCTTCATCGAGAAAGTTAAGACAGGAGAAGGGCGGCTCATGGGATTCGGCCACCGGGTTTACAAAAACTACGATCCCAGGGCCAAGATCATCAAGAAGGTCGCTTACGATGTCTTTGATCTCAAAGGCCGCAACCCGCTCCTCGATATCGCGCTGGAGTTGGAGCGGATCGCACTGGAAGACGACTATTTTATCAAGCGCAAGCTCTATCCGAACGTCGATTTCTACTCCGGCCTGATCTATCAGTCGATGGGGCTGCCGATCGACATGTTCTCGGTGTTGTTCGCCATCGCCCGCACCATCGGTTGGATCGCCCACTGGGAAGAGATGTTGCTCGACCCGGAGCAGAAGATGAAGATCGCCCGCCCGAGACAAATCTACAAAGGGGCCGAGAAACGGGATTACGTTCCTATCGAGGCGAGGAAGTAAGGCGAGCGCTTCTCACTTCTTCACAGTCCCGCTTACCACGATCAACCGCTGGCCGGCGCGCAACTGCGGCTTCTTGAGACCATTGAGTTCCATGATCTGATCCACTTTTGTATGGTAGCGCTTGGCCAGGGCCGCGAGCGTCTCGCCTTTCTTTACGGTATAGGTCACGACCTTCACCGGCTTCGAGTCGAATGTTGCTTTGTACGCCCGCTCGAAGGCCGCTCCGTTGCCGGCCGGAACCCGCAGCCTAAAATTCTCCGCCGTAGGCGGCGTGCTGTTGCGCAGCAGCGCCGGGTTCAGCTCTTTAATCTCGCCGACGGTGGTTTGCGCCAGCTTGGCGATGGTTTCCAGGCTAAGCGGCCGATGGGTGCTCACCTCGTCGTACGCCAGGGGCGCCTCATAGGAAATCCCGTTCAAGCCGCACTTTTCCGGATCGGCGGCGATCAAGGCCGCGGCGATAAACTTAGGCACGTAGTTGCGTGTCTCCTGCTTCAAGTCGGCCGCTTGGCTGACTTGCCAGAAGTCATTGGTCTGGGAGCGTTGGATGGCGTTGACCACGTTGCCTTCGCCGGCGTTGTAGGCGGCTGCGGCTAAAAACCAACCGCCGAATTGTTGGTGCAGGTCTTTAAGGTACGCCGCGGCGGCCCGCGTCGATTTCACCGGATCGCGACGCTCGTCGACCCAGCCGTCGATCCTGAGTCCATAGCGGATGCCCGTGGTGCGCATGAATTGCCACGGCCCGACCGCCCTCGCTCTCGACGTCGCGTGCGGTGAGAAGCCGCTCTCGATCAAGGAGAGATAGACCAGCTCCTCTGGCAGGCCGGCCTGTTGAAGAATCGTCGCCATCATCGGGACATAGCGTCCCGAGCGCGCCAGCGCCTCGGCCATATACATGCCCCGCGCCTTGCAGAAATAGCTGACAAAATAACGAACGCGGTCGTTCTCCACCAGGTGCATCGAAAGCTGGATCTTCCGTTTCCCTGTCGGCAGCGCCATCGCCTTGTCGACCTCCTGCTGCCATAACCCCAGCAGCCGGTCGTCCGCCGCCGGGCCGGGCGCCTCTTGGAGCGCGGTCGGCCGCTCCGGCGCCGCCCTTGCCTTTTCTACCAGTTCCCTTTTTGCCACCGCCGGAGGCGGCGTTGTCTCTCGCTTCGCCCTGGTCTCGGTCGCGGCGGGGCCGGGGGCCGATTGAACCGGCGCCGGCTGAGGAGACGGCAACGTCGTCTCAACGACGGGCTTTTTTTCCGGCTCCTCTCCCCGCATCCAGGAAGGAATATAATCCCCCATGAACGGAGGCCAGGGCATCGCGCAGCCGGACAAAATCCACGGCGGAAACGCGACCAGCGTTATGAAAATGACGACTAAACGCATTGTAAAACTGAACGGGCGCAGCCTACTAAAAAGGAACCGAACAATCAACCCTTAAACGCGCTTGCAGTGGAAAGAAAAGCGCATTAGAGTATTTCTATCGAACCGGGTTGAGCTATTTGCTTATGCGCTCGCTCCGAAGTCTCTGTTTCAGCGCCGTTTTCTGCCTCGTCATGCCGTTTTCCACGGCGCGCGGCGCGGAAGCCGAGAAGTTGAACGTCGTCTACTCCTCGATCGCCGCGGTCTCGCTCTCGAGTTGGATTCCCAAGGACGCTGGGATCTACAAAAAGCACGGTCTCGACGTCAACCTGATCTACGTCGCCGGCTCCCAGGCCATCGCGACGCTCATCTCGGGAGACGCGCAAATCGCGCAGGGCTCCGGCGCGGCCGCGATGCTCTCGCGACTCTCCGGCGCGGAGGTGAAGCTCATCGGGAACATCATCAACGTGATTCCGATGAGCTTTGTAACAACACCCGACATCGCCGGTCCGCAGGATTTGAAAGGCAAAACCTTCGGCGTCAGCCGCTTCGGCTCCCTCACCGACGTGGGGCTCCGGAAAGCGGTGAGCGAGTGGGGGCTCGACCCCAACAAAGACATTAAGGTGATTCAGACGGGCGGCGTGCCGGAGAATCTCCTATTCATGCAGCAGGGACTGATCAAAGGCGCGCTCATATCGTCGCCGACGTTGGAGAAGGCTAAAGAGCTGGGTTTTAAGGAGATTCTCAACCTGGGAAGCCTAAAGTACCGTTATCCCGGCACGGCGCTCGTGACGACCGACGCGTTTATCAAGAATCGCGCCCAGACGCTCAACCGGTTCCTCAAAGCCACCCTCGAAGGGATCAAGTTCGCCAAGACCAACCCCGATTTTACGGTCAAGGTCCTGGGAAAGTACACCCGGACTACCGACGCCAAATTGCTCGACAGCGCCTTCCACACCTATGTCCTCGGCTACATCCGCGACTTCCCCACCGTAAGCGCGGAGGAGGTGGAGACCGCCCTGGAGGAGATCGCCGCCAGAAACCCCAAGGCCAAAGGGGCCGATCTCAAATCCTTCTACGATTCCGCGCCGCTGGACCAGCTCGCCAAAGAAGGCTTCGTCAGGCAGCTCTATCCGCGTTAAATTGCGGCAACCCGGAGCTTCGCCGGGAGTTCCAAGGCCTCCAAGCCGGTCTTCGCTCACGAACACGTCCCCCCTTTTCAACTTGTCACCCTCCCGCTCGACCGCTTGACAAGATTTCCACAAGGGAGGGATATTGCGTAGCGGGAGATCCCATGGCCAGCGCGTGGAAAATCTTTGGCGCCTTTGGATTTCTAGTCTTGGCATTTTTGTTCGATCCATCCTTGCTCACAGCTGCGGAGCCAAAAACTGGTTGGCAGGCGGAGTGGGAGAAGACCTTGCAGGCGGCGGAGCGGGAGGGGCAGGTTACGGTTTACATCGCCGGCTACGGCGCGATAGTCGATTCCGGGGCGTTTCAGAAAGCCTACCCCAAAATCAAAGTGCTGAGTGTGACCGGATCGGGCACGCAACTCGCGCCGCGGATTGCGGCTGAGCGGAGAGCGGAAAAATACCTGGCAGACGTTTACAACGGCGGCGGCAACTCGCTCCAACAGATTCTCTACCTTGGAAAAATGCTCGACCCGATCAAACCCGCGCTCATGCTGCTGGAGGTGTTGGACGAGTCCAAGTGGTGGGAAGGGAAGCACAAGTACGGCGACCCGGAGGGGATGCACATATTCGTCTACGAAGGCAACGTGTCGAGCGGGGCGGGTGCGAGCTACAACACCGCGCTCCTTGCCCCGAAGGACTACGGCTCACACTGGGATTTCCTCAACCTCAAGCTGAAGGGAAAGATCGTCGCCACCGACATACGGCAAGTTCGCGGAGCGGGCCTGCCCTGGCAGTATCTCTACTACCACCCGCAGCTCGGACCGCCGTACTTGAAGCGCCTTTACAGCGAGATGGAGGTGACGATGACGGCGGATCTGCGCCAGGCGGTGGATTGGATGGCCGTCGGGAAAGTCGTTCTCTGTCTCCCCTGCCAGGGATCTCCCGTGGTTAAGGCGAAGAACCAGGGGCTGCCCGTCGACCAATTCGAGCCTTACCACCTCAAAGAGGGCGTCTCGCTCTCGTCGGCGTTCGGCCAGTTGGCGCTGATGAACCGGGCGCCGCACCCCAACGCGGCAAAGGTCTTTATCAACTGGATGCTGTCGCGCGAGGGGCAGACCGTCTTCCAGAAAATCATGAGCGTGCCCGGCGACGCGCGCAACTCAAGACGGATCGACGTGCCCAAGGAGCACATTCCGCCGAACGAGCGCCGGAAAGACGGCTTGAGATATTTCGACGTGGACGATCCCGACACCAAAGACATCAGGCCGGTGATGAAGCTGCTCGATGAAATTGTGCCCACGAAGAAGTAGGGAAGAGCGTCGCCGCCGGCGGAGTTGCCCGTTTGAGAGATTTTCGATAAAGGACGCCTATGGCCAATCCTCCTCCAAGGTACGATAAACCCCGCAGGTTTGTGAAAGGGATCGAGAGCGAGACCTACTCACTGACCGAGATGCGCCGCCAGCGGCTCGCCACGGTCCCGAGGGGGATTACCAAAGACTACCGCGACTATCTCGACGGCGGCGGCGCGCGGGAGAAGAACATCATCAGCCCCGCCAACGAGCCGTTCGTTACCCATAGCCTCCAGGCCCATTTCGTCACTCTAGGCCCCGGAGCAAGAGACAAAGGCCACGGCCATCAGAACGAGGCGTTCTTTTACATCCTCGAAGGACGGGGCTTCGACATGCACGACGGCACGCGCTACGACTGGGAAGCGGGCGATGCGGTCGCGGTCCACAACGACTCCGTGCACTGGCACAACAACGCCGACCCCGACCGCGGCGTAGTGGCGCTGGTGATGAAGGCCAAGCCCCTGTGGATTTTTCTGGGACTCCACCAACAGGGACCGCTCGGGACCGCGCCGGCCGAGGATGATCATCGGTGGGGGCCGCCGGTCGATTTTCCGGTTATCCGCGCGGAGGAAGATTTAAAGCTCAAGAAAGTCATCAAGCCGTCCGACACGCCGTGGCGGGTTACGCCGCACGGAAAGATCCGGCTGCTGGCGGATGCATCCGTCCCGCTCCGCGTGAAAGCGATCGACGTCCACCTTCAGGAAATTCCCGGCGGCAGCCGCTCCGGCCGCCAGTGGCAGATGCAGGACGAGATTTTCTACGTGTTGGAAGGGCGCGGCTACGATCTCCATTGGGAGGTGGACGTCGAGATCACCGACCGATACCACGCCCGCATCGCCAAAGAGCCGAGCCGTTGGGAGTGGAAGGCGGGAGACATGGTTTACATTCCGCACAACACGATCCATCAGCACTTCAACGCCGATCCCGCCAAGCCCGTGCGGCTGATCTCCGGGTCGAACCGGATTTACCGGATGATCGGCTACTCGCGGATCGAGCAGTTGGAGAATGCGCCGGAGTACCGGGGACAGTAACGGATGTCAGATAACAGATGGTGATTGAGAGGCCGTTCAAAACACCGTATCCGCTGTCAGCCCGCCTGAGAATCTCTCTCCGGGCCGATGCGATACGGCTGCGTTACGCTCATCTACGTTCTGAAAGTCTCTCTGGGCTACGCTTGAATCTCCCTGTCCCACGCATCGACCCTTCGAGAGACCCCCAGGCGGGCGGTGCTCATGGGTAGATTGCGGCTGAGTTTCATCTCCGGAGTGAACGAAAGAGTTCAACCTCTCATGGATGGGGCGGTCCAGCCCGAGGGTATCGAGCTTGTCCCGACCAGTTCCGATCCATCGGAGACTTTTTGGCGCCAGCTCAAGTTTCAGGAGTTTGAGATTTCGGAGATGTCGCTTTCGTCTTATCTCATCGCCCGCTCGCGCGGCATGGATATGATTGCGATCCCGGCGTTTCCGGCGCGCCGCTTTATGCACACGCAACTTTCCTACCACGCGGACTCGCGGATCACGGCGCCGGGCGACCTGACAGGCAAGAGAATCGGCGTCGGAGAATACCAGCAGACCGCTTCGCTCTGGACCCGGGGCATTCTGGAGCATGACTTCGGCGTGTCGCAGTACAAAGTCCATTGGTACATGGAGCGGAGCGAGGAGTTGAGTCACGGCGGCGCGACGGGCTTCACCCCTCCCAAGGGAATTTCTTTTCAGAGAATTCCGGCCGACAAGAGTCTCGCGTCGATGCTCGTCAACCATGAAATCGACGCCGCCTCGGTCCACCGGGCGTTTCAAAAAGGCTCGAACATCATCGACCGATCGACCCACATCCGGGCGGCCGAGGGAGACTGGAGCAAAATCAAACCGCTGTTTCCCGACAGGAAGGCCGAGGGCGCGCGTTTTTTTCGCGCGCACGGCTACATCCCGGCGAACCATACCTATATCATCCGGGGAGATGTCCACCGGGATCATCCCTGGGTCGCGTTCAATCTGTACACGGCGTTCATCAAGGCCAAACAGATGGCGCAGGAGAGCTTGGCGGAAAGTATTCCGTCCGGCCTGATATTCGGGCCGGAGTATGCGGCGGAGACGAGAAAGATATTCGGCGCTGACCCCTTTCCCTACGGCATCAAGGAAAATCGCCCGATGCTCGACACGATCATCGACTACTCCCACGAGCAGGGTCTCACGGCCGAGAAGCTCAAGCTCGAGGATCTCTTCGCGCGGAGCACATTGGATGTGTAAAAATTTAAGATTGCGGTCTGGGTTCGTGTTTGATGGTGAGAGCCGCCACCCGCTCTCCGAGCCTGCGCAATGGGTAGCTACTTATTCCCGCCGGCAGTATCGGATGCGCAGGCTCTACGACCGGGCGGCGTCTCTCACCGTTCTTACACTGTTTGTTTTGTATGGAGCGATCGCCATCGCAGGGGAAGCCCCCGACGCCGAGTGGGAGAGGACGATAAAAGCGGCGGAGCAGGAGGGAGAGGTCGTCGTTTATAAACTGCGCAGCGACATCGAGTGGCATGGCTTTCAGAAGAGATTTCCCAAGATCAAACTGACGCTGGCCCCCGCCAGCGCGGCGCAAATCCTTCAGCGCATCATGGCCGAGCGGCGGGCTGAGAAATTTCTCCCCGATGTCATGATGCTCGGCGGCGGAACCTCCACCTCCCTGCTGAAGGCCAAAGCTTTGGAGCCGATCGGCTCCGCTTTCATTCTGC
>Ga0156192_1043_pt1 | contig 9244 bp, 8 predicted proteins | sample RifCSPlowO2_12_FD_107845 | JGI IMG/M metagenome (GOLD analysis project Ga0156192, IMG submission 107845) | Deltaproteobacteria bacterium RIFCSPLOWO2_12_FULL_60_19
AAAGGCGAAGCCGCCCTGCCCGCTCTCAACCCATCGGCGAAAAGTGGTCGCAACGGGGAAGATAAAGGCGATCTCGACTTCGAAGATGATAAAGATCAGAGCGACGATGTAAAAACGGACATTGAAGTTGATCCAGGCGCTGCCGCTCGAGGGCTCGCCGCATTCGTAGGTCGAGAGCTTGCGGATCTGCGGGTTGTCGGGGCGGAGAAACTTGCCGATCAGTAAATTGACGCCGACAAATGCCGCGCCCAGAACCGTGAAGACCAGAACGTTGGCGAAATCGAATAGCATGGGACGTTACGCGCTCGGAAAAAGCGAAAATACTATAGACATAAATTTTCCTCAGGGTCAACCTGGAGTCGCGGCTGAAATAGCCGTTGCCATCGAGGGGTTTTTTGTCTACAGTCTAGCCGGCTGCTGAAAAAGACTCATATGCTTCGTTGCGCTCAATCGCCTCGCTCGACGTACTGCAAAGAGTACGCCTGCGCTCGTCGATTTATCGCGCGCCTTGCCTCTGAGATCTTTTTGAGCAGCCGGTAAAAAGGATTCCCAATTTCCTGCGAACGATTCGGGCACACCGGGGAACAGCTATGAGGGCGAAACAATTTTTGTTGAAAGCGATTGCGGCGCTCGCGCTGGTCGCCGGTCTCGGCGGCGGCGCGGCCGCGCAAAACCGCCCGGTGAAGATCGCCTACAGCGCGGTCTCCGCGGGCATCGGCAGCCTATGGCTGACGCACGAGGAAGGGCTTTTCCGGAAACACGGCCTGGACTCGTCGCTGATATATTTTCGCAGCGGCACCACGGTGGCGCAGGCGCTGATCGCCGGCGAGATCCAGTTCGGCCATCTGGCGCCGGGGCCGATGATGACCGCCTGGGCGCAAGGGGCCGACTTCGCGTGGATCGGGACGACGGTCCATAAGATGGTCTTTGCGTTGATTACCGAACCGGCCATCAGGAACGCCGAAGGGCTCAAAGGGAAGAAAATCGGCATCACCCGGATCGGCTCGGCGGCCGATCTTGCGGCGAGAGCGGCCCTTGAACACCTCGGCCTGAACGCCAAGGACGCGACATTGATCGGCATGGGCGGCATACCGGAGATCCTCGCGGGCCTTAGAGCCGGCGCCGTGCAAGCCGGGATACTCTCCCCGCCGACTTCGACGTTGGCGCTCGATCTCGGTTACCGATCCCTGGTTTTTATTCCGGATCTCGGTAAGGAATTCACGTTCTCCGGCATCGCCGTCAAACGCGATTACATCAACGCCAATCCGAACGCCGCGCGCGCCTTTATGGCTGCGCTGACCGAAGGGGCGAAAATTTACACGGAGAATCGAGCGCTGGCCCTCAAGGTCTTAAAGCGCTACACGCGTTTGGACAACGACGCGATCCTCGAGGGTGGATACAAAGAGTACGCTACCGCTCTCACAAGCCCGCCCTATCCGTCGCTGAAGGGACTGGAAGCCGTGCGCGAGAGCTTGGCTGACAGCGTGCCGGCGCTTAAGAACGCCGACCTGCGAAAGTTCATCGACGACCGATTTGTCAAGCCACGGTAGGGGAAGTTACACAAACTTGATCGGCCCGGCGGGAGGAAAAGATCATGCGAGTCGAGACTGAAAGAAAGATGAAGCGCTGGCGCGAGCAACGGTGGCTCTTAGACCAGGTGATTCAGACGAGAGGGCTCGACTGGGACCAGGGGCGCACCGGAAAGATTCTGCGCAATTGCGGTCCCGGTGTCGAAGGCGAGCTGCGGGAGATTAGCCGCAGAATACAAAAGTTTACCGACATCCCGCGCGAGTTCTCGCGCGCGGCGCTCCGCCGCGAAGAGCTGGGGCGCGAAGCCGAGAAGGCCAGCCACGACGTGGAGGCGCGCGAGCACTATTACGTCGCGGCGACCTATTACAGCAACGCCATCTGGGCGATCTACGAGGACGACAACCCCAAGCGAATCGCCTGGGTCGAGAGAAAGCGTGCCTGTTACGATAAGTTTATCCAGTTTGCGAGGAGGCCCATCGAGCGTGTCGGCTTGCCTTTCGCGGGAAAAACTCTGACAGCCATTTTTCATCTGCCTCCCGGCATGAAGGCGGGAGAGAAAGTTCCCTGCATCCTTTACATTCCGGGGATGGACGGCTGCAAAGAAGACAACCCGATGCAGGGCGATCCCTATCTGGAACGGGGCATCGCGGTTTTTTCGATCGACGGGCCGGGCCAGGGCGAGACGCGGGCGGGAGGCATCAAATGCACCGCGTCGAACTACGAGGAGGCGGGGAAGGTTGCGTGTGATTATCTGGTGAAGCGGCCGGAGATCGACGGCAATCGCTTAGCGATCATGGGCTCCAGCATGGGCTCCTACTGGGGGCCGCGAGTCGCCGCAGCCGAAGCGCGCTTCAAGGCTTTGGCCGTGAGCGGCGTCTGTGTCGAGCCGGGCCAATACACGATTTTCAACACCGCCTCGCCGACGTTCAAGTTGAACTATATGTACATGTCGGGCTACGACGACGAGGCGGCGTTCGACGAATTCGCCAAGACGCTGTCGCTCAAAGGCGTGGCGTCGAGAATCGCCTGCCCGTATCTCGTCGTCGCCGGCGAGGATGACGAACTCTGCCCGATTGAGTCCGTCTATCAGCTGATGGATGAAGTCCGCGCGCCGAAAACCCTGGTGGTTTACGAAGGCGAGCGCCACTCGATCCGCAACCCGCGCGCCCGCACGATCATCTTCGACTGGCTGAAGGACCGGCTCGACGGCAAACCGTTCAAGCCGGAGAAAATCTACGTCGAAATGAGCGGCAAAGAAATACACACCTCCTGGTAATTATGAATTTTGAGTTTTGAGTGTTGAATTCAAAATTCACAATTCAAAATTCAACATTGATTCGCCATGCGAATTGTATACGGTGATCTAATCGGTGGCGTGAGCGGCGATATGTTCGTCGCGGCGCTGCTCGATCTCGGCCTCCCGCTTGAGACTCTCAAGTCTGAGCTGAAAAAAATCCCCACGCTCAAGTATCGGCTTGAAGTCGGCACAAAGAAGCTCGGCGCCATCAGCGCCACTCGCTTTCGCGTCATCTGCGGAAAGAACGAAGCAGAGCGCTCGTGGAGAGAGATTCGAGCTTTGATCCAGCAAAGCTCTCTCGATCCCGAAGTCAAAGAGACGGGACTCAAGATCTTCAGCCGCCTTGCCGATGCGGAGGGAAAAATCCACGGCGTCACGCCTGAAAGAGTCCACTTTCACGAAGTCGGCGCGACCGATTCTATCGTCGATATCGTGGCAGCGGCCATCGCGGCGCATCATTCAAAAATCGACTCCTTCCACTTTTCGCGCATTCCTCTCGGACGCGGCGTGACCCGCTCCAGGCATGGTCCTCTGCCGCTCCCCGGCCCGGCGACGCTGGAACTCGTGAAAGGCCTTCCGGTTCAATGGCTCGACCTGGAGGGTGAAACCGTGACACCGACGGGCGCCGCGATCATCGCGACATTGGGATCTCACTTCGGCGAGGCGCCGTCGATGACCGTGGAGCAGATCGGCTATGGCGCAGGCGAAAAAGAATTTCCCGACCGGCCTAACGTCTTCCGCCTCGTTCTAGGTCAGGATTCGACAGGTTGGGAGCAGGATGAGATGGTGGTGATCGAAACCAACATCGACGACATGAACCCGGAGTTTTTCGACTACGTTCTTGATCGCCTCTTCGCCGCCGGCGCGCGCGATGTTTTTTTATCGCCGATTCAGATGAAGAAAAATCGCCCCGGCACTCTTCTTAGAATTATTGCCGAGCCGGCCCTCAGAGAAAAACTCGGAGAGATCGTCTTCCGCGAGACCACGACCATCGGGCTGCGCTACTATCCCGTCAAGCGCATGATTTTGAAGCGCGCCGCCTCCCGCGTCAAAACCAAATTCGGCGCAGTAAAGGTTAAAATTATAGAAGAGCCGGACGGGACGAAGAGAGCGACGCCGGAATACGAGGACCTACGGCGGATCGCCGCAGCGAAGAAGATACCGCTGAAAGTTCTCTACGACGAGGTGGTGAGAAGCTTCAAGCGGTGAGCAACCAGCGCTATGCCAAACTAGACTTAGAAGCGCTACTTTTTTGATACCTCTTTACCAGCCTGTCTTCGTTTCCCTCACAGTCCACAAAGCCAGCGTGTTATGGAAGCAATCTGATCTTCGTCGGTCAAATTGGCGGCGTTTTCCAAAACCCCTCGCTTTAACAGGCTCCATATTTCAGATGCCATTTTCGGTTCGATTGCCGCGCCGATGAAAAAGGTGTGGGGCTTGAGCTTGTGTTTGGCGAAGGCCTTGTGAATCCGATCGAGTGCCGTGCGCGCTGTTTTCCAGTGCTCATCCGCGCCAGCAGGATCGATCCCTCCCTTCAACTCTCCGAGAGCAATATATAAACCCGGTTCCTTGTATTTTTCCCGGTCCAGATCCTCTGCGCGACAGTCGAATAAGCAGAGATCAACGTTATTTCGGAAAAAGGGGACGGTGAGGTTATAGACAACCGTCCTGGACTTCCCCCGCGACTCCCAGCAAAGCCCGCGTAGATGGAGTTCAATATCTGCATCGTCTTCCGGCAAGTCTGACCAAGCGTTACTTTCGGAATGAAGCCACTTGCATGTCTTCCCGGCTAACCGCAGGTGGGCGATAATCGAGCGGGTAAGTTTTTTCTGCGCCATAAAGCCGCCAATATTCCGCATCGATCCACCAAGCGTATCGCCGCGCGTAAGTAAGAAGCGGAACACAAGTTCTTCGACGAAGTTCACACCTGACACCGCGAGGAGCGCCGATTGGATCCCAGGGATTTCCGACAGTTCAACCGGGTGTTTAGCCTGTGATGCAGCGTACTTCAGGGCGCGCGCCTGATCGACGTAAGGCGTCGCGCGACGGTGGTTCTCCACAGCTAATGCAGCAAAGCCGGCACGGACAGCTTCGTTTGTCGTTTCGAGGTCGGCGGCAGATTTGAGGTGGACGAGAAATGGCTTGCTCATTGTTCGGGCCTTTCAATACCTGGCAAGAAAGAACCCCCCTATGCGTTTTCTGATCCGTTCACGTGCCAGAGACACGTGGCGAATAGTCGATCGACTCTTTCACGAGCTTCTTGTTTTGAAGTGAGCGTAAGGCTGCCGAATCTTGATGCCACATGACTCGTGTCAAATGTTTGACTCCAGGGTCCGTGTAGGTATAGGCAAAGCGAAGGTCGTATACGCGGTACAGGGTTGCAAAGAACGCGTCGAGCGACAGAGGGCTTGTAGAACCCGGAAACTTTCGAAACAAAGGCGATTGTCCTTCCACACCGTTTACTCTTAGAAGGGCCAACGCCACTGATTCGTATCTCGAGTAGTCGTTGCGGACCAACATTCTACCGGCCAGTCCTTCAAGTATGCGAGCATAGTCCTTCACCGAAGGAAGAACGTCCCCCTTCTTGTTCAGCAGAATGTCGTTCGGTTTGAGTGTGCGATCGGTGGCGTCAGTAGCACGAAGGAAATGGACGAACCCGTAAACGAGGCCTGGATACATGATATGTATGTTCGCGCAGTCGCCGATCGCCTCCTCGGTTCGATTGACCAAATTCCGAAATGCCTTACTCGTTCCTTTTACCGAAATGGCTAGGACCGGCCCGATTCCTTCCTTCGCGACCACAATATCAATCCGCTTGCTCTTGAGCGCGCCGAGCACGATCTGCTCTTTCTTGTTCTCCGCAGTTGGATTGAAAGAAAGATACCAGTCGCCGCCGTGATACTCAGATTTAAGCGGCGGCGCTGGAGAAAGTTCTTCAGGAAGGAATCCGCCTTCGATCACGAGGCGAATGCCCAGGTAACGATGCAATGGCCTGATGTGTTCACCACTCTCGGTTGAGGTCGCTGCAATGAACGCCCCGGCTGCACGAGACAGCGTAATCTCCTCAGGAATAAACTGGTCAGCCATAATTTCGCCATCCTCTCATCTCAGCTGCAGCCTCTTTCAGAATTCGAAGTTCAGACGGCGAAAATTGAGGACCGTCGATGGGAACTAGGATATTAGATGCTTCCCGCGGCTCCAGCTTCAACATACCTCCCCCAAGAGGATGTCCTTCCAATTCGCAACTGAGGTCTACCAGCGGGTGTGACCAAGCTCGTTGAATCGCACGGAGAGACATTCCGTTTTTTCTGAACACAGCGTGCACGGAATTGGTACAGACACATTTTGCATCGTTTCTGACAAGAACTGGCTTCCTACCACTCATGTAGGACAAGAAGGCATCTGGCACGCGAACGTCGGGGATTGCATACCACGGGTCGCGATTACGGCACTTGTAACCTTTTTTCACCTCACGACCCCGCTCCGAATCCAAATACGAGATTAATTCTGAAGGAAGTTCTTGCGCGTCAGTTAGATCGAGCAGCATCACTGGTTCGTCCTGTGAAATCCAGCGTTTGACGGTTTGGCGGTCAACACAATCGGCTGGTAGCTGGCGTGACCGTCTAATTGCGATTCGCAAAAAGTCTCCCGGAATGCGGTACCGCTTTACCTCTGACGGTCTAAGGTGGAAAAATTCGTTTGCCCCACTGACATAGCCAATGCTTGTGCTAGCAACTTCACCTAAGCGACTTACTCCGGGCTTTGAAGCAATTGATTGGTATGTGACCAGGGCATTTTCTGGAAGAAGAAACTTCCGTAAGCGATAACCAGCATCCCGCCATGAAGAGACCGCAACGCGCTTTGTGGGTTGATCAGTCCATGTAAATGAGGCGAACCTGTCCAACAGCGAAAGCTCGATAACATCAGTGGGGCTACCAAAACCATCTGCAAACAAGAGCCATGCACCTTCGGACAAGCTAGGAAACAGCTTTTCTCGAATTGCGATGATTCTTACCTGTTGAAAACGCGAGCACAGGAAGCTAAGGACCGGAGACGCGTATGGGGCGTGTCCAATTTCTGCAGGTACTACGAAAGCCATTCTGCCACCGGGCTTGAGTAGCCCGGCCGTGACCACCAAAAATGATGCCCATGAGGAGGCAAGGCCATTTATGTTTGCTCCAACTTTCTCAGCAAGTTCAAGAGCTAGTTGCCGAGTCTTGCCGGCAAAGTGCTGGTAACGGATGAACGGTGGATTGCCAGCCGCGGCCTCGAATCGGCAAGACGTGCTGGAGGCCCATCTGAAGAATTCTGCGCGGTAGATTGAAGCTCCCGGAACACGTTCTCGTGCCAACGCTGCATTCCCGGGGTCCACTTCGATACCCGTTGAGGCGGCATGACAAGCGAGAAACCGCCCGTCACCGCACGATGGGTCCAGCAAACGATCCGTCTTTCGTCTGACAACCCACCGCACAAGGGTGCGTGCGACTTCGTCGGGCGTAAACACTTGACCTAGGCGTTTTCGGCTTTCGAGCGACGCTATCATTTCCGTTTCACTTCTGCACTAGATTCGTATGACCAACTTACGGCTAGCCTTAATATAGCAAAAAATCTGACCTAATGTACCTAAATTTATCTGCGCGGCCAAACCGCGTGTAGCGACCGGAGGTCAAGTCGCTCTTCAAACATACCGGCCAGGGACGGTCGTTTCGCCTCCAGCCCCTCGACATACGGAATCTCTCCCACACACAGAACCGCTGTAAGCGAGAGAAGGTATCCTCGATTGGTTTCTGCGGCGAGCGAGGGTTGGCTCTCTAGGTGATTCGAAACGTAGCCAAGCACGCAGAGGCCACGGCAGGAGGGGCGCTCCATAGTGAGAAGCAGAGGCTAACCACGCTACCCGCCGCTCAGCGCGCACATGATGTGAATCGTGTCGCCCGCCTGGAGCGGAGCGCTGAGACTATTCACCGGCTTCCCGTTGATGAATATCTTGATGTGCTCGCGGATAGCGTCCTGCTCGTCGATGATGCGGAAGCGGAAGCCTGGATAGCGACGCTCGATCTCGGCGAGCATCTCTCCCACCGTGCCGCCGCCCGCTTCGATGACGCTCTCCTTCCTCGTGTAGGAGCGCAGCGGCGTCGGAATATGGACGTTCATCGCGAAAGTTCCGACGCTTCAATTGAATAAATCTCCGGCAGATATTTGGCCACGGAAGTCCAAGTTGTGCCGCCGTTCCGGCTCGCCCAAACCTCGCCGCTGGTCGTCCCCAGGTAAAGACCGGCCGGTTCCCGACTATCGCCCGCCATCGCCTGGCGCTTCACCGTAAACCAGGCGCGCCTGGGAAAACCTTGGTCTAGGCGCTTCCATGTTTTCCCCGCGTTGCGCGTGACGTAGCAGGCCGGTTTTCCGTCCGGGCTCGTCCGCGGCCATACCTCCGTGCCGTCCATCGGGAAGACCCAGATAGTGTCCGGGTCGCGGGGATGGAGCACGAGCGGGAAGCCGATGTCGCCGACTCTCTTCGGCATGTTGCGGCCGATCCGAACCCACTCGCCTTCGGCCCTCTCCATGCGGTAGATGCCACAATGGTTTTGCTGGTAGAGCCGGTCGGGCATGAGCGGGTGGAGCAGGACGCGGTGGGGATCATGGCCGTACTCGGGATCGGGCGTGGGGAGAAAGTCCGCCGCGCAGCCTTTGTTCAAAGGCTTCCAATCTTTGCCGCCGTCTGTCGATTCGAACACACCGCCCGACGACATGCCGATGTAAATGTGATTCGGATCGCGCGGATCGATGTTGATCGAGTGGAGCTTCGGCCCGTCCGGCGTGCCGTCGCCGACGCCACCGGCCCAGGCATTGCGCATTGGATGGTCGTTGAAGCCCGAAACTCCTTCCCAGGTGCGCCCGCCATCTTCCGAGCGGAAGAGACCCTGCGGCGACGAGCCGGCGGACCAGACGCCGGGCTGGCTGGCGTGGCCGGGAGTCACCCAGAAGACATGATCGAGAACGAGGCCCTTTTGTCCCTCGGGCACTTTGGGGAATGCGGGCGGCCGCTCCGCTTCCTTCCAGCTCTTGCCGAAGTCCGTCGAGCGAAAAATAGTCGGCCCGAGATGGCCGGTGCGCGCGGCGATGAGCAGCGTCCGTCGATCGCGCGGATCGAGCGCCATGTGGTGCACGATGTGGCCCAGGAACATCGGCCCCGAAAGCTTCCAGCTGCGGCGCGCCTTATCGCCGCGCAGAATGAAAGCGCCCTTGCGCGTTCCGATCAGCACGGCGACAGGGCCGGTGGCGGGCTTGGGAACAAGATGGGATTCTGTCTTCATGTCGACTCCAGATATGACCAGCTCCAAGCTGGCCGAAACTAGCTGAACCGCAGCAGCATTTCCACCGGTCCGAGATCCAGTTTCTCCTCAACCATACCCGACA
>Ga0156192_1010_pt3 | contig 9176 bp, 8 predicted proteins | sample RifCSPlowO2_12_FD_107845 | JGI IMG/M metagenome (GOLD analysis project Ga0156192, IMG submission 107845) | Deltaproteobacteria bacterium RIFCSPLOWO2_12_FULL_60_19
GCGCCCGCGCCTACAGCCGCGTTCTCAAGGTGAGCCGCACCATCGCCGACCTCGAAGGCGCCGAAGACATCCAACCCTCGCACGTCTCGGAAGCGATACAATATAGGAGCTTGGATCGGAGGATGTAGTTGGTGGTTTTCTACCGCGTGACGGGTTTACGGGACCAGCATGAAAAAGGGGGCGTCTAAAGACAGCGCTGCCTCTCAGAACTTAGTAGATTGAGTTGATGGAGAATTCGGTTCAATGCCGGCCGGCCTTTCGATTGGCGTGCCAGGAAAACGATCCGAAGCTCCCCTTGCACTCCGCAGAGCTTCCCAAGCAAGCCGCTGGAGGGCTCACATGAGGTTAGGATAGAGGTTTTCCGGAGTTCGTTGGGCGATATCTCCAAGTCTTGCACGGCCGAATCAGGGTATATATAAGAGTCATCAGCAAGAAAGGAGGTTGACACTATGCGAGATCCCGTGGTCGCTCTTTTGGTTTGGATATGGCTTCTGATTTCTGTTTCCCCCGTCCGCGCGGATAAGCAAGAAGAGCTTTGGGAGAATCAGGCTTTTGCCAAGAAGGCTCAAGCGATCAAAGAGGGCAACTGGGATAAAGTCAACACACGCGACATAGCGATCGTGACGCTTTTTGAGCTCGGACGCAAGGCAGACGCGATAGAGGACTATCTCAAATCCCGCGTTGATCGGGTCACCGCTTCTACCCTTAACATGCTTTGGATCGGCGGGGGAATTTTGGGCGCCTATGCGGTTCTGCAGCTTTTTATAAATGTTCTCCTGGTACTCAAGCTTCGTCGTCTGGAGAAAGCCGCCTATCTTCAAAGCCGGCAAGCGATAGACAAGGACGTTGGGCTGTGAGGCACCTTGGTTTTCTCGGCGTGTAGCGCACACGCTCGCGGACATTTATTTGGAACTTGCCGGAGATTCATGCGCAGGATTGAACTGAACGGACAGTTCGATTACAGCCGTAATCCCTTACATCCCCATCAGTGAAAGCGGGGTTGACGTAAGACCATTTTATCGGATACTCTCTCTCCAAAAATGAGGCACGGGACCGGTTCACTTTCCTTGATGGCTGTCGGAGGTTCTCGAACGCGGGTAGGCGCTGGGCCATCGGGGCAATTTTGAGTTCTCAGTGGCTGAACCTCAAGAGCAAATTCCTATCACTAAGGACACGAAGGGTACGAAGTTCGGAGTTTTGGTCATCCGAACCCTTCGTGTCCTTCGTGGTGAATACTTTCTTTCTATTTTAGTTGCGGCTGTGCCGCGCTAGGCTATTTGACATTCTTGGAAATGCCCGCAACGTGACGCAGGCTCTGAGGAAGGAGACAGAATGAAAGCCGAGAAAGCACAGTTGGTGATCCAAGGGCTCAAGGAAGCCGGCGTCGATTTCGCCGCTGGCGTGCCCGACGCCCAGTTCATCGAAGTCTACAAAATGCTCGCCGAGGACCGCGACATTCATTACGTCGGCGCGGCCAACGAAGCCGAGGCGACGGGTATCGGCTTCGGCGCTTGGTTTGGTGGCAAAAAGCCGGCGTTGATTCTCGCGACTTCCGGTTTGTTAGTGGCGACGTATCATTTAGCGCGGATTAATTTACTGCACGAGGTGCCGGTGCTGGTCGTAATTCCTTACCGCGGCGACATCGGCGATCCGCGCTGGATGGGGCTTTACAAGAAAACCACTGAGCCGGGATTGAACGCGATGGATATTCCCTATCGCATCGTCAGCCGCTCGGAGGATATCGTCAGAACCATCAAGGATTGCAACAAAAGCGCGCGGGCGTGGTTGAAACCTGTCGCCGTGCTGCTCAACGAGGAGGCGTTATGGTAACGCGCTTTACTTTACTGAAAGAATTATCGGCGATCGTCCCTGACGATGTGCTCGTGCTCACCAGCATCGGCAACAACAGCGGCTTTTGGGGCCAGTTGAAAGACCGGGAAGCAAACCTGTTTCATTTGACCATGGGCATGTGTTCATCCACCGCGCTGGGGCTTTCGTTGGCGTTGCCCAATCGCAAAATCGTCGCTCTCGACTCCGACGGCAATCTCACTTTGAATCTCGGCGTGCTTGGCACGATCGCCAATGAGGCGCCGAAGAATCTGACCATCGTCCTCATGGACAACCAGAATTATCTCGGCAGCAACAAGCATGCGCCGGGCATGCCGACGGCGACCGCCGGCAAGATGAATCTCGAAGCCGTGGCCAAGGGCTGCGGCATCGACAGCGCTTGCACCATTGAGGATGCCGCTGCGTTTCGCACGAGAATTCTAGCAGCGCTATCGAGTAACGGCCCGCATTTCATCCGCGCCCGCGTCGAGCCGCTCGATACCGACTGGCCGAAAAAATCCAAGCGCGTGCCCGACCCGCGCGAGAACAAGTATCAGTTCGCCGGCTACATTCAGAAAACCGAAGGAGTGGAGATCCTCGGTAGCGGACTGGGCGGAGGATGATGTGGGGAGGAATAGCCGCAAAGAACGCAAAGGACACAAAAAAGATTCCGGATTTATAGGGGCGGGTTGAAAGCCGCCCTCTTGTTCTTCACGTGTCAGAAAATTTGCGCGAGCTGAAATATTTTCATTTGGAGAGATCCGGAATGGCCAGAGTTCGAAAACATTTAGAACAAGAGCTTTTTGCTCCGCGCCCTCAGTTTTGCCGCGATGAGTCACAAGCAAACTGCAAGTTCCATTTCGTCAAGCGAATCGGACTGCTCGCGTTACAGAGCCCCTTACCTGTCCCAAATGCCAGGGTGTGGGCTCTTACGGTTCTCGAAAGCGGGCCAGCGGAAGGTCGCTCCAGGCAATTTTGAGTTCTCAGTGGCTGAACCTCAAGAGCAAATTCCTATCACTGATTTCCCGAAGTGGAAATCTCAAGTTGGAAAGAGGTGTTGTGTGAGCACTGACAAACGTAGTTTTTCCGTGGTTGGTAACTCTGTGCCGCGCGTCGACGGCGTTGATAAGGTGACAGGACGGGCCAAGTTTGTCGCCGACTTAGTCATTCCAGGCATGATTGAGGGCAAATTTCTGCGTAGCCCTTACGCCCACGCGCGCATCCGTTCCATCGATACCCGTGAAGCGGTAGCTATGCCCGGCGTGGTCGCGGTGCTCACCAGCAAAGATCTCGACGACATCGGCCATTACATGGGCCGCGGTAAGAACAAGGACCAGCCGATCATCGCTACGGGGCGGGTGATTTTCGCTGGTCAGCCGGTGGCGGCGGTGGCGGCGCTGGACCGCGCGACGGCGGAAGAGGCGTTGGACAAGATTCACGTCGACTACGAAGAGCTGCCGGCGGTGATCACCGTGGAAGAGGCGACGGCGGACGGCGCGCCGCGGCTGCACGACTTCGCCGAGAAAAATATTTGCGCGCGCCACGAGCTGATTAAGGGCGATGTCGAAAAAGGTTTTGCCGAGGCGGACGTGATCGTTGAGGACGAGTTCGAGTTTCCGATGATCTATCACTACTCGATGGAACCGCATACGTCGATTGCCCAGGTCGACAGCGACGGCATTACCATCTGGACTTCGACGGGTCATCCGTTCGGCGTGCGCGCCGCTGTCGCCGAGGTGTTTCACGCGCCGCTGTCGCAAGTGCGCATACATGTGAACTTCGTCGGCGGCGCCTACGGCAGCAAGTCGGGCAGCAAGATCGAGCCCTTGGTGGCGGCGTTGGCGCGCAAAGCCAAGCGGCCGGTGCGCGTCGTCACGTCGGTCGCCGAAGCGATGGTGACTTGCCGGCGTCACTCGCTCAAGTGCAAAGTCAAAACCGGGGTGAAGAAAGACGGCACGCTGGTGGCGAAACAAGCGGAGATGTATCTCAACACCGGCGCTTACGCCGAGACCGGTCCGGCGGTGACCGGGCGGACGTTGACGCGCATTCTCGGTCCCTATCGCTATCCGAATCTGAAAATTAACTCTTACTGTGTTTACACCAATACCGTTTCCGCCGCGTCGTTTCGCTCCATCGGCGGACCGCAGACAGCTTGGGCGACGGAATCGCAGATGGACATCATCGCGCATAAGCTTGGCATCGATCCGGTGGAGCTGCGGCGCAAAAATCTGGTGAAGAAAGATGAAGAGCTGCGACCGGGCTACAAACCGCTCGATACCGATCTCGCCAAGGGCTTCAAACTCGTCACCGATAAGTTGGGCTGGGATGGACCGGTGTCAAAAGAAGGCCATGGCCGGGGCTGCGGCTTCGGCACCACTGATCCCGGTGCGCCTCTGGCGTCGACCTCGACGGTGCATGTGTTGGCTGACGGGAGCGTGGTGTTCATGTGCGGCACCTCCGAGTTGGGCCAGGGCGCCAAGACGATCATGAGCCAGATTATCGCTGAGGAGCTGCGCGTGCCGCTCGATCGTGTGACGATAAGACCGATTGACACAGCGTTCACGCCCTTCGACCGCTCCACCGGTTCGAGCCGGTCGACGACGGTGATGGGAAAGGCGGTGGAGTTGGCGGGCGGCGATGCGCGCCGGCAGATTGTCGAATTGGCTATCGAGCATTTCGAATGTCCCGAAGATGCGATTACTTTGAAAGACGGCGAGGCGATCGCCGGTGGCAAGAAGATTAGCTACGGCGCGCTTATCAACCATCACTTCGCCGACCAGGGCGGCGAACTCGTCGGCACCGGCTACGCCCACAGCGGCATGGCGCCGACGCCGGCCAATCCGCTGTTCTGGGAGATCGGCATCGGCGCCGTCGAAGTGAGCGTCGACCAAGAGACCGGCAAAGTTCACGTCGAAAAATATGTCACCGCCGCCGACGCCGGCAAGGCGATCCATCCGCTTCAGTGCGAGGGACAGGACGAAGGCTCAGCGATGATGGGCTTCGGCCATACGTTCTATGAAGCGTACCAGTGGGAAGGCGGGCAGATCGTCAACTCCTCACTGGTCGACTACAAGGTGCCGACCTTCGATGACCTGCCGGATGAATTCGAATCGATTCTCATCGAAGACGCCAATGGGCCGGGACCGTACGGCGCCAAAGGACTGGGCGAAGGCGGCATCATTCCGGTGGCGCCGGCGGTGGCTAACGCGGTCTTCTGGAGCACCGGCGCGCGGGTGAAGACGCTGCCGCTAACGCCGGAAAAAGTTTGGCGCGCGATTAGAGACGCCAAAGGCTGATCGGCAGGGGAAGGCGGACTCACCACAGAGGGCACAGAGATCACAGAGAATTTCGATCCATCCTACAGCCAGCTAATTTAAAAGCCTCCTCACCGCAACCGAGGGCAAATGTCCATCGCTGTCCTAAGACCGGCGCTGAGGTTGACATAAAACCACCTTGTCGGATATTGTCCGGTCCAAGTTGGAGACGGGGGCCAGTTGGTCCTTTCTGTGGGCTCTTACGGTTCTCGAAAGCGGGCCAGCGGAAGGTCGCTCTAGGCAATTTTGAGTTCTCAGTGGCTGAACCTCAAGAGCAAATTCCTATCACTAATCTTTTCGAGATGGTAATCAGACACGATTGGAAGCGCGCCTGTGATCCCGTTGCGGGAGCAGGCGGCGGTCTCGGTGGGCGCATTTTCGCCGTTCGAAGGAGGTTTTTGAAATGAAAAATTTTTTTTGGCTTTGTATTTTGCTGCTTCCCCTCGCACTGGCTCTCCGGTCTTCTTCGGCGCGAGATGCGGAGGAGGTACTGGGGGAGCTTAACCGCCTCTCTCCTAAAGAGAGAGAGATGAAATTTGTCGAGGAAGCGAAAAAAGAGGGAGCGCTCAACTGGTACGGCAACATCGAAATCATCACCATGGGAAGGCTGAACGACGGGTTTCAAAAAAAATATCCTTTTATAAAGGCCCAGTATTTCCGCGGGAGCGGCGTGAAGCTGATCAATCGCATCCTGATGGAGGCGCGACAGAAGAAGTTCGATGTGGATGTCTTTTTTCTCCCGTTTGAATTTCTCCCCGGCCTTACCAAAGAGAAACTCCTGGGACGATACAGCTCTCCGGAGAGGGCTTTTTATGCGCCGAATTTGATTGACAAAGAGGGTTACTGGGCTGCGGCGGCTTTAAACTATGCCAACATGGCCTATAACAGCAAACTTGTCCCTCGCGCAGGCGTTCCCAAGTCCTACGACGAGCTGTTGGACCCGAAATGGGCCGGTGAGGTCTCGATCGACATGGAACCGGATCGGGCGCTTCTGGGATGGCTGAAGGTCTGGGGGGAGAAAAAAACGGAAGCGTTTCTAAAGGGTCTAATTAAAAACAAAGTCGTCGTGCGCCGGGGTCACACGCTGCAGACGGAGTTGCTCTGCGCCGGCGAATTCAAGGTCGCCTCGGAGCTTTATGCCTACCAGGTTACCCGCATGAAGCGGGAAAAGGGGTGTCCGGTCGATGTCAACTACGCCAATCCGGTATCGGCTTCCATTACCCCGTTGAGCCTGGCTAGGCAGGCTCCGCATCCGTACGTGGCGGCGCTGTTCGTTGATTTTGTCTTAAGTGAGGAGGGACAGGAAATTATCGTGGAGACAGGCAGGATCCCCACGCGCAAAGGTGTGAAGGCGAAGTACGAGGAGGTTTCGAACCTGGAGGGAAAAGGAGTCCCGGTGGTTATTGTCACACCCGAGGATGGAGAAAAGTGGCAGTCGGTCTCGAATCGCCTGGTGGAGATTTTGAGGAAGTAGTTTTTCGTCCGATAAATGACTTCGCCGAAGTTTATGATTTGAAGAAGCGGGCTCTCTTTAAGGTATTCTTTTACAAGTCTGGCAGCCTTGTCGTAATGTCTCTCTTTTTGAAAAAGTTTGAGGATGGCGAAACTATCGTAGATTCTTGAAGGCAACGAGCTACTCCTTTGCTCTGTCTTTCAATAGTTTTTTGGACACGGAAGGCCGCCGTGGCAAGATCCCCGTGGCCTCTTCTACCGCGTTCGCGGAAGACGGTATTACCTTCGATCCATCCTACAGCCAGGTTATTTAAAACTACAACGTAGGGAATGTGGAGAACAGAGAGAAGAGGTTCCGTCGTATCTTTATAGGGTCCCATGAGCCAGAAGGCATCACCGATATCGCCGCGATACGGAATAAGCAGAAGAAGGGGAAGACCCCAGGCCATACAGAGGCTCGTAAGAGGCCAGACAGCAACGAGAAATCCTGATGTGGGAACCAGAAGGGCAGGTTTCTTGCCGCCGAGCCATGCCCCAGCGCAGACTCCGACCCCGATGGCCTCGCTGCTGACAGGGACATAAGCAAAGCCGCGGTCATCTCCGACCCGTCGTTGAAGCTCCGAGAAGTCTGAATCCGGCAGAAGAGAAATGAAATCTACGCCCGCTTGCTTTAGACCCTGAACGACCGCCTCGACCGCCTCAGCTCGCATGGCTCAATCCATTTTCATCGCATGCGTGCCGATGATTCTGATACCCTCTGATTTCTCTATATAGCGGACGAAGTGATATTTCGCTTCTTTCCCATCTATATTGGTTGACATTCTTTTTCCAGTTGGGTCCACCTTTGCCACGATGTAGGAAGGCCCCTCCCGACCCAGCGCTGCGCGCGCCTGCTCTTCAAAGTCACCGAGTTCCCGTACCTCGTAAGCATCACGGATACCAGCGGCGCGAGCCATGCCTGCTAAATCCGTGACTCCTGCTGTGGCTGTGGGAAGCCCGCCGGTAGCAAGGTAACACTGATTGTCAAAAACTATGACGGTGAGGTTTCCAGGCCTTTTATTTGCAAGCGTCGTCAGGTTACCCAGATAGAGCAGCACGCTGCCATCGGACTCCAGAGCGATCACGCGGCGGTGGGGAAGAGCCAAAGCAAGACCAAGGCACAACGGGGTGCACATCCCCATGTTAATCTGATACAGGTTGGACTCCTTGGGTCGCACCGAATGCCACTCTCCCGCAACCCAGCCCAGGGCTGTAACCACAAGGTCTTCGTCCTTTAGAAGCGTCGCCAAGATGCTCAAGCACTCGTGTCTTGTCATTATGTTACCTTTCAATCACGCAAAATCTCACCCGACAGCAGGACAGCAACAGGGTGCTGCCACAGACTGGCAGAAAGCTGCGCGCCCGTAATAGCCTCCTTGGTTTCCTCAGGTTTACTCGCCCGAACATAGGGAATTTGGAGCGCATGCAGGATGGGTTCGGTCGTAAACTTGTAGGTAATGAAACGCCAATTGGCGCGGTCTCCCACCTCGCCCCGGTGGGCAATAATCACAAGAATGGGGATGCCGTAGGAAACTGTCAGGGAGGCCAGTGGCCACGTCGCCACCAGAAAGCCTGAATCAGCGATGATCAAAGCTGGCTTTTTGCCACCCAGCCAGGCCCCGGCGCACGCGGCAACCCCTTCCCCCTCATTTGCCACTGCTACGGTTACAAATCCCGCGTCTTCCACGATCATCTTTTGCGCGTCGTGGATTTGATCATCTGGAAGGTAAGCGACAAAATTGATCCCTGCTTCTTTTAGGGCGTCGTAGACGATGGATGCGTATTCGGTTTTCATACTTGGCGTTTCGCAAAGTTTAATTCAATCTGAAGCTATCGTCAACAGGCAGGCAAGTACGTCGTATGAGCAATACGAGCACTTGATTTTCCCTTTCAGAGATAGGATTCTATGCGTGAAGGAATTGGCCCTTGCCTCCATCAATAGATGAATCCCCAAACCGAATTTTAGTCGTTGACATAACAGTACCGCTATGGCATGAAGGTGGGGGTGAGAAAGCCTGTGGCGACCTCTCCCGTAGAATACGTCGACGACAAATTAGGGCTAAGAAATCCGTGACCGTCACCGGACATCGCCTATCGATAGCTCTGTTCCTGCTGCACTCTATATTGAGCTTTGCTCTCGAGCTTCCCGCACAAGAAAAACCTTTGACAAGAATCTACGTAGCCCACGCCGCGGCAACGCTGACCGATGTCCCTTATTACGCCGCGAAGGAGAAGGGATTTTATCGAGACGAGATTCTTGAAGTCCTCAGTTTGTTCGTTCAGGGTGGTGCGCGTGGCGCCCAAGTGCTGGTGGCGGGATCGGTCGATTTTAGTTTAGGGCTTGGATCGGGAACCCGAGCCGCACTGGTTGGGGTACCTATCAAGGCCATTTTCGGCTTCAATGACAAGCCCTACTTTTTCTTGTATGGCAGGCCGGACTTGGGAGTGAATAGACCGGGAGATCTAAAGGGCAAGAAAATTGCCGTGACGAGCATTGGCTCGAGCACTGATTTTGCCGCCCGAGCGATAGTCCAACATTTGGGT
>Ga0156192_1079_pt2 | contig 9164 bp, 12 predicted proteins | sample RifCSPlowO2_12_FD_107845 | JGI IMG/M metagenome (GOLD analysis project Ga0156192, IMG submission 107845) | Deltaproteobacteria bacterium RIFCSPLOWO2_12_FULL_60_19
AGGAAGCGGGTGCCAGACGAAAATCGTCCGGCTATGTCCGCCAAGTCGCGGTGAGGTGGGCGAAGCAGGGGAAGACCAAAAGGATTGGGCGAGGAAAATACCAAAAAGTTCCCCAGGGTAAGTTGCGCGCTGCGGCGGCTTCCTAAAGGAACAAATAATAGAGGCTTAGAATAGCTTAGGGGTCACTTTGAGCTATCCCACAGCATGACCTCGAAGCACTGTCTATTTCCCCGCGGCCATAAAAGCCCTGTGGAGTATGGACCGCGACTCCACAGGGCAGGCTCGCTCGTGGCCTCTTGGAGATCCACCGCCTGTCCTGAGTAGGCCCGCGGGGCCATGTCGCTCGTAAGCGCTGCCTTCTCATTGAGCAAGCTGGAAAGCGCCTGCCTTCCAACCCCAAGCGCCTTCGCCGCTTCCGTCACCGTCAACCCAAGCGGTTCAATAGAAGCGTATGGAGACCAAAATTCTCATTGCCGGGACCGGTCCCATCGGCTCGACTTTCGGCTGCCTGCTGAGAAAGGCGGGGTACGATGTCACGCTGCTGGGGCGCGAGTGGCATTTGCGGGCGATCGCCGCCAGGGGGCTGGAGCTGGACGGCCTCTGGGGAACGCATCGTGCGGAGGGGTTCAAGCTTGCCAGCCAAGCGTGCGAACTCGCCGGACCTTACGACCTCATCCTGATCGCGGTCAAAGCCTACGACACCAAGGGCATGGTCGAGGAAGTGGCATCCCGGCTTGCGTCGAACGGCCTGGCGATCTCGCTGCAGAACGGCCTGGGGAATATCGAAACGCTGGCGGAGCGGCTCGGACCGGGGCGAAGCCTCGGCGCCAGCATTCTCGTCGGGGCGAAGATCGCCGAGCCGGGAAGAGCGACCGTCACCGTCCAGGCCGCGCCGGTCATCATCGGGCCGCTCGACCCGGCGGCCGCCGGCGCGATGGAGCGAACACGGCACATCGCCGAGCTATTCAACGAGGCGCGCATCCCCTGCGAGCCTACCGATCTGATTCTTTCTCATCTCTGGGCGAAAGTGTTCTACAACGCGCCGCTGAATCCCCTGGGCGCGCTGCTCCAGGTCCATTACGGCGCTCTCAGCGAGCAGGCGGAGTTGAAGGCGGTGATGGACGAGATTATCGAGGAGGCGTTTACGGTGGCGCGCAGGAAGGGCGTCAGGCTCCTGTGGCGCACCGCGGATGAGTACCGCGAGCTGTTCTATGGAAAACTTGTGCCTGCGACCTACAACCATCAAAGCTCGATGCTACAAGACCTGGAGAAGGGACGCCGCACGGAGATCGACGCGCTCAACGGCAAAATCTGGGGCTACGGGAGAGAACTGGATTTTCCGACTCCTTACAATGAAACGATGACGCGGCTGATCCGGGCCAGGGAGCAGAGATTGACGGAGCGCTGAAAAAGTTTTTCAACCTCCCTTAACCTATGATAGAAGGAAAAGGCCCGAGCTATTTGAAAGAGCGACAATGAGCAATTCTGTGGACCTGGTTCTGACGGAAGCCGCTTGGGCCGAGGTATCGCGCCATGCCGTGGAGGCGTTTCCCGAAGAGTGCTGCGGCGTCATTGTCAGCCACGGCGGCGGCGACGAGGTGCGGCGAATGAATAATATCCAGAACCGGCTTCACGCCCTCGACCCGCAAACCTACCCGAGAGACGCCAGGATCGCTTACGCAATAAATCCCCGCGAGCTGGAAGCGATCATCCGGGAAGCCGAAGCCAACGGTGCGAAGCTCAAGGCCTTCTATCATTCCCATCCGGACCACGAGGCCTATTTCTCCGCCGAAGACAAGGCCTTCGCGACGCCGTTCGGCGAGCCGACCTATCCCGACGCCGCGCAGATCGTGGTCTCGATCTACAACCGCGCGGTGAAGCGGATCTGCGCCTACGCCTGGGCGGACAACCAAAAAGATTTCGTCGAGATTCCGCTTCGGAAACGCACCGCATGAGCGAGCCGAGAGACCACTTCATCGACGTGCGCGGGCTCAAGATCCACAGCCTTGAATGGGGCGAGCGTGAAGGCGAGCCGCTGCTGCTGATTCACGGCTTTCTGGATCACGCCCGGAGCTGGGAGACTTTTGTCGCCTGCCTGCGAAAGCAATCCGCCGCGCCCAAGTGGATCATCGCCCCCGACTGCCGCGGCCATGGCGACAGCCGCTGGGTCGGCGCCGGCGGCTATTATCACTTTCCCGACTATCTCCTCGATCTCAAAACGTTGATCGAATCGTTGGCCGTCCCCAAGGTGACGCTCATCGGCCACTCGATGGGCGGCACGATCTCTTTTCTCTACACCGGCACCTATCCCAACAAAGTTGGGAAACTGGTTTTGGTCGAGGGGATGGGGCCGCAGCCGATGGCCTTTTCCGACGCGCCGCCGCGGATGGAAAAGTGGCTGGCCGAGATCAAGGGGCTGCGCCACCGCAGAGTGATGGAGTACCCCACGCTCTAAGAGGCCGCCGAGCGGCTCAGGCGAAAAAACCACAGGCTCAAACCCGAACTCGCGCTTGAGCTGGCGCGCTCGGGAATGAAGCAGCGCGACAACGGCAAATGGGTGTGGAAATTCGACCCCCTCCATCGCACCGTGGCGCCTCAGCCCTTCTATTCGGGCCAGGCGCTTGAGTTTCTTCGCCGCATCGAATGTCCGGTGCTGATCGTCCAGGGCAAGGAGAGCCGCCAAGCCCTCCGCCCCGACCTGCCGCAGCGAATCGACGCGATCCGCAATCGGTCGATCGCGGCCGTGGACGGCGCCGGCCACATGATTCATCATGACAACCCGCAAGGGCTGGCGGAGACCGTCCTGGGGTTTCTTGCCGGTTGACCGGACTCGTGAATATTTGCTATGGTCGGGTCAAAAGGTGAAGGCCGTGTCGGACAGGAAACGACTCTTTTTGCGCGTCGGCGATGAGGTCACTCACAACGGCTATCAGCAGTGGGGCATCGGCGTGGTCATGGAGATCATGACTTCTTCCGTGCCCGGCGGCACCTGCCTGGCGCGCATACGATTTCAGGACGGGCAACTCCGGGTTTTCGATAACGATATGGACAGCGAGCGCTGTTGCTACTATTTCGGCGTACGCCGTTATTGGAACCCCTCGTACGGCGTCAACGCCGTCCGCTCGAAATTCTTCGCGCTGAAAGGATAAAAACCATGAGCCGACCGAGAAGAAAAGCCGCGCTGCCCGTAATGCTGATCGTCGCCATCCTCGTGGCGCCCCTCTCCGTCTCAGCCGAAGACGCGATCGAAAAGGCCGGCGTCGGCGTTGGGGTCTCCGCCGGCAACGTGGTGCTGCTGCCGATTAAAGCCCTTTCGGTTTTTGTGGGATTGGCCGTCGGCGCGGCGTCGTTCGTCCTCTCCGGCGGCAACGCCGAGCTTACGAAGCAGATCTGGAACGATGTAACCGAAGGGCCCTACGTCATCACCCCTGAAGTCGCCCGCGCGGGAATCGGCGAGCGGCCGGAACTCCAAAAGAAGTGAGTAGTGAGTAGCAGGAAAGTGAGCAGTCAAACACCTTTCCCGGTCGTTCTTAACTACTCACCGCTCACTACTCACCACTCACTCAATAAGGCTGTTACCCCGCTAAGTTCTTCTTAAAAAAGCTGACCGTCCTGGCCCACGCATCTTTGGCCGCTTCCGGATGATAGCGATCCGCGTTCGTGTTGTTGTTGAACGCGTGCTTCGCTCCCGGATAGACCTTGATGTCGAAGTTCTTGCCGAACTTCTGCAACGCCGCCTTGAGCGGCTCCACGCCCGGCATGATGTTGGGATCGTCCGCGCCGTAGTTGCCCATCAGCGGGCACGGAATGTTCTGCACCTGATCCAGCGGATCGGGATTGCGCCCGTAGTAAACGACCGCGGCGTTTAAGTCTTTGCATTTCGTCGCGAAGTTGAGGGAATTTCCCCCGCCCCAGCAGTAGCCGACGACGCCGACCCGGCCGTTGACGAAGCTCTGCTTCTTCAGGTAGGCGACGGCGCTGGTGAGATCTTCCACCACGATGTTGCCGGTGATCTTTTTGATCGCCTCGATCGCCTCCTCGGGCGTTTTGAATTGATCGCTTCCCCCGATGCGCGACATCAGGTCGACCGCGAGCGCGGCAAAACCGTCCTTGGCGAAGCGGCGCGCCACGTCCTTGATGTGATCCACCAACCCGCGGTTCTCGTGGATGACGATCACCGTACCCAAATTTTTCCCGTCCTTGGGGCGTGAAAGATAGGCTTTCACGCTGCCCGCCCCTCCCGGGAACTCGATCATCTCTGAAACCAGCGCCGGATCGTTCGGCGCGACGATATGCGGTATCGTTTCTGCCATCGTTAGCTTCCCCCCTTCTTAGTTGTCAGCGAATATTTTTTTGAATCGCCTCTGATATAGCCGAAATCACCGCCCGAATCCAGAGCCGGGTAAAGATTCATTTTGAGTCGCGGCACCACACTGTGATATACACGACGCGCGGTGTATATTCCCATCTTTGGTCCCGCCGTATTCACGATCAGACTGGCAATGGCGTGGTTGAAAATACCAGCCGTTGAGTTTCACCCGCCGGTAAATATGGCCGCTGAACATCATTTGGTTTGGTGGCATGTTCCCATTTCTTTGAAGTATAGATGGCTAAAACCATTTCCCCTGCAAAACGTAAGCGTGAAACTCACCCTTAGCGGCGCGGACTCCAAGACCTTGCAGCTTTGTTGGCGCGCTTGGGAAGGCCCGAAGCTTCGCATGACTCTTTTGGAAGATGAGCTCTATTATATTCCCGTTATGGCGCGGACTACATTTGTTTCGCATATGCTGGCAACCAAGGCGGGAATGATCATTCCTCCGGGGTCGCTTGGTGATTGGGTGATGCAAGGAGGAATACCGAGGATTTCGGACGTGCAGCATTGTTTCGCGTTCACGTCGGTAACGAACCTCGTAGCGCCGGGTTACTATTGGGCCACTCTTACACTCTGCGTCGGTAGCAGAGTCATTGCCCGGAAGTCATACTCTATTTCCGTTCCCCCTCCAGATTCAGCCAACGACCAACTTGTGCTCGCTCCGCGATAGTGCCGGACATAAGGAGATCGCTTAGTTTTTTCCCGGTGTCATTCGGTCTCCCTTGATGACAAGAGTTCCGGCCTCAATCATTTTTCTCAAGTTCTTTTCAATTCGGTCACGGATGCTGGCCCCAGTTCGATCAAACCCAAAGACTCTTGTAACTTCTGTGATCAACTGATCCTGCGTCATGCTCATGGCGTCGCGCACTATGTTTTGAACTGCCAGTTCCAGCTCTTCGGAACCTATCAAACTCCAAGGACGAATCTTTCATCGACGTGTGGCGAGAGGTATCCGGAAAACGCGATAAGAAGAACGCTGAGAGCAGTAGCATCACGAGCTGCCAGAGGACGGAGAACTCCTTTCGGATTTCCGGCATGCCGGATATTTGGATAGTTGGAGCAAAATCCGTAGAGCCTGCTGAGGGATTCCCTGATCGTCGCGTGCGGCCAGTCTTTCAGTTTTTTACATAGGTCGCCCAAAGTTCCAGACACTCCACACGTTAATCCGGCCAGACCCTCCGCGTACTTACTGGCGTTCGCGATACAAGTACGCAAGTCAGATTCCGTCTGCGAGCGAGAGTATCGATCGAATGCGTGCTCGAAGTCCGCAAGTAAACTCGCCAGATGAGAATTGGACGTGTTTAGTCGTTGCAGCTCACCGTAGAGGTTGGTGAAGGAGCCGGGAAGTAGGAAGCGTAAGGTGAACGGCTCATCAAGCCGGTAGCGGAGGTTGAATTTACGCAGCACGTCGCGAAGGAGCCGTTTGTAGAGGTCTTCAAAGCCTGGGATCTCGTAGTCGACGATGATGTCGCGTACTTCTTCGAGAAAATGCACGATGGCGGACTCGTTGGCGAAGTCAGTCCCTTTGAGAGCTAGAAATCGTTCCCGCGCCTTCTCTGGGTCGTTGCGGGCTTCTTCCAGTTCCATATCCGTCGGGTGCGGCGAGAGGAACTCATCCGCGGCAGCGAATAGGTCACTGAATAGATCTGGCGGCGCAGCGGTGTCCCGGGTGGAAAAGCTGGCGAGGGGCTCCCACAGTTCCGCCGAGAGGTAATCCCAGGCGTGGCGCAGGCTTCCACTCATAGCTCCCCCTGAAAGGCGCGGTGCAAGAGGGACTGGAACAGGCTATCGAGCCGTTTACGGCTCGCGGCTTGCGCGTTTTCCATTTCGTGGATTTCAGTGATGCGCGCGGCGAACAGTCCTTGGAGCGGCGCGGATGGCACCGGAATTTTCACGGACAAGAGACGCTGCTTCGAAATGTTCGGCATCGATCCCGCCGCCCCCGAGGCCAAACCTTGAATCTCCTGGCGCTTGCGTGGATCTTTGAGACAGAACGCCAGATAAACAGGGTCCAACTCCTCTTCGTTGCGTGGCTTCAGCCGAAAGATGAGATCAGAAAGCATCAGCTTCCTGCGTGTTTCCCAAACATACGCTGTCGCCGCAACCAGCTCCTTTGTGTTCTTGCGTGTAAAGAGAACGTCCCCTGCATTCACCTCGATTTTCGGTCGAGCAGACAACTCAGCAGGCAGTCCCTTATTCTCGCCTTCCAGATAGTGACCAGTAGTCACCGCTCCTAACTTCAAGACCCCCCATTCTTCTCCCGTTGCTGGTTCGTCGCGACATATCGGGCTCCAGCCACTATCGACAGAATCCAGAAGGTCAGCGAGACGCTTCGTTTCAAATTTAGACGATTGCCCAAACATCTGATGGAACAAAGCTGTGCTCAGGTGTTCGGTCCGTTCTTGGGATTCCGCGCGGAGGCGGCGCATCGCGTCCGCCTCGTCCAGAATCCGGACGACCCGCTCCTGCTCGGAGAGGGGCGGCACCGGTACCTCGACAGTACGGACAAAGTCTTGGGGGATACCACCGATAGCAGCGCCACGAAAACAGGTAAGAATCTGAGATTGTCCCCAAGGACTAAACAAGAAGAAAAATACGAAGCGCGGGAGTGCGAGCCTTTGATTGACTCGTAGCAAGAAGACGTGTTCGTTTATTGCTGCGCGCTTATACGGAAATTCGTCTTCGACGAACGCGGTCTTTCCGGTAGTTGCCCCGTCCTTCACCACAAGTATGTCTTGCCCCTGAATGAGACCTCGCCCCATCTGCTGGAAAAACTCTTCCGGCACGAACTTGATGCCATCGAAGTCGAAACCGCCCTCTTTGTTTAAGTGCTCGCCGCCAATGCTCGGGACACCTTTGGTGATGCCGGACACGCCTCCTTTCGGACGCGAGCCACTCTCCAAGCGTGCAAGTAGTTCGTTCAAGGGTCTTAAAGGCCAACGGTTCATTTCGCACGAATCGCTTGGTTCAGTTTCTCGGCTCGTTCCGCGAGCTCCATCTCGATCCGGATTATTTCCGCCAAAATGTCCGCCGGCGCGTCATGCTGCACCCGGTCAAACCGCACGGGCTTGTAGCGGGCAGGCGTGAGCTGCCAACCATTGCCACGGATGCGCTCCGCCGGCACGCGGAAGCTGTTTGGACCTTCTTCCCGGTTGGGCCACTTGGCCAGGATGTCAGGAATGTCGTTGCCTTCAATGGGCGTGCGTTTGTCGTCGAGCGAAAAGCCGTCGGCGGTGAGTTCATAGAACCAGACCGACTCCGTGGGGCGGCCCTTTTGAAAAATAAAGATTGCTGTGCCGACGCCGGAGTAGGGTTTGAACACGCCAGATGGAAGTGCGACGACGGCCTGTAGGTCGCAGGTGGTGAGCAGCTGTTCGCGCATCTTACGATCGGCCTTGCCGGAGCCGAAGAGAACACCATTGGGTACGATGACACCGGCGCGGCCGTTATCAGTGAGGTGGTCGAGAAACCATTTCAGAAAAAGAAGCTCAGTGTCGCGGGTATCAAGATTAATGTCGGCGAGGATACTCTCCTTTTGCACGCGACCGGCAAAAGGCGGGTTCGCTAGAATAACATCGTAGCGAGTGCCGGGATACTGTCCACCCTGAGTGGTTGTCAGTGGGTTGTGGTGCTCGATGCGCGCGCGTTCGAGCTGGTGAAGATACAGATTAAGAATAGCGATCTTGACCATGTTGGCGTCGTTGTCGAAGCCGGTGAAGGCGTGCTCCTCGAGAAATTTCCATTGCGCTTGTTTGAGAAGCTGGCCATCGACGATACCGCGCGCGAGGTCAGCAGGCTTAGTGTGCCGACGTAGTATGTAAGTATAAGCGGAAATCAGGAACCCAGCTGTCCCGCAAGCGGGGTCGCAGATGCGCCGGCCCGGCTGCGGGTCCACTAAAGCGACGATCAAATCAATGATGTGGCGTGGCGTGCGAAACTGACCATTGGTGCCAGACTGCGAGAGCTTGCTAAGCAAATACTCATACATGTCGCCCTTAAGGTCGTGACCCTCGTGCGGCGCGAGGTCCATTTGGTGGATCGTCTCGATTACGGCCTTGAGTGTTGGTGGATCATATATTTTCAAAAACGCCCCTCGAAACAGCTTTTGCCCAGTTTCCGACAGCCCTGGCAATTGGATCAGTTTCTCTATGGCGCCGCGGACTGCGTCGAAAAGGTGCGGGCCTGTAAGCGTGACAAAGTTACCCCACGCGTATTTTGCCCAGGCTCCAGAGAAGACCCGCTGGTAGCCTTTTTCGATGTGAGCGGCTTGTTCGTCGCGCTCCGATAGCAGTCGCAAAAAGATAAGATAGGAGAGCTGCTCGATGGAATCCATCGGGTTGTTTACGCCGCCAGCCCACAAGATATTCATGAGTTGGTCTATCTTCTGGCGCAGCCCAGACGAAAAGAAATTGGACCCGTTGCTTTGGCTCAGCTTGGCGACGGAATCACTTTGAGTTTCAGGTTTTCTCATGTTGGCCTCAACAGGACGTCTGCAAAGTATGGCGTGAGCATTGGACGAGCGACGACTGCCGCAGCGCCTCGAAGACTTCTTCGCGTTCCTGGAACCGAGTTAGCGCTGGCAGACCACCAAGAGTTCGAAATTGGCTGCGTTCAAAAAGGCGATTGTAACGACCAGCGAGGAAATCAGAGAACGCCTGCGAGTCTTCACTCACGAGTTCGGCTGTGGCATTCAGCCATTTCTGATCGCCGTAGCGCAGATTAAAACGAGCGGCGATTGAGTCCACGGTATCGGCAACAATTCGGTCCTTAGTTGGTAACGGGCGCTTACCCA
>Ga0156192_1030_pt1 | contig 9123 bp, 10 predicted proteins | sample RifCSPlowO2_12_FD_107845 | JGI IMG/M metagenome (GOLD analysis project Ga0156192, IMG submission 107845) | Deltaproteobacteria bacterium RIFCSPLOWO2_12_FULL_60_19
CAGTACACGGACTGGAAAGAAAGTTTCCACAGCAAGGCCATGGGTCCGGGCCCGTGGGGCCAGATCGTCGAGTTATCGCGGAATAGTCCTGAAGAGGCGATTCTATGCATGACCTGCCACGCGCCGCTCGGCGAACAGATCCCTTGGCTCACTGCGAACGCGGTGGCACAAGACAAGGGTTACGCAAAGAACCCTGCTTATGACCCGAAGCTGCAACTCCAGGGCATCACCTGCGCCGCCTGCCATGTGCGGCAGCACCAGCGCTTCGGTCCGCCCAAGGCTGAAGGAACCGCCGCGCCGACGTATCCCGCGGGCATAGCCAACCATGGCGGAGTTGAGCGCACGCCCTACTTCGAAAAGGCGGAGTTTTGCAGAGACTGTCACCAGTTCGACCCGGAGAATACCGCTTTGGTCAATGGCAAGCCCCTTCAGGACACCTACCGGGAATGGCTGAGCAGCATCTGGGGTAAGGGTGAGGCAAGCTGCCAGGAGTGTCACATGCCCCACCGGCGCCACCTGTGGAAGGGAATCCATGACGCCGAGTGGGTGAAGGGCGCAGTGCGATTTGCAGCCGAGATCAGACAGGAGCTATCAGGTCCGAAAAAAACCTTAGAGATAAACGTGGACCTCATCAACGCCGCCGTTGGACATAAGTTTCCCACTTATATCACTCCCAAGGTCTTTGTCCGTGCGGCGCTCTTGGACATCGGCGGCAAAATTCTCCCGGGGACCCAGCAGGAGCGGGTCATCGGCTGGGACGTTCGATTCGAGGACGGCCAATGGAAGGAATATTTCGACACGCGCATCGCGCCCGGAGAAAAATTCCAGGCGAGTTTCAGCTGGTCCCCGCCGAGCCAAGCACGGAAGATCCGAGCCTGGGTTGAGGTCCACCCTGACCATTTCTACCACCACCATTTTTATCCGGCCTATCTCGCAGACCCATCCTTAAGTCCGGCCGGTAAGAAGCTGATAGAAAAGGCTCTTCAGGAGTCCGGCAGGACTCCTTACCTCCTATTTGACAGGCTGGTTCACCTCAAATGAGCCTTTGCTACGGAGTGGGTCCAAGTCCGGGAACTTCAAAGCCCGTAAAGTCGTTTTATTGATTGGACACCGAAAGCTCTCTTGGCTACAATGGCCGCGTGGGCTGGAGGAGCAAATCGCCGAAGGGGGAGGAAGAAAGGCAGAGGTTCGCGCGTGACGCCATGACTCACCTCGACCATCTCTACCGCATAGCCTACAACCTCGCGAAGGCCCCTGACGACGCTCAGGATCTGGTTCAGGAGACCTACGCGCGCGCGCTCGGCGCCTACGAACAATTCGCTCCCGGAACTCATCTGAAGGCGTGGTTGACCAGGATCCTCTACAATTTCTTCGTTGATCGCCATCACCAAGGGAAGCGTTGGGTGTCGGTTGAAGATAGCACCGCGCAGAAAAATGAAGAGAGCGACCCTTGGGAGAAAATGGCTACAGAAAACCCCGGCCCGGACAGCCACGTTTTACGGCAGGAACTGAGCGTTCAAATCACGGGCGCCCTAGGACGGCTCCCCGAGGAGTTCCGAGCGCCGATCGTTCTGGTGGACATGGGAGATTTTTCCTACGTTGAGGCCGCCGAGGTCCTCTCCTGTCCGGTCGGGACGGTCCGTTCGCGGCTTTTCCGCGGGAGGAGACTGCTGCACGGCTATCTCAAGGAGTATGTAGGGACAAAGGAGCCAGCGTAGAACGTTTATGCTTTGCAAGGAAGTAGAGGAGCTCGTCACCGCGCTGTCGGACAATGAGTTAGCGGGGCCGGAACGGATTGTCGTTGAGAGGCATCTCGCGGACTGCCCCGATTGTCGATCGCTATACCAACAGCAAGTGGCCCTCAAACAAGTGATCCGCAGAGCGGCAGCTGAGATGAAGGCGCCCCTGGAGCTGCGGGAGAAAATTCTGAACGACCGGCGGGTGTTTCCGCCGAGGGTCGTGACCGGGCCAGAGCCGCGCCCGTGGGCCAGCGTCTTCACGCGCCCGGCCCTCGCTTTGGCTTTGCTTGTTCTGGTTCTGCTCCCTGTAATCTACCTGATGCGGCCGCAAAGCCCATCGCTTGCCCTGGCGGCTATCGAAACCCACGACAAGATCACACGTGGCGAGGTGACGGTTATCCGAGGCGACAGCCCCGAAGCCATAAAAGAGATCCTGGTCCGATCTGTGGCCGGGGAATTCGCTCCCATGGGATACGACCTGTCCATGATGAACTTAAAGCCCGTCGCCGGAACGGTTCAGACCTTCGACGGGAGAAGGGTCCTGGTGGCGCTGTATCAAGGCGATGGCGGCTCTCTCACCTGTTATACCCTCGTCGGCACGGAAAGAGACGCGCCTCCTCGAGCCCAGGCTTTCTTCGATGCCGACAAAAACATGACCTTCTATAGCTACTCCGTTGGTCGGACAAACGCCGTCCTACACCGGGAAGGAGGGCTTATCTGTATCCTGGTTTCCGCCATGCCCATGCCGGACCTGCTCGCCCTGGCCAGGTCCAAAGCCGCCCCCTCTCACTCTTAGCTCTCACTCTTAGCTCTTGACAATCGGCAGCGCTTTTACTACAAATTGCAGCAATAAACTGCCTCTGCATGGGCCAATTCCCCCGTTGGCGGTATTATCTGCGGCGGCAAATTTTCAAGCGGTGGGGGTGAAGGAAAGGAGGGTTGTTATGAAAAACCGCGGGTTTCTATGGCTGCTGGCGGTCCTGATCGGCTCCGCTCTGGCCTTCTCTCCGATCGTCTCTTCTCCGGTGATGGCTCAGGAAAAGAAGGGCGAAGAGAAGAAGAAAGGCGAGGAGAAGAAGAAAGGCGAGGAGAAGAAGAAAGGCGAGGAGAAGAAGAAGAGCGAGGGCAAGAAGGGCGAAGAGAAGAAGAAAGGCGAGGAGAAGAAGAAGGACGAGACGAAAAAGTAGCTTTTTCTCTAAGGCCTTAGTTGTATTGACACTGGCCAGCAAAGTCGGGCAGGTTATCCTGCCCGACTTTTTTTTAACGAATTCCCCCTCTCCTCGGCGCGCCTTTAGCGTTTCCCCTTCCCACCCACAACAACGCCACGATGTAGGCTGTGGCCAGAGCCAGGTAATTGCTCGCCATAAACCACGGCTCCACCCACGAGATTCCATCGACGAAGGGGGTCGGAAAAGGCCAAAGGTAAGGCGTTGGGAAATAGCTCGAGCTATGCGTCGGGATGTCGCAAAGGATGTGCAAGCCCCATGCGAGCCACAGCCATGCCATCTGCCTTCGGACCGTCCAGAGCAGCGCAAAGATGAGCGCCCAGATCACCAGGCTGTGCGTCAGGTTGTAGGCGTGGAACACGTAGGCCGGCAGGGTCGAGAGCGGCGGAGGTCCTGAGATCTCCCCCATTAACCGCAGCTTGATCCAGCCGGGTCGGGTGAGGTGAAACATGCCGAACGAAAGCAGGTCGGGGGCCATTCCCAAAAGGAGCGCTGTTAGAAACACCTTCCAGCCGCGCGCGTAGAAACCGACCCCACCCCACAGACCGTGGGCTAAAACGTCCATTTAGTCTCCCTTCTTGCAACCGGTCGGCATCGATGCCTGCTCAACCGTCTTTAAAATTCTCTTTGGACTTCGCCGAGTTTACATCGGGCAGTTGGGATAAATCAAAGTTGCAGGTTCGCCGAACCCCCCCGTCTAATTCATCAGACGAGTGCTCGTTTTTAGCCGGGTTTATGCTAATATGACTGTCTAACATGAGCGACCAGCACCGGCAGCTTCTGATCAGGGGGGCCATCCTTACCGTCCTGGTGATTTTGATTTTTATCCTGAGCAAATATGGGCCGCAACCCTTTCCTGTTTTAGGGCCGTGGTGGGAGGAATTGGAGGATCTTCACGCGTCGCCCGTGCGGCAGGCGCGATTCGTATCCTTCTTAACCTCCCTGGGACCCTACTCCTCCGCCGTGTTCGTCCTGGTACAGGCGCTGCAGGTTATCATCTCCCCTATCCCCGGGGAGTTGACGGGAGTCGTGGGAGGCTACGTCTACGGCCCCGCCTTTGGCTTTGTCCTCTCGACGGTCGGGTTGACCTTGGGATCGTGGGTGGCTTTCGAGCTTTCCAGCATCTTGGGCAGACCTTTCGTGGAGCGGTTCGTAAGGCAAGAGATTCTGGACAAGTTCCATTTCCTAACCACCAACGCCGGCGCGGCGATCTGTTTTCTGCTTTTTTTGATCCCGGGCTTTCCCAAGGATGTGCTGTGTTACATCCTGGGACTTAGCTGGATGCGGCTCGGCACCTTCCTGATCGTCTCCACCATCGGCCGGCTGCCGGGAACCTACCTGGTCACCGTACAAGGCGCCAGCGTGCGGAACCAGGACTATGTGACAACGGTGGTTCTTACCGTGCTCCCGGCGGTGTTCCTCTTCGCCGCATATCTTTACCGTGTGCGGCTGTTTCGCTGGATAAAAGAGAGACACCACCGGCTCCACGGATGACTTTGGAGGCGAGTATGAAGATATCTTTTGCCATCGGCCTCTCGCTGGCTCTTTTGCTTGCGGCAACGCCGCTCGTGTTGGCGCAGTTTACGCCGCTCAGTTTCAACGCATGGCGACCCTACAAAAACCCGGACAGCCTGGTTCAGGTCGGGATGAATAAAGGGCAGGTGCTGGCGATCGCCGGCAAGCCTGACCGCGAGGAGTCTTACTACCAGGAGCCGCGCGGCCGGTTGCTGAGAGTGTCGGACTGGTACTATGTAAAGACCGGTTTAAACCACGAAACAGCTCTCCTGAAATTCTCCGGCGATCAGCTGGTCAGCATTTCCGTCACGCCGATCCAGTAGCAGGCCGCTGAAAAAGGCTCATCTGCTTCGTTGCGCTCGATCGTCTCGCTCCGACGTACTACGCAAGTACGCCTGCGCTCGCCGATTTCTCGCGCGCCTTGCATCTGAGACCTTTTTGAGCGGCCTGGAACGCAGAGTTTTCAGCAACCTCCTAGCGGCGGGTGAAAAACCTTTGTTTGCCGCGACTGGAGGGTTGGTGTATAATTACTTTATGAATCTGAGGCTCGGCTCTCTGCTGGTCGCTCTCCTAACGATCGTCATCCCGCCTTGGGGCCACGTGGCCCTTGCCGAATACACGCTGGTGCTGAAGAACGGGCGCAGGATCACCGTCCAGGCCTACCGGGAAGAGGGAGGCATGATCAAATTTCATGGCCTCGGGGGAGAGATCGGCATAGGCAAAGATCAGGTCCAAACTATTCTGAAAGCCGGAGAACGGGAGGGACGCGGCTTTGGCGTCTCCCGCGCCCAAAGCGTCGAAGCCGAACCCATGGAAAGGACCCCGGAGCAAATACAGCCGACACCTGCGACAACCGGGAGAGAGCCGACCGTGGCCGAGAAGGCCGGCGCGCCTCCGACCGCGGAGCCTCGCACCGAAGCGGACCTGTTGGCCGAAGAAAGAGCCAAGGAAGAGAAGGAGTACCAGCGGCGAGTTAAAGAGATAACGGAGCAGATCAAAGCAAACATGGAGCGCTATAGCGTTGCCGGCAAGGGTGGCAGCACAATGGCGGAGGCTTTGCTGGGAAAAGAGGAGGCGATTCGAGCCCGCGCCGACGACCTGAACGCCCGCCTGCGGGACCAGCAACACAACCCGGGAGCGCCCGCTGACGCCGGCAGCGTTGGGGTGGCGACCCCATCCCCCTTTACCGGCCAGCCACCGGTAATCATAGATCTTCGGCCTGGCGAAGCCTCCGGCAGCATGTATAACGCTACGCCATCCAATCAACCTACAGTCAATCCCCCGCCCCTACCTTATAGCGATAGAGAACGAGGTTTCAGCGAGCTAAGAAACCGAACGAACGAGCTTATCAACGAACGGGAGAAGCTCATTCAGGAGATGAAGCAGAAGAACTTCGAGACGGGAGATCTCTTCCTTCAGTAAAGCTCGACCTCACAAACACTCCACCGCAGCCCGCAGTCCAAGCAGATAGCTATTCACGCCGAAGCCGGTAATCTGCCCGACCACTGCTTCCGCGATCAGCGATTTTTTCCGAAATTCCTCCCGCCGGTAGATATTGGAGATATGGACCTCGACGGCGGGGATGCCGGCCGCGGTCAGAGCGTCCCTCAGCGCCACGCTGGAGTGGGTGTAAGCCGCCGCGTTGATCACCAGCGCGCCGAACTGCTTGGGCGCCTGCTGAATCCAATCGACCAGCTCCCCCTCGCTGTTGGAATGGCGAAATTCCACCTCGACGCCGAGCTCCTGCGCCAGAGCTTCGATCTTCCGGTTGATCTGCTCCAGCGTCAGCCGCCCGTAGATCTTCGGCTCTCTTTTGCCGAGGAGATTGAGATTCGGGCCATGAAGCACCAGGACTCTTTTCTTTTTTGCCATCGACGATCCTCTCTGTGGTTGTTTCGGGCGCGCTATCGTTGCAACGCAGCGACGATCTCCGCCGGCGAGAGCCAGTGGAAAGCGGTCGCGCCGATCCCGCGGCAAAGAACGAATTTGACCTTGCCTCCCGTCGACTTCTTATCGACTTCCATGTGTTTGAGCAGCTCGCGGAGATCGACGCCGGAGGGAATCTCCGCCGGCAAGCCGGCTCGGAAGATCAACCGGCGAATGCGCTCGAATGCGGCCTTGTCGCACAGCCGCTCGCGCAGGGAGATTGCCGCCGCCTGGACCATGCCGATGGCTACGGCCTCCCCGTGGAGATAGGTTTCATAACGCGTCAAGGCTTCCAGGGCGTGGCCCACGGTGTGGCCGAAGTTTAACACGGCTCGATAGTCGCTCTCGCGCTCGTCCTTTTCCACCACTGAGGCTTTGATCCGGCAGGAGACGGCGATGACGTGAACCAGCAGCTCCCGGCTGAGCGCCGTGGAGTCATGCAGATTTTCCTCCAGCAGCGCGAACAGCGCCGGGTCGGCGATAATTCCGTACTTGACGACCTCCGCCAGTCCGGCGGTTAACTCGCGTTGCGGCAGCGATTGAAGCGTGTCCACGTCGATCAGCACCAGGCGCGGCTGGTAGAACGCGCCGATGAGATTCTTGCCTTCCGGGCGATTGACGCCGGTCTTCCCGCCGACGCTCGCATCCACCTGGGCGAGCAGCGTCGTGGGAACCTGCACGTAGGAAATCCCGCGCAGAAAAGTGGCGGCGGTAAAGCCCGTCATGTCGCCGATCACCCCGCCGCCCAGAGCGACGAGAGCGGATCCTCGGTCGAATCTCTCGCCGACCAGCCGGTCGTAGATCGTCGAGACGGTGGCGAGATTCTTGTGCTCTTCGCCTTCCGGCACTAGCACCGTGGCAACTTTGAACCCGGAGCTGTGGAGCGACTCCTCCAGTGGTTTCAGATAGAGCCCGGCGATCTTCGCATCCGTAACGACGGCGACCCTCTCTCCCACTCCCGCCCGGCGCATCAACTCCCCGGCCTGGGGCAGCAGACTCTCGCCCACGTGGATGGGATAGGAGCGCTCGCCGAGATTTACGTTAATCGTCTGCATGTGATGACTCGTTGCAAAATGCCCTTTCACTTTTCATTTTGCACTTTTCATTTTGCCTTTTGCATTCCGCAGGGCTGCAATGATCTCCTCTACTACCTGATCGACAGTGCGGGCTTCCGTATCGATGCAAAGATGAGCCTGAGCATAGCGCTCTTTTCTTCGGCTCAGCAGCTCTTCGATGCGCCGGCGCTTATCGTCGCCCTGCAACAAGGGCCGCTCTTTGCCGCTCCCCGACCTCCTGAGCAGCGTTTCCGGCGACGCCGTAAGGCAGACCAGCAGGCTTTGCCGCTTGAGCAGGCTGAGATTCTCGTCATCCAAGACCGCCCCGCCTCCGGTGGCGATCACCCGATTCTCCTCCGACAGCATCTCCCCAAGCTTTCGCTTCTCAAGTTTCCGGAAATAGGCTTCGCCTTCGCGCTCGAAAATCTCCTGCACTTTCATTCCCTGCTCTTCCTCGATCGCCCGATCGACGTCGACCAGGCGCCAACCGAGCCGGCGCGCCAGTTTACGGCCAACCACGCTCTTGCCCACCGCCATAAAGCCGGTGAGAGCGATGTTCCTAGCCCGCATTATTCACCGCCGGCTGCCGAACGGGGACAGGCAACTTTTTCGGGGAAAAAGTAGCCAGTCCCCTACATCAGAAGCTTTTGATCTGTTCGAGGTAGCCTTCGTAGTTGCGCGTGATCTCATGGAGGGAGTCGCCGCCGAACTTTTCCAGAAAGGCAGCCGCCAGCTCGAAGGCCACCACGGCCTCGCCGACGACGGCCGCTGCCGGAGCGGAGCAGACATCGGAGCGCTCCACCGAAGCGTCCGCAGCCTGTTTGGATCTTATATCGACCGACTGAAGCGGGCTCATCAAGGTAGAGATCGGCTTCATCGCGCAGCGCACCACGAGCGGCGCGCCGTTCGACATGCCCCCTTCCGTGCCGCCGGAGTTGTTGCTGCCGCGGTAAAAGCCCGTCGGGACGATCCTCGGCGTGCCTTCCGTAACCATCTTGTGCGGGTCGAAGAAAATCTCGTCGTGGACCTGGGAGCCGCGCCGCCGCGCCATCTCAAACCCGAGCCCTACTTCGACTCCCTTGATCGCCTGAATGCTCATCAGCGCCTGGGCCAAACAGCCGTCGAGCTTTCGGTCCCACTGCGTGTGAGTGCCGAGCCCTGGCGGAAGGCCGATCGCCACGACTTCAAAGATGCCGCCCAGCGTGTCGCCCGTCTTCTTGCAGTCGTCGATCACGGCAATCATTTTCTCTTCGGCCTCCTTGTCGGCGACGCGAACCGGCGACTCTTCGGCGCGGGCGTAGATCTCTTCGTAATTCAGCCCGTCGCTCTTCGCCTCGACGTTGCCGAGCGACCGGAGATATCCCATGATCTTGACGCCGAACGGCGCGAGCAGCTGCTTGCAGAACGACCCGACGGCGGTGCGCGATACCGTGTCGCGGGCGCTGGCCCGCTCCAGGACGTTGCGGATGTCGGAGTGATGGTATTTCAGGATGCCCGTCAGGTCGGCGTGGCCGGGCCGGGGCTTGGTCACGGCGATCTTCTCGTCGCGGTCCTCCGGCGCGGGCGACATTTTTTTCGTCCAGTTTTTCCAGTCGCGGTTCTCAATGCCCAACGCCACGGGCGACCCGAGAGTCTCCCCCCAGCGGATGCCTGAGCGGACCT
>Ga0156192_1018_pt1 | contig 8886 bp, 7 predicted proteins | sample RifCSPlowO2_12_FD_107845 | JGI IMG/M metagenome (GOLD analysis project Ga0156192, IMG submission 107845) | Deltaproteobacteria bacterium RIFCSPLOWO2_12_FULL_60_19
TGTGCCGTGCCCCCGGCTCATCTCGTGAGTCGGAGTCTGGCTCTTCTGTTCCTTCGAGCAGGCAACCAGGAGCAAACCCGCCATAGTTGCGACTCCCAGGACCAACGTTAAGTTACTCCCCACGGTGAGACCTCCTAGCTGTCGGCTGCGAGAACCCTGCCCATTGCGCGGCCCGTTTCCACATGCTCGTCATCTTCGGCGTCCGGCCTCGAATACCGTCAATGTTTTCGCTGCAAAAGCTCGCGGAGAAAAGCTCTGGCCTCTTTGCCGTCCCACGGTCGATCGCCATTGACCTTGCCGATGAAAATCCCTTTGCGGTCGACGAAGTAAGAAAGCGGCAGGCTCCAGGCCCCGTATTCATTCGAGACGCTGCCGTCAGAGTCCAACAAAATTCTAAAAGTTAACCCGAGTTCCGCCACAAACTTTTTCACCGTCTGTTTGTCTTCTCTGAAATTGACGGCGACGATTTCGAGGCCCTGGCTCTTGAATTCGCGGTGGAGCTTTTCCATCTGTGGCATCTCGTCGCGGCACGGGATGCACCAGGTCGCCCAAAAGTTCAGAAACACCAACTTGCCCTTGAAGTCTTTCAAACTCAACCGTTTCCCCGAAAGATCTTGGAGCGTAAAGTCCGGCGCGCGGAGCGCCTTTTCCGGTTTCTCCACCATGAGCTTGTCGAACAGCTCTGTGCCGGCGGCGGGTTTTTCCGCCTTCTTGTGAAAGAAAGCCTGCGCAGAGGCGACGACAAGCAAAATGCACAGCGCCGCGCAGAGCGATTTCAGGAGTGAAAAAGAATTTGGGAGCCTGGATTTTTGCACACGCGCCTCGCAACGGAAATAGTTGCTGCGGGGCAGGTAAAAGTCAAACGGTGGGAACCGCCCGTGGCAGCGCGGCTGCCACGGGCTTACGATGTAAAGATAGGACTAGAGCGAACTAGAATCCGTAGATGGCCTGCAGGGCAAGCGTAGTCTGATTGGAATCCGCGCTGGTATTTCCCTTCGCGAACACCGGCTTGTTTCCCCAGTCCTGGCGCACTTCGAACCGGCCGAGAAGTTTGGCCGTGAACTTATATGCTGCGGTCAACGTGGCTTCCCCTACACTAAGGTTAGAGACGCCGGTTCTTGAGCCGGTTTTGTCGTGGAAGTACTCCGCCCGGAGCGCCGTGTTAAAACGAGCGGTCCAGTCATAGGAACCGATCGCCGCGAACCCCTGCCAGTTGCCTCCCTCGTTCCCGTAGGTGTATTCGAGGAAGACAGTCAGGGGATCCATGGGCTTGATCGTCGCTACATTACTCACCGCCACTCTCTGACGGCTGGTATTATTCGACTGCTCTGGGCCGGCCATCACGCTAGTCGTCAGCGAGAATGCCTCGGCGGGAGTATAGGTGAATCCTCCATGAAAGGATGGGCTGTTGTTGTTGTCTCGGGGATTGTCCCAGCCAGTCACAGCCCCGCCCATGAGAGTGAACGACTTGGTGACGGGATAGCTAAGAAGAAGACCCGTATGGGTGAAGGGTATCGCAAGATTGAACAGGAAAGAGCGGGAGATGTTCGGGTTGTATGAACCGGGAGCAGGGATAATTTCAGTCCCCATCAGGGTGACGAATTTTCCGGCCTTGACCTGCAGCCCCTCGCCTATAGGAATGGTGGTCGTCAGAAACGCCTCTCTCAGCTCGGCCGACGACTCCCTGACCAGCTTAGGGCCCCAAAGGGTTGCCTCTCTCAACAGCTCTGCGGAGCGGCCGAAGTCGCCAACGAGTTTGAAGCCGACCCCCCAATCTTTCTCCGGTTTTTCCAAGGTGAGGTTAAAATAGTTGAACACAAGGTCGTTGTGGTCCTTGTCGAAGTATCTCCCGCTGATGGGCTTGGCGCGATTGGAGCTCCAGGTGTAGCCCACATCGAAAAAGCCGCTGATATTGATCCCGAGAGCTTTTTCCACAACGGACTTGCCCTCCTCGATCTTCTGATCGAGGATGCCAACAGTGCCGTCCAGGCTCAGCAGGCCGGGCGCGAGCCCTTTAGGCTCCTCCGCCGCCTGGAGCGACCAACTCGACAGGAACAGAACCGCCAGAACAACTAAACCAACCGCACCTCTTTTCATCGCACACCTCCCTGTCAGTGATTTACGCATCCTTACCAAGCAACGTCTATTTTGTCAATTGAGCAGCTCAAGGCTGTTCACAATTCAGCAATCCGCATGCCAGGAGATAGGCTGAGAAAACCGCCTGTTTTCATTGGCAACTTGAAGCGCTTTTCGATCTCACCATAGGAGAATACGTTTAGATGCCTCAATCTTCATCACGAGAAGGCTAGAAAATAGGCATCTGTCCAACCCCCGCACCACTCACGGAAAGCGCCCTCGTCGATCAAACCTAAGAGAAGCCGGTGCGCGCTTCAAGTCAATTGTCCTCCAACGGAAAGTCGATCACGCGCTTTACCGCCACGGCGCAGGCCTTGAGTTCCGGCTGGCGCGACACCGGATCTCTGGCGGCGATCGTCAGGTTATTGGCCGCTTTGTAAAAGCCGAACTGTCTCCCCCAGTGAAACGGCATGAAGCAGCTGCCCGCTTTTATCTCGGCGGTGACCCGGACCTGAACCACCGCCTTGCCGCGACGGGAGATCACCTCGACAAAATCCGCATCGCGGATGGCGAACCGCCTGGCATCGGCCGGGTTCATCTCCAGGAACGGATCGGGACAACTTTTCTTAAGGCTCTCGGCCTTCCCGGTCCGCGTCATCGTGTGCCACTGGTTTTTAACCCGTCCGGTGGTGAGGACCAGCGGATATTGCTCATCCGGTCTCTCGAAGGGCTCCTGGTGCTCGACCGGAATGAGGTTGGCTCGACCTTCCGGCGCGGGAAAATGGAGATCGTCGTAGAGCCTCTCCGTGCCCGGATGGTCCGGCGCCGGGCAGGGCCATTGGAGCGGCCCTCCGTTTTTTAATCTCTCGTAGCTTGCGCCGGAGTAGTCGCAGAGTGTCCCCTCCGTCGTCCGAACGAACTCGGCAAAAATCTCTGCCGCGGTTTCATACCGAAAAAACTTTTCAAATCCCATCTCCCGGGCGAACAGCGTCATAATTTTCCAATCCGGCAGCGCCTCGCCCGGCGGTTCGGCGAGCCGCGGCATGTAGGTGATGCGCCTCTCCGAATTGGTCATGACTCCCTCCTTCTCGGACCACTGGGCGGCTGGGAGAAGGACGTGCGCGAGTTGCGTCGTGCCGGTGGGATGGTAGGCGTCCTGGACCACCACCAGCTCCGCCTGTCTCAGCGCCTTCTCGATGAAGTCGATGTCGGGGGCGGAGACGAGCGGGTTGGTGCAGAGGATCCAGACTGCTTTGACCTTTCGCTCGGCCACCGCCTCGAACAGATCCAGCGCGCTGTAGCCAGGCTGAGACGAGATATTTTCAGACGGGACTCCCCATAAACGGGCGACCTCCTCGCGATGGATCGGATTCTGAACCTCCCTGTAGCCCGGCAGCATATGGGACAGCCCGCCGACCTCCCTACCGCCCATCGCGTTGGGCTGGCCGGTTAGGGACAACGGGCCGCAGCCCGGCTTGCCGATTTTTCCCGTGGCGAGATGGAGGTTATGGATGGCGTTGTTCTTGTGCACGCCGACCGTGCTCTGGTTGATGCCCATGCTCCAGAGGCTCATCGCTCTGTCGGCCTTGCCGAAGATCATCGCGGCCTCGACGATCAAGCATTCGGGAACGCCGCAGATCTTTTCCGCCACGTGAGGCGGGTACTTTTCGACCACCGACATCGTTTCTGCAAAGCCGTTGGTATGTTTTACGACAAAGTTCGGGTCCATGAGAGATTCTTTGGCCAAGACGTGAAGCATGCCGTTCAGCAGCGCGATGTCGGTTCCCGGACGGATCGGCAGGTGGAGATCGGCGAAGTCCGCCGTCTCGGTGCGGCGGGGATCGACGGCGATGATCGTGACTTCGTCGGGCTGCTCCAGCTTTCGGCGCTTGATCCGCTTGAAGATCACCGGATGGCAGTCGGCGGTATTCGTGCCGAGGAGCAGAAAGCAGTCCGCCACATCGATGTCGGCGTAGGAAGCCGGCGGCCCGTCGGCGCCGAGGGAGGTTTTGTAGCCGGCCACGGCCGAGGCCATGCAGAGACGGGAGTTGGTGTCGAAATTGTTGGTGCCGAGAAAACCCTTGGCGAGCTTGTTCGCCACGTAATATTCCTCGGTGGTGAGTTGCCCAGAGCCATAGAAGGCCACGGCGTCCGGTCCATGCGCCGCGATGATGTCGCGGAACTTTCCGGCCACCGCCATGAGCGCCGTCTCCCAGGAGACGCGCGTAAAAGCGCCGTCCTGACAGCGGCGCATCTGCGGGTAGAGCAGGCGGTCGGGAGTCCTCAGCGTTTCCGGGAGATAGACCGCCTTGGCGCAGAGATCTCCTAGGCTCGATGGATGGTCCGGATCGCCCTTGATCCTGGCGACGGCCCCGTTTTTTAATCCGGCAACGAGGCCGCACCCCACGCCACAGTAGGGGCAGTAGGATTTTACCCAGCGCTCGATGCCGTTGGTGTTGTCATCCTGCCTCAAAGCGAAATCTCCAATCCTTTCTCTCTGGCCCACTGTCCGCGCCACTCCCGTTGCACATACACAAGCAGCAACGCCGAGCCGGAGGCGGCCAGGCCGAAGCCGAAAAACCCCATGCCGTAAGAGCCGGTGAAATCCTTTAGCAGCCCGAGCAGAGCGGGCAGCAGGAACCCTCCCAGGCCGCCGGCCGCTCCGACCACTCCCGTCACCACGCCGATCTCTCTCTGGAATCGCTGGGGCACGAGCTGAAACACCGCGCCGTTGCCCATTCCCAGCGCGCTCATGGCGAGCAAGAGAGTAACGCCGGCCCACGGCAGCGGCGGGAGCCCGCCGACCAGCAGCATGAGAGCGGAGACCGCGCCGTAGATGACAAGCAGGCAGCGGATGCCGCCAAAGCGATCCGCCAGAAATCCTCCGAGCGGACGGAGAAAGCTGCCGGCGAAGACGCACATGGCGGTAAAGTTCCCCGCCATGACGGGGCTCAGGCTGTACTGGTCCCGAAAAAAAATCGACAGAAAACTGGCGAGCCCCACAAAGCCGCCGAACGTAACCAGATAGAACAGATTGAACCACCAGGCGTCCCTCTCGGTGAGCACGGCGAGATAGTGAGCCAGTCTTTGGGGCGGTGGTTTTGCCGGGCTATCTTTGGCCAACAAGAGAAAAACCGCGAGAGTGAGCATCACCGGAACGACGGCGAGGCCGAAGACACTCTGCCAGCCGACGTGCTCGGCCAGGCGAGGAGCGAAGAAGACGGCCAGCACCGTGCCGCTGTTCCCGGCGCCGGCGATGCCCATGACCAATCCCTGGTAGCGCGCGGGATACCAACGGCTGGCCATCGGCAGAGCGACGGCGAAGCTCGCGCCGGCGACGCCCAGCATCAGGCCGACCAGGAAAATATCGTTCAGGCTCTTGGCGCTGAGCCACCCGAGCAGGAGCGGAATGAGCGTGAGACAAAGCCCGGCGGCGCCGGTCTTCTTGGAGCCGAAACGGTCGGCGGCGATGCCCATCGGCAGACGGAGCAAAGAGCCGGCCAGAAGCGGAACCGAGACGATCAAACCCTTCTGCGTGGCGGAAAGCAAAAGGTCTTCGGCGATATAGACGCCGAGGGCGCCGATCATGACCCAGACCATGAAGCTTACGTCGAAATAGAGAAAGGCGCTGACGAGCGTGGCCGGATGGCCGGCCTTAAGAAACTCTCTGAACTTCATCTTCGATCCCTTCCTTTCCTGCCGCTTTGTCTCTTCTGATTTCCGCCCGGGAGAGATACGGGACCAGACGCTCCAAAACCTGCGGCAGCACTTCGCACGGCACGTCCTCCAGGAGTTTTTTTCCAGGCTTGGGCTCCGGTCCCGAGCTCCCGCCGACAAACACGTCCACGGCATCGACCACCTCGCCGTTGACCTTGATGTTTTTTCCCAACAGCCCGATATCGGCCGCCAGGTGATTGCCGCAGCCCGCCGGACAGCCCGACCAGTGGATGCGAATGGGTTTGGTCTTGCCCAGCTTTTCCTCCAGATAACGGGCGGTCTGGAGCGCCAGCTCTTTGGTTTCAATGAGCGCGAAGTGGCAGTAGTCCATTCCCGTGCAGCTCACCAATCCCCGCGCGAGCTCGGACGGATCGTAGCGCAGCTCCTTGAGCAGCGGCTCTTCGGTGAGCTCTCCGATCTTGCGATCGGGGACGTGAGCGATGATTAAATTCTGTCCGGTGGTGATTCTTATCTCACCGCTGCCGTAAGTCTCCGCCAAGCGGGCGACCTCAAGAAGTTGCTTTGTGGCGATCCGTCCGACCGGCACCGCAAGCCCCACGGAGTTTAGTCCCGCTTGTTTCTGCCGCAAAATGCCTATGTGATCCGTGTATCTCTTAACCCTCTCGTCTCTTCCCGCCGGCGGCAGCGGGCGGTCGGCCCGGCGCTCCAACTCGCGGCGAAACTTCTCCGCGCCCCAAGCGTCAATGAGAAAAGCCAGCCTCGCCTTGGTGCGCGACTCGCGCAGGCCGTGGTCGCGGAAGATAAACACGATATGGCTGCAGATCGTTGCGGCCTCTTCAGGACGGACGAACAGGTCTAATGGCGAAGCCACCCGATACCCCCCGGAGCCCATCTTGCCGCCGACGGCGACGTTGAAGCCCCGGACTTCTTCGCCGTCTATTTCTCTCACCGCCGGCGTCAGCGCGACATCCTGCGTCTCCGCGTGCGTGCAGTTCTCTTTGCAGCCGGTGATGGCGACGTTGAACTTGCGCGGCAGGTTGGTGTAGGCCTTGTTGCCGACGAACGTTTGAGTAAACTCGCGCACGACCGGCGAAGCGTCTAACAGCTCATTTGGCGTCAAGCCCGCCACCGGACAACCGACCACGTTGCGGATATTGTCCATGCCGGTCTGGAGCGAGACGAGACCCACGGCTTTGAGTCGCTCCCAGATTTCCGGCACATGCTCGATCCGGAACCAGCGCAGTTGGAGTTGCTGCCGCGTCGTGATATCGGCGAAGCCCTTGCCGAACTCCTCGCTGATCCGAGCCAGGGCGCGAAACTGCTCGGCGGTGCTGATCCCGTTGGGGATGCGCACGCGCATCATGAAATGTCCCGGCGTCTGCCTGCGGAAAAAGACACCGCCCCATTTAAGCCGCTCGCGATCGCCTTCGGTGATCGCCTCCCAGCCCTCCTGCGCGTAGCGCGGGACGTCTTGAAGGATATCGAGCCCGTCTTTTTCCTTCTTGTATTCTTCGATCTTGTTCATGACCGTTCCCGGAAAAACCAAAGGCGCCTGATCCCGTGTGAGAATAGGCGCCTTTGCCCGGTCGACGGCTGCAACAGCGCAGCCGTAAAGTTTTCTCGCAATGCTGCTTAGCCTGTCTTGTCTCTCGTCATCTCCTCCGTCAACACAATCGCCTGCGCGATCTCCGCCATGGGTTTCCGCATGTCCATGCTTTTTTTCTGAATCAAGGAAAATGCCTGGGCCTCGGAGAGGCCTTGCTTTTTCATGAGAATGCCCTTTGCCCGTTCGATGGCCTTCCGCGCCTCTAAGGTTTTCTTGAGGTCCTGATTCTCTTTCTTTACGGAGACAAACTCCTCAAAGCGCGAGATCGCCAGTTCCACCGTCGGCGCCAGCTCCTCCTCGCGCAACGGCTTGATAAGGCAGGCCATCACGCCCGCCTCCTTCGCCCGTTCGATCGTCGCCGCATCGTAATGGCTGGTCAACAAGACAATGGGAAGCGGATTCTCCTCCATGATCGCCTGCGCCGCCGCAATGCCGTCCGGATCGGGCAGCCCGACAGCCATCAGGATTAAATCGGGGGACGTTGTCCTCGCCAAGGCCCGCGCGGCCCTGCTGTCACTTCCCTCGCCGGCCACCTCAAAGCCTCGGGCGACCAAAGCTGTCATGAGCGCGGTCTTCGACGGGAGGTGGTCGTCGATCACCAACACCTTCCGTTTCATACCTTCGCCGGGTGTTTCTCTTCCCTTTGTTCCTTTGAAACCAGGAGCCGCCGAATAAACTCGGTGAGAAACCGCTCGCCGCAGTATCGGGACTCTTGCGCGTACGAACGCGTGTCGGCCCGGATCTTCTCCGGCGAGATGTAGGGGCTCTGGGCCAGCTCTTTCCAATGACGCTCCATCCACTGCTCGATCATCTTCGGCGTCGCTTCGAGATGGAATTGCAGCCCGTAAACATTTTTCCCGATGCGAAATGCCTGGTTGTCGTAATAGAGCGACGAAGCCAGCCGTTGCGCGCCTTTGGGCAGATCGAAGCCGTCGCTATGCCGCTGAAAGACGGTCGGTTTTTCGGGCAGATAACCAAAAATCGAATCCATCTGCCCCTCCGGAGTCATCGAAATGGGATACCAACCGATTTCTTGAACGTTTCCGCTGTAGACTTCCGCGCCCGTTGCGGCGGCGATCAACTGCGCTCCCAGGCCGATCCCAAGGATCGGCAGCCGCTCTTTGACGGCGGCCCGTATGATCGCCTTTTCCCATTTGAGAAACGGGTAGCGCTCCTCGTCGCGGGCGCTCATCGGCCCGCCGAGGATAATCAGCGCCTTGACGGTCTCCCAATCCTCGGCGGGAATTTCACCTTCGAAGAGACGAACCGTAGCGCAGCTCAGACGGTGCTCTTCCAACACCGGGACAAAGATTCCCAGCTCCTCGAACGGATCATGCTGAAAGACCAGAATGTCTTCCATCTAACCAATCATCCGCTCCCGGTTCAGATATCGAAGTACAGCGCGAACTCATACGGATGGGGCCTAAGGCGTATCGCATCGACCTCTTTCTTTCTCTTGTACTCCAGCCAAACCTCGATCACGTCCCTGGTAAACACGTCCCCCTTGAGCAGAAAATCGTGGTCTT
>Ga0156192_1019_pt1 | contig 8747 bp, 6 predicted proteins | sample RifCSPlowO2_12_FD_107845 | JGI IMG/M metagenome (GOLD analysis project Ga0156192, IMG submission 107845) | Deltaproteobacteria bacterium RIFCSPLOWO2_12_FULL_60_19
CTTCCTATAAGTACATGGAGGTTGTCCAAATATATAGCAGTCCCCGACAATTTTAAGGAGAGCGATCCAGAACATAAAGCACGTTTCGAAAACGCAGCACCCGAAAGACGTCCGAAGTAAACTCCTCCTCGTGTAGGACCGACAATCGCAGCCGCGCAAACGCCTCTCGCCACTGGGCCTTGGTGCGGTGGGTATAGGGGTTCCCAAAAAATTGTAGGTTCGCCAGGTTATCCTAGGCATAAGAGGTAGCGATCCGGGGTCGAGGTGAACGTATCCTCGATCACCATCAGGCGCGAGGCGATGCAGCCGCCTCTGCCAGTACCGCATCAGGATCCAGGCAGTGATGCAGCATGCTCACCATTAGGGCAACGTTACAACGCCCTGGGTGCAACGGCAGCGCGCGAGCGTCGGCCACGATCAGCCAGAATCCTTCAATAGCATGATTGTCGATGTCAACAGGTAGTACCCGGAACGCGTGGCGACGGAGCGACTCTGTAACGTAGCCTGCTCCACAACCGATGTCGACAACCGTTGCACCGGGTGGAATGCGCGGTACGATTCGCGCAACAAGACTTTCTGCCCTGGCGATGAGCCCGCCTTGGACATAGGATCGAAGGAGGCGTTTTACCGCAACAAACATGAATCCTTCATATCGTGGGACAGGATTGGGCTATCGTTGGAGTTGCCGTTGAAGGTCTCCTCTTTGCACCAGTATCCCTGCTGATTGGAAAAGTTCATCGTAGAAACTGACTATCACGCGCACTATTATGGAAAGCATCTAATGCATCATCAGGAGCTCTCATCGCGGCTCTCCCCTAGGAATTGACCCACCCTGAGCTGACGCTCCCGCAGCTCCTCCAGGACCTTGATGAGAAACCGGCTCATGATGAGCTGGCTGCCGGTGAGAAAAAGAGTAGCCCCGGTTAGGATATACGACCAGTGGGCATAGATGCGCCCGGTGAGAACATATTGCCTGATCGTCTCGTGATTCAACAAGATGGCGGCTAAAACAAAGGCGCCCCCGATCCAGCCTGACCATTGGACCACACGTTCGTGGAGGAGGAACCAACCCCAGGCGCTCCGCTTGGTCGGGTGGCTGGGATGAAGGATCGTTAGCACCTGATTGCAGAACGCACCGAACGTCATCACATTGATGCCAGTGATGATGAAGACCATCATGCTAAACAGGCGATAGATCTCGAAATCCTCGATTCGACGCATCCGAAGGTAATACACGACCGGATCGATCCCCAGCAGGAGCGCGACCACGAGCAACCCTATGCCCATTAGCCCGAAGAACTTCATGGGATTGTACAGCCTCGCGATCGTGAAGATCGTAGCCAGGAATCGGAGTCCATCCCGGATTACGCTCAGCTTTGAGCGGCCGACCCGCTCGGCGTAGGGAATAGAAACCTCAAGAATCCTCAGGCCCTCGTGAAGAGCCCGAGTACTCATCGCCGGCGTTAGGTCAAGTCCGTCGGGCAATGGGGAAAGGGCATGAAGGACGGACTTCCTGAAAACACGCATTCCGCTGGCTAGATCAGTGACTTTTCGCTCAGCGAGCCACCTGAGCAGCAAGGCGAAGACCCAATTTCCCATGTATCTGATGAACGGCATCGCGCTACTCGATCCCATCAGCCGTGAACCGACAACGACATCGGCCTGATCGTCGATCAAGTGCTGAAGAAGCTGCGGAAGAAACTCGGCAGGATAGGTTCCGTCGGCGTCGAGGAACCCGATATACTCGCCTCGAGCGTGCCGGAACCCGGTCTTCAGGGCCGCTCCGTACCCGAGGTTGACACCGTGCTGAATCAAGCGAACTCCTGGATAGGACCGGACGATCTCAGTGGTGCGATCGCTGGATCCGTCATCCACGACAATAATTTCCACCTGTGAGACCACCCCGCTGCGGAAAATCTCTTCTTTGGTTTTCTCAAGCCGTGCGATCACGGCTCCGATCGAAGCCTCCTCATTGAGCGCCGGGATAACTATGCTCAGCGTCTCCACGCGATCCCCCTTTCCAGAGGGGGAAAAGGGGCGGCGCAGGCTGAGACCAGAACCGCCACAATCATGCCGAAGGTCGCTTCCTTTCTCCTTATCGGCACTGTTGTTCTCCTTATCAGCACTGTGGTCCCACAACTTAAAAGACATTAGGCCTGATGGGCCACTCGCGTGGTAAGATCAGTTCGTCACAGACCGATAGCGCACGAGGAGACGTCGGATCATGCCCAGTTAAACCCATAGTTCCTCGTACCATCAAACCTCCTATTTCTTGATAGCAATAATAATATCTTGATCACTTAGAAAACTTCTTCTCCCGCACCATGAACCGTAATGAATGGGCTCTACAATATTCAATCCGTAGCTATTAAAACGTCTTCGAATGAATTCTTCGTTGTAAGCAATATCGTATTCGGGTGTATCCTGATCTATCGTGCGGTATTCATTGAACTCATGTTTAAAATCCAGCCTGCTTAATCCTGCGTCAATGAGTTTTAAGGATTCTTTATTTAATAGAAAGAAAGTAATCAAACACCTCCCGCCTCTTTTCAGTACGCGCCCAATTTGAGAAAAGTAGTTTTCCATATCCTGCGGCAGCATATGGGTAAATACCGAGATGAGAAATATGAAATCAAAGGATTCCTTGTCGTACGGGAAGTTGTACTCCGATGCTTTGTATCTTCCTTTTGGGTTGAATAATTTGTTATAAATATCACTTAATTGGAAATGAAAATGTGGATAATTCGGAGTAATCTTTTTTCTGCACCAGTTAATTCCATCCGTAACTATATCAAATCCTTCGTAGCTACCGCCGTCCTTTAAATATCTTGTTAATGGTACAGCCATTCGACCAATTCCACATCCTACATCGAGCACCTTTTCATTCGGTTTTAATGCGCCGAGTTCGGCGAAATACCGAAGAAATTCTTCCCCAATCGCCTGAAAATCACCACAACCCACAAATATCTTGCTCCTCGGAGGCGTTAATTCAGTTCGTCGGCCTAACAGCGAGTCAGTGGCATCCACTGGAAAATGATAGAGCTTTCGGATTCCGGGAATATAATATAACTTTCGCACGATATGTATGGCCGGCATTAGCAGAAATCGTTTAAGAATTACTTTCATCGACAATGGATATTGATCGGGTGCCGCCATACCCCTAGGTCGAAATTGTGACGCGCGGCCTTGTCGGGCCGTTATCCAGCCCCATCGCTGATAAGGTGCTGAATCAGCATAGGCGCGCTGGCCGCATCGTAGGTGTCATCGCCGTTGGCAAGAACATATATGTCAGCTTCCCGTATCGGCGAACATCCTTCGCGCCACGTTCCCTTTACCCTAAAGAGGTTCAAAGTAAACGATTGCCCCTGCCTCGGGAGCGACCTCGACCGAGCCGTCGGTCGAGTTGTTGTCGTAGACGTAAATTGTCGCCCGGGGCAACGCTTCGCGAAAGTCTTGAACAACTTTTCTGATCGAAGCCTCTTCATTATAACAGGGAACTAGTGCCGCAACAGTAAGAGCCCTGGGCAATGCGCCGGCCGGTTCTTTTCTGGCGAGGGCGTTTTTAGGGGATATAGCCATGGACATTGCATCCACCCGAGCGGCTAAGTAAAGGTTTTCCTCTACCTTCTCCATCTGATCTATGAGCCCCATGCTCTCCAGAGCTTTTTGATCCCATGAAGGAACGCTAGGGGAAATTCGGTGGCCCCGCTGACGGCTTGCAACGGCTCGGCTGGTTTAGGCACGTGATTCTGGGTGACCAGGTAAACGAGGATGTCCCAGTCTTCATAAAAAACAGACATGTCCTCATGCAGCATGCGGTAAATGGAGGTCCATTCCTGCAACCGCCGCTCCAGGTCGAGTCGCACTCCGGGTCGGTTGAGACTTGGGTCCGAAGAGACTGCGAAAAACCTCTTTTCCACAAAGATGAACGTGTAGGGTGTTGGGATCTCGAATTCGGGATCGTAGGGATCGTAGGTTTCGAGAAACTCCCCGACATTCATGTGCCAGCCTTTGTCCTTGTAGACCTTGCTGTAGTCCTCAGTGGTGGAGACAAGAGTCCATTCCAGTGGCGGGAAGGCGCGCTTGATTCTATAAGAAACCTCCGCCAGCGAATCATACTCGTAGTGCGGCGGCGAGGGAATCTCCGACGGGAAGCCAAACACGCCGAGAACCATCAGGGAAAGAGCGGTCACGGTTTGATAGAGCCATCGCCGCGCCCGGTACCACTCCGCAAGGAGCGGGAAAAATGTCACCAGCGAGTACACGCCTGCTAGCGCGCCACACAGGAGCAAGATCCGGTAATGACCCAGCCGGTCAGGGCCTATCAGATAACGGACGCCGAAGTTGACCGACCGTCCAAGAAAAACGAGGAGCAGAACATACAGGCCAAAGAAACCCCACAGCAACTTTCTTTCCCTTCCGCCGGCAAAAAAAACCCCGCCGAGCAGAAAAAGCGACCCCAGAGCCGCGCTGGTCATAATCTCAAACGTATAGGGCAAAGCCCCGAATCCTCCGAGCCAAGAAGCGCCGCTGTAGCCTTGCGCGACTCTTTCAACAACCCCCTGGTCGAAGAGAAACGCGTAGATAAGCTGTAGATTGCCGACTACCGCAGTAACGAATCCAGCGATGGTGAGGGCCTTGAGGCTGTTCCAGGCTAAAATCCTTAGCAGGAAACTCGTGATGACAAGAGCGCCCAGCCCCACTGCCAAAGTGGCGGAGATCAACGGATGCGTCATGAAGATCGTGATCGAGCCAAGGCAAAATAGGACAAACACCCTCCGGCGTCTCTCGGTCAGGTAGACGTATGCGGAAAAAAGAACGGGCAACAAGAAAAGCAGACCGAACTCGTCCGGCAGTGGGGTAGTTTGCCTCATGAACCAGCGTGGGTACAAGGCGTCTATGGCGTTTTTCGTCTCGAGGACCCCCTCGTCGAGATAATAACTATGGAGGAGAGTGATGGGCTCGATGAATGTCCCGAAGAGAAACATCCCGATCAGGGCCGCCTCTGTGCTCTGGGTCAGTCGTTTGCCCAGGTAGTAGACGGCGACCACCAGCAGCGTGCCGACAAGTGGGCCGGTGAGTAGGACGGATAATGATCCGTCAAGGCCGGTTAACCCGTGTAGTATCGCTAAGAACGAGTGGAAACCCCTCGGATAATACTGACCGTCGGTTCCCGAAGGGTAGAGGTTCCCGGATTCGAGCTGCTTCATCCATAGCAGGTGGCTGTAGGGGTCGGAGAAGACGAAAACCGGCGAGCGGAACACGTTGGCGTAGCGCAGGGCGGCTGCGTAGATCAGGATAGTTCCAAACAGGAGAACATGAACCACCGCCTGGCGATCGCCGGCTCTTTCCTTCCACTCCGCCCATTTTTTCTGGACGAACTCCCGGGTCGCAACCTTGAGGTCGACCACGCTGTCGAGGATGTCCAAAGTCAGCACGGTTTTCTGCACCACGAAGCTTCGAAGCACCTCTAGGGGAAAGGTTTTCTCACGATGCCAGATCCTCACGGTATAGAGCAGGAGGTAACACAGCAGGACTGTGACGATACTGTAGATGTGCAGCAACGCCAGCAGGTGCACAAAGACGATCCCGGTGGAGGTCATCAACACCAGGTTGTCGAAAAACCGGTCGACCGGGGCAGCCTCCCGCCGCTGGGGAAAGATCTTGGTCGGCAGGTAAATGAAGAAAAACGCGAAGGCCGCGAGAATCTTCACCAGCGAGACGGCTACGAGCCAATCGTAACTCACGGTTTTTTAGTCCTTGGCTCGCTCGATGTCCACCTTGGGATCGAACGTCGGGATCGGATAGCCGGCCAGCCACTCGAAAAGATTGACCCGGTATTTTTCCCCGTCGGTTCCCACGTCCCACTCGTCGAAAGGCAGGGTGGAAATAATCTTCCCCTGTCCGAACGGGACCGCAACGGCATAGACTCTACCGGATTCTCGAACCAGGGGTTGACCCTGATCGGAGTCGATGACGGCGTAGATCGTCTTCAAATCCGACTGCACCAGCTTGAGAGTTTTCACATCCGCCGCGACTTCGTGCGTCGCCTCGTTGCGGAAGGTAAAGACCGCGGGCCCTACAGCGAAAGCCCCGCGGCGCGTCGCCTCGAAAGTATAGGTCCGGGTCGGAAGCCCGAAAATCGTAAAGCCCTTCAGGTCGGGCAACGGAGGGAGCATTTTGACGTTGTCCTTTTCGATCCACTCGTGTCCTTGAATAAACACTCCCAGCTCGACCCAAACGACGCCGCCGGTTTTGACCCAGTTGGTTAAAACCTGGGCCTTTTCCTTGGACAGGCCGTGTGTGGTCGCGAGCTGATCGAGCAGCTCCGTCTTATCGCGGTACTGCCGGATGGAAACGGGGCCGATCGTGATCACGTCATAACGGCGCGGGTGATGCCGCAGATCCCAGATATCCACCTCGGCCAGCGCGGCTACCGTCGGTTTTGCCTTGAGCCTCTGGTAAAATCTGAGCGAGTATTTTCCCGACGCGGGCCGCCCTCCGGGGGCTCCGACGCGAGCGCTCAGATCGGCGGAGGGAGGGAAGGCGATCCGGGCTGGGGTCCAATCGACGGCTTTTTCCAGGGCCGGCGTCGGCCCGCAGGCCGAAAGCCCGGCCGCTAAGATAAGCGCAATCCCCTGCGGCTTCATAAATGACAAGTATACCATCTGAACGATCTCCTTTCTATCTAACCCGTTATTATGTTCTCAATAAGCAGAGTAGTAAAAATAGTCCAATTTCTTGAACGTGCGGCGCGTGTAGTACCCGCTGGTCAGCATGAACGCCAGCGAGCCGACCGTCAAGCCGATGACCGCCCAGTCGTAGCTGACGGTGCGGCTTAAGACGAAACCGACGACAACGTTCAACACCAGAGCCGGGGTCAGGGACCTGAGCACGAATGCGGGCCGCGAAAGAGCGAAGAGGAAGATGCTGTTGAACAATCCCCACACGAGAAATACGTAGCCGGTCGCCGCCCACCAAAAAACCCACTCCGTCACAGGATCGAAGAAGGATTCGATGAACGGGAACACGCCTGTATCGCGCAGGTAGATCATTCCGAAGAATGCTCCGAAGACACTCACCGAGGACACTACCAGGAACAAAACGAGATGGCTGTAATAAAAGCGCGTGAAGCGCTGGTTGAAAGCTGCGAATCCGTCGGCGCGCGCCGCCTGCTCCGAGGGGACGACGCGCTCGGAGAACTCCTCGATCGTGAACTCGAGCACGCCCACGATGAGCACGAAGCACAACAGCGCCCAGTCCATCCCCAACTCGTAGCGCGAGTCGAACCAGATGAAGTATGGGATCAGGCCTCGACCGGTGTCGGACGACCAGGCGATGAGCCGGTCGGCAAAAAGAAAAGCAAAATAAAGCGTCCCATAAAAGAAATACGGGGCCACCGCATAGACCACCATCGACGTGCGCGGCATTTGAGTGTTGGCGAACTCCGCCTCGGCCCGCTTGGCCCTGAGGTGAAGGATGAGCCAGCCGGCGATAAGGCTGAGCGCGATCGCCGCTCCGAGCCCTAGAGATTGAGCGGCGATCATCGGCCAGTTCATAATCAAGATTGCAACGTGCACGATGATGATGGCGGCCGCCGTAATCAACGTGAACAGCAACTGTTGTCGAAGCATGTAGAGAATCGAGAAGGAAAGCCAAAGAAGCGAAAGCATGAAGTAGTAGAGCTGCGCGTAAAAAGCCATGTCGGGCGAAAGCATTTCAAAAACCACGTTGACAAGAAAAAAGAACAGCCCGAGGGCGACGGCGGCTATAAGACCTACCAGGAAGAACCGGTAAGAGACCTTCTTGGTCAGAATGTCTTCCTTCTGGTGGAGATAGAACAGCCCTCTCCTCGCGATGGCCTGTGCGAAGCCGCCGGTGACCAGAAAGCTCATCACGGTTCCGAGGCCGATCGCCGTCGCCTCGCGCAGGCTGAAATCGACCCATGCCCAGAGGGAGTAGCCGAACAAAAGCATGGCGAACATCTGCGACGCCATCGGCATGGAGAAGAGCAGACCCCGCGCGTAGGACTTGATAAAACGCCACAAGAGCGGCGCCTGCCTCCGCACTTTGCGCGGCTCGACGGGCGGTATCTGCCGGGTCAAGGACAGGATCCTCCCCGCCAGATCGAAGACGTCGGCGCAGCGATATTCCTGGCGCGCGTCGAGGTCTCTGATACCGGAGACTTCCAGATAAGCGGCGACCTCCCAGAGATCTTTCGGCCGCTCCAGCTCGGAGAGGACATCTTCGGCCAACAGGCGCAGTTGCTCTTCCTGGGGCGGGGCGCTCACGCTGACGCTCCTGTTCCCTTCAGTTGAAGATAGCTGTCGCCGTATTCCTGGATAAAGCGTTCGAGAGTGAAGTTGTTGAGCACTTTGTCGCGCGCCTCCTGCCCCATCTCGGAGCGGGTGTCGCGGTCGCGGAGCAGAGAAAGCAGCGATGAGGCGAAAGCCTCGGGTTGTTTCGGTCGAACCAGCAGGCCGCAGCCTTCCAGCGCTTCGCTGACTCCGCCAACGTCGGAGGCGACCACCGGCCGGCCGCAAGCCATGGCCTCGATGACGGTATAAGGAAAGGCCTCCGAGATACTGGTCAGGGCCACGATGTCTCCCTGGTTGTAGATTTCCCACGGGACATCGCTGTGGCCCAGGAAAGAAACCGTGCCTTCCAGCCCCAGCTCGTTGCGCAATTCGACACAACGATCGTAGTACTCCTGGTCGGTGACGCTGCCGTAAACCTTGAACTCGACC
>Ga0156192_1022_pt1 | contig 8590 bp, 7 predicted proteins | sample RifCSPlowO2_12_FD_107845 | JGI IMG/M metagenome (GOLD analysis project Ga0156192, IMG submission 107845) | Deltaproteobacteria bacterium RIFCSPLOWO2_12_FULL_60_19
CGACGACATCATCGCGACGCTGACTAAAACGTTTTCATCGCAAGGCATAAAAGTGATCGTCGTCTCGAGCGACAAAGACCTCATGCAGCTCGTCACCGACGGGGTCAGGCTGCTCGACTCCGCGAAGGGCAAATGGATCGGACTCGAAGAGATCAAGCAAAAATTCGGCGTCGAGCCGCACCGGGTCGTCGAGGTCATGGGACTGATGGGCGACTCCGTGGATAATATTCCGGGCGTGAAAGGCATCGGCGAGAAAACGGCGACGGCGCTGATTCAGAGATACGAGACGCTGGAGAATCTCTTCGAGCGCCTGGACGAAGTGGAAACGATGGGTTTGAAGGGAGCGGCTCGCATCCGCAGGGCGCTCGCCGAAGGCAAGGAGCGCGCGTTTCTCAGCCGGACACTGGCCACGGTCAAGCGGGATGTGCCGGTGGAGACCAACCTGGCGGACCTCCGTTACCGCGCCCCCGACATCGTGAGCGTGCGCGCGCTATTCGCCGAGCTGGAGTTTCACAATCTGCTGAAAATGATCGAGGAGCCGGAGCTGGAGCAGCGATAGCCCTCATGGAATCGAAAATGAAATTGGGGGACTACCTCGTCTCCTATTTAAAAAAACTCGGCGTCTCCCATCTTTTCGGAATCCCCGGCGATCTGGTCATCAATCTCTTTCTTAAGTTCGGGCGTCCCAGAGGGATGAAGATCATCACCCTCTCCCACGAGCCGGGCGTCGGCTTTGCCGCCGACGGCTACGCCCGCAGCACCGGGCGGATCGGTGTCGTCTGCGTCACCTACGGCGCCGGCGGCCATAACACGGTCAATCCGGTGGCCGGCTCTTTCTCGGAGCGCGTGCCGCTCCTCGTCATCAGCGGCGGGCCTGGCGAAGAGGAGCGCAAGCTCGGCGTTTTGATCCACCATCAGGCCAGGGAGATCGAATCGCAGTTTCGCATCTACCGCGAAGTCACCTGCGCGGCCAGGCTGATCGACGACCCGCTGCGGGCGGCGACCGATATCGACGAGGTGATCCGCGCGATCTGGCACAACCAGCAGCCCGGCTATCTGGAAATCCACCGGGACATGGTCGAGAAGGAAATTCCGGTGCCGAAGCACATCATCGCCTGGGACGGCAATCTCCCGTTCCCCCCTTCGGACCGTCACAAGCTCGACGAGGCGGTGCGCGACACGGCGCAGCGCTTCAACCGCGCGCATCGTCCGCTGGTGCTGGTCGGCATCGAAGCGTATCGCTACAAAGTCGCCCGCGACATCGTAAAACTGGTCGAGAAGATGGGCGCGCCCTGCTGCGCCTCCGTGCTCGCCAAAGGCGCCTTCCCGATGAACCACCCGCTCTACATGGGCGTTTACATCGGCGCGATCAGTCCCAAAGAGATACGCAAGCGGGTGGAAAAAGCCGATCTCATCCTCAGCCTGGGCATGCTGCTCACCGATATCGAGCTGGGCGGCAGCCAACCGCCGGAGGCGCTGCGCAACCGGTCGATCTGGGCCGTCGATCACAGGGTCAACGTGAGCTTTCACACCTACACGGACGTCAACCTGCGCGATTTCGTTCACGGCCTGCTTCGCGCCGAGCTGAAGACGCGGCACGAGAAAGTGGCCTACAGCGACAACCTGCCCAAGCCGCGCCCGGGCCTCGACCGGCGCATTCGCGTGGCGGACGTGCTGCGCGAGACCAACCGCTTTCTCGCGAAGCACAAGAAGATCATGGTCGTAGCCGAATCGGGAGATTCCCTTTTCGGCGGCATCGATATCAAAGTAAGCGACGACGCGCCCTATCTTGCGCAAGGCTTCTATGCGTCTATGGGCTTCGCCGTGCCCGGCGCAATCGGCGCGCAGATCGGCACCGGACTGCGGCCGCTTATCCTCACCGGCGACGGCGGCTTCCAGATGACCGGTGTGGAAATTGCGCACGCCCCGCGCTACCGGGTCAATCCGATCGTCGTCCTGCTCAACAACGGCGGCTGGGGAATCTTCCGGCCGATCGCCAAACGTCAGGATCTGCTCGCCCTGCCATCGTGGCGCTACGCGGAGCTGGCGAAACTGTGGGGCGGCGCCGGCTATCGCGTGGAGACCGTGGCCGACTTTCGCCGCGCGCTGGAGCAGGCGGCCAAGTCTTCTTCCTTCGCGATCATCGAAGCGATGATAGGACAGCGGGATCTTTCGCCGATCTCAGTAAAATATATCCGCGCCTCCGCCAGGAAGGCAGAGATTAAATCCCCGGCCTGAGGTTACGCCGACCTACCGCTCACGACCAACGCCATGATTAACCAGGAACGACTGAAAAATCTCCTCATCGAGCTGATCAAGATCGACAGCCTGTCGCGCCGGGAGCGCGCCGTCGCCATGCGCCTTAAGCAGGAAATGGAAGAGCTCGGGGCGGAGGTCTGGATCGACGACGCCGGCGACAAGGTCGGCGGCAATGTTGGCAATGTGATCGCCCATTTCCGCGGGACGTCGCCCGGCGCGCAACCGATTTTGCTTTCGGCTCACATGGATACCGTGGCGCCGGGAGAAGGCGTAACGCCGGTGCTTCAGGGAAATATCCTGAAGACCGACGGCACGACCGTCCTCGGCGGCGACGACAAGAGCGGCGTGGCGATCATCTGCGAGGCGCTGCGGCTCATCAAAGAAGCAAATCTTTCCTGCGCCGACGTGGACGTGGTATTCACGATCTGCGAAGAGGCCGGGCTCGTGGGCGCGAAGTGCCTGGATGTCTCGCGCCTTCGCGCGCGGAGCGGTCTGGTGCTGGACAGCGATTCCGTAGGCTTTCTCTTTACCAGGGCGCCGGCGGCCAATCGCCTGGAGTTTGTGATTCACGGCCTGGAGGCGCACGCCGGGGTCTGTCCGGAGCGAGGCGTCAGCGCGATTCAGGCGGCGGCGGAGGGCATCGCGCGCATGAAGCTGGGCAGAATCGACGAAGAGACGACGGCGAATATCGGTCTCATCGAAGGAGGCGTCGCGGTCAATATCGTTCCCAACTCCGTGCGGCTCAAGGGAGAGGCCAGGAGCCACAGTGAAGAGAAACTGACGCAGCAGACTGCACATATGATCCGCTGCCTCGAAGAGGCGGCGGCGTGTCGCGCCTTGGAACTGGACGGGAAGCTTTTCCGTCCCAGGGTTGAATCGAAGGTGGAGCGCGACTACGACCGGATGGCGGTTTCCGACGATTCACGCGTCGTGCGTCTGGTCCGCGCGGCGGGAAAAAACCTGGGCATCGACGTCAAGACGCAGGCAACCGGCGGAGGTTGCGACGCGAACGTGCTGAACAAAAAAGGGCTTGAGGTCGCCAACCTTTCGACCGGCATGCGCGATATCCACACGGTGAACGAGTGGCTGGATCTCAATGACCTTTACCTCTCGGCCGAGATGGTGCTGGAGATTTTGCGGTTGAACGCGACAATCAGGACTGAGTAGCGAGCGCTGAGGACTGAGTACCAGGGGACTCTTTCCTCAGTCCTGAGATTTATTTGCTATGGACGGCGAGGAGATCGGTCTTTTACTGAGGCAGGAGCGGGGCCAGTTCCTCGAGTTCCTGAGCGGCTACGAGCATAAGAAAGGCGGGCCGCAAAAAAAGCGGGCCGAGGAATTGGCCCGCGACATCGCGCGATCCGTCGCGGGCATGGCCAACGCGGACGGGGGAATCCTCCTCGTCGGCGTCGAGCCCGACAAAAGCGTCACCGGCATCGCCCATTCCGCAGAAGAAATCCAGGCGTTGATCCAGGCGCCGCAGGCGCTCTTGACCCCTCCCCTCAACCCGGCCTGCCAGCGGGCCCACCTGGGCAACCTGCTGCTCCTCAAGTTCGAGATCACTTCGAGCTCCGAAGTGCATCGCGTGACCGGCAGCCGGGCCTTTTACCGCATCGCGACGGAAAACCCCTCCCTCCCGCCGGAACAGATTCAGAGCCTCAAGGAGAGCAAACGCCACGTTTTCTACGAGCGCCAGAGCGTGCTGGAGGCGACGTGGGAGGATATCGACCTTGCGCTGGTTGAATCGCTCGCCGAGAAAATCCAAGACCCAAGAGACCCTAAGACCGTCTTAAGCCGTCTGTATCATCTGGTTGACAGCTCGCGCGATAAGCCTTCGTTGACGATGGCGGCGCTCCTGCTGTTCGCCAAAGACCCGACACGCTGGCATCCGCGCTGCGGCATCGACTTCGTAAAATACGATGGGACGGAACGGCAGCACGGCAGCTCGATGAACGTCATCAAACGGATTCGCTTCGAGGCTCCGCTCTGCCGGATCGTCGACGAAGCGGTGGGGCGGATCAAGGAGCACATCAGAGAGCGGACGATTCTGCACGACCTCTTTTTTCGCGAGCGTCTGGAATATCCGATTTTTGCGTGGCAGGAGGCGCTGGTCAACGCGGTCGCGCACCGGGATTACAGCCTGACGGGCGCGCCCGTCGAGGTGTGGATGTTCGACGATCGGATCGACGTGCGCAGCCCGGGGCTTCCTCCGTCCCCCGTCACCATCGAGGAGCTGCGCCGACAAAAACGCGTCCACTTCTCGCGCAACCCGATGCTGGTGCGCGTGCTCGCGGACCTCGGCTATTTAAAGGAAATGGGGGAAGGGATTCCCCGGATGTTCCACGAGATGGAGCACCACGGCCTGCAGGCGCCGGAGTTCTCGACGGAGGGTTTCTTTTTTACCGTCACGCTGCGCAACACGCCGGTCTACGACGAGCCGACGCTCAGATGGCTCAACCAGTTCGGGACCTCCGCGGTGAACGTTCGCCAGCGCCGTCTGCTCGCCTACGCCTATTCGCACGGCAAGTCTTTTTCCACGATGGACTACCAACACATCGCCGAGGTGGACCGCGACACCGCGTACCGCGAGATCAGAGCTATGGTCAAGCTGGGAATCGTCGCGCCGTCCAAACCCAAGAGCCGGAGCTATCGAATTATCGAGCGGCTGTAGGTTTTGATCTAGTGTGGTGTCTCAGAAATTCGTCATCTAATTCCGACCGTCATTCCGGCCGACGCCCGCGAAAGCGGGGGGCGAGCCGGAATCCAGGAAAATCGGACGCTCCTGGATGCCCGCTTTCGCGGGCATGACGAAGGGAGAGCTCAGGACTTCTTTTGCGAACTTCTGAGACAGGACACTAGAGCCCCCTTGAACCCATCGGACGAAATCCTCAAAGCCAGAGAGCAGGCGATCATCGACGCCTACCGGCCGATCTGCCTCTGCAACAAGATCCGCAAAGGAATCGTCGTCAAGGCGATCCAAAGAGGCGCGAACACTTTTGAAAAAGTGACGCGGCGGACCGGCGTGGGGACCGGCCCCTGCGGGGCGGCGCGCTGCGGGCCGATGGTGCGCGGCATGCTCGGCGAAACAGTTGAGACTTGCAAGGAGTGCGGCTGGTCGATCCTCAAGACCCAGCCTCCGCTCACCTGTCCCCGCTGCGGCGCTACGCAATGAAAGCTTTAACGTGGCAGGCGCAGCACACAAGTGCTATGGTCAGAGCCTGGTAAAAGGATGAAGGTTACGCTGCTCCCGAGACTCCGTAAGAGCGTGTGGAGATGAGCCAACACAGGACATTCAGGGCTAGGGGCCGAGCGCTTCTGTTGGCCATAACTCTCCTTACTCTCTCCTCGCTTGCCCACGCGCAGACGATCAAGCTCACCGTCGCCTACCCGACCACCGTCGGCTCGATGGGAGCGCTTTGGGTAACAAAGGACGCGGGCCTGTTTGAGAAATACGGGCTCGACGTAACGCTGATTTACATCGCCGGCAGCTCGCGCATCGTCCAGTCGATGCTCGCGAGAGAGGTCCCTGTCGCCGAGATCGCCATCCCTGCCGTCGTGCAGGCGAACCTTGCAGGCGCGGACCTGGTCATGCTGGCCGGGCCCAATCACAAGCCGGGGCAGAAACTCATGGTGAAGCCGGCGATCAAAAGGTCCGAGGATATCAAGGGAAAGAAGCTCGGCGTAACCCGGTTCGGCACTTCAGACGATTTTCTGCTGCGCTATCTCTTAAACCAGTGGCGAATACAACCGGACCGCGAGGTGGCTCTGCTTCAGATGGGAGGCTCGCCGGAGATTCTGGCGGGACTGGCGTCGGGAGGCATCGACGGCGGCGTGCTTTCCTCACCGCTCAACCTGCAGGCGCAAAAACTCGGCCTTAATTTGCTCGTCGACTTGAGCGCCATCGGCGTCGACTACCAGGGCGCCGGAGTCGTCACTACCCGAAGCTACATGCGGGACCATGCTGAAACCATGCGCTCTTATCTCAAGGCCTACATGGAGGGGCTGGCTCGCTTGAAGAGCGACAAAGGGTTCAGTCTCAAGGTGCTGGCGAAGTATTCCCGCATCACCGACCGGGAGATGCTGGAGGAGACTTACCGCCACTACGCTGTTAACGTGATGCCGAGAGTTCCCTACCCGACGATCAAAGGGATTCAACTCGTCCTCGACGAAATCGCGTCTCGCAACCCGAAGGCGCGCGAAATCTCCCCGTCAAACCTGATCGATACCGGCTTCCTCAACGAGCTCGACAGCAGCGGCTTCATCAAGAGGCTCTACGAGAAGTAGGGCTAGCCTGCGGCGGTTTGACTCACCTACATCTCGTTGTTACGCTTTACCCGAATCTATGGAGAGAAGTAGCGACACAAGAATCCCGGTAACAGTGCTGACCGGCTTTCTCGGCGCGGGAAAAACCACGCTGCTCAACCGCATCCTCACTACCGAGCATGGCCGGCGCGTCGCCGTCATCGTCAACGAGTTCGGCGAGGTCGGCATCGATCACCACCTCTTGATCTCATCCGACCAGGAAGTCGTGCAGATGAACAACGGCTGCATCTGCTGCACCGTGCGCGGTGACCTGCTTCGCACTCTCTTTCAGCTCCTGGAGCAGCGATCGGCCTTCGACACCTTGTTGATCGAAACTACCGGGTTGGCCGACCCTGCTCCCGTGGTACAAACGTTTTTCATCGACGACCGCATCCGCAGCGAATTTCAGTTGAACGGCGTCGTCACCGTGGTGGACTCCAAACACATCTGGCAACAACTCGACCATTCCGCCGAGGCCAAGGAGCAAATCGCCTTCGCCGATCTCGTGCTGTTGAACAAGATGGACCTGATCTCTCCGGAGGACTTATCCGAGCTGGAATACAAGATGAGAGTTCTGAACGGCGCGGCGCGGATCTGCCAGACGAAAAACTCCGACGTCGATATCGCCACGGTCCTGGACCTTCGCAGCCTCGCCATCGAAGCCAAGGCGGAGAATCACGACGACAATCACCGCCACACCGAGGACATCTCCACCGTCTCCATCGTGACACCCGGCGATCTCGACGGCCTCAAGGTGAGCCGGTGGTTCCGAGAGTTGATCACCGAGTTCGGCCCGAAGATCATGCGCATGAAGGGAATTCTCAACCTGCGCAACGACCCGGACCAGTTCGTATTCCAGGGCGTCCATCTCTTATTCGAGGGGCGGCCGGGACGCCAATGGGCGGCCGGCGAGGAGCGGACAAATCGTCTGGTGTTTATCGGCCGGGAACTGGACCGCGAGAAGATCGCCGGTGGTTTCCGGAATTGTTTTGCCACCGATAACGGCAACGGCTCGAGTGAGGTCGATCCTTTCGGCCGGGAGCATCTCGACATCTCGCCCTTCACGGTCGATCAGATCAGATATTGGACCCGGCAGAATTTAAACTTCCCGGCCGAAGCCCCAATCGTCGTCAAAGAGGTGCCGTGCGTAAAGCCGGGCTGCCCGCCGATCGAAACCGCGATCCTGGTTTTTCTCAAAGGCGAGCCGCCCCGCCTCTTCAAGATCCAGCGGCCCGTCAACGACGTCACCTTCGACGACGTTTACAATCTGATCGAAAACCCGTTGCCGTGCTGCTGAGGGATGGGAGCTTACATGAGGAAGAGCGGAGTCGCCCGGAGCTTGCCGGTTCTGGGATCGATACTAAAGCCAAGCGATTCGAGGGCAACGACACCGAGAAGAGAGCCGTCACTTTTTTCGCCGAAGATGACGGGGGTAGGAACCTGGCGTCCATCGATTCGGACGAAAGCATTGCCTACGTCTCGCGTGATGGTGGATCCATCGGCCAACGTAAAGATCTCACTCCCATAAGGGCGGATGCCGATAGCGCTCAGAAGCTCCTTGGGCACGATACTGTACAAAGCCCCAGAGTCCGCCAGCAGCTTCTTTCTTCTCTGCCGTTTGAGGTCGGCGGGATTCGCGATCGCTACGCTGACATAGGTCATGCCCATGATCAGTTTTTATAGCCAAGACCGGGGGAAGTCAATCAAGCTCTGCCCTGCTGCTGAGCAACGCGGCTGTGCCCGATGACCAGGCCCCCCATCTCCGGCCTCCTGAGAAACGCTCTTCTACTCAAATGCCCACGTTGCGGCCAGGGACGTTTGTTCCGGAGCTTTTTCTCGATGCACGTCCACTGCCCCACCTGCCGGCTGAAATATGAGCGCGAGCAGGGCTATTTCGTCGGCGCGATTTACGTTAACTACGCCGTGACCGTGCTGATCGCGATGCCGGGATACTTCGTCGTCGATTCGTTGCTGGGCTGGCCGCTCTCCTGGCAGCTCGGTTTCTGGCTCAGCTTCTGCGTGTTATTCC
>Ga0156192_1024_pt1 | contig 8536 bp, 6 predicted proteins | sample RifCSPlowO2_12_FD_107845 | JGI IMG/M metagenome (GOLD analysis project Ga0156192, IMG submission 107845) | Deltaproteobacteria bacterium RIFCSPLOWO2_12_FULL_60_19
GTGGCGGGGTTGCAGGAAACGTAGTGGCGGGGTTGCAGGAAACGTAGAGAATTTTCTCTGCGCCGAACGACGCGAGGTCGTCTTCGAGATCTTTCGCGCCGGAGCGCGGCGGGTTCAGGATGATTTTGGTAAACCGCTCGCCCCTGCGCAACTGTTTAAGTGCGTTCGGCGCATGGGCTGGAACCCAGCGGATATTTTCGATCCCGTTCGCCTTGCCGTTGTTCCTGCCGTTCTCCACGGCGCGGGAGTCGCCTTCGACCGCCACGACTTCTCCCACGCGCCGCGCCAGCGGCAGGGTAAAATTTCCCGCGCCGCTGTAAAGCTCGAGCACCCGGTCGCGATTATCGAACTCTCCCCGCTGGAAGAGTTCATTCGCGAGCCGGCGGTTGGCCTCGCGATTTACCTGCATGAAAACTTCGGCATCGAGTTCCATTCTCAGGCCGTCTTCGCATTCGAGCCGCACTTTTCCCCTGCCCCACGCCCGCCTGAAGCCACGGCCGAAAAGCACCAGCCCCTGAATCGCCGCGTTGGATTCCAGGAATCGCTTGCAAGCCGTGTCATCTTCGAGCGCAAGGCTGCCGTCGAGCTTTCCCACCAGCACGACCTGTTCACCGTCGTCGCCCGCCACAATCTCAATATGCCGGACGGTGGATCGCAATCGGCCCGCCCAGTCCCTCGCGCGAGCGATGGAGCGATCCGCCACGGGAGTAGCGATGATGCAGGAGTCGATCTCGATCAGCTCGTGCGTCGAGGCGCGGTGAAAACCGAGCTTTTTATCCGCGCTCGCTTGCAGGCGGATGCGCCGGCGGTAGCCGTATTCCTGCGGCGAGGAGAGGATCGGCAGCAGCTCGAATCCACTGAGCTTGCCGATGCGCCTGAGCGCGTCCTCGACGCTCTTTGCCTTGGCGTCGAGCTGCGCTTCGTAGCCGACCATTTGCCACGGGCAGCCGCCGCATTCGCCGACGTACGGGCATGGCGGCTCGACTCTTTGGCTTGAAGGCCGAACAAGCCGGACCAACTGCCCGACGGCGTAGTTATTTTTCTCCTCGACGACGGCGATTTCCGCTTCGTCGCCCGGAACCGTCAGCGGCACCATGACGACCCGCCCCGCGTGGCGCGCGATCCCGTAAGGCCCGTAGGCGAGGGAGTCTATTTTTACTTGTAGCGTGCCGGTGGAATTCATCTTGCCCTGCATGTTATAAGCAAATGATTCGGACGAACGCCAGAGTATTATAAGGAATTACGGGGGACATGGAAGCATCGGGCGACCCACGCCTCGCCAAGGGCGTTGCGGAGTTCAACCAGGGGCTCTACTTCGAGTGTCACGAGACGTTGGAAGAGGTCTGGCTTGAGGAGCACGGCGAGGACCGTTTATTTTATCAAGGGCTGATCCAGGTCGCCGCCGGATCTTTCAAGTGGGAGCAAGGGGTGCCGGCGGGCGCGATCAAGCTGTGGCGCGCGGGCCTGGAAAAACTCGGCGGCTACCCGGAGATCCATCTCGGCGTCGATCTGGCTTCCTTCGTTCGCGCCGTCAAGGGGAACCTGACCGAAGTCGAGGCCGCTTGCCGGGATGGACAGGCCGCGCCGGCGCTGAACGCTCCCGCCCTGCGACTGGCGCGCGGCTCTGCCCGTGGGGCTCCACCGATCAAATCCACAAGGAAGGGACTAGCGGGTAAACCATGATTCAGTTGATCAACGTGCATAAGATCTACCGGCAGGGCGCCACCGAGATCATCGCGCTGGCCGGCGTCTCGCTGGAGGTAGGCAAGGGCGAATTCGCCGTGATTATGGGGCCGAGCGGTTCGGGAAAGAGCACGCTGCTGCACCTGATCGGCGGCCTGGATCAACCCAACCGGGGCGACGTGTTGGTGGACGGCAGGCTCATTTCCCAATTGAGCGACGATCAGCTGACCCTTTTTCGGCGCGCGACCGTCGGTTTTGTCTTTCAGTTTTTCAACCTCCTGCCCACGCTGAGCGCGGTGGAGAACGTGATGCTGCCGCTCATTCTGGACGCCCAGGCCAGGTCGCAGGCTTACTCGCGGGCGGAGCGGATATTGGAGCGCGTCGGCCTCGCGGAGCGCAAGAACCACCTGCCCGAAGAGCTTTCCGGCGGCGAGATTCAGCGCCTTGCCATCGCGCGGGCGCTGGCGTTTAATCCGTCGATCCTCCTGGCGGACGAGCCGACGGGCAATCTCGACTCAAAAACGGGAGCCCAGGTGCTGGAGTTGATTCGCGAGGTCAACCGGCAACAGGGCTGCACGGTGGTGATGGTCACCCACGACAAGGAAGCGGCCGGGTTCGGCGATCGGGTGATCCAGCTCAAAGACGGCATGACCAAGAAGAGGAGACGCTCGTGAGGCGGCTCTTTCGCTTCCTCATGTGGCGCCATCTGCGCCACCATCTGCTGCGCACGCTGCTCACCGTAGTCGGCATCGCGCTCGGCGTCTCCGTGATCGTCGCCATCGCGATGGTCAACCGCACCCTGGTGGAATCTTTTCAGCGGACCGTCGAGCTGATCGCGGGCAAGGCGGTGCTGCAAGTCGAGAACGGAGAGAGCGGGCTGAGCGAAGCGCTGTTTCCGACGATCCGCAACACGCCCGGTGTCCGCGATGCCGCGCCGGCGGTCGAGGGCTTTCTGCCGGTGGCCGGGAACAAGGGCGAAAGACTCTACGTTTACGGAGTCGATCTGCTGGGCGATTCTTCGATTCGCGACCACCAGTTCGCGGGCGGCGCGTTCGATCTGGAGAGCGCCCTCGACTTCATCGCCCAACCGGACTCCCTCGCGATCACCGAGACGTTCTCTCGTCGCCTCGGACTGCCGGTCGGGACCACGGTTCGCCTGGCAACGAGCAAAGGAGTGCGCAGCTACACCGTGCGTGCCTTGTTGCGCGAGCAGGGGGCGGCCAAGGTGTTCGGCGGCAGTTTCGCGTTGATGGATCTGCCGGTCGCGCAGACCGCGCTCGGGAAACTGGGCAAGCTCGACATCGTGGATATCGCGCTCGAAGAAGGCGAAGACATTGAAACCGTCAAGCAGCGGATCGCGGCGCGGGTGGAGCGGGCGGCCGAGGTCAAGCGGCCGCGGGACCGGGGGGAACAGGTGGAGTCGTTGCTCAGCTCGTTCCGCGTCGGACTTTTCTTTGTCAGCCTCGTCGCGCTCTTCGTCGGTTTCTTTCTTATCTACAACACGGTTTCCGTTTCCGTCATCCAGCGCCGGCGCGAGATCGGCACCCTGCGCTGCATCGGGCTCCTGCGCCGCCACATTCTGTGGCTGTTTGTGTCGGAGACGATCAGTGTCGCCACCGTGGCCGTTCTGCTGGGGCTCGCGGCGGGAGTGTTCCTGGCGGACGCCGCCCTCGGCATCGCCGGGGAGACCGTCAGCAGCCTTTTCATCCAGATTGAAGTTGCGGACAGCCATCTGACGCTGACCGAGATCTGGGTTGCGCTGGCGAGCGGCCTCGGAGTTTCGGCCGCCGCAGCCATCTATCCCGTGTGGCAGGCGACGCGGGTCAGCGCCATCGAGTGCGCGCGGCAGGCGGCATGGAGCGCTCGGCCCCAGGGGGTTGCGCGCGTCGCGCGGGTCGGCTTGATGCTGATCGGAGTGTCGCCGATCGTGGCGATTCTCGCTTTCATGGGCGTCACCGGGGTGGAGGGATTTGGCGTCGGGGTCGCCGCGATGATGCTGTTTCTGTTGGGCTTGTCCTTCCTCACTCCCGCCCTCGTGCTCGGCTGGTCGAAACTCTTTTGGCGCCTGGTTGCCCGGCTGCCCGGCTCATCGCGCTTCTCCTGGAGCGCGGGGACCATCGCCTGCGACAGCCTGCGCCGCGCGCCCGGCCGCTCCGGAATGACGATTGCAACGCTGACGATCAGCCTGGCCGCGGTGTTTACCATCGCGACCTTCGTTCACAGCGTGCGCGGCTCATTACTGCTATGGGTCGATAAGATGGTGACGGCGGACCTGATCGTGCATTCGGGCGCGCGCACCGCCGGCGCGTTGAATGTCCCGATCCGGGAGGAGTTAGGAGTTGAGCTGGGATCGCTGCCGGGAGTGGAGGTCGTGGACTACTATCGTCTCATCCGCACGACCTACGAGGGAAAGCCGATCGTGATCGAGTCGTTCGCCGCTCGAACCTCGGCGCACGTGCGCACGCTGCCGATGGTCAACGGCGACGCTCAACGCGCATTGAAAGGCCTGGGCGACGGGGAGGGAGTGATCGTGAGCGAGAGCTTCCACGGCAAGTTCGGCAAAGGCGTAGGCGACGTCGTCGAACTCGCCACGCCGTCGGGGCCGGTCCCTTTCAAGATCCTCGCGATCTATGTCGATTATTCCTCCGATTCCGGCAGCGTGCTGATCGACCGCGCGCTCTACAAGCAGCACTGGCGGGACGAGCTGGTCGACGCCTTCGATCTCTGGCTCGCGCCCAACACCGAACCCCAAACCGTCATTCGCAGGATCAACGAAGACTTTGGCGATCAATACCAGCTCTTCGTCAGCACGCACGGCGAGCTGAGAGAAAACGTGGTGGCGCTGATGGAGCAGTCCTTTAGGGTCAACTACGCGGTCGAGCTCGTGGCGGTCGTGGTGGCGATGTTCGGCGTCATCAATACGCTGCTCGCCTCGGTCCTGGACCGCACCCGCGAGCTTGGAGTGCTCAGGGCGGTCGGCGCGACGCGAAAACAGATTCGGCGGATCATCATGGCGGAGGCGGGCTGGATGGGGCTGTTCGGCGGCGTCCTGGGACTGTTCGCGGGGACGATCATGTCGTATCATCACGTCGTCTACAATACCCGGGTGCTCACGGGCTGGACCTTTCAGTACGCCTATCCCGTTCCGGTTGCGGCTGGTGCGCTCATCGTGCCGGTGCTGCTCTGTCTGATCGCCGGCTACTTCCCGGCGCGGCGGGCCGCCAGAGCGCCGATCGTCTCGGCGATCGGATACGAGTGAAATAAAATATCAATTCGTCAGTCTGTTTCTCACTCCCCGCCGCGCCCAGGCGAGCAGCAGGGCGGACAAGCCCAGCATGTAACCCAGGTCCCACAGCAGGATCGGCGAGGCCTCGCCGCGAAAGGCCGCTCGCGCCAGCCGCACCGGATGGAGCAGCGGCAGCGCTTCGCCGAGCCACAGCCACTGCTCGGGTAGCCGCTCCTGAAGGGGAAAAAAGACATCCGAGAAAAGGAAGAGCGGCGTCAGGAACAGCGTAAAGTAAAAGCTGAAAAGATCGATCTCCGGGATCTTCAGCGAAAAGACCATGCCGACCGAAGCGAATAACAGGCCAGTCAGCGGAATCAGGGGCAGCGCCCACAAGGCGGCGGGGAGCGGCGCCAGTCCCGCCAGCGTCACAACGACGAAAAAGCAGCCGCCGTAAATCCCGCCGCGCGTAATCGCCCACAGGATTTCCCCGGCCAGCACGTCATCGGGCTCGATCGGCGTCGTGAGCATGGCGTCGTAAGCCTTCTCGAAGTGCAGCCGGACGTAGATATTGTAGGTGACTTCAAAGCTCGCCCCGTTCATCGCCGCGACGGCGACCAGCCCTGGCGCTAAAAAGGCAAGATAAGAGGTTCCGCCCATCGTCGTGATGTAGGCGCCGACTCCGAGACCGATGGACGCAAGGTAGAATACCGGCTCGAAAAAATTCGGCAGGATGTTGCGCTTCCAGGTCCGCCGGTACATCGAGGCGTTGCGCCCCCAGACGGCGAGCGCGTGGGGTGCCGAGACGCTCATGTTCCCGCCTCCAGCATGGTCCCCGTGAGTTTCAGAAAGACGTCTTCGAGGTTGGCCGGCCGGATGACGAGCGAATGGAGTCGTTCCGGCTCCCGGCGGCGGATCTGATCGATGAGCGGCGCCGCATTATCCAGGTAAACCATAATTCTCCCGCCGACGCGCATGCGATGGCGCGGCGCGCCGAGTCCGGCCAGGAGCAGAGCCTCCTCTTCGGGGGAGCAGTCGATCTCGACCGCTTCCGGCGCGAGATGCCTGGCGATCAGCTCAGCGGGCGGGCCGTGGTCGACGACCCTGCCGGCGGAGATGATCGCGACCCGGTCGCACAGCCGCTCGGCCTCGTCCATGTAATGTGTCGAGAGCATCACCGTCGCGCCGGCGGCGCGCAACTCGCGGATGCGCCCCCACAGGGCGAGGCGCACCGCGGGATCGAGGCCGGTCGTCGGCTCGTCGAGGATCAACAGCTCGGGCCGGTTCATCAGCGAGAGAGCGATGGCCAGGCGGCGCTGAAAGCCGCCGGAGAGCTGCTTCACGGGAACTTTGGCGTGGGAGGCGAGTTCGAGGAGTTCGATAAGTTCGCCGACGCGTTGCGATAGTTGAGGCTCGCGGAGAAGATGGTAGCGGCCGAAGACCCGGAGATTCTCCTCGGGCGTGAGCGCTTCGATCAAGACGTTTTGCTGGAGCGTTACTCCGAGACGGGCGCGCACGGCGCGTGCATTCTTCGAGATGTCGAGGCCGAAGACGCGGATGGCTCCGCTGGTCGGACGCGTGGCGCCGTAGACCATCCGCATCGTCGTCGTTTTGCCCGCGCCGTTGGGGCCGAGCAGGCCGAAGCAGATCCCCGGCGGCACTTGAAGGGTGAGCCGGTCGACGGCGGTCCGCGCGCCGAAGCGCTTCGAAACGTTTTCAACATCGACGATCATAAGAGAGCCAGGCTGATTTCCCCCAAAAGCGATTCCTCGGGGCGCAAGCGCTCGGGCCGCGGCCGATAGGGTAGTACCATGAGTCGAACCTGTCTCATCGGACGTCCGCGGCCCTCTCCCTCGCGCACCTCGATCTCGCAGGGAACGCCGCCGCCCGGTCGGAGAGCCCGCGCATCCGATACTACCGGTAGGAATAAGCAACTACCCATTGCGCGGGCTCGGAGAGCGGGTGGCGGCGTTCATCGTCGTCGGTGATCCCACAGATCATGAAGAATATTCACATTCTCAGAGACGAGCATTTTCGGGCGCGGGCCGCGGCAGAAATAAATAGAGGATCGCGGCGACGAGGAATAGGGCGATCATTCCCAACATCATCGCCTCGTAGCTCTGCGTGCGGTCGAAGATCGCCCCGGCAACGACGGGCCCAGCCACGCCGCCCCACATGTAAAAGAAACTCATCATACCGCGGATGGTGGCGAAGTGTTTGCGCCCGAAGTAGTCTCCCACGGTCGCCCAGCTTACGGGGAAGATCGCTTCCACGGTGGTGAAGAGAATCGCGAAAACCCACAGAGACCCTTCTCCAGGCCCTCCATAGATAAGCGCGATCAGGCTCAAGGCCCCGATCAGCATGCTCAACCCCATGAGACGAGGTTTGTTCACGAGGTCGGCGAGCCATCCCAGCAGGAGGTGCGCGGGGAGACTCAGTAAAGCGAAGGCGGCCAGCACCACGGCGGCGCGCTGCTCGGAAAGCCCTTTCCAGACCAGAACGGGCACGAAATGAACCATCATCGTGCCGAAGCCGGTGGCGCGCGCCAGGGTGGCGGCGACGAGCATCCAGAAGGCCGCTGTGCGCATCGCCTGGCCGGCCGTGAAATTGACCTCCTTGACCTGCGCATCTCCTCCTGACGTTCCGGGCGACGGCGAGTCGCCGTCCGGCAAGAGTCCCATGCTCTCCGGCGAGCGCCGCACCAGCAGAGCGAGAGGTATTCCGAGCATGAGCAGCGCGATGCCGGCGAGCAGCGCCCCGCGCCGCCAGCCCCACGTGTGAACGGCCACAGCCAGAAGAGGGGTCAGCAGCGTTCCGCCGACGCCGATCGAAGCGCTGATCAGCGTCATCGCAAAAGCGCGGCGGCGAATGAACCACGTATTGGCGATCGCCATGGGGGAGTGCATGAAGCCGGTGGCGAAGGCGAGGGAGATCACCCCCAAATAGACAACCACGAAGGCCGCATAGCCGTCTACCAGGGAGAGCAGCGCATAACCGATTCCCGACAGGATGATCGCCGTCAGGATCACCGGCCGCGGGCCGAAACGGTCGAGCATGTAGCCTGCGACGGGACCTTCGATGGCCCCTTCGGCGCGGGCTAATGAAAAAACGAGGGAAGTCGCGGCGCGCGTCAGGCCGAGTTCCTGGCTGATGGGCAGGAAGAAGACCGTGAAGCCGTACAGATGGAAGCCGCCGCCGAGAACGCGCACCGCGCAGCCGACGGCGAGCATGCGCCAGCCATAGAAGAGGCGAGAAAATCTGTTTAACATGTCAAATGCCGGGAAGGTTCAGACGAGAGTAGCGGACGGCCGGAGATTCTGCAAACCGAGTCGATATGGTAAGGTAGCGTGGCGGGACAGAGCAATGAAGCCTGTCAACGTCAGGTAGGGCATCGAGCGGTTATGAGTCCCACGATATTCCGGGCAAAAGGATTTCGGTTCTTTTTCTTCTCTAGGGAAGAACGAAGGATGCATGTGCATGTTTTTTGCGCCAGCGGTGAGGCTAAATTTTGGCTTGAACCTGAGGTAGAATTGGCGCAAAATTACGGATTAAGGGAGAAGGAACTCAAGGACGCGAGGGGTTTGATAGAGGAGCATATCGATGAAATCAGAGCCGCTTGGCAAAAACACT